>Ga0265293_10003142_pt1 | contig 31233 bp, 35 predicted proteins | sample Munlanlewell138R_FD_192505 | JGI IMG/M metagenome (GOLD analysis project Ga0265293, IMG submission 192505) | Leachate microbial communities from a municipal landfill in Southern Ontario, Canada - Leachate well 138R | ecosystem: Engineered > Solid waste > Landfill > Unclassified | place: Canada... | reverse complement strand
ATCGCTCTTCTGTTAAATTTTTGTAGTAAAAAATTATAACTTATCTGAAGTTTGATTCAACTTTTTAAAATTTAAATCAGCTTAAATTACGGGTTGTTTTTTATAATCTGCAAGTGGCTCTATAGTTTAATATCTCATTTTATATTATAGGATTCAAGATGAAATTTAAAAATAGATTAATTGCTTTTTTTGATGTGTTAGGTTTTGCAAAGCTTTTAGAAACAAAAGATATTGATGAGTTACACAATCTATATAAAAAATTTATTCAAGAGATAAAATCTGAAGTTTTTCAACCACAAGAAACTATGAAAGGTAGCCAAGAACCAAAAGTTTTTAACTTTGAAAAGTCTATAGTATTTTCAGATTCTATAATTCTTATATCTAAGGAAATAACCAATATTAAAAATATAAATAACTTTATTTTATCTTGTATTTCATTGATGGACAAATCTACTACAAATGATTTTCCTTTAAGAGGTGCTATCGGAAAAGGAGATTTCATATATGATGATGAAGATGATATTTTTTTAAGTTCTGATTTTGCAAAAATATATAAATTTGAAGGACAACAAGAATGGTGTGGTTGTTCCATATTAGAAGATATTCAAGATATCATTACAAATGCAATGTATGGAATAAGTAAAATTAATAATAAACAATCACTTCCTCTTTTAAAATACAATGTACCTTTAAAAAATAATAAGCAAAAAGAATTATTATGCTTGAATTTTTATTATATGCAATCAAAATATGAACATTTAAAACTTTTAGATTATTTAAAAGGAGATAATTTAAAACAGATTAATACAAAAGAATTTTTTGATTTTATAGAAAACTTAGAAAATGATACTCAAATTCTAAGTGAAGATTTTAAACCTGCCATAAAATTAAAAATATTTAAAACTAGGACTTCTGTACGAATAAAATTTGAAGATGAAAATGGGAATGGAGTAGACCCAAAGATAGAGTTCACATTAAGTTTATTTGATAATTAAAATAATTTGTCGAGTAATATATTTATTATCAAGCTATAAATAAGCTAGAAAGTTAATATTTCTAACTATTTTTTAAACCTTTCCGCATACTCTCTACCAACTCTTCATCAGCTTTTGTATCAGTAAACAACTCAAACGCCAAAACCCCTTGAAACAGCAACATATCTTCCCCATCCTTTATTTCCAACCCATTCTCTTTCGCCAATGCCAAAAAAGGCGTAATTTTCCCGTAAATACAATCAAAAGCAAATGAAGCTTGTCTTAAAACAGTATCTAATATCTCAATTGGACAAGGCAATAACTCATCTTTGAGTCCTGCACTTGTGGAGTTTACGATGAGTTCGTATTTTTTGGGTTTAAAGGATTCCCATGTATGACTCTCTATGCCATGGGTTTTGAAAAAGTTCAGTTTATTTTCACTTCGGTTTAGCACCGTTACGCTTACACCACTTGATTGTAAGGCTAGGGCGATGGCTTTGGCGGTTCCTCCTGCTCCTAAAAGTAGGACAGAGTTGATTTTACCAAAACTTTCAATGGCTTTTAAAAAACCAGGGGCATCGGTGTTGTAGGCGATGACTTTATTGTTTTGTAAGATATAGGTATTGACCGCTTGGATTTCTTTAGCCAAGCCTCTTACAACATCTGCGTTTTCAAAAGCATACTCTTTGTGTGGTACTGTAATATTTGCTCCGCAGTAGTGGTTGCTTAAAAATGTTTCTTTGATGGTTGCACCATCAAGCAGTTGATGTTTGATATATTTTGCATCAAATCCAAGATGTTTAAATCCTGCGTTGTGCATTTGGGGTGATTTTGAGTGTTCTACGGGGTTTCCAAAAATTGCAAATGTTTTCAAATGTTTGTCCTTTTAAATTTGTCCGATGCTTAAGAAAATAGGGAAATTCCCATTTTCTCGCTCTAATGTACAAATATCATCTAAATAGATGAGTTTATAACCATTGTTCGTATAAAATTGTGCCATTTGTGCTTTTGAAAAGCCAAAATGGTGTACACCATCGTTTTTGTGTTTTTCATGGAAAGTTCCATCTTCTTCATCCAAATCAGAAATACACAAATATCCGTTGGGTTTTAAGGCTTTTTTACATTTTATAAAAAAATCATTGGGGTTTTGAATATGGTGTAACGTCATACTTGTAACGATGACATCAAACGTATTTTGAGGTAACTCCTCATTATCAATATTGTGCTGTACGGCTTGGATGTTGGTAAATCCAAAATCTTGGGCTTTTTGGTTAAAGACTTCTACCATACCAGCACTGTTATCCATACCCGTAACTCGCTTTGCTTCATCGGAGATACTAAATGCCAATAATCCTGTACCGCATCCATAATCAAGTATCTCTTTATCTTCCAAAGAGATATTTTCTCTCATTATTTCAGAAGTACTTTTTGCCACCAGTTGGCTGGTTGGCTTAGTGTCCCACTCTTTTGCTGCGATGTCAAATCGGTTCATTTTTTACCTTTTTCATTTTATGAATGGGATTATACAACAAAATTTATTTTCATTTGATATAATCCCTTTATGAAAATCAAACAAATCTTTACGAATAAAGACGATGGAAACATTGCGTACCATGTAAGTAATAATGTTGAAGAGGTCAATCAAAACCGACGTACCTTAGCACAAAAATATGGTTTTGATGCCTCTACGATGCGTTCTATGGAGCAAACGCATGGGAACAATGTCCATATTGTAACTCAAGAATCACCGATGCTTATCAAAGATTGTGATGCCCTTATAACGACTCTTCCCAATATTACACTAATGGTCATGGTCGCTGATTGTATTCCTATTTTATTAAAAGATGAAAAAAAGGGCGTGATTGCCGCTATTCATGCAGGGCGAAACTCCACTTTTTTGCAAATAGCTCATAAAACCGCTTCAGTGATGATAGAGCAGTTGGGGTGCTTGCCTCAAGATATTAGTGCCACGTTGGGTCCATCCATTCAGTCGTGCTGTTATGAAGTCAGTCCAGAGTTGGCACATATTGTTATACAATCGTTTGGAAAAGCCTTTGCAAAGGGAAGAAATATCGATTTACAAGGTATTAATACGATGCAACTTCGTCGTTTGGGAATGACTCAAATTACACAAAGCCCCATTTGTACGAAATGTTCCAATGCGAATTTTTACTCTTATCGCCTCAATAAAGAGTGCGGACGCTTTGCAGGATTGATTACAATAGAAGAATAAATTTTAAAATTTATTCTTCTATTGTTTAAATCTTTAATTATTATACAAAATTAAAATATATCAAAAGAGATAAAAAGAGTTATAGAACTATTTCACTGATACACACTTTGATATATCACTGTTTTAAGCAGACCACAAAGAGTTTTAAACATTTCTTTAAAAGAGCTTTAAATATTATACATCAAGAACTTTAAATATGTAAACCCCCTATTAAAACAATACAAAAATAAAGAGATGAGTTAAAATATTTCAAAACAAGCTTCTTTTAAAATAATTAGTATGATTTTAAATATATTAAAGAAAAAAGACATACTTTATACATCTGTATGTGAGTAAAATGTTGAACTTATGTATAAATAGTGTAATTTCTAAAAAAAACATAAATTTTACAAAAAATTAAATTTACTTGAGATAATATTGTGTAAATTTTTTTAAAAGGGGATATTTTGAGTACTATGGTAACAAAAGAAGAGAGTTTGGCATACCACGAATTTCCACGAGCGGGTAAATTGTGTGTGGAGTCAACCGTGCCATTTATGACACAACGAGATTTGGCATTGGCGTATACACCAGGGGTGGCGAATCCTTGTATAGAAATTGAAGCCAATCCAGAAAATGCCTTTAAATATACATCAAAAAGCAATTTAGTTGCAGTGATTTCAAATGGTACAGCGGTACTTGGTTTAGGTGATATTGGAGCATTGGCTTCAAAACCCGTTATGGAAGGGAAGTCGATTTTATTTAAACGATTTTCAGCCATTGATTCATTTGATATTGAAGTCGATGAAAAAGATGTGGATAAGTTTTGCGAGATTGTAAAAGCAATTTCACCTACATTCGGTGGTATCAATCTTGAAGATATTTCAGCCCCAGCTTGTTTTGAGATTGAAAGACGATTGGTTGAAGAGTTGGATATTCCTGTAATGCACGACGACCAACATGGAACGGCGATTATTAGTAGTGCGGCTTTGATTAATGCGTGTGAACTTATGAATAAAAAACTCGAAGAGGTGAAAATCGTTGTTGTAGGTGCTGGTGCGGCTGCAATTTCGTGTTCTTTGATGTATAAAAGTTTAGGCGTTAAAAATATCATTATGATTGACTCTAAGGGGGTTGTACATGATGAAAGAGATGATTTAAATGAATACAAAAAAGAGTTCAGTGTCAAAAATGCGATGACAAAAGAAGAGGCGTTTTTTAATGCCGATATGGTATTGGGATTATCTAAACCAGGGACATTTACCAAAGAACATATTGCTTTAATGTCAGATGAGCCTATTGTTTTTGCTTTATCAAACCCTACGCCAGAGCTTTTCCCCAGTGAAGTTTTAGAAGTTAAACCCAATGCTATTGTAGGAACAGGGCGAAGTGATTTTACCAATCAAATCAACAACGTATTAGGCTTTCCTTTTATTTTCAGAGGGGCATTGGATGTTCGAGCAACGTCTATTAATATGGAGATGAAAAAAGCAGCCGCTTATGCCATCGCAAATTTGGCAAAAAAAGAGGTTACAGCTGAAGTCAAAGCCATTTTTGGTGAAAACATTGAATTTGGGAAAGAGTATATTATTCCTAAACCTTTTGATAAACGACTTATGGTCGATGTTTCAAGTGCGGTTGCTTATGCAGCGATTGAATCAGGCGTGGCAAAAATCACCAACTTGGACTTTGAAGCGTATAAACTCCAACTTTCAAAAATGGTATAAATTTTAAGAATTAAACTATTTCATGGTATCATTGCACCCAAATTTAACAATGATACCATGAATAGGACAAAGATGAAAGAGTATATACTGCTAATTGATACTACCGATGCGAAAGGATTGGTTTATAACGTATCAAAAATCCTTTTTGCCAATAACTTAAACATTGAACAAAACTCTGAATATGTGGATGAAGAGACCAAGAAATTTTTTATGCGAAGCGTTATTTCAGGCAATGTCAATCAAGAGTTGCTTCTTAAAAAGCTAAAAGAGGTTTTACCCAAAGAATCAACGATTAAACTCACCACCAAACAAAAAAAAGATATTGTGCTACTTGCAACGAAAGAGTCTCATGTATTGGGGGATTTACTGATTCGTTATTTAGACGGTGAACTCAATGCCAATATAAAAGCGGTTATAGCTAACCATGATTATCTTAAAGATTTAGTTGAGAAGTTTGATATCCCTTTTCACTGCATCAGTGCTGAAAACCTTAGCCGAGAAGAACATGAAGAGTTGGTTATTGAGCAAATTAATCAATACAACCCAGAGTTAATTGTACTGGCAAAATACATGCGAATTTTAACTTCAAAATTTGTTGAAACGTTTCCCAAAAAAGTGTTAAATATTCATCATTCGTTTTTACCTGCGTTTATTGGGGCTAATCCGTATAAACAAGCTCATCACAGAGGGGTTAAAATCATTGGAGCAACAGCGCATTATGTGACCGATGATTTGGATGAAGGACCCATTGTGGCTCAAGATGTTGTAAGAGTAGATCATACCTACTCTTGGCAAGATATGCGTCGTGCGGGACGAAACGTGGAAAAAGTGGTATTATCCAATGCCTTACAACTGTTACTCGAAGATAAAGTGTTTGTATATGGCAATAAAACGGTTATTTTATAGATGTTTAATATTGTTTTATTAGAACCTCGAATCCCTGGAAATGTAGGTACCATTGGGCGATTGGCTTTTGCTTTAAACTGTACGTTGCATTTAATTAAACCCTATGGATTTGGTGAAATTACTGAAAAAGAAGTCCGAAGAGCAGGGCTTGATTATTGGTTTGATTTGGACGTGAAAGAGTATGACAACATTGAAGATTTTTGGAAAAAAAACCCTTTTAATGCTAGGCACTTTTTTGCTACAACAAAAACGACGCAACTGTATTTTGATAAGTCGTATGAAGTGGGAGATTATTTCTATTTTGGAAGAGAAGATGCAGGCTTACCACAAAGCTTGCTAGAAATGAATCCACAAGGGTGCATTACTCTTCCTATGACCAACAATGCAAGAAGCCTTAATATTGCTAATTCTGTTTCCATAGTGGCATACGAAGCCTTACGTCAAAATATAAACAGTTTTAAATAAGTTTTTTACTCTTTTTTAACAGTTTACAAACAACTTCAAACTCTTTTTGAAGCTTCTGCTTTTGTGATTTTTTATCACAAGCTTTAATCTCTTGTTTTAGGGTTGCTTTTTTTTGAGTCAATTTTTCAATAATCTCTTTAATCTTCTCTTGCTTACGTGAAGATAGACTCTTCTTTTTAATATATTTTTTAATTTTAGTAATAAGTTTATTTAGTTTCATTAATCTCTTCTCCTATTTCTTTTATGAGGTTGTTATTAATAAATAGTATTGAAGCCATCTCAACTAGTTTCTTTTGCGTTGAATAAATTGTGGCACTGTCGTTTATTAAAGAAGTTGCCATTGTTGCTTTTATTTTTCCTTCTCGTATAAGGTTGTCTGTTTTTCCAGCATTGGTTAAATCATCGGAATATACAGTTGATTTTAATACTTCAATTTGAGTAAGTCTGTCTATTTCATCGCTTGTTGAATTTAAAATATTAATATCAATTAAAATAGCTGCTAGTTCTTTTCTAAGCATATTGTACTCTTGTTTGATATATTCATTTCGGCTTTTAAGATAAAAATTAAGGTTTTTTTGAATATCTCTTGTGTCTTTTAATACTTCCACAATTAACTTAGCACTGCGTTTTAACTCCCCCACTTTTTGTTGCTGTAAGCTTGACATATGCTCTTGAGCAAAAGAGGAGTATTTGATAATTTCACTGTATAAAATTTTCAGATTTGATTGATAAATTTCATCAATATTGGTATCGATTTTAGTAATCTCTTTTGAAATTTGAATCTCTAAATCCTCTTTTGTCTTAAGATTAGTCGTGTGAAGATTAAGTGCGTGAAGCATTGCTTTTTGGCAGTTTTCATATAAGTTAATGGTCTCTTTTTTAATAGAAATAATTGCAGTATCTGGAATATCTAAATTGGAGTCTAAAAGAAATTTTGGCTTAGAATGTGCAGAGACTTTTTTCTTTATTACTTTTTGCGATAGCGTAACAATATGTTTAACAAAAGGAGAAAGTATGGCAATTCCAATAAGACTAAACAGCGTATGAAACAAAGCGAGTTTCATTCCATAATTGTCGGCACTTATGCCAAAATAAGGAGCTATTAAATCTACAAAATCGCTAATATAGTAGATAAATAGCGTTACAATACTAGCAGTAACAACGTTAAATACAAAATGGGCAAAGGCAACTCTTTTTCCATTTTCATTGGAAGTTAACGAGGCTAAAATGGCAGTTAAGGTTGTTCCAATATTTGCCCCAATAGTTAAAGACAAGGCATTTATATAGATGATTCCTCCTGCATTAAGTGCGGTGATTATAATTGCCAACGTAGCAGCACTTGATTGCATTATTACTGTAGCAAATGCACCTATTATGATAAAAATTATAATTCCCCATACCCCTTCAAGAGCAAAGGAAGCTAAATCTAAAGAGTCTTTAAGCGTATCAAAGCCATCTTTCATATAAGAAATACCAAGAAAGATAAAACCAAGTCCTAATAAAACATTTCCTATGCCTTTATAGGAGTTGTTTTTAACAAAGCGTAAAATTACACCAAAAACAATTAAGGGCATAGCATATACTGAAATTTTTACATCCACACCCAAGCTTGAAACAATCCAAGCAGTTGTTGTACTTCCTAAGTTTGAACCAAAAATTACCCCAATACCTTGAACCAAAGTAAGCAGTTCAACGGATAAAAATGAGATAACAACCAAAGAGATAATAGAAGAACTTTGAACAATAGAAGTTGAAATGAAACCCGTTAAAATAGAGTAGAATAAGTTGCTTGTAAATTTTTGAAGTAATTTTTCTAAAATGCCACCTGAGAGTTGTCTAAACCCATCTTGCATAAAAACCATACCAATAATAAAAATAGCAATTCCACTTAAAAGTGTTGCTAAATCTTCCGATGAGATTACAAAATAAGCAAAAAAGATAAGACTTAATGGCAGAAGTAAATTTTTAGACATATATAATATTCCTATAAGTTTTTTAAAAAGTGATATTATAGCAAGTTTTTAAGAATAAGGCTTCTTTTGATAAACTTACAAATCTGATATACCAAAGAAGAGAAAATGTACCAAATATTATTACTCGAAGATGACAAACTTTTTGCACAAAGCATTGAAGACTTTCTAGAAGAAGAGGGCTTTTGCGTTACTATTGCTTATGATGGAGAAGAAGCGTTAAGCCAAAACTTTGAGAATAACTATGATTTATATTTACTCGATATTAATGTTCCAAAACTCAATGGCTTAGACTTTTTAAAAGAATTGCGTACTATAAATGACAATACTCCCGCAATTTTTCTAACTTCATATAAAGATAAAGATACTTTAAAACAAGGGTTTTTAAATGGTGCGGATGACTATTTGACGAAACCTGTGGATTTAGATGAACTTATTTTACGCATAAAATCACTGCTTAAGCGAAGCAATAAAGCACTAGATGTCATAAAACTGGAAAATGGATTAGAGTTTAACCCTATTACAAAACGAATTTATGAAAATGGAATTGATTTAAATGTGCCTATTAAGGTGGTCAATTTGTTTGAACTGTGTTTAGAACACAGAAATGCTATTATTACAAAAGAGATGATTGTTTCAAAGCTTTGGAGTTGTTCTCAAGAGTACAGTGAAGGCTCGATTCGGGTTTATATTAATAACTTAAAAAAGATTGTGGGAAAAGAGTGTTTAAGTAACGTAAAAGGCATAGGATACAAAGTTGAGTTCTAAAAAAACAAATTTTTTAATTTCAAATTCCATTGTTATTGCCTTTATTACAATTTTTACGCTTATTTTAAACCATTATTTGGTAAATTTCTTTGGTTTTACACAAGATAATTTTGTTGTTATCACGCTTTTTTTAATTCTTTTTGCCGTTATATTAAATGGGTTTTTAATTCAACCGTTATTGGAGCCTTTGTTTAAAGGGGAGTCCAATTTAGAGAAAAAAGTCAAAGAGACTTTGCATGAACTTAATATTCCTGCTTCTACCATACAAATCAATGCCCAAATGCTTGAAAAAAGTCTTCACGATGAAAAAAATCTCAAACGAGTACAACGTATTAAAGAAGCAACGTTAGTTCTTTTGAATCTCTATAATCAAATGGAGTATGAAATCAAAAAAGAGATTGACAAAATCGATTACAGTGATGTATCTTTAAATGAAATCATACAAGAGTCTCTTCATAAATTTGAAGACATTAAAAAAAATATCACGGTAGAGTTAAATATCCCTTATGTAACGCTTCATACGGATAAAAATGGATTTCAAAAAGTCATCGACAACTTGCTTTCCAATGCCATCAAATACAATCAATACAATGGCGTTATACAATTAGAATTTAAGAACAATATATTAAGTATTTTTAACAGTGGCAAAGCCATAGAAACCCAAAATTTGTTTTTGATATTTGAACAATACTACCAAGAAGACAGTAAGAAAAAGGGCTTTGGTTTAGGACTTACGATAGTGAAAGAGTTTTGTGATAAGCACACCATTGAGATCAAAATCGATTCCAATAAAGAAGGCACCACCTTTTTCTTGAACTTAAGTAATATTCTTAAATAAATCTTAAAATATAAAATTAACACTTAATTAACACATCTTTCTTAATATTTCAGAAAAATATTAAAAGGTGAAAAATATGATGAAAATAAAATACTCTCTTATGGCATTGGCATGTATAAGCAGTTGTGCCTTTTCACAAGAATCAATTGAAGTAGATACATTAAGTGTGACCGCTACTAAAATTGAAAAACCAACCAAAGAAGTGAGTGAAAGTATTGCTGTTGTCGATGAAAAGGTCATTGAAGATAAAAATATCTTAAACATACAACAAGCCATTGAAAATATTCCTGGTGTGATTGCTGAATCATCTTCAAATTCTCCAAGTCCAAGACTTATTATAAGAGGAGCAGGACTTAAAGCTCGATATGGCGTGCGTGAAATTATGGTTATGAAAGATGGTGTTCCCTATACAGACCCTGATTCATTTACACGATTTGATTATATTGATATGCAAGATGTTTCGAGTATTGAAGTTCAAAAAGGACCCGGCTCAATTAATGCAGCCAATGCTACAGGAGGAGTAATTCAACTGATTACGAAATCAGTATTTAAAGAGGACAATAATCGAATAAAAGTTGGATTGGGAGATGATAATCAACAAAACTTTAATTTAAAATTACGAAAAGCACTTTCTGAAAATGATTTTACCTCTATGACATTAAGTCATCGTAAAATTGATAATGACTGGAGAGATAACAATGAGTTTGATTCAACACAATTAAGTGTAAAATATGGACATCTATTTGATGATGCTTCAACCTTTGAATCGGAAATTGCTTATACAGAATCAAATATGAATTTACCTGCTTCTATGACTAAAACTGAATTTGAAGAGTTTAAACAAAGTGGAGAACAACACAATACTTCTTACCAATGGCAACACAGTGCGAGGGATTCTAAGATATTATCATTAAATGCTAAGTATGAAAAAGAAGTAGGGGCAGTAACGTATAAACCAAGAGTCTATTTTAATACTTGGGAACATTTTCACCCTGTTTCTGGAATCATTAACGAAAGTGATGATAATGATGTATTAGGTACGGACTTGGAGTTTAATGTTGCACATACACTTTTCTCAAATGAAGCTACATTTGTAGGAGGTATTACACTAAAAACAGATAGAACACGAGATTCTAAAAAATATCAATATGCAGATTATGAAACGAAATTAGCAACATCTTGGCCATTTTCACCTTATATAAGTAAAACGTTATCCAATAACAAAGGGGCATTGGCATCAACAGAAGATACTACCACCAATTTGTATGGATTTTATTTAATGGAAAGTTTCAAACCTATTTCTGACTTATCCTTTGATTTAAGTACAAGAGTTGATAAATTGAGTTTTGATATTAGTGGTAATGAAATAACAACGTATGATTATGCGAGCAAAAATTATAAAGCAGGTATTGGGCAATATGATATTGATAAAACCTTTACTCTTTTTTCTGCTAAATTAGGAGCAAGTTATGCGTTGAGTGATATAAGTAATATTTACGCCTCAATTGCTACCGCACATCAAGCACCCACAACCAGTGAATTAGGAGAGAATGAATCATTGGAAAAATCACAAAGTACAAATTATGAAATTGGTTTAAAAACAAGAACACACAATGTTGCATATGATATAGCTTTATATCAAAACGATGTGGACGATGAAATTATTCAAATCAAAGATGCCAATGGCAACTCTGTGTATGATAATGCAGGTAAAACTCAAAAAAGAGGATTAGAGTTTAATATTTCTTATGATGTAAATAATAACGTACAGCTAGGAGGTGCATATGCGTACAGCAATTATAAATTTAAGAAATTTAACGAAGCAGTACGAAACAATTTAGTTTCACGAGATGGTAACTATTTGCCTTATATTCCAAAAAATCAGTATTCTCTTTTTGCTGCTTTTAATTTAGATAATGGATTTAAATCACGAATTACAACAAAAAGTTATGGAAGCTACTATATGGATAATGCTAATACAGATAAATATGAAGGGTATGATTTTATTACGGATTTAATGGTGGGATATGAGCATGAAGAGCATAATATTCAATTAAACATCAATAATATATTTGATAAACATTATGCTATGGAAGCCACAAAAGATGTCTATGGTAATGAAAGCTATAAATCTGCAACACCAAGAAGTGCGATGTTGACATATACATATAAATTTTAGGAATAGTCATGGTAAATCATATCAAACGAGACAACAACGATATTTACAAAATGCCAATTTTGGGCTTTTTGTTTAAAAACAGAGTATTTTTATTGGGGTTAAAAATTTTTATAGTAGTTTTATTTTTCTATGCTATTGCTTTTGGATTTATGGATCAAAGCAGTGAAAATATTTTTACCACTGGGCTTTTTTGGGGACTTTTTTGGCCCTTTTTTATGGTAGTAACACTGGGTTCTTTAGGGCGTATTTTTTGTGGAATTTGTCCACATGGGTTTTTAGGAAAGTATATTACAAAATTTGGATTAAAAAAAGATATGCCAAAAGCTTTACAAAATCCTATGATAGGGGGATTGCTTCTTATTTTAGGTTGGTGGTTGGTCTATTATATGTATCCTAGTATTTATAAAACACCGTATGCTACGGCACTATTTTTTACCATTTTAAGTCTATATGCTTTTATTTTCTTTTTTATTTATAAAGAGATGAGTTATTGTAAATCATTGTGTCCTATTGGGGTATTGACAAGAGCGTTTTCAAAAGTTGGGTTTACTTGGTTGGGAAGTTATAAAAGTGCATGCAGTGAGTGTAAAACATTTGAGTGTGCTAAAGCATGTTCATATAACTTAAAACCATTTACATTTGATAAGAAAAACTCAATGGAAGATTGTACGTTGTGTATGGATTGCAGCAGTGCATGTGAAGCGATTAGTTTTAAAGTTAAAAAACCCTCTTTTAGTTTGTTTGAGAAGTTTAAATACCTCAAATCAGAAGTGTGGATTATTTTGCTTATTACGGCAAGTATTAGTATAACGATGGGATTTCACCATGCGTTAGGACGAAGTGCCATTGTTGAAGAGTTTATTTGGGTGAAAACAGCTCGTTATTTTGAGAGTTTTATTGATTTTGGAGGTATGGATACTGTTGGTCTGTTTGCTTTTCTTTATGCCATTTCGGTTACGGTTATTTTAAGTGTAGGGGGCATGTTTTTGGGAGCTAAAATTATGAAATTGCAATACAAAGAAGTCTTTTATACCTTGGGATTTGCTTTTGCTCCTTTATTTATTATTGGGGGACTTTCTCATTTGTGGGAGTTTTTCTTTTATCATACGGCAAGTAATATCAGCAATGCTTTTATCCAAGCTTTTGCTTTGCCTTTTGCGTATATTGAACCCTTAGCCACACGAAAAGATACCTGGGTACATATTTTTGGTGTATTTAATTATTTAGCAGCTATTTGGGCTTTTGTGATTATAATGGTGCGATTAAAACTTTTAAATACCAGTAGAATACGAAAAATTGTTGCATTTCCAATTGTAAGTGCTTTGATTGTTTTTTATTTGGGATTGAATTTTTATAAGATTTATATTTTTAAAGAGTATGGTGTGCAACAAAGAGGACACAATCATGCGGCTATGGTAAAAAAGGGTAATGATGGACATTGAATTATTAAAAAATTTGGTTGATTATGGGGTGATTGCTTTATTGGTTTTGATGAGTTTTATTTCAGTGTGGTTTTTTATTGAACGATTGTTTTTTTATAAAAGCATTGAAGTAGAGAGTTATAAAAGCAAACGAAGTTTGGAAATTGCTTTAACCAAACATCTCTCGGTCATTGGAACGATTGCTTCAAATGCTCCGTATATTGGACTTTTAGGAACCGTTTTAGCCATTATGTTGACCTTTATTACCATGAGTGCAGGAGATATTGAAGCCACTAAGATTATGAGTTCTCTTGCATTGGCACTTAAAGCAACGGCGGTTGGTTTGGTTGTGGCAATTATTTCACAAATTTTTTATAATATATTGGCACGTTATGCTGAGGTTATAGAGAGTCGTTACGATGAAATTACAGAAATTTAACAGCATCAATGTTATTCCTTTCATTGATGTGTTGTTGGTTCTTTTAGCCATTGTGTTACTGACTTCAACGTTTATTGCCAAAGGTGATATTCCTGTTTCTCTTGCCAGTGCTCAAAGTGCCCAAACTTTAAAGCAGACACAGGAAACCACGATAGTAATTAAAGAAGATAATACGATGTATCTCAATGCCATGCACATCTCTTTGGAGGCTTTAGAAGTGAAGATTAAAGCCTTGGATAGGGTTTCACATATTTATATTAAGTGCGACAAAAAAGCTGAGTTTGAAAGTTTTGTCAAGGTTCTTGATATGCTTAAAACCAACGAGTTTGAGAATATCTCAATTATTACGAAAAAATAAGCAGGTCTTGTGAGCAGTAAAAAAAGATACACCCAATCCTTTATCGTAACACTTTTTTTATATGGGTTACTCTTTTTAGGAGTGATTATAAGCTTTAAACCTTTAGTTAAGCCTGTGGTGTTAAGCGATGAAAAAACCATCGCCTTAAATCATATCGCTTTAGTTTCACAAGAAAAAAAAGTCATAGAAGAAAAAAGCATTAAAAAAGAAGAGCCCAAAAAAGAACCCGAAAAAAGACCTGAGAAAAAAACAGAAAAAACTAAGCCTATACCTAAAAAAGAGCCATTAAAAAAAGAAAAACCCAAACCTCTTACAAAAGAACAACCTAAAAAAAACAAAGAGGTTGAAGCAGAAAAAGAAGAAGAGATAAAACAAGAAGAGGACAAAAAAGAAGAAACCAAAGAGCAAGAAGCGATACAAAAATCAAATCCCAAAACCTATGAAGAGCAGTTTTTAGATGAACATTTACAAGAAATAGTCAAACAGATTCAACAACATATTATCTATCCTAAAAGAGCCAAACAACTTAATATCCAAGGCGAAGTTTTGGTTGAATTTAAAATTTCAAAAAAGGGAACCGTTGAAAATATCAATGCTCTTCAAGGACATGTTTTGCTTAAAAAATCCGCTCTTAATGCCATAGAAAAGGCTTCTCAATTTTTCCCAAAAGTAAAAAAAGATATGACGATAAAAGTACCGATTGTGTATAGCTTGATTTAGGGTTCAGTATTCAGCGATCAGTATTCAGAATCTGTATATTTTTCTTAAAACTGAAATCTGAACACTGAGTTCTGAACTCTTCTTACTCTTTCCCACCCGCATCTTCAACGATTTTTTGTGCAATTTCATTGGCTTCTTTGGCGACGATATTCGTATCATTGGCAATTTTGGCATTATTTTTGGTTTCGTTGTTAATGTTTTCTATCATAGCATTGATGTTAGCCAGATTGATATTTTGTTCTTGAGAATCATTGGTTACTTTTTTAATAATCTCAGTGGTGTTGGTAATATTTTCATTTAAAATCAGATACTCATCTTTCATTTGTGTGGCAATCTCTTTTCCAAGACTGGTTTGTACTGTGGCATTTTGAACCAAATTTTTAATCTCTTTAGCCGCTTCAGCACTTCTTGATGCCAGATTTCTTACTTCTTGGGCAACGACAGCAAATCCTTTGCCCACTTCACCAGCAGTAGCTGCTTCAACGGCTGCATTCAAGCTTAAAATATTGGTTTGAAAGGCAATTTGGTCAATAATTTCAATGGCTTCATTAATGGTGCTGACTTTTTGATTGATTTCATCCATGGCAATATTGGTTTTGTTAGCAAGGGCTTCCCCTTTTTGAGAAGATTGAGTTACGTCTAAAGCGTATTGTTCCATCAGTTTTGCATTGGATGTGGTTTCATTGGTTTTTTGAAGAACAACATTTAAATTCTCTGTGGCTTCTTCCAAAGAGGCTTTTTGATTGTTTGATGATGCGGCAAGTTTATCAACATTGTTGGCAAAAATTTTTGATTTTTCTTGCAGTGCCATACCATTTTTAAGATTTTGTGAACTTAAACGAACCAAAGTTTCACCCAAAAAATCGACTTGTTTAAAGAGTTGTTTGACTTCACCACTGGTTTTTCCACTGGAGTTAATTCGGGCATTAAAATTGTCTTGACTGTAGGCATCTAAGGTTTTAAGAACACGATTGACGTTGTAATTTAAAGAGTTAAGCAAACTGTTAATAATGGTGGTTAAATTATTAATCGAGGCATTATTGGCTTCGGTGTTTATTTGTACACTTAAATTTCCAAAAGAGGCCTTTTCACAGGTTTGTGTAATTTGAGCAATGGCGTCTTGATCTTTTTTAACACCTTGCACAATCTCTTCAATGCTTGAGTTAATTGATTCAACCATTTGCCCAATTTCATCTTTGGAATGGACTTGAAAGGGTTTGATTTCACTGGTTTTATGTAAAATAAAATCAAAAAAGAGATTTAACTCCTCTTGCAGTGTTTTTAAAGGAGAAGTCACTTTATTGACAACAAATAAAACACTAAACAGCGTTAATGCAATAATCATAAAAGAAATCCCGTATAAAAAGAGCGTGGACTCTTTAATCATTGCATCAGCAGCATCTAACCCAAACTTAAGTTCAATAACCCCAATGACATTGCCAACACTTTCATTGGCATGGCACATTAGACACTCTTGTGTCGCAATCATTGGGCGTAATACTTTTAACAAATGTGAATTATTATCATGTACGTTAATGACTATTTCTTCTTTGGTTTCAAAACTTTTTAATACCGTACTGTCTTGAGTAAATTGTTCCGTAGGAGAGTACATGTCAATGGTGTTTTGACTTTTATAGACTTTTAAACTGTTTAACCCTTTAATGGAGCTTCGACTCTGTTCTTCGGCTTGTTTGATGATATCAGGATCCCCTGTATTCATGGCATTTCTTAGAGTTAAAAAAACAGAATCGGTCAACATATCCATGGATTGTTTGGTATTTTCTCGTACAACTTCATCCATTTTTGTTGCGGATTTGAAATTAATAAAAATATTTCCCAAAATAAGGATAAGTACGATGGGCAGAAGTATTTTGGTACTGACTTTAAATTTATTGATTGAATTGAGCATCTGTTTTCAAGAAAATTATAAGGGCACCTCTAAAAATTGAAGGCACTCATAACATCTTTAGCTTTTTCTTAGGCTAGGCACTCACTTGAAGGACTAGCCGTAGCTAATTCGAAAGTGAGTAACGACGCATAAGGAAAAGCTAAAGATGCCCAAAGGGTGAAGTTTACAAACGCAATCTTTCACAAGATATTTGTTCAATTTAGCTATGGCTAGATCTTCTCAAATCTCTTGCAAAATCTTACATTTGTAAACTTCATTATGTGTATCTTCAATTTTTAGAGGTGCCCATAAAATTTTCTTATTCTCCTTAGGTTTTTTTGAGCCAATTTTAGCATAGAAAAGAAAAAAAGGATTTTTTTGTCGTGACAAATTAATAATGTTTATTACAATGTTACTCTTGGTAATAAAATATTATTTACAAGAGTGACATTTGTAGAATTGTGTTTATTATAGAGACTTTATTGTGTCAATTTTTATTATTTTTTAAATTTTTTAAAAATGTGTTGCTCTAATTCTTCGACATTTCCAATGGCATCTTTTTCATGGTTAGAAAAGCCCCAATTGACTAAAATGGAATCAACTCCGGCATTAAAAGCAGCTTGAGTGTCTTTATGGCTATCTCCTATTAAAAGGGACTTCTCTTTTGTCGCAGCAAGCGTATGGATAATTTTATGCACCATTTCAGGATGAGGCTTGGGTTTTGTGACACTATCATAACCAAAAACCACTTCAAAATGGTCAAGTAACTCCAAATGAGCCAACATTTTTTTGGCAAAAATTGATGAAGCATTTGTTGCAACAGCAAGTTTAAACTCGCCTTTTAACGTCTTAAGCAAGGATTCAATGCCATCATAAATTTCCAGTTCCAAAAGGCAATTTTGTGTATAGTAACTTTCAAACAGATGTGTTTGTTCTTGGGTAAAATGTTTTGTGCCATAAAAAAATTCAGCACTGTTAATATTGGGGTCGTTGAGTTTTTCTAAAATATGCTTTTTTTCTAATATTGCCAAACCAATATTTTCTCTTACATAATTAACCGTGTTCGCAATCATTGTTCCACTGTTGATTAATGTGCCATCCATATCAAACATTATTACATTCATAAATACATAAACCTTAAATTTTTCGAAATTATATCAAAAAAATTAACTTAACACTAAATTAACACTGAAAGATTATAATTTCTTTACAACAACAAGACTTAACGAGGTTGTCTCTCCTAAAAACTTCGATATACAAGCTTGCAATTTTATTGAATGCCACTTCAATAAAATTGTAAAAGCTTATTAACTTTAAGATACAATACAAGTTTTATTACTATTTAGGATTTTTTATTCATGGAAAATATTTCACTGCTTTCAATCATAACTATTGCCATCTTAGGCTCTTTTGGACATTGTGTTGGGATGTGTGGAGGCATTGTCATTGCCTATTCAAGTACAAAGGTTCAAAGCAATTGGAACAAAAGTAAACAAACTCTCTCTCATATTTTATACTCCTTAGGTCGAGTCGTCACTTATACTATTTTAGGGGCATTATTTGGATTTTTAGGTTCTGTTACGACATTTAACAGTACAACCAACGGACTTTTTCTTATCTTTACAGGGCTTATTATGTTATTAGTGGGGTTATCATTATTTGGTAAATTAAAATTTCTCACCCTCATTGAACACTCGGTTTCCAAGCAAGTATGGTATCAAAAAAGTTTTAAAAAATTAATCGCTTCAAACAGTTTAATGAGTTTTTACCTTTTAGGTATGCTCAATGGATTGCTTCCTTGTGGGTTTGTTTACTTTTTTGCCATCACAGCAGCAAGTACAGGAAGTGCATTGTATGGTGCTTTAGTGATGCTCGTTTTTGGTTTAAGTACTATTCCCGCTCTTTTTTCTTTGGGCTTTTTTGTCGGACTGTTTAAGCAAAGTGAATTTCGAAATTTGATGATAAAACTTGCCAGTATAGCAGTGATTTTATACGGGATTTATATTATTTACTTAGGAAGCAAGTACTTTATTTAATGTTGAATTTTGAATGTTTAATGTTGAATTTTATATTACCATCAACCATCAACTAGAAGCCATCAACCCATCACTAAACCCTTTGAAGTAACAATACTATTTTGTTTGCAAATAATAATCAGTGTTGCCATTCCTATAAGGGGATTTTCATTGCCTGCATGAACTAACTCTTTTGTTGTAAGAATTGATATTTTCTCTTTTTCTCTTCCTACATTTGAAGCAATAACAGCGATTCTCTCTTCGTAATTTTCTAACGTTTTTAAAAAATAGTCATAAACGGTGGTTTTCTTTTTTGATTTTGGGTTATAAATCCCAATGGTAAAATCATTTGCCATACAGACTTCAAAACGTTTTTTGATATTTTCAAGTGTGTTAAATTTTGTTGAGAAGTTCAATAAAGCAATATCGTTTAAAAAGGCTCCCACTTTTGCCGTAACGGCTAAAAATGAGGTAATACCCGCAAGGGTAATAACTTCTATGATATCGTGCAGTTGTTCTTTTTCAATGTGGTTAATAATACTTGAAGCAATACCAAACACATTGGCATCGCCATTACTTAAAATGGCAGTAATTTTTCCTTCTTTTACTTGCTTTATGGCTTGAGTACAGCGCTCATTTTCATACGTCATACCCGAGGTTAAAATGGTTTTACCCTGTAATAAGACTTCTAATTCTCTGGCGTATTTACTGTAAGCGACAACAACTTGACTCTCTTTAAGTGCTTGAAGTGCCTCTTGCGTTAAATAATTGCTCCCTCCTGCACCAAAAGAGAGAATATAGAGTTTTGTTTTCATTTTAACTGTCCTAATAATTTACATAATTTTATAATATTTTTACTATAATACCCACTTATTTTTTAAAAAAGGAGGACGATATGATACGTAAAACACGAAATTACTTTACTATTTTTGGTATTTTAGCCGCAACAGTGAGTCAAAAAATCTGTTCATTGTTCAGTGCCATTTCAAATACACTCAAAATTAGTGTACCGCAAATTGTAAATATTTTACTGTCAAGACAACTCAAACCTGTCAAAACATATTCAACCAATAATTTAAAATAACCCAAGGAAAAAAGAATGAATAAAAAAATAACCATCAGCTTAGTTGCAAGCTTTCTTCTAGCAACAACTCAATTACAAGCCAATGAAACACACGAACTCTCGACAATTACTGTTACGAGTGCAACCAAAACAGAACAATCCATTAAAGATGTTACGTCTAATATCAATGTCATTACCAAAGAAGAGATTGAAGAAAAGAAGTTTACTACGGTTTTAGAAGCACTCAATAGTGTCGCAGGAATCTCTTTTTCCAGTAATGGTGGAATAGGTAGTACCAGCAGTTTAAATTTACGAGGGAGTGATAATAATCGTGTACTTATATTAATAGATGGAATTAAATACAAAGATCATTCAAGTACAAGTGGGACAGATATTGCACATGTTATGATTCATAATATTGAACGAATTGAAGTTATCAAAGGAGCCCAAAGTGGTATTTGGGGTGCTGATGCCGCTGCAGGGGTGATTAATATTATTACAAAAAATGCCAACCTAGGAACTCATGGAAACGCTACGGTTGAATACGGAAGTTTTAATACAAAAAAATATGAAGCCATGGTTTCTCATGGAAACCAATGGTTTGATTTTTCTTTAAGTGCCAATAAAATTGATTCCAATGGTTTTACAACAGCTGCCCCACGAGGTGAAGATATCAAAAAATATGAAGATGATGCCTATGAAAATCGAACAATTAATGCAAAAGCCAATCTCTATTTGAATGAGAATTCAAAAATAGGGTTTAATGTTGTTGATATTGATGCCCTTAAAGAGTATGACAGCAGTGCAAATAATCCCAACGATACAACTATGAAAAATGATACACAAAGTCGATTGTATGGTTTTTATTATAACCTTGCTTTAGGGCATCATGATATTATGATTAAATATGACCAAGCAAAAATTGAACGTGATCAAATTGGAACTACATTGGGAATCAAATATACAAATACAAAAAGTAAATCTATAGAACTAAGTGATACATTTTCATACAATGAAAAAGATTTTTTAATTCTTGGTATAGGAAAAAGTGAAGATAAAATGAATTTTATCAATGAAGATAAAACAGTTGGTGATGCTAAAAATAAAGCTAAGAATATTTATTTGACCAATAGCAATGTTTTTGAGAATTTAATATTAACACAATCATTACGACATGACTCTTTTGATAATTTTAATAATAAAACAACAGGAAAAATAGGAGCAAAATACAATTTTGACAATGAATTCTCTGTTTCATCTAATTTTGGTACTGCATACAGTGTGCCTTTATTGATTCAAAATATTAATCCTTGGGGCGTAAGCAATATGGAGATAAAACCCGAAGAGAGTAAGAATTTTGATATAGGATTTGAGTACAAAAATTTTTCTGTGACCTATTTTGACCAACGAATTAAAAACCTCATTGAGTGGTATGATCCTAATACTCCAGGAAATTGGAATGATGATTATTATAAAAATCTTGATGGGAAAAATCGATTAAAAGGGTTTGAAATAGAGTATAAAAAAGATATTTTTGAAGATACTTTACTCTCTTTAAGCTATACAAAACTGAGTGCAAAAAATAAAGACAATCAGTTTTTAGCAAAACGTGCCAAAGAAAACTTTAAATTTGGTTTGGATTATTATGGGATTTCAAACGTTCATGTGGCTGTTTTTGGGGAGTATGTAGGAAGCCGATTCAGTAATTTAGATGAACAAGGCGAACAAACAGGTCGATATACGGTGTGGAACACTGCTTTGAATTATGAAATCAGCAAAAATCTTAATGCTTATGTAAAATTGGATAATATTACTGATAAATATTATCAAACGGTTGATGGATATGCAACGGCACCACGAAGTGCATACATTGGTCTAAAGGCTAACTTTTAATGAAATTTCTTTTAATACTGCTTTTAAGTATTACTCTTTATGCAAAACCTCGTGTGATTGCATTGAGTCCATCGATTAATGAAATCATCTTTGCCTTAGGCAAAGGTGATACCCTTGTTGCCAATACTGAATTTGCAAACTATCCCAAAGAAGCACAAAATATTCCTAAAGTAGGGGGGTACTTTAGTGTCAATTTAGAAAAAGTTATAGCGCTTAAACCCGATATGGTCATGCTTCAAGCGTACGATATGCAGCTTGTAGAGAACTTAAAACGGCTTAATATCAACCATCTACTTTTAAAAACCAATTCCATGGAAGATATTGTCAATACCATTACAAAAATCGCTGATTATTACGATGAAAAAGAGTATTCAGCTCAGATATTAAGTAATATTCAAAAAAGTTTAAAAAGCATTGAAAATATTGTTCATAATCAAAAAGTGTTAATGGTTATTAGTGCCACAACCAATTTTTCAAAACCCATTTATGTCGTAGGGCATGAGGTTTATTTAGAAGACATTATTTTACACTCCAACAATAAAAATGCTTACGATGTCCCCACTTTAGCTCAACCTACGGTTAATTTAGAGGGCATTATTAAGCTCAATCCCGATATTGTGATTTTACTTGCACCGTATTTACACCAAAGTTCTACAAGCAAAGAAGAGTTAATAAAAGTGTGGAAAAGCATACCCATTAACGCTTCACAAAAAAGCCATATATATGTGGTAGATAAAGAGTATGCCGGTATTCCAAGTCAAAGAGTACAATATTTTATTGAAGAGTATAAAAAGGCATTAGAAGATGTTGCAAGTAAATAATTACAGCAGTTCTATTTTGCACAATATCTCGTTGAATATTACTCAAAATACCATTATATTGGGGGCAAATGGTTCGGGGAAATCAACATTGGCAAAAGTTGTTGTAGGCATTATTCCCAATAACAATGTTCAAATAATGGGCAAAACCCATGAACAATTAAGTGCCAAAGAAAAAATTCAACACATCAATTATATTCCTTCAAAGTTAGAAATTTTTGATGAATACATGAGTGTTCAAGAGTTTTTGGAACTGAGTTTCATCCAAACACCAACGTATACAGTCAAAGAACTTGCCAAACTTTTTGGCTTGTCCTCTTTGCTTGAACACAATTGTCAAACGCTCAGTTCGGGAGAATCGCAGTTGCTTTTAATGGCATCAAGTTTAGCCCATAATGCAGACATAACTATTTTGGATGAACCCACGTCTAATTTGGATCAAAAAAAGACTAAAAGAGTGTTTGATATTTTAAATTCGCATAACCACTTAAAACATAAAATCATTATTACTCATGATTTAAATTTTGCCTTTAAATTGGGGTTTGATATAGTTTTTATTAAAAAAGGGGAAATCGCTTTTCATGGTAGCAGTGGTGAATTTTTTGAACCGGTTATGATGGAGAAGTTTTTTGGTAAGAGTGTCAAAATTGTTGAAAATTTTGTGGTGAGCAATTTATGAAAAAACTCATTTATAGTTTAAGTGTAGTGGCAATGTTTATTGCCCCATTTATTGGGGATTTTGTGATTAATTATGCCAATATTTTCAATGAGTTTTCTCAAGATTACATGGTGTTTTGGGATTTACGGCTTCCTCGAGTTTTTTTGGCTTTTTTTTGTGGAGCGGTATTATCTTTAAGTGGTTTAGTGTTTCAAACGATTTTTAAAAATGCGCTTATTACCCCTTATACTTTAGGAGTTGCGAGTGGAAGTACTCTTTTTACGGCACTTTTTATTATTTTCTTGCCTTCTTATGTTTACGTCTTAGGTGGATTTCTGGGGGCATTTTTTACCATTCTTTTACTTTTTTTTATTTCAAATCGTATCAACAAAAACTCTATTTTGGCACAAACAAACTCATTTTTACTCGTAGGAATTGCGTTGTCGTTTTTTTATTCGGCGTGTTTGATGTTGCTTTTTACGGTTTCTAACTTTGAAGAGAACTACTCTATTGTGCGGTATACCTTAGGCAGTTTGGATATTGTGGGTTTTAGCTATGTCTTTCCTGTTGCGGTAGTATCTTTGTTGTTATTGCGGTTTGTTTATGCGTACAAACATGAGATAACCTTGATGCTGACTTCCAATGAAAATGCCTTTTTAAAAGGGGTAGAAGTTAAAAAAGTGAACTTTATTTTGCTTTTGGTGGTCTCTTTTTGTGTGGGTGTGTGTATTAGTTTTACAGGTCCTATTGGTTTTATTGGTTTAGTGGTTCCTCATATTGTCAAAATTATTTATAAAAAAAGTGCCTACAAACTTTTTTGGCCGGTCTTTTTCTTTGGGGGTGTTTTTTTAGTGGTGTGTGATTTTATTTCAAGAAATCTTATTGAGAGTTCCACTTTGCCCATTGGTGTTGTAACGGCGTTTATAGGTGCACCGTTTTTTATATATCTTATTGTACGACGTAGTTATAAGTAGAGCTTATATAAAAATAAAGAAATTTTAAACTAAAAAGTACTAATATTCCGTTTATAGAGGATTGATTTTAGTTTTTAGATTTTTAGGAATTTGAGCAAATGGCTTGGTGTCGTTTTTTAAAAATTGTTGGTTTTGGAAAACAGCGACTTCAATGGTCATTTTCTCTTTTCTTAAAAGTAATAATTCGTAGGTCAATCCATTTTCACTGTAACTATACTTGTACGGTTTTAAATTGATGAGTGTTTTGTTTTTTGCCATAAAGCATTGTAGTTTAAAGCCTCTTAAAAAGGAAAAAAATGGAGCAAGAAAATATAAAAAGTATCCCCAATCGTTTGGAGTTTTTCCCTGTAATGATGTTTGCCATTGTTATGGGATTAAGTGGTTTGAGCTTGGTATTGATAAAAGCACATGAAGTGCTTACTTTAAGCTCTTTTTGGGGCAATACGCTTTCGTTGATGACATTGGCAATTTTTGTCTTTATTTTTGGGACATATGTTGTTAAAATTGTAAAATATCCTCATATGGTTAAAGAAGAGTTGGCACATCCTGTTCGTATTAACTTTTTTGCCGCAATTTCCATCTCTTTTATTTTAGTTTCCATGATAATGAAAAGTATAAATATTAATATAGCTTTTGGTTTATTTGTTATTGGAGCAGTATTACACCTATTTTTTACGTTTTATACACTTCGGTTTTGGATTACAAAAAATGTAGAGATTTTGCACTCCAATCCTGCTTGGTTTATTCCCATTGTAGGAAATTTGATTGTGCCAATCGGTGGAGTAGGGTTTGTTGATAATGCAGTATTGATGTTCTATTTTTCCATTGGAATTTTCTTTTGGATTATTATGTTAGCCATTATATTAAATAGAATAATCTTTCATCATCAGTTTGCACAAAAGTTTATGCCAACACTATTTATCTTAATTGCACCACCATCTATTGGTTTATTGTCTTATTTTAAACTTACACAATCTTTGGATATGTTTGCTAACATACTTTTTAATTTAGGTCTATTTTTTACGCTGTTGTTGCTTTTTATGTATCAAAGTTTTTTACACATTAAGTTTTTTATCTCTTGGTGGGCATTTACGTTTCCTTTAGCTACGATTGCCTTAGCATCCATGTTGATGTTTGAACAAACAAATAGCCCGTTTTATGCCTATTTGTCCTATTTTTTTATTTTATTTTTAACCATTGTCGTTATAATAGTTGCCTATAACACACTGAAACATATTGCTAAAAAAGAGATATGTATAATGGAGTAACATATGAATTTTAACTATATAGGAAAAACAGGGCTTCGTGTCAGTGATATTTGTTTGGGTACGATGACCTTTGGTACAACCACAAGCAAGGAAGAAGCGTTTGAGATACTTGATAAAGCATATGACAAAGGCATCAATTTTTATGACACGGCAGAGATTTATCCGGTTCCTCCTACGGCAAAACTTGGGGGTTTAACCGAAGAGATTGTTGGAAAATGGCTCAAAACCAAACCTCGGGACTCTATTATTTTAGCCACAAAAGTGGCAGGGGCTGCTTCGGGTTGGTTTGTTCCTCCTACACGTCATGGGCTTACGGCGATTGATTCTTTCCATATCAAAAGAGCCATTGAAGGAAGTTTAAAGAGACTTCAAACGGATTATGTGGATTTATATCAAATGCACTGGCCCGATACGGTTGTACCTATTGAAGAGTCTTTAAAAGCCTTTGATGAACTTGTCCGTGAGGGAAAAGTAAGATATATTGGTACATCCAATGATACGGCTTACGGATTAACCAAAGCCAATGAAACTTCAAAGCGTTTGAACATTTCAAGATTTGAATCCATACAAAACAACTTTTCACTCTTAAATCTACGATTTTTAGATGAGTTAAGTACGGTTTGTCAAAAAGAGCAGATCTCTTTATTGCCGTATTCTCCTATTGCAGGTGGGGTGTTAAGCGGCAAATACAACGGACAATTTTTCCCAAAAGATGCTCGATTTTCTTTATATTTAGAGAACAAAAGCAAACGAGTTCAAGCCATGGCAAACCGATTTGTCAACGAGAAAACCTTAGAAGCTACTAAGAACTATATGAGTATTTCAAAGAAGTATAATATTTCTCCTGTGACATTGGCAGTGGGGTATTCAAAGCATTTTGATTTTGTAGCTTCTACGATTATAGGAATAAGAAAGAAAGAACAACTCGAAGACTCTTTGGCAGCCATGGAGTTTAAAATGAGCGATGAACTTTTAGAAGAGATAAAAGCTGTTCAGAAAGAAATTTTGTATCCGATGGGGTGAAAATCAGTGACGAGTAACAAGTAAATATCTCTCTTGTCACTGTCACTGGTTACTGGATATACCTTTAAGTGGCACTTATAATCAAAATGAGATGTACAAGCAGTTATTGGACATGATTCATAAATGTTGAAAGATTGCTTTACATAATTTTTTAAATTCTTATGATATACTTTATTCAATATAAGAAAGGAGGATGTTTTTATGTCAAAACAACTTGATAAAACAAATATACTAAACTATTTAAAAGAACATTACTCTGAATATAAAGATAAGTATAGTGTAGATACTTTTTATCTATTTGGTTCATATGCAAGAGATGAACAAAATGAAAATAGTGATATTGATTTACTTGTTGATTTTAAAAAAACTCCTGATTTATTAACTTTTATCGAGTTAGAAGAGTTATTAAGTAACTCTTTGCAAAAACATGTTGATTTAGTACCACGAAGAAAATTAAAAATGGCTATTAAAGAACAAGTCCTTAAAGAAGCAATTGCTATATGAAACGAAACTATATACTTTTTTTAGAAGATATTAGTGAACGAATTAAGAAAATAAACTCTTACATAGACAGCATGAGTTATGAAGAGTTTGTTCAAGATGATAAAACGGTAAGTGCTTGTATACGAGAAATTGAAGTAATTGGTGAAGCGACAAAACAAATTCCAAAAGATATTACCGATAGATTTAATGATTTACCTTGGTCATTGATGGCTAAAATGAGGGATAAATTGATTCATTGGTACTTTGAGATAGATGAAGAAATAGTTTGGAATGTTGTAAAAGACAAACTTCCAGATATTAAAACTCAAATAGATTCTATAATAGAAAATTTGAAAGAAAACTAATAAAAAAGTGTATTGTGTACCTTTTTTGTGTACATATAAATATAAGTTCCTTTTAAATAGGGATTTAAAATATAAACAATGTGAAGTTTTGTACCCGATGGGGTGAAACTGTGGTGAGTAATCAGTAACAAGTGACGAGTGACAAATAACCAGTAATAAAAGGGATATTTACTCGTTACTTGTCACTTGTTACTCGTCACTTATGATTTAAGTAAACAAAGAAACCAGTCTATTCTCCACTTTATAACTTCGAAACCCAAAATACTTGCAAATATACGCTACTGTTTTTTCTTGATAGATAAAAACGTGAGTGGGGTCGTTTTTGTAATACCATTTTTCAAAATCAATGCTTTTTTCGTACATATGTGTCATACAATACAAAGCACCGTTGGGTTTTAGAAGAGTTTTAAGAAGTGCAAACTCTTTTTTGGGTTCATAAAAGTGTTCAATGACTTCACATGAAGTCACATAATGATACGTTTGTGCCAGTAGCGTTTTATCATCATAAAAAAAAGGGTCATACTCTTTAATGTTATAGTTATGATCACGCAATACTTTACAAATGGCTGAGCTTTTTCCTGCTCCAAAATCCAAGCCAACTGCTGTGGGTGTAAACTTTTGCAAAACTATGTCAGTAATAGGGGATACAAACGTTTGATACGCTTTATCATTGGCATCATTTTGGTGTAAATCATACCGCTCTTTCTCTTTACTTGTATCCAGCAATAAATCGTTGCGTTTAAAAATCCCAAAACAGTTAGAACAAAGATGAAATTCGTTGTTCATCGCTGTATGATGGGTGTTATTGCATAAAGGGCAGTTCTGTGCCATAGTTTCTCCCAAATAAAAAAATAATCATAGGTAAAAAGTACTTAAAAGAAGGACAACTATTCCCCAAAATTGGCAAAAGCTCCTTCAATACTGGGAATGGTTTTGTAGTGAGTTTTAGTTACTCTTACTTGTTTGGTTTTAAGGTTACATATGGCAATTCTAAAATTGGCACCCATAACGGGTTCTATGACACAAATAATGTTATCTTCGATTTGTCGTGTGGCATAAATGGTGCCTTGTAGAGTAGGGAAGAAATATTTGGGATAGCTCAATGGTGTGATTTCAACAACATCGATGCTCTCTTCATTTTCAAGTGTTTGTACAATATCCATAGCCTCTTCATAACTCTCAAACTGGATACACCAGTCATCAAATTTCTTATTAAAATGGTGTAAATCTTCATCGAGAAATCCACCTGCTAAGGATTGTAAAGCAAAAATAGACACAAAAAACACCTTGAATAGATATAATGTAAAAACTAATTATATCGACAACTCTCTTACTCTTGGCTATATTTGCTTCTCTTATGGGTTTGTCGGAGGTATTTGCATTGGCATCTAAGTAAGATAACTTTATGACTTTGATATAATTTGAAATATTCAAAAAGAAGGAATCTTTACATTGAAAATACAAGTCTATTACGAGAAAGGAAACTTTTACTTAAAACCCCTATAAAGCCCATAAATAAAGGGTTTTAAATTTTCATAACTCTTCAAAATTTACCCTTTAAGAAAATCTTTTTGTCACAAGAAATGACACATCAAATCCACTTTTTGACACTCAATTTTTACATATCTTTTTAGAGCTATCTTTGGCTATCTTTTGTATCTTCTCGTTTGTATTTCCTATAAAATAGAGTTATCTTAGTTATCTGACTTATCTTATTGAATTTTATATTTTACTAGATAAGAAAAGATGGCTATTATTACTTTATAAAGCTAAATAAAATCCAGAAAAAGATATACTTTTTTCTGGAAAAATAAAAATAGGATAAGTACTATGAAGCTCTATGAAAAGGTCTTTTACTTTATATCAGGACATGGTAGGGGGTGGGCATTCTCATCAAATGATTTGATAAAAAAATTTGATCGTCAACAAATCGATAGTACATTGTCTGATTTAGTAAAAGCAAAAAAAATTAGAAGAGTATCACGAGGGATTTACGACTATCCTAAATATAGTGAGCTTCTTCAAAAAGAGTTAAGTCCAGATATCGAGCAAGTTGCACGAGCAATTGCAAGGAAATTTAACTGGAGGATAGAAGTTTCAGGTGAGAGTGCTTTAAATATTTTAAATCTCTCTACTCAAATACAAGCAAAATATATCTACTTAAGTGATGGACCAAATAAAAGCTATAAACTTTTTAACGATGTAGAAATAGAATTTAAAAAATCTGTTTTAAAAGATATTGGGTTTAAATACAAAGAGAGTTCCCTTATCGTTCAAGCTTTAAAATCACTTGGTAAAGAACATATCACAGATGAAATTATAGAAATAATAAAAGAGCAAATAGAGCCTAAAATGGTTGAAAAAATATTAAAAGATACACAAAGTACAACTGTATGGGTATATGAGATTATCAAGCAAATTTGTAAAGGTGATTCATGAAAAAGATAGCAAACTTATCAAAAGAGCAAAGAAAAGAGCTTTTTAGCGAAACTGCTACTCTTATGAACACTACAAATGCAATAGTTGAAAAAGATTTTTGGGTTGTATGGACTTTAGGCAAAATATTTGAAGATGAGAGATTAAATAAAATCCTAATGTTTAAAGGTGGAACGAGCCTTTCAAAAGTGTTTAACCTTATTGGTAGATTTTCTGAAGATATAGATTTGATTTTGGATTGGAGACTGGTAACAAAAGAAGATCCATTACAAGAGCAACAATCAAAAAACAAGCAAGTGAAGTTTAACGAAGAGATAAATGAAAATGCAAAAATCTATATCAAAAATGAATTGTTGCCAATCATTTCGCAAATTTTATCACCACTTTGCACTTGTAATATAGCTGATGATGGATTTTCTATAAATGTAAGATACCCAAATGCATTTGATGATAGTTATCTAAGACCTGAAATTTTACTTGAAATTGGTCCACTAGCTTCTTGGCTACCATCTGATAGTTTTGAGATAGCATCATTTGCAGCCCTTAAATTTCCACAAGTTTTTGAAAAAGCAAAATGCAATGTAAATACCATAGTTGCTAAAAGAACATTTTGGGAAAAGGCTACAATATTGCATCATGAAGCAAATCGACCACATGACTCCACTATGCCCATAAGGTACTCAAGACACTATTATGACTTAGCAATGATGGCTAGTGACAAAGTAAAAGATGAAGCACTAGTCGATTTGGAGCTCCTTAAAAATGTAGTTGATTTCAAGCAAAAGTTTTATCCTAGAACTTGGGCAAAATATGAAGAAGCCAGAATAGGAACACTAAAGCTTTTGCCACCAGAGTTTCGACTTGAAGCACTAAAAAAAGACTATCAAGCTATGCAAAATATGATTTTTGATAAAAAATTATCGTTTGATGAGATTATCAATACTCTAAAAAAACTAGAAAGTGAGATAAACAAAATTCGATAAAAAATAGTTTTCTTTAAAAATTATGAATATACATAAAGATATTTATAAAAGGAAGAAAACAATGAATGATATAAACCCAACTACAGGCTTACCGATGTCAGACGGAGGAATTGATGCAGGTGGCACACCTTATGGCAATAGCTCTAATGGTTTTGATGATGAAACTAGTGAATCTAGTAGCGGTAATTTTAACAATATTGCTAATTACTGGAGCTGGAAAGTTGATGTTGTAATTATGCTGATTGTAATTGGGGTAAACATATATTTTTGGATAGATTAAACATATTGACATTTTTAAATATTTTCAGTAAAATTAATTAAATTTATTGAAAATAGAAAGGAGCAAAATATGACCAAGCCAATCACTCAAAGAGTAAAATCAAAAATAT
>Ga0265293_10003141_pt1 | contig 31250 bp, 25 predicted proteins | sample Munlanlewell138R_FD_192505 | JGI IMG/M metagenome (GOLD analysis project Ga0265293, IMG submission 192505) | Leachate microbial communities from a municipal landfill in Southern Ontario, Canada - Leachate well 138R | ecosystem: Engineered > Solid waste > Landfill > Unclassified | place: Canada... | reverse complement strand
CCACTCAAGTTCTTATCTCCTGTTCAATTCTTATCACTGAATGTCCAATATGTTTGACAATCCTACATTAGCTAGAATAGGACATTTCTATTTAGCCTTGACAAAGATAAATACGAGATTAAACTAATAAAAAACTCTAATTCCAGCCGACGCAGCTATTTTTGTCGCCTCCGAAGAATTAGAAACACTGGGCAGCGCGTATAATTAAACCCACCTGGAGGAATCATGCCAAAGACTTATTATCTCGACCCCAAAAAACTTGCCCAACAGACGCGCAGCATCATTCTGCTCTACGCCATCACTGGTGTCGTCACCATGGTCTTGATTTACTTGCTGCAAACCCGCGGCGGACAGACTGCTCCGCCCTGGCTGCTGCTTTCTGTTATCCCTTTCCTGCTGGTTTTTGTCGGCGCTCGTTCCATTCGACAGCGTAAAGAACTCTGGGATCGCTATTCGTTGACTCTGGAGGACGGCGTGCTGCATCAAAGCCAGCCAAACTACCCGGATTCAAAAATTGCTCTGACTTCTGTCACTTCAATCGAAGAGACCAAAGAGGGACTTTACCTTTCCTCCCGACAAGGCAAGCACGTTTTTGGAATTCCCAGGCAACTGAGGGACGAAGATTTTGAGGAATTACGCCTGATACTGAATGATGATTTCGCCAAGAGGGATGAGAAACCTGCCATAGAGGAAGAGAACGAAGTTGATAATGCTGCTGATCATCCGGCCAGGCAGCCCGGGCAGGATATTTCAGCAGTGATAAAAGAAGCAGAAGGAATCGCGGAACCTCCAGAGGATCTGGAAAGCTGAAGCGTTCAGGAATGTAAGAGGGGTTACTTCAATTTTTTCAACAGCCGCCAGGCGGGTTCGTGGACAGTTTGCCAGCGACCAAACTGGTCCTGGTAACGCCAATGACCTTCTTCAGGACCGACCACGGTGTAACCTTGGCGTTCATACAAACGTTTTGCCAGGATGTTATTGCGGGCGACGTTGATTCGCAGCGTATCAAAGCCACGCCCAAGCAGGTAATCCTCGACAAATTTGAGCATATAACTGCCAAGCCCCTTATTGCGATATTCCGGTTTCAGACGAAACGAAAACACATAGGCGCGATGAATGCCATCGGCAATTTCTGATTGATTGGAAAAAAGCAGAAGGAAAATTTGCCCGATGATTTTGCCTTCTTCATTCTCTGCGACCCAAATCAAAGTGGTACCGTTGTAGCTATTTTGGTAATGCTGCCGATAAATCCGGCGGAAATGTGCGTATTCGCCATCCCATTCCATACCTGGCAAATCTTTTTCAAGCGCCTGTCTGATGTGAATGTCAAGGCCATCCGGCATAGTATAAGAAGTCACAGGGAGTGCTTGTGTGGTCATTCTGCCTCTATCAAACGTTCGAGCAAGCTAATTTCTTCCTCATAAGTGTTGATCTTGCCGTCCAGCCAGGCAGCTTTCAACTCTTTGAGGATGGTGTCATAACGCGGTGAAGGGGTCAGACCTCTTGCCTTAAGATCTTCACCAGTGGTGTGGGCTTTGACTCGCTGATAGGTATCCAGATAATCTCGCAGGGGTTGCAACTGGTTCTCATCTTCAGAAGAAGACATGACGGTTCGGATGACCATTTCAGAGAAGTCGGAAAGCTTTTCTGTAATCTGGCTGGGTGGCAGCTGCCAGATGGCGGGGAGCAGTGCTCTGAGCCGAGCGGTCTGGCGGATCTTTTCAACCAGTTGGGACTTGAGGCGCAGCCGTGTGCACACCGCGGTTAGGGTTTCAGCAGGGTAAACCTCGAGCCACAACATCCAAATGGCGGCTTTGAGGTCTTCCAGGTTAAGCCAACCGTCTTCGACCTGTTTTGCGATTGTTTGCACCCGAAGGTACTGCGTTGGGCTCCAGCCCAGCTGTGGGTGGATCGCAGCCAGGACGCCCAGGTTATGCAGAGTACGCATAATTTCCGAAACCTTTTTTTCCTGGAAAATCAGGTCAAGTTCGTGCTGTATGCGGGCACCCGAAAGTTGATCGATGAGGGGCAGGCTTGCCTTCAGCAGGCTCAAGGTGCGCGTTTCAATCTCAAAATCAAAGCGTTCGGCGAAGCGGACTGCGCGTAGCATTCTCGTGGCGTCATCGACGAAGGACAAGGCATGCAGCACGCGAACCTGTTTTTGCATGAGGTCGTCATACCCTCCCCAAAAGTCGAATATCTGCCCAAAATGTTCGCCATCCAGGCGCAGCGCCAGGGTGTTGATGGTGAAGTCTCTACGGTGCAGGTCCATCTTAATGCTGCTGCGTTCTACAACCGGCAGGGCAGCGGGGTGATCATAAAACTCAGTCCGCGCGCTGATCAGGTCGAGATGTTCAGGCAGGGCCTGGTTGCCTGGGTCGCTGATCCCCAGTTTGGACAGAATTGCCTCCCGATCTTCAGAGAGGATCCACTTGGCTGTCCCGAAACGTCTGTGCACGACAGCGCGACCACCGTAAGTGGCGACCAGGTAATCGGCGAATTCTATGGCGTTGCCTTCAAGCACGATGTCAAAATCCTGACTTGGCCGCTTCAGGAGCAAATCACGAACGAAGCCACCAACAATATAGGCGGGAATCTTCTGCAGCCTGGCTTGCTCGGCTACCTCCAGAAGCAGGGTCTTACGTTCCGCAGATAGCGCTTCTTCCAGCGCTTTCACCATTTCGGATTGAGGCAGGAGGACGCCGTTGGTATGGAGCGTTCCGATCAGGTCAGTACGGGTGACAATGCCAATCACATCTCCGCTTTCCGGGTCCGCCACCGGCACCTGCCCCCAGCCAGTGTTGGCCATGATCTCTTTCAAGCGGGAGAGAGAATCTTCAGGAAACACCCGGATCTCACCTGCTTCCATGAGGTCTTCGACGGATTTCTCCAGATTGTGCTGCAGGGCCCGGTCGACGTTGCGGCGGTTAAGCAGCCCGATGACCTTACCATCCCTGACTACCGGGTAGCCCTCAAAACCATAGCGATTCATCAGACGGGCTGCTTCCTGGCCCGCCATGGACGGGTCGAGAATCAAAGGGTCCCGCGACATGATCTGACGGACCTTGAGTTCAGGTGTGACAACAACTGGCAGGTAGCGGAGCAATTCTTCAACCGTCTTCTGCACCAGCACCCGCGTGTTTTCAGGGTTGGGTTTATCGCCGGGGCGGATCAGGGCGGAAGAAGCCCGCTTGTGCCCTCCGCCATTAAAATGACGGGCGAGCAAGCCGACGTCCAGGTTGTCCGTAGTCGAACGCGCGACCAGGCGAACACCCTGCCGGGTAGATACCACCAGTACAATCCCATCCGGGTCCATAAAATCACGCAGTTTGTGGGCGACTGACGAGATTTCGTCATTCAGGTCAAAGGCATCGGCACTTGCTACCAGGATTTCAAATCCTTCGATTGTGTGGGTGGTCAGGTTGGCAACCAGCCGGTCAAAAAGCTGTTGCTGGGCGTTTGTGAGCGGTGGATTAAGGTAGCGTGAGACAAGGTTCAGATCGGCCCCTTGTTCAAGCAGGAAGGCGACCGCTCTGGCATCTCTGGCGGTGGTGTTGCTGTAGCCGAGTGAGCCGGTGTCTTCATAGATCCCCAGGATCAGCAGTGTGGCTTCCAGGTTGGTTAGCTCCAGCCCGGCTGCCTGGATTTTTTCTACCAACAGGGTCGAACAGGCACCGCAGGTTTGCAGATCCATCTCCCAGTCAGGGTGAGACTGTTTCTTGCGGAGATGATGGTCGATCACCACAACCTTGGTCTCGTCGGTCATGCCACGCAATGTCACCAGTGATTGGGTGTCGACCAGGTAGACCTTCTTAATTTCCTTATGGGGTAGGTCCTTGAGACGTGAAAACCCCAATTCTTCGCCATACTTGTCTAAAAAATCACGCCCATTACGATTGATCTGTCTGGGCAGCAAGGCATAGGCCTCAGGCACGAGCAGGTGCGCTCCCAGCATGGATGCCAGGGCATCAAGGTCAGCTTGCTCGTGAGTCATAATTAATTGCATTCAGTCATCCCTTCAAGTCTGATCGGTTTCAATTTTCGTACCAATAGGCCTGGTTGTCTGGGTTGTATGCATTATAAATTGATTGGGAAAGCCTTGCAAAAAGTCGGTTGGCGGGATCGTAGAGAAATTGTCCCTGTGTGTGGGCGAAAGCGACCAATACATAATCCCCACCAGGGGTGAAAATTACGGCGCTGTCGCTGATGGTGTGGATCAATCCGTCAATCTCGTTGCCCCAGCCATGTTTGTGCGCGATCACCGCTTCAGGAGGCAAGCCTGCTTCAAGCAGAGCGAGGATCTTGTTTCCTTTTAGAAAATCCAGCATCAGCGAGCATTCAGTCGCAGTGATTTGGCCGGAAAACAGATTTTGTTCATTTCCCGAGGCACAATGGTAAATCCTGCCCAGCAGGTCGCCTGCTTCGCTGGGAACAGTCTGATTGTAAAAATCCGGGTCAAGATAAATGTCCCTGCGCGAGTTCGCCGGCGTTGTGATACGCTCCAACAGTGGTGAGCGGGGCTCAAAATAGCCGGCCAGGAAGGTGTTTTGATAACCCAGGTCTCTCAGATCGGCGGTGACCATCAAGGGGCCGCGGTCATTGTCCATGTACGCTTTCATCAAGCCATCGGCAGGAGGGTTGAGCGAATCGGCGATCATCTGCCGCATCCAGCTTACAGCCTGTTCTGGCAGGGGTTCCGATAATCTTTTCATGGTAGAAACCATGATTGGGATTTTGATGGTACTTGCCGCAGAGTAGGCTACATCCAACGGCACATCCTTTTGATCGAGCAAGGCGAAGTGCATCATTTGTCCGTCCCGCATGTCCTGCAGATAGATTTCAATCAGCCCATCAAACTTCTCCAGCAGAATGACCTGTCGCAACATTGTCTCCAGGTTTTGCCAGTTGAGCGGCGGGGCAGTCTCTTGACTGACACTCAGCTCAACCACCCGTTCAGATGGTGAAAGTAAAGCTTGTTGGACCTGCCCAACGGTTTGGGTGAGCGACGCGAGCTGATAACCCGGCTGACCCGGGGTGAGGTTGGTCGTATAGAGTAGCGGGGTCGCGGCTGAAGGAGGCTGGTTGTAGCGCTGGCTGAAAACCTGCCCCAGATATTGGCTCAGGTGGCTCTCATCGAAAGAGTAGATCAGCTCAAGCTCCCGGGCAATTTCCGGCGGTTCTTTGCCCCATAGATACTCCCAAAATCCCTTGGAAGAACCGGAATCCTCCAGCTGAGCCAGGGTTGCCTGGCTGTCAACCGCAAAACCTAGCTGCTCTGGTGTGAATTGCATGCGGGCTTGCTTGTAGCGCAGTTCAACTGGCAAGGAGTAGGCAGTTTCGATCCGCTGGGCGGCTTCATCGGGGCTCAGACCTTCAAGAGGGATGCCATTTACGCTGGTATCAGGCGGGACCAGGGCAGGCTGCGATTTGTATACTGACCACGCTCTCAATCCGATCACAAGACTCGCTAACAAAAAGATCAGCCCAAAACCCAAAATAATCCCCTGACCGTTGCTCTTCTTGCGCCTGCTGCTTCTGTATTTCTTCATCCAAAAGATTTTACCATCAGGTCTCAGACTACTGTTCCACACCCAAACAATCCATATTGTGAAAATCTTGTCTTAAACTCATATATAATTAGGGACAGTAATGGCTACACATGAAGGAGAGGCGATGACGGATAAAAAACCATGCAAGAGCCTTGGCTGGAGCCTGGCAGGTACGCTTACTGCCCTGGCAGTTGCAAAAGGCGGCTGGATCCTCTATAGCAAACGCTATATTGACCATCATGCCAAGTTGAATATCATCCTGAATGCCGAACAACACACCTATCACTCGCCCGGAGCCGGCGCGATCAACTTCTTTGTAAACGGCGCTGGAGACCAAACACCTCTGCTCTTGATCCACGGCTTGCATATGTATGCCGGACTTTATGACGTTTTGCCGATCTTTGAAGCCTTTCGGACCTCCCGACCCATTTACGCTATCGACCTGCCCGGGTTTGGCAGGTCAGAAAAAACAGATCGCCCTTATCGCGCGTCGATGTATGAAGAAGCCATTTTGGATTTCATCAAAAACCAGATAGGTCGACCCTGTCATGTCCTGACGCTTGGAAATTCGAGTGCTTACGCGGCCATGGCATCAGTAAGCTCGCCGGAGTGGATTACCTCACTCATCATGATCAACCCGAGCGGTTTTGAGATGCCCCATCCGGTTTCGATGCGAACCATGGATTACCGGGAAAGAGCCCGTGATTTGTTGCTCTCATACCTCAAGGTCCCGCTTTGGAGCCTACCGATTTATGACCTGTTTGCCAGTCGACCGCGCATCGCCAGGTATTATCACAAGCACTTTGCCTACAGCCCACCCGGTGACCTGATTGATCTTGCTTATACCTCTTCACACCAGGCTGGAGCTCACTTCGCCCCCATGGTGCTGTTTAGCGGCAAGTTAACTGTCCCCCATCTGCGTGAAAAGTACTACGAGAAGCTGAAGATACCGGTATATGTCATCTATGACAACGCAGCAGATAACAGTTTTGATATGCTACCTCAGATTGTTCACGAAAAAACTAATTGGAAAGCTTATCGCAGCCGCAACACAAAAGGCATGCCCCATTTTGAACGTCCTGGTGAGTTATTCAGGCAGTTTGATTTGTTCTGGAAGAAACACGACGAAATAAAAAGCTAATTATGGAAGAGCAGCGAACCAAGCCAAAAATCCACCCCCTGAGCATCTTAGGCGCGATAGTTTTTGCGTTGGTTCTGATTGGGGCAACGTATTTGGTCTTTCGTTCGCAAGCCGGTCAGCGCCAGCCAGCCCAAACTACGCCGCAATACCTTGTCACAATTTTACCGGCCCCAACCGAAACGCCCACAACCGCTGCACCGTCAGTTCTGCCATCCCCGACCCTGGCAGATGTTTCCATTTTGCCTCCCGACGTGGTTACGGTTGGCCGTTACGTAAAAGTGGTTGGTACCCAGGGTTTGGGTTTACGCATGCGGTCAGAGGCAGGGACTTCAGGCGAGGTGAACTTTCTGGCAACCGATGATGAAGCCTTCAAAGTCATCGATGGCCCTATTGGCAGGGATGGCTACACCTGGTGGCACTGTGAGGCATTGCTGGATAAGACCCGCTCCGGATGGGCGGCCGAAAATTACTTGCAGGTGCTGGAAATCAGCACCCCTCAACCCTGAAATTTTAAGTAAACGGTGGTAAAGCATTGAATCTGTTCAACCGAAGTAACAAAAGAAATACATCAAAGAAAAGATCGGAGAGCTTCCAGCCAACTCAGGCGGTCCGCATTGAGGCTGCTATGGCCCAATCAGTGGGTAAGACTCGCGATCACATGGAAGATGCCGCATCCTCCTTTATTTTTCAGCAGGGTTATCGTGACCAGATCCGCCATGTCGCTTTGTTTGTTGTGGCCGATGGAATGGGAGGGCATCTGAACGGTGAATTGGCCAGCTCACTTGCCCTCAAGCAAGTTAACGCTCAGATCCTGCCTGTTTTGCAAGCCCAAAATGACGCTCCTGCTGAATTTGAAGAGATTGAGACTTTGCTGGTAGAGGCATTTAACCTTGCACAGGAGGCTGTCCTGGACGAAGTGACCGGAGGCGGCAGCACACTTACGGCTGCCTTATTGATTGAAAATAGTCTCTATTTCGCCCATGTTGGAGATTCCCGGCTTTACCTGGTGGGTTATGATGGAAAAACAGAGGTGCTGACGCGCGACCATTCCTTGGTGCAGCGACTGGTTGACCTCGGTCAGATCAGTCAGGCAGAGGCTGAGAGCCACCCTCAAAAAAATGTGCTTTACCGCGCGCTCGGCCAGAGCGAAGGTTTCAAAGTTGACCTTGGGTTTCGTCAATTGGACGCTCCTGGCTACATAATGCTTTGTTCGGACGGGTTATGGGGTGTGGTAAAAGATAAAAAAATTACTGAAGAGATCTGCTCAGATAAACTACTCAGTGAGCGTGCTCAACAGCTATGTGATATGGCTAATCAGGCTGGCGGTCCGGATAATGTCAGTGTGATCCTTGCAGAGATTTTTTAGGAGGACAAGATGGAGAATAAGAAGAAAATTTTGGTAGTTGATGATGAAAAGGGATTGGCAAAAATCATCCGCCTCAACCTGGAACAGGATGGCTTTGATGTGGTTGAAGCCCATAACGGAACCCAGGCAATGGAAAAACTGCGCACAACCCTGCCGGATCTCATTTTGCTCGATATCATGATGCCGGATATAGATGGTTTCACCGTCTTGAAAATGATTCGCGAAATCGGCAGCACTCCTGTAATCATGCTGACCGCCAAAGGGGAAGAAGATGACAAAATCAAAGGGCTCGAGCTTGGCGCGGATGATTATGTGACTAAACCCTTCAGCCCGCGCGAGGTTTCCAGCCGTATTCGGGCTGTGCTGCGCCGCGGAGACTTCAGCCGCGACGGAGAATCCGGCAAAATCGTGGTGGACGATCGCCTGACAATTGATTTTGACCGCCACGAGGTTTGGGTAGAAGGCAAGCTTGTTCAACTCCGCCCAACCGAATACCGTTTGCTTTATCATCTTGTGCAGAATGCAGGCTGGGTTTTGACTCACGACCAGATCCTGAACAAAGTCTGGGGTTATGAGTATGAAAACGAGCCTCATTACGTACGTCTGTATATCAATTATTTGCGTAAAAAACTGGAAGTTGACCCTGCTGATCCACAGTATATTTTGACAGAACGGGGAGTGGGATACAGGTTTGTGGATTACAAACGTGAAAAACAATACAAGAATAACGAGACTTAAACAGCGCAGGTCAGCTTATGCAGAGACAGTGGGGTGCAGGGAAGGAAATTGGGGTCTGAACACAAATTGCGACTTTAGCCAACGACTTTTCACCCTAAATCATTGTATAATTAACCACTAACCCCTTCCATTGATCTAATTCTTGTCGGAGGTTTCTATGGCGAAGAAGAAATCCAAATCTGAAACAAAAGGAAAGTCTGCCAAATCTGACCCTGCTGTCATATCGGACCAGTCAGTTGAAAATCCGAATAACGATTCTTACGCGAGACCGCCTAAATTGAAGAAACTATCCAATAAAGTTTATGAACGTGAACTTGAGAAACTTCAAATAGAGCTGGTCAAATTGCAATATTGGATTAAAGAGACCGGGTTAAAGGTGGTAGTGATTTTTGAAGGTCGTGATGCCGCAGGAAAGGGTGGGACGATCAAACGCATCACTGAGACACTGAATCCTCGGATAGTTCGGGTGGTTGCTCTGCCTGTGGCGACTGAAAAAGAAAAAACCCAATGGTATTTCCAGCGTTATGTCGCCCACCTGCCTGCCGCCGGCGAAATGGTCTTGTTCGACCGCTCCTGGTACAACCGGCCCGGGGTCGAACGGGTGATGGGTTTCTGCACGCCCGAACAGGTGGAGGAGTTTTTCCGATCGGTTCCTGAATTTGAGAAAATGCTCATCCGCTCTGGCATCATCCTGATTAAGTATTGGTTCTCGGTCCGCAACGAAGAGCAGGAACGCCGCTTTCAGGCCCGAATCGATGACATCACCCGCCGATGGAAGCTGAGCCCGATGGACCTTGAATCACGCAAACGCTGGGTTGAATATTCACGCGCCAAAGATGATATGTTCCGCTATACAGATACAAAGCTGAGTCCCTGGTATGTGGTTGAGGCAGACGATAAAAAACGGGCACGACTGAATTGTATTAACCACCTGCTGAGCAAAATACCATACGAAGACCTTACCCCCCAGGTTTTGTCCCTGCCTTCGCGGCAGGAGGATGATAGCTACGTTCGCCCTCCCTTTAGCGACCAAACTTTTGTTCCAAACTACGAAGTGCCTGCTGATTAGCTTATTCTGAAACGGGGTCCATTTGAAATCGTAACAGACGGCTTACTTTATTTTGCCATCCAAACCAAACAATGCAATCGCGTTGCGGGTCAATTGATCTCCAACCATTTCGATGGGTAAAGCGCGTATTTCCGCGATCTTTTCGGCGATCAGGGGGATAAAAGCCGGCTCGTTCCTCTTACCGCGATGTGGATGGGGCGGTAAAAAGGGGCAGTCGGTCTCAAGCAGCATATTTTTAAGCGGCAGGATCTCCACCAGGGAGCGTTTATCCGCAGCATTCTTGTAAGTTACTGGCCCGCCAATCCCAAAGCAAAAACCACACTCCAACAGCGCTTCAACATACCCTGCACCGCCGCTGTAAGCATGCATCACGCCAGGAGCGCGTTTGAGCGGGGAATCCGGTGACAGGTTTTTATGCCACCCGGTCAGGACGGGCACCAATTCATGCGCGGAAGAACGCTCGTGAACAACGATAGGCAGGCCCAGCTGTTCGGACAGGGCCAGTTGCGTTTCAAGCGCTCTCCTCTGCTGTTGCGGGGTGGCATGGTCCCGATAAAAATCGAGACCAATCTCGCCGATGGCTACAACCTGAGTTTCGGTTGCCAGCATTTTCAGCTCACCAAAAACTGTCTGGTCAAAGTTAGCGGAATAGTTTGGATGTATGCCTGCAGCCACGAATACATAACCGGGGTTTTCCCTGGCAAGGGCCAGAGAATTTCTCAAAGAAGTCAGGTCAATCGAAATGTTGAGGATAAACTGCAAGCCGTTTGCACGGGCGCGATCGATGACGTCTTTTCGGTCGGAATTAAAGTCTTCAAAATCGAGATGAGCGTGTGTATCAGAAAACGGAATCATAGTGTAATTTTACCAAAGCGCAGCACTCTGGGGGCCGGTTAATAAATTATGTTATTATTGAGGACGCCTCACCCAAACCTGAGTCCTGAATCGAAAGGCAAGGTTGTGATGAGGGTTAGTTGGTAAAACTTTCTGTAAAGAGTGGTATCTGACGCGTATGAATATTTCCTCTTACCTTTTTGGCTTTATCCTGGCAACGCTTCTGGGAGCGCTGTTTCATCTGTGGCGGGATGGCGGCATCTTGCGGCTGCTGCTTTACCTTGTGCTCGCCTGGATAGGTTTCTCCATAGGGCATTGGGCTTCCGGCAGTGTGGGGTTTAATTTTATGAGCGTCGGTCCGGTCAACCTTGGCGGAGGTATCATTGGCAGTGCCGTATTTTTGTTCCTGGGCCATTGGGTGGGTCAGATGGAATCAGACCTATCTTCCCGTAATAAATGATGACCACTGAATCTGGTGAGAGGGCTGACCTGATTGTCAAAGAGGGTGACCTGGTTCAACTTCACGGTGCTACTCACAAAAACAATCTTCTGGTTATGAAGGCCGGGCAGGTTTTGCAGACTCATCGCGGGGTAATCAAGCACGACGATGTCATCGGGCAGCCCTGGGGCATCCGTCTCCAATCGCATACCGGCAACCCTTTTTTTGTTCTCCAACCCGGGATCACCGATCTCGTGCAAAACATCAAGCGCACCACACAAATAATGTATCCCAAGGATATCGGTTATATTGTCCTGAAGCTGGGGGTCGGTCCTGGTAAGCGTGTGTTGGAATGCGGTGGGGGCTCGGGCGGACTGACGACTGTCCTGGCATATCTGACTGGCGAAACCGGCAGGGTCTATTCGTATGAACGCAACCCCGAGGCGCAGAAACTCGCCCGCAAGAATTTAAGCCTTTTTGGCTTGGAGCAGCGCGTCGATTTCAAGCTGGGTGATGCGGGCGAAGGTTTTGAGGAACGCAATCTCGATGCGATCTTTCTCGATCTGCCCAATCCTCATGATTATCTCGAGCAGGTTTGTCTGAGCCTTAAAGCCGGCGGTCAGTTTGGCACGCTCTTACCCACCATGAACCAGGTTGAAACCATTTTGCGTGGCCTCTCTCAGAGCCATTTCGCCTTTGTCGATGTCTGCGAAATTTTATTGCGCCATTATAAGTCCGACTGGGGGCGGCTGAGACCAGTAGACCGGATGGTAGCTCATACTGGTTATTTAATTTTTGCTCGCATGGTCCATGTGCCCCTGGACAATCAGGAAGGGCAAGAGGATGAGGATGAAGCGCTCGATTGAATTGCCGGCCGACCTGTCAGCACGCCTGGTTGAAGACGCCAAAGTTGGTATCCGCTGGGAAGCGCTCGGAGAGGCTGATATTTTGGGCAAACTCAAGCCATCGGCAGTTCTTCTGCCTCTGATCCGCTTGAACGATCAGTGGCAATTGATCTACACCCTGAGATCCGTTCATTTGCAAGATCACTGCGGTCAAGTGTCCTTCCCAGGGGGATCGTGGGAACCGAATGATTCCAGCCTGGTTGAAACCGCCTTGAGAGAATCGTGGGAAGAGATTGGTCTGGACCCAGCCGCGGTGAAGGTGATGGGATGTATGGCTCCTATGGCAATAGCCACCCGATTTGTGATCACACCAGTTGTTGCGGTGGTGGAATGGCCAACGGAACTGATCGTCAACCCCGATGAAGTTGACCGAGTTTTTTCGATCCCGTTGGATTGGCTTGCCGACCCTGCAAACCATGAATTTCGCGTTCACACGCACGAAGGCAGGGATTTCGATGTGGCCTATTTCAAGCACTATGATGGCGAAATAGTCTGGGGTGCAACAGCAATGATGACCCTTGACTTTCTGCGCTTGCTCGATTTGTAATCCAATGTTTTTACAGGTTTCCTCGTTAAGTAAATACGGTTGGGCTTTCCGACGAATATGCTGAGAAAAAAAAGACCTGTCCATCGGACAGGTCTTTGTGAACAGGCTGATTCGAAAAAAGACTAATCTTCTTTCTCTTGTTCCTTTTCTTCGCCTTCTTCCTTCTTACCTTTTTCCAGAACCTCAGGTTCGACATCAACTTCTTCGACCTCTTCCGGTTCCTCTTCTTCTTCAGCCACAAAGCTGACAGAAACGATAACTTCTTCAGGAGGTGTGAGGATGGTAATTTTGTCGCTCAGATCCAGATCGCTCACGGTGACGACATCATCAGTGGTTATCAAACCGCTGATGTCCACCTGCACACGTTCGAGCATATTATCTGGCAGGGCTTCGATTTCAAGCTCGTTTAGCATCTGATTAAGCAGAGAGCCGGGCACCTCTTCTAAAACCGGTGCCTCACCAACCAATTCGATGGAGACATTGGCGCGTAGCACTTCGGTCATAGACAAGGCCAAAAAGTCCAGGTGAAGCAGTTTGCCAGTAACCACATCGTTAGTCCTGTCACGTACGATCACTTTGGTCACCTCGCCATCAAGGTCAAGGTTGACCAGGGTGGTGGGGGTGATTTTCTTCATAAGCATAGTGGTTGAGTGGGTATCCATTTGAATCGGATATGAATCCACCTTGTAGCCATAGACTACACCAGGCAGGATTCCCTGGCGACGAAGTTTGGCGACCTGTTTTCCGACCACTTCGCGTTTTTCAACTTTTATAATGATTTCTTCTTGTTTTGCAGACATGTTTCCTCCGGGCGCCTCTCACCCTCGCAGGGTTACCCTCGCCCATAAATTTACCAGAAGGATTTCTGGCGACAGATAATTCTACTCGTTGAGAGAAAATAAGTCAACAATTTCAGCCTGGAGTGAATGAGCAGGTTAGTGAAGGTGCTACTGACTGACGATTAAGGGTATCCGTAGCATATAATCAAAAATACGGAGGACAACATGTGCGGTCGATTTACGATGGCGATTGATTCGGAAGATTTACGTACGGAACTGGCACTGGGGCAGATGCCGCCGGATTGGGAAAAGCGCTATAACATCGCCCCATCACAGGATGTAGCGACTGTGCCAAACCCTGATAACCGTGACGTGGTCTGGATGCGATGGGGGCTGGTGCCTTTTTGGGCCAAAGACCCCTCAATCGGTAATAAGATGATTAACGCCCGGGCGGAAACTGTGGCGGAGAAACCTTCTTTTCGCAACTCCTTTAAGAACAAGCGCTGCCTGATCCTGGCGAACGGTTTTTATGAGTGGCGTAAATCAGGTGGGCAATCCATCCCATTTTATTTTCAGTTGAAGGGTGGAGAACCTTTCGCCTTCGCTGGTTTGTGGGATGATTGGGAGAATAAAGGAGTATCTTCGATGCCTGGTCTGCCCGGATTGATCACCTGCACCTTGATCACGACTTCCGCGAACGAGGATGTCAGGGCTGTCCATCCCCGCATGCCGGTGGTACTGACCAAAGAAACCATGTGGGATTGGTTGGAAGAAGATGATCCAAAGATCTTGGAAAGCTTGCTCAGACCTCTGCCTGCCGGCAGTCTGATTGCTTATCAGGTCAGCCGGGACGTTAACAGCCCTCAAAACCAAGGAGAGTACCTGGTCGAACCTATAGAAGAAGAAGGTTTACCAGGAATTGTTTAGTCCGTCCATGCGCTAAACCTCATGTTTTCTGCCCAAATAATGGCGAAGGTCTGCTGTCAAACACTCTTCGCACCATCTGACTGACATAATGTAAAATTAGCCATGTACACACAGGCATAAGGGAGTAACAAATCCAATGAAAATTTCACGACGTGGGATAGCGGCATTCATTTTATTTTCACTGCTGCTGGCTGCCTGTCAACCGGCTGTTCAGCTGCCGCAAGCAACTTCAGAAGTTACTCCGCTGGAAACCTCTGAACCAGAACCAACTTTGGCGGCCCCTGAGCCAGTTGAAGACTCCCCGATGGGTTGGTGGAACGAAGTCGTTTTCTATGAAATTTTCGTTCGCTCTTTTAAAGACAGCGACGGTGATGGGATCGGGGATTTTCAGGGCATCATCTCTCAACTCGATTATCTAAATGACGGCGACCCCGCAACCAGCGATGACCTCGGTATCGGTGGGATCTGGCTGATGCCGATCATGCCCTCCCCATCCTACCATGGCTATGATGTCAGCAACTATCAAAGCGTCAATCGTGAATATGGCACGCTTGCTGACTTCAAGCAACTTCTCGACGAGTGCCATCAGCGCGGTATTCGCGTAGTCATTGATTTTGTGGTCAACCACACGTCAAGTGAGCACCCCTGGTTTGTCTCTGCCCAGGATCCCGCCAGCGGATTCCGAAACTGGTATGTCTGGGAAGAGCAAAATCCAGGCAGACCGGGTCCTTGGGGTCAAAATGCCTGGTACGAAGCCAACGGTTTCTATTATTACGCACCGTTTTGGAGCGGCATGCCCGATTTGAATTATCATGAACCTATGGTGACCAAAGCCATCTATAACGCCACCGAATTTTGGCTTGACCTGGACGTTGATGGCTTTCGTGTCGATGCCGCCCGCTACCTCTTTGAAGAAGGTGTCAGTCAGCAGGATACCAAAAGCAGCATTAGTTGGTTCCAGGACTGGCGTGAGTTTTATACCAGTATTGATCCTCAGGCTTACACTGTTGGTGAAGTTTGGACGGACACACAGGTGATCGCGAAATACAACCAGCCCAGCCGTGGGATGCAGCAATACTTTATGTTCGATCTGGCAGCCGACATCCTAGGGGGAATTTATTCACCAGATCCCTCCCGCATCATGAAAAGCTACCTGGAAACGCTAGAATACTTTCCTGACCAGCAATTCGCGACTTTTTTGACCAACCACGACCAGCAGCGGGTTGCCTCATATTATAGTCAGCGTATGCAGCCGCAGAAACTTGCTGCATTTGTCTACCTGACTGGTCCGGGCACACCTTACATCTACTACGGTGAAGAGATCGGCATGACCGGTGGGAAACCAGACGAACTGATCCGCAAGCCGATGCAGTGGTCAGACCAGGCAAACGCTGGCTTCAGCGTCTCGGAGCCCTGGCAAGAGCTGACCGAGGGTTGGGAAGAAATCAATGTCGAGGCTCAAGAGCAAGACCCTGATTCATTGCTGAACTGGTACAAGGTGCTGGTTAACACGCGCAATCAGCTCCCTGCGCTGCAGAAGGGAAGTTATCACCCCTTTAGCTCCTCTTGCCGTCGTCTCTACACAGTCGCTCGCGTTTATGAAGATCAGGTTGTGCTCCTGATAGCCAACCTGGGCGTTCAAACCATGGAGAATTGCTCCATCTCGATCGCAGAGAGTCCGATGGCTGGCACCTGGAGTGTCGAAAGTGTTTGGGGCGGTTTGCCTTTCGACCAAATCACATTCTCGGAGAGCGGTTCTTTAATTGACTTTTTCGTGGCCCCTCTGCTTGAGGGCGGAGAAACGATAATTCTCACTTTGGGCAAATAATTGCTTGTTTTTGTATATTAAAAAAGGAGAAAAATGAGACACTTAGCTAAATTTTTAAGTTTACTGTTACTGATCACTGTATTGGCAGGCTGCGGGGCACCTACCTCAACACAAGCCCCAACTACTTTACCGCCCGTGGAAGAAACTCAGGCACCGGAGCCAACAGAAGTGGTTGAAGAATTGCCGCTCTATATCAACTTGACCTGGCACCAGCATCAACCTCTCTATTACAAGGACGAAGACGGCGTCTATACCCGTCCGTGGGTACGCGTGCATGCTACCAAGGACTATCTCGATATGGCCGAGATGGTCGCGCAACACCCAGGTATGAAAGCAAGTTTTAACCTGACCCCGTCGTTAATCCGTCAGTTGAACGATTTCGTTGAGAATGGTGCCAAAGATCTCTACTGGGTGCTTGCGGAGATCCCGGCTGCCGAATTGACAGTGGAACAAAAGAGTTTCATCCTGGAGCGCTTTTTCGATGCCAATTGGGACCATATCATCGCCGTTTTTCCGCGCTACCTGGAGCTTCTCGATTTACGCGCCGGAACCGACGCTGAAGCTATCGCGGCTGCAGTGGAAAATTTCAGTGAGCAGGATTTCAGAGATCTTCAGATTTGGTTTAATCTGGCCTGGGTCGACCCTGATTACCTTGCCCAAGAACCTTTCGAGGCACTGGTAGAAAAAGGTCGGGATTTTGACGAGGCAGATAAGAGCGTTTTGTTCGCTGGCATCGAGGAACTGGTTGCCAGGGTCATCCCCACTCACAAAGACCTGCAGGATCAGGGCATCGTCGAGATTACTGCCACTCCATACGCGCATCCCATTTTGCCCTTGATCTATGATACTGACCTGGCATTGGTAGGCAACCCTAAAGCGATTATGCCCCGTGAACGTTTCAGTTATCACGAAGACGCTTTGGCGCATCTGCAGATAAGCGTGGAGATGTACGAAGAGTTTTTTGGTAGGCCCGTGCGTGGTCTCTGGCCCGGGGAGGGTTCGGTGGCGGAAGAGATTGTGCCGATGGTGAGCGATGCTGGTTACCAATGGATGCAGACTGGTGAGCCCGTGCTGGTCGCCTCTCTTGGCATGCAGGGTGATCGCTTCGCCCGCGACGGCTCTGATACTGTCACAGACTCCGATACCCTCTACCGCCCTTATTATGTGCAGGGAGAGTCCGGCGACAAGGTTGCCATTTTCTTCCGGGATTGGGTGATTTCAGACAAAATCGGCTTTACCTACTCCGGCATGCCCGGTGAGGATGCCGCGCAGGACATGATCAACCGCCTCGAGAATATCCGCGCCAGTCTTGAAGGAATACAAGGCCCGCACATCGTCACCATTGTGGTCGATGGCGAGAATGCCTGGGAAAATTATGACAACGACGGCAAAGAATTTTTCCATGCGCTTTACAGTAAACTGGCGGGCAGCGAAACGTTGGAGACCATCACCCCGTCCGAATATCTGGCACTCTACCCGGAGCAACGGGAACTGTCGGAACTGTTCCCGGGAGCCTGGTTCAGCGCCAATTACGACACCTGGATCGGCGAGGAAGAGGAGGCTGAAGCCTGGGACCTGCTCGCTCTGGTTCGTGCCGACTTGAAACAGTATGAAGATGGCACCCTCAGCGCAACCCCAGAAGCATTGGAGAACGCGCTTGATTTCATGTATCTGGCTGAAGGTTCGGATTGGTTCTGGTGGTATGGCAGCGATCAGGACTCGGGGCAGGACAGCTATTTTGACGAGGGCTTCCGTGCTCTTCTCAAAGGCGTCTACACTTCGTTGGAAGTTGATTATCCCGCCATTCTTGACATACCGATTATCCAGCCTCAGCCGCTAAAACCAACCAGCGCCATCAGCGGACAAACCACGCCTATGATTGATGGGATTTCTGACGAAGAAGAGTGGGCGACAGCGGCGATTTATGAGGGCGAAGAGGGCGCGCCCATCCAGGCTTTTGTTTATGGGATGGACCAGGAAAACCTTTATCTTCGCTTTGATCTCCCTGAGCCGCTCAGCGCTGATGCGATCATTAATGTCTACCTGAATGCACCAGGCGATGCCAACAAACAGATGACTGGCATAGCTGGCGGCAGCCCACTGGTTGCCCCTGCTTCCCGCCTTATCGAAATCAAGACTGAGAAATCTTTTGCAGGGCTATTCCTGAGCAATGGTTCTGTTTGGACCCTGGAGGAAGAACAGATTGGTCAATTGGCTGCTGATAGTAACTTGATTGAATTTTCTGTGCCCAAATCTGTATTGGGCCAGGTAAGTGCCGGTAGCGTTGTGCCTGTACAGGTCGTATTTAATAAGGTTGAGCAGGTTCAATTCAATCCTTCTGTCCCCCTTGGCATTCAATACTTCAGCTTTGAGCCGCTGACCTCGCTTTTGTTAGTTAAAGATCCTGAAGGAGATGATTTTGGTCCCGGCACCTATACTTATCCAAGTGATGGTGTCTTCAAAGCCGGTGATTTTGACCTGACTTCTTTCGAGATTTCAAGCGATGGAGCCAATTTGTTTTTCACCCTGGGTGTCAAAGCGGAAATCACCAATGGCTGGGGTTCGCCTGCTGGTTTTTCGGTGCAGACCTTCGACGTCTACATCGACAAAGACCCGGGTTCGGCGACCGGAGCCCGCATGCTGCTGCCCGGACGCAATGCCGCCCTGGCTGCCCAAAATGGCTGGGAGATCGCCCTCTGGATTGAGGGCTGGACCCCGCAAGTGGTAGTATTGGATGCAGACAATCTGCCGGTCAACAATACTGAAGCCACTAGCGCGATGCGAGTCTATGTCGACAACAGCAAAAACGCTGTTGTAGCCAGCGTACCGGTGGAGTTTTTTGGTGAGGGAGATCCAGCTGAGTGGGCCTACGCGGTCGTGCTCTTAGGGCAGGAAGGCTATCCGGCCGACGGCGTATGGCGTGTTCGCGATGTCAGTCAGCGTGTGGAAGGGTATCGCTTTGGAGGCGCTCCGGCCGATAACAACCATACCCGCATTATCGACCTGCTTTTACCGGAAGGTTCTGAAATGACACAGGAAGAATTTTTGAGTGCTTATCCATCATCCGCGTCACCTGTGGATGGTAAAGGACCGGATGATTTTGCCATCGTGCCTATGATTACCGCGGAAAGCGTGAAGTAGAAGAGACTGATAATGACAGAAGAATTTAGAATTACTACTGACCCCAGACACGATGTTGAACTGACTCTTGACGATGGGCGCGTCATAACAGGTAAACGGGGCGCGAAGCTTGAAGAGTTTATCAATGTGATCCAGCAGGATGACGAACCCCAGATTGTTGGCGTCATTTTAAATGGCTCGCTGCGCGAACTGACCTATCCGCTGCACCTTGACGGTGTTGCCAGCCTGATCGATATGTCAGATTCTGATGGAGCCAGGATTTACCGTCGCTCGCTGGTATTTTTGCTTGAGGTAGCCTTTAAGCGCTGTTTTCCGGAAGGTCAATTGAATATCGATCATTCCGTTTCCTCAGGCGGTTATCATTGCCAGATTCACAACATGAACGGTTTTGGACAAGCCGAACTGGATACGCTTAAGAGTTATATGGAGGCACTGGTTGCGGAGGATATTCCCTTTGTGCGTGAGACGGTCCCTCTGAAGGAGGCCGTTGAATATTTCACTGCCACCGGAGAAACCGACAAAGTTAGCCTGTTGAAGTATCGCCAACGCCCGGATCTGGTGCTTTACCGCGCCAAAAACGTGCGCGATTATCATCACGGTTACATGGTGCCCTCGTCTGGCTATATCAAATGGTTTGATTTCGACCTGGTGGAAGAAGGGTTTGTGCTGCGCTTCCCGCGACGTCATGCCCCAATGCAAATAGAACCATTGGGCAAGTACCCAACCCTGCTGAAGACCTTCAGAGACTACGGCGATTGGTTGAACAAGCTGGGGATTCCCTCGGTAGGCGCTTTGAACGATGCCATCAAGGATGGTCACATCGACAAGGTAATCCTGGTTTCTGAAGCTTTGCACGAGATGCAAATTTCCCAAATTGCTGATCAGATATCCAAAAACTGCGACAAGGTGGAAGTCATACTGATCGCTGGACCGTCCTCCTCTGGCAAAACCACATTCTCAAAGAGACTCAGCATCCAGCTGGTGGCCAAGGGCATCAATCCCTTCGCGCTTGAAATGGACAATTTCTTTGTTGACCGGGATAGAACTCCGGTGCTACCGGATGGCAGCAAAGACTACGAATCTCTGCAAGCCATGGATTTGGAACGTTTCAATCACGATGTCAAAGCGCTGATTGCCGGCCAGGAGGTACAACTGCCCCGATTCAACTTCATCAGCGGCAACAGTGAGAATGGCAAACTTGCCAGATTGGAAAAGGGTCAGATTGTGATCCTGGAAGGCATCCATGGTTTGAACCCAAGCCTACTGAAAGAGGTAAACCCGGCTCACACCTTCCGAATTTACATTTCCTGCCTGACACAGCTCAATCTCGACCGCCATAATCGTATTTCGACCACTGATACGCGTTTGCTCAGGCGTATTGTGCGCGACGCGCGCGACCGCGGTTACAGCGCCAGCCAAACCATCGCTCGCTGGGAGTCTGTGCGCAGAGGCGAAAAGGAGCACATCTTCCCATACCAGGAATATGCTGATGTCATGTTCAATTCTGCCCTTGCTTACGAGCTGACGACCTTGAAACCAATGGTTGAACCGCTTTTACGCCAGGTTAGTTTTGGCACCATGGAGCATATTGAGGCGAAACGCCTCTTGAAATTTCTGGAATGGTTTCTGCCAACCACAACTGACTTTGTGCCGGACAATTCTTTGCTCAGAGAGTTTATTGGAGGCTCGATTTTGACCGATTTCTCGATGTGGACACGTTAACGTAAACTGACTTAACAGAAAAAGGCTGTCCTGGTAAGGGCAGCCTTTAAATTTATGTGGTTCAAAAAAGCTATTTCTCAGTCATTGTTTTCTTGATCATGACTGACAGTCTCCTTACGCCTTCGCGAATCTTCTCCGGGTTAGTGGCTGAGAAATTCAAGCGCATTGTGTTGTTAGGGCCGCCAATAGGATAGAAGGGCGTACCAGGAACGTAGGCAACTTTTTCCTCAATTGCTTTCGGGAAGAGTTCCATGCTGTCGCAGCCCTCTGGCAATCTCAGCCAAAGGAACAAGCCGCCCTTGGGCACTGTCCATGTGGTGCCTTCAGGCATGTAGTCTTCAAAGGCCTGCAGCATAGCGTCACGGCGTTCCTTATATACCCGTTTGATGGTTTCAATATGGTCGGGCAACCAGTCTGCACTGGCCATTTCATAAGCTACGTATTGATCAAAGGTAGAGCATTGCAGGTCAGCGCCTTGCTTGGCCTGGACCATGCGTTTGATGACCTCTGCGGGACCGATCACCCATCCAATGCGTAATCCAGGAGCCAGAATCTTGGAAAAAGTGCTGGTAAAAATGACATTGCCGGCAAATTCATCATCATTGCCGTTATGGTACTTGGCGTCCAGCACCGCAATGGGTGGCAGATGCTCGCCTTCAAAGAGCAGCTTGCCATAGGGATCGTCTTCGATCAAAGGCACTCCGTATTGACTCGCCAGCTCAATCAACCTTTGCCTGCGTTCCAGCGTCATGGTGACACCAAGTGGATTATGGAAATTAGGAAGAACATACATGAACTTGATATTTTGCTTGATGATGTTTTCCAGGTTGTCTGTCACCAATCCGTCTTCGTCAGTTTCAGCGGTCACATAAGTAGGTCCATATGTGTTCCAGGCCTGGATTGCGCCAAGATAAGTCGTCGATTCGGTCAATATCCGGTCACCGTTGTTTATGAAGATCCGACCGACAATATCGAGTGCTTGTTGAGATCCGGATGTGATCAGGATATTATCCCTGGTAACTTTTAGACCATGCTTATTCATGTCGTCAGCAATCCACTGCCGAAGCGGGTCGTAACCCTCGGTTGTGGTGTATTGCAGGGCTTTTCTTCCGTTTTCATTCAATACTTTTTCACAAGCAGCCTTCATCTCTTCGATTGGAAAGAGTTCGGCGGCTGGGAAACCGCCTCCAAACGAGATCACATCGGGCTGATTAGTGACTTTTAGCAGCTCCCGGATGAACGAACTTTTCATCCTTTGAGTACGGTTAGCGAAACGAAGTTCCCACGGGGTTGGCATATTTATCTCTCCTTTTTTTTCTAAGCTTTCTATGGCATGTACCTACTTACAATTGTTGCCGTGCCAGGAAGGGCAACCCGATCTCCAGGGGTGAGTTGAGCGGGCGGGTTTTGCCTCCAGTTGGGCGCGTTTTGGAAAATGAAAATCTTGGTACCTACGGCAGCGGCTTTCTTGTCAACAAAGGCCTGCCCGGTGAGGTAACCATTGCTATCAATTGCACAGCTGGTAACCTTGCCGATCATACGGCCTTTAAGGTCGCAGACAGGGTCGCCATGGTGTGCCATACGAACTGCCTTCTCGTCGAAAGTGAAGCGCGCCACCACACCGGTGCGTTCTGCCTCGCGTTGGACGAAGGCTTCTCTGCCAATGAACCAGGCGGAGTTCAGCTTCAGGAAGGGCAGGAAGCCTGCCTCGCCGATGGTCAGGTTCATATCACCGCCCATTTCGTGTCCGTAGAGCGGTAGGCCGGCTTCGGTTCGCAGCGAATCACGCGCGCCTAATCCGTTGGGCAGCAAACCCAGAGGCGTGCCGACTTCCATAATCGCGTTCCAAAGACGAACCGCGTTGTCAGGGTGAACAAATATCTCGAAGGACATCTTCTCACCAGTATAGCCAGTTCTTGAAACAATCGCATCCATACCATCAAGGACAGTTTGACATAGTTGGTTTCTGTTTAATCGGCGGATCTTGCGCTGCTCCGCTGGATCAGCAAGTTCGCACAAGATCTCACGGCTTACCTGACCCTGCAGGGCGATGTCGACCAGCATATCTTTACCCTCTTTGGGGTCTTTGAGGTTGCGCAGGATTACATTGCGACCAAAGATTGTCACCCAAGGACGTTCGCGATCAACCAGGACTTCGCCATTTTTCACAGCATTGAGCCAGGCCCAATCTTTATCTTCATTGGCAGCGTTTACGACCAGAAGGTATTTCTCCTTGGCAATGCGATAGATGATCAGATCATCGATCACATTCGCGTCTGGATCCATAAAGTGCGTGTAGACTGATTCGCCGATATTTCGGAAGAGGACATCATTTCCACAGACCGAATCAAGGAAAACAGCTGCATCGGGACCTTCAGCCAGGAAGACTCCCATATGGGTGACGTCAAACAGGCCGGCAGCCTGGCGGGTAGCCAGGTGTTCCTGTAGCACCGAGGTATACCAGAGCGGCATCTCCCATCCGGCAAAGGGGGTCATTTTTGCACCCAGAGCAACATGTGTGTCATATAGCGGGGTGCGCTTGAGCGGAGGATCGACAGGTTCAGTCCAGACGAAATCCGGGCGGGCTTCCAAAGCGACATCCTTGGGCATACCCACGAAATAGGGTTTATAACTGTCAATCGGATCGCCATCAGGCTGTATCCAGACAGGGTCGGCTCTGTTGATTGAAATTGGACCGGGGATTCTCTGGGTCAGGTCTTCGTCGTAGTAAATGAAGCCAGTGGATAGCCCTACAATCCACAACCCCGCCAGGCCTAGATTCTCGGCAGGAACGGTGAGGATGTAACGATAGGGGGACTTACAGGTAAGTACACCGTGAATATCACCTGAAGTGGTGTGCATCATCGTGTTCTGTGAGTCTCCGGGCTGCAGTGCCTCAACATCGCTGGTCATGGTGAAGTTAAGGAAAGAGCGAACAGTCTCACCGGTCATTTCCAGAGCACCGTACCCTGAACGGGGATGATCCTCGAGGTAGAAATAATGGGGAAAACCATGAAATTGGTCGATCTCGTCGATTCCAGGTTTGGCATCTGCCATAGTGCGGACTTCGCTGTTGATGCGAATCAGTGTTTCAAAATCGAGTTTCGCGCGGGTTTTGTTACCACTGCGCCCGATCATATAGTAGGGGGTGGTGGCTTTGAAGAGACCGTCGATCAAACCTGCAATTTGCTTAAAATCATTCTCTTTAAAACCGCGTTGGGTCAACCAGGTGGAACCCATGCGAATACCGGTGGAACGCAGGGCAGATTTGTCACCGGGGATCGTATTTCTGTTGACAACAATGCCTGCCAGGTCAAGGATACGTGCTCCCAGGTCCCCGTTCAACGGGACACCAGCTGGACTCTTGTAAGATTTACAGTCGATCAGGCACATGTGACTGTCGGTCCCTCCATAAGATACCCTGACACCCAGTTCTTTGAAGGCGTCAGAAAGGGCTTTGGCATTCTTCAAGGTTTGTTCCTGCAATTCGACAAACTGGTTGGTGGTCGCGAGTTTAAAGGTGAGTGCCATCGCGGCAATTGTGTTGACATGAGGTCCACCCTGTTCACCCGGAAAAATTCCTTTGTCGATTTTCTCTCCCAACTCACGATCATGGCAAATCACCACAGCACCGCGGGGGCCGCAAAGGGTTTTGTGTGTTGTAAAACTGACCACGTCGGCGATGCCGATTGGAGAGGGCACTTTCCTGGCGGCAACCATTCCAGCAATATGTGAAATATCCGCCAGCAGCCAGGCACCCACCTCGTCTGCGATCTCACGGAATTTTTGCCAATCCGGGATCCAGGGATAAGAGGTATAGCCCGCAATGATGATTTTCGGTTTGGCTTCCTTAGCGAGTTTGAGGATCTCGTCATAATCAAGCCGTTCAGTTTTCGGATCGACCGTGTAATGATAAGCGTTATAGACCATCCCTGAGCGATTGACTGGCGAACCGTGAGTCAGGTGACCGCCATGAAGCAAGTCCATCCCCAGGATGGCATCCCCCGTTTCGATCAGGGCGGTGTAAACGGCGGTATTTGCGGGCGCGCCTGAGAGAGGCTGAACATTGACCCAGAGATCGTCGGGAATCAAGTTATTGGCTGCAAAAAGCTCTGCCGCGCGACGGCGGGCAAGGGCTTCCACCATATCGACATATTCGACACCTTTGTAGTAACGACCGTCACTATGGCGGCGATAACGACCCAATTGATAGGCATAGTCCATGATTGTGGCTTCGTCTTGATAACGGGTTTCAGGGCGGGGGTAGCCTTCTGCGTAAATATTGGTAAAGGGTGATGCCAGCAGGTCCCTGACTGCTTTGGGCGCGATACTCTCACTGGGAATCATGATCAGTCGTCTTGCCTGACGTTCAGTCTCGAAATCGACCAGGCTTTTTACATTAGGATCGTAATCTTCTACACGTTTTTCAAATAAATAATCGCTCATAGGGTAACCTCAGGAAAGATTAATACCCCCGCACGCAGGCGGAGGTTTGATTTAAAAACAGATTGGGATGAGGGGAAAATGGCCATATCAGGACACGAAAACAGCAAGACTGCAGTTCGCCGACCGTGGTCATTATCGAACATTATCGCTAACTTTGCCATTATCGTAATTGTACCTTATAAAGCCCTGGTTTTTGAGATTATTTTTGCGTAGAGAGCAAAGAAATTTATTAAATCGAAGGGAATGCTGAGCCTGTACTATAATCAGAAAATGCCTGAAGAAAAAAACGACCTTAGCGAAGAAGTCGCCCTGATAAACGCTGCCAAAACAAACCCGGATGCCTTTGGCCTGCTTTACGAACGATATGTTGAGCGGATATACAACTATATCTACTTCCGCGTGGGCTCAAAAGGTGATGCAGAAGACCTGACCGCAAAGGTTTTCTTTAAGGCCTTAAGGAGTATTGGGGGCTATCGCCACATGGGGCTGCCTTTTTCGGCATGGTTATACCGCATCGCCCATAACCTGGTGGCAAATTATCATCGCGATCGCTCCAAAATTCAGGTGATATCGATTGAAAATCTGGTTATCCACGACACAGGCAGACATGCCGCACCCGAAGCGATGATTGAAGCCAAACAAGAAAAAGATTATCTCCTGGAACTCATCAGAGATCTTTCCCCGCAGAAAAGAGAACTGATTGTCCTGAAATTTGTCCATAAATTATCCAATGAGGAAATCGGCAAAATTTTTGGCAAGACGGAAGGGGCGATCAAGAGCCTGTATCATCGAACCCTGGTTGAATTGAAGGAACGGGCGAAACAGAACGCCGACTGGCGTAAGCACTGAGAAGACAAAGGGTTAAAAATAACAAGGAGAATACCCCGGTATGGATATGACTGAACAATTTGAAGCTGATCTGATTGGACTGGAAGGGCGACTGGCAGGCTATCTTGGTCAGTATGCGCCAGACAGCAAATTTGTGCAGGAACTGAAGCAAAACCTGGTCTCTTCACGGATTTTTGAGCAGCGACGTGAGATTGGCGCGATTGTGGTTGCCAGCCTGACGCTTCTACTTGCAGGCAGTATTGCTTTTAGCGTGGCTCAAATTATCCATTGGGCGAAGAAACCTTCGCTACACTGATACTATCTATTTCTCAGTTCCAGTTTCGCTTGTGCCCTTGAATAAATGCAGAAAGGCTCAAGGGTTTCCTGACGGATCATTTTTCCATTATGAACATTCAGTTTACTAAAAACGAAAGAGCGGCCATTTGGCCGCTCTTTTCTTGTACAGTATGTAATTTAATTACCTTCGTACGTATCGCGTACCCATGATCCAACCAGCCAATATTGAAAGTCACGATGGTGGTAGCTGTCGACCGCGGCGACAACAGCATAAACCAGCGCGGCGACTGGCACCAGTGTCAACAGCAACGCAATTGGGAATCCACAGAGACCCACAATGACAACCGTTAGAAGGGCCGAGAGCGCCCAGGCAATTCCTGCCAGGACAGCAGCCCCGAAAAAGAACACGCCCTGAAAGATCAGAGCTTGTAAACTCTGGTAAGCGACGTAGCGTGAGCGGTCTTTATAGGCAAAGTAAATGATCAGGGGGGGCAAAAGACCGAGTAATCCGGTAAACAAATTCAGAAATATGCCCAGGTGGGCAAACATGGCCAGCGTGCTCTCTTCGGTGCGATCGAGCCCTGGTTGGGTGGTAAAGACAGGATCAGACATGCCATTCTCATGGGCGTCAATTATCACGGGATCGGATTCATTAAAATCATTATGGTCAGTCATAGCAGCCTCACTTTCACTTGTTAGATTTTATTATAAACTATCCTGCTGGGGGTAATTTTGTTGGAAAGGTATCGGTATAAGCAAATACAAACCATTCAGATTGCTTAGAATGCATGGAAGGCTCAAAGTCCAAGCCGTTATGATAAAATTTCAGCATGTCTTACCGAGTTGTCTTTATGGGCTCGCCTGATTTCGCCCTTCCGACCCTGGAAGAATTAAATCGTCATTATGAAGTTGTTGCTGTGGTCACCCAACCCGACCGTCCTGCTGGTCGCGGCCGTAAGGAACAAGCCTGTCCGGTAAAAAAACTGGCACTGGAGTTGGGTTTGCCGGTTTTGCAACCCAAATCTTTGCGAAAACTCTCTGCCGTCAGCGAACTTGCACTATGGAAGCCGGATTTAATTGTGGTGGCGGCTTACGGTCAGATTTTACCCAAAGCAGTTATCGAGATGCCGGCAAAAGGCTGCATCAACGTGCATGCCTCACTTTTGCCTGCCTGGCGGGGAGCCGCTCCGATACAGGCTGCTATCGCAAATGGGGATGAAAAAACTGGAGTGACAATTATGCTGATGGACGAAGGGCTGGATACCGGCAGGATTTTGGCTCAGCGTGCCGTTCCAATTCGACCCGGCACCACTGCCAGCGAGCTTTCTGCTCAGCTAGCGCATCTGGGTGCCCGAACCCTGATTGAGGTTTTGCCGGCTTACTTGCGAGGTAATTTGGGAGCAGTTCCGCAAGATGAATCCAAAAAAAGTTATGCGCATAAACTGACTAAACAGGACAGCTATCTTGATTTCTCCCTACCCGCCCAAACTTTGCTGAACCAAATCAACGCTTACCAACCCTGGCCCGGAGCGGTTTACAAATGGCAGGGGAAGTTGCTGAAGATCATCGAAGCGCATGTCCACCCGACCTTTGAGTGCGACCTAACTGGGCGCTTCGTAGTTAACGGTCTGCCCGCTATTTGCACCGGAGATGGTCTGTTGGTTTTGGATGTCGTACAGCCAGAAGGCAAGAAGACGATGGACGGCAAAGCGTTCCTCAACGGACAGCCAGATTGGCTGGAAGGTTCTCAGCAAAATTAAGCTTGCCTAAACTCTTACCGGTCGCGCCTGACCCGGCATGATAAAACTGTATCCCTCTTTCCTGTTTCTGAAGGTGTTACTTGTCTTCCGGGAAAAAGGCTTGCTTCCATTCATACAATTTATTTAACGCCTGTATAGGGGTCAGCGACTCGAGGTCGATTTTTTTGAAGGCGTTCATCAGGGGGTTGTTCTCCGGGAAGAGGCGCAATTGCGCTTTTTCCTCTTTGGGTTCTGGCAGGGTCTTTCCGGAGCTGGCCTCTAACTGCTTCAGGATTTCGTTCGCGCGAGCGATTACAGGAGCTGGCAGACCGGCCATCTGAGCAACGTGAATACCATAAGAACGGTCAGCCGCGCCCGGAACGATTTTGTGCAGGAAAATGACCTGATCATCTGCTTCGGATACAGCGACGTTATAGTTGCGCACACCAGGGTACAAATCGGCTAACTCGGTCAGTTCGTGGAAATGAGTGGCGAAAAGCGTGAAAGGTTTGAGGCGGGGGTGGCTGTGCAGGTATTCGATGATTGCCCAGGCAATTGAAAGCCCGTCATAAGTGCTGGTGCCGCGCCCGATCTCGTCCAAAATCAGCAGGCTGCGTGAGGTGGCGTTATTGAGAATGTTGGCTGTCTCGAGCATCTCGACCATGAAAGTCGACTGCCCTTGATGGATGGCATCCTGTGCCCCTATGCGGGTGAAAACACGGTCCACAAGCCCGATTTCAGCCTGATCAGCTGGCACAAAACTGCCGATCTGTGCCATCAAGACAATCAGTACTACCTGGCGTAAGAAGGTTGACTTCCCGCTCATGTTAGGACCCGTGATCAGACGGATGATCTCACCTTCTTCAAAGACGGTATCGTTCGCGATGTAGCGGGTGCGGCTGGTGAGTTGTTCGACAACCGCATGCCGCCCTGCCAGGATGCTGATGCCTTTCTCTTGCTTCAAGGATGGTCGCGTGTATTTGTTCAGCGCGGCTACTTCAGCCAACGAGAGCAGACAGTCCAGCCGCGCAATGCCCCGGGCTGTCTCTAACAGCGCCTGGCTCGATTTAGCCAATTGAGCAATCACCTGTCGGAAGACTTTAACCTCAATCTCGTGGATTTGTGTCTCGGCGTTGAGCACCAGCGATTCATATTCCTTTAATTCGGGTGTGATGTAGCGTTCGCTATTTACCAGGGTTTGCTTGCGGATATATTCCTCTGGCGCTTTGTCAGCCAGACCACGGGAGATCTCAATGTAGTAACCAAAGACCTTGTTGAAACCAACTCTCAATGTCTTTAGACCGGTGCGTTTACGTTCAGAGGATTCGAGAGAGTTGATCCAATCACGCGCGTGCCTGGAAGAGGACACCACCTGATCAAGTTCCTGCGAGAAACCTGCTTGTATCAAACCGATATTGTTCAATGTTGCCGGCGGCTCATCGCTAATTGCCCTTTTCAGCAGGTCCAGTTCATTTTCAAAGGTCTGCCAGCCTTGCAGCACAATGGCCAGAGCAGGGTGGTCGCTTGCGATTAACCCCATCAGTTGGGGCAGGGCCGCCAGGTCATCCCGCAGGGCGACCAGGTCATTTGGACGGGCAGAACCGTTCACAAGGCGATTTACCAGGCGTTCAAGGTCATGTAACTGCCTGAGCACTTCTGCAATCTGTTTCCGTTCCACACCGTGATCGTAAAGAAAAGCCACTGCGTCGAGGCGCTGGTTGATCTGATCGATATCCAGTAGCGGCTTGTTTACCCAGTTACGCAACAGTCTTTTACCCATCGGCGTTTGAGTTTTATCCAGCACCCCTAAGAGCGACCCTTCTGTTCTGCCATCACGCAAGGTTTCGGTCAGTTCGAGATTCCGTCGGGTTTCAGCATCCAGGACCATGAAGTCAGATAAACTGTAAGTGCTGAAAGACAGCTCAATATTTAGGAGTTCTTTTTGAGTATCCTGCAAAAATTTGAGCAGGGCACCGGTGGCCCGAGTCGCGACGGGATAAGGTTTAAGGCCCAACCCTTCGAGGTTGCTCACCCCAAAGCGACTTTTAATCAGCTCTTGCGCGCGTCCGGCTTCAAAATACCAGTTGGGTATGCGTGTCAGGTTAAAATCAAAAGACAGTTTTTCGTCAGAACTATCTGAAACCAGTAATTCAGCCGGGCTGAGACGCTCCAATTCTGCCTGCAGCAACACTTCCACATTCCCATCCGCGAGTTCGGTTGCGGCGAGTTCTCCTGTTGAGATATCAACATAGGCCAGCCCGACTTTGCCTTCCTGGAGGTGGTAGCAGGCGAGGTAGTTATTCCTGCCGCTTTGCAGCAAGTGTGGTTCTACTAGTGTCCCGGGAGTGACCACCCGGACGACCTCACGGGGAAAAAGACCTTTGTCAGGCTGTTCGCCAACTTGTTCGCAGATGGCAACATGAAAGCCTTTTTCAATCAGGCGCCCGAGATAATTGTCGACAGCGTGATAGGGAATCCCGGCCATCGGGATGCGGGAGTCCTTGCTTACAGGTCGCGAAGTGAGGACGATATCCAGTGCCTCCGCGGTCTTGCGAGCGTCGTCATCGAAGGTCTCATAAAAATCGCCCAGCCGAAAGAAAACGATTGTATCAGGGTATTCCTTCTTGATATCCAGGTACTGCTGTCGTAAGGGCGTTATCTTTATAGCCATAAACTTAATTCAAGTTTTCTATGACGTAAGCATCCACCTGTTTGAGCGCTTCGGGCAGTTTGGATGGGTCCTTTCCACCAGCCTGAGCCATATCAGGCCGACCGCCGCCTCCACCTCCGACCACCTGAGCAACCTTTTTGATCAGATCGCCAGCTTTCAAACCGCGCTTGATCAGGTCTGGTGTGACAGCGGCGATCATTAATGGTTTCTCGTTTACGACTGTGCCGAGCACCACCACACCGCTGGTGTATTTTTGCCGGAATTGGTCTGCTAAAGAGCGCAGT
>Ga0265293_10003140_pt1 | contig 31264 bp, 31 predicted proteins | sample Munlanlewell138R_FD_192505 | JGI IMG/M metagenome (GOLD analysis project Ga0265293, IMG submission 192505) | Leachate microbial communities from a municipal landfill in Southern Ontario, Canada - Leachate well 138R | ecosystem: Engineered > Solid waste > Landfill > Unclassified | place: Canada... | reverse complement strand
TATTTAATTGTTGAAGCGACCATTTCATAATATCACCAAATAACATTATATATTATACACTTTTTTTCTCTTCAAGTCAATAAATATATTAGAAGAAAAAAGCAATTGTTATAAAGATATTATGTACACTTAATTAATAATTGATTCTAACTAATTTTAGAACAAAAAAAGATAAAAGCATGCTAGCTTCTATCCTGCAAATTAAAATCTGAAATGAATTTTTTAAATGCATCACTTATATACAAGAAATTTTGAGCTGTAATATAATCTTTGTCAATAACTACTAAACCTTTTAAATAGAATAAGATAACAAGAAAGTAAAAATACTCTTGGTAAAAATCATCTTCATATTTATTAAAATAATTATTTATAATAACTTTTAAATCTAAATTTAAATCTTCACATTCTATATAATATTTTGCAAGATCTAAAGATGAAAGACCCATTTTTGACCTTTCCAGGCTTATTAGGTATCTATGCCCTGCAGATGTTATTAAATGATTTAACTTAGGATTATTATGAATAAATGAGAAATTAACACTTTTTTTATTTTTAATTTCACTAACTAATCTCCTATGTATAGGTGTAATTATTTTTTTCGCATCTAATATATATCGATAATTTTTTAAGATAATTATACTATATTCATCAAAAGGTCTTGCTTCTACAGTTCTAACAAACGCTTCTAACATTTTAAATTTATACTGCAAATATTCAAATATTTCCTCCATCTTTTTTCTTGAAGAATCAACTGATAATTGTTTTTTATAATAAGTATTAAAATGAATATTTGCTAATTCATCAGCCATATTAACTGCCTTAACTTCATCTATAACTGCGAAATCATTAATAAAATTTGAGATATAAAAACTATAATCATTATTTGCAGTAAGAAATCTCCCCTTTTTATTTTTAATTGGGTATAAGATATTTTGTAATCCCTGATCATACAAAAATTGATACTTTTGTTGCACATAGAGATTACTTTTTTTTATAAAATAATTGCTTCCATTATCACATACAAGTTTATAAGCATTTGAAGTAATGGGTTTATAAGCATTAATTTTAATATCATATATATCTCTTAAACTTGCAAATAATTGTCTATTCATTTTACAATAATTCTCTTCTTACTTACAAAGTCATTGTTTTTATTATCTTTATAAACTTTATCAATGCTTATCTTTTCTTTTTTAGCTATTTCTTCAATATCACTTTCTTTATTAGTATAATATACTCTATAACTTATAAAGTTATCAGGCATTTGTTTTAATAAACCTCTACAATCACTACTAACTTCATTGGATCTAACTTTTATGTTTTCCTTTTTTTCTAAAAAATTCTGATCAGCTCTAGCCTCCAATATCTCATTTAATAAATTATCATATTTTTTGTCAATTTCATTTTTGATATCTTCATCACTAACTTCAATTATATTTTCTTCTGTTTCAACTTCAATTTCCTCAATATCATCTATTTCTTCTTCCTCTTTAGGAACACCAGGAATATAATTTACTAAAATATTAAAATTACATTCAATACCTTGATTAATTATTTCTTGACATGTGAAATCCTGGATTGTTATTCCTTCCAAAACATAATCCTTTTCATTAAATACGATAGTAAATGGAACAATCTCACTAAACTCATGATGTTCTTCTATAACATCTTGTATATAATCTCCTCTAATAATTATATCCCCAGTTAATGTATCTCCATCTACTTTATAATCACCTACATTACACTCCACTTCCATAACATTAGACATTTTTTCTAATTTTACCGAAGCATCACAACAAATCTTTAGTTCCATAATAACCTCCATATATATAAATTTTATGAAGTTTAGCATAATTTTAGAACATATCCAATCGGCTTATAATATTTCATTAAGTAATAGCAAAATAAGCTAATTTATAGTAAAATAGTATTATGTATAAATGGAGAAGCTAAATGAGAAAATTTAAAAAGATATATATAGAAATAACTAATATATGCAATTTAAAATGTGAATTTTGTCCTAAAACTAATAGAGAAAAAGAATTCATGGATTTACAAACATTTAGTCATATCTTAGATGAAATAAAAGATTATACAAATTATATTTATCTTCATATTAAAGGTGAACCATTATTACATCCTAATTTAGAAGAATTTTTAATTATTGCAGAAAATAAAGGATTTAAAGTAAATATAACAACTAATGGAACCCTTATAAACAAAGTAAAAAATATTCTTATTAATAAACCTGGTTTAAGACAAATAAATTTTTCTCTACATAGTATTAATCCAGATAACTATGAATTACTAGAAAGTATAATTAATTTTTCTAAAGATGTAAGTAACAATGGTATATATGTAAATCTTAGATTATGGAATCTTACATTAGAAAATGAACTAAATAAATTAAATAATAAAAATAAAGTAATTGTAAAAATTCTTGAAAATGCATTTTCACTCCCATTTAAAATTGAAGAAAAAGTTAATCCCAATAATAGTATAAAATTAGCTAATAATATTTATTTAAATCAAGACCATGAATTCCAGTGGCCAGATTTAGAAGCTTCTAATTTAGGTGTTACTGGCTTTTGTTATGGTTTAAGAACACACTTGGGGATTTTAGTTGATGGGACAGTAGTTCCTTGTTGTTTAGACGGGGAAGGGATAATCAATCTCGGTAATATAAAATTAACCTCCTTTAAAGACATAATAAACAGTCAAAGAGCAAAAGATATCTATGATGGATTTACAAGAAGACAAGCGATAGAAGAATTATGCAAACATTGTGGCTATAGAACCAAAATAAAACGACCATAAGAGTATCAGTTCACATACCACTCTTATGGTCTTTTTTAAATTTCATATTCTTTTATTAAATCTATAATTTCTTGAATACCCTTTTTTTCTAGGGTAGAAGTCATAAAAATATCATTATTATTAATATTTAACTTTTCTTTTATAATCTTTTTATGTGATAACAACTTAGTAGTCCCAACTTTATCAAATTTTGTTGCAATTATTTTTATATTCAAGTTAAGATATTTTAAATAATCATACATTAAAATATCATCTTTAGTTGGACCAACTTTAGTATCAACTAATAAAAATGCAATTTTTAAATTTTGATTATTATATAAGTATTCTTCTATATAACCACCAAAACTTTCTCTTATATCAAAACTTCTACTTGCATATCCATATCCTGGAACATCTACAAAATAAAATTTTTCATCAATATTATAGAAGTTTAAGGCAATTGTTTTTCCTGGTTTAGAGGAAGTTCTTGCTAGATTCTTCCTATTTGTAAGTGCATTTATAATTGAACTTTTTCCTACATTAGATCTACCTAAAAAAACAAATTCAGGATAATTATTTGTATTTGGAAACTGATCTTTTCTAACTGCACTTATTACATATTTCGAATCATGAAACATTAGATATTCCTCCTTCTAGAAAAAAATCATATGATACTCATCATATGAAAATGGATTGTATTCTATAAGCCTTGTTCTGTACTTTTATAAAAAAGCGGTAATCATTTATCTCTATCAATGATAGCCTTAATTTTGTTCATTTCCAAAATTAAGATTCCCCTACCAAAATTTGGGTTTCTAGCTTATGGGGTTTACCCGTTTCACCCTTTTTGTTTCCAAAAAGTTCGTCACTGTGGCACCTTAGAGAAACTAACCATTTTACAGGTGTCATTTCTGCCATCACTTTCCCAAGTGTCCTATTTTATTAATTATATAGGCATAAACACTACAGCATCTCAGCATGTGCTAGCAAGGACTTTCCTAACGAATAAGTTCGCTCGATTACCCGAATACATATATATTATACACTAAAATGTGATTTTATTCAAGTTATAAATATAAAAACCTCTCGTTAGAGAAGTTGTTTATTCTTTATTATCAGTTTGTTCTTCAGTTTTCACTTCAGGTTTATCATTTGTTCTTGAATGATTTGGACGATATTCTCTTCTAGAATTATTATTTCTAAATTCTTTTTTCTTTTCTTGGTTTTGTTTTTTTGCAGTTTCATCATATCCGTTTGCAGCTAGATCAACTCTACCTTTATCATCAATACCAATTACTTTTACAAGAATTTCATCACCTAATTGCATTACATCTTCAACTTTGCCAACTTTTTCGTTTGACATCTTAGAAATATGTAATAGTCCTTCAACACCAGGCCATAATTCTACAAATGCACCAAATTTTTCAATTCTACTTACTTTACCAGCAAACATTTGCCCTACTTCAGGAACACGTACAATATTTTCAACCATTTCACGAGCTTTATTAATCCACACTTTATCTGTATGCATAATAGTTACTCTACCATCTTGTTCAATATCAATTTTAACATTGTTTGTTTGGTTGATAATTTCAGTAATTACTTTTCCACCTGTTCCAATAACATCACGAATCTTATCAGGATCTATCATGAAGCTTACAACTTTAGGTGCATATTCACTTACTTCATCTCTATAAGTAGGAATTGTTTGTAACATATGTTCTAAAATATGAAGTCTACCAATGCGAGCTTGTTCAAGCGATTTACGTAAAATTTCTTCAGTAATTCCTTCAATTTTGATATCCATTTGTAAAGCTGTAATACCACTAGCAGTTCCAGCAACTTTAAAGTCCATATCTCCAAAATGGTCTTCCATACCTTGAATATCTGTTAGAATTGTATATTTATCTTGATCACTTACAAGACCCATTGCTATACCTGCAACCGGAGCTTTGATAGGAACACCTGCAGCCATTAATGCCATTGTTCCGGCACAAATACTTGCTTGTGAAGATGAACCATTTGATTCTAAAATTTCACTAACAACTCTTATTGTATATGGGAATGTTTCTTCATCAGGAATAACTTGTAATAAAGCTTTCTCTCCTAATGCACCATGCCCAATTTCTCTACGTCCAGGAGAACCATATCTTCCAGTTTCCCCAACTGAATATTGTGGGAAGTTATAATGGAACATAAATCTTTTGCCTTCTTCTACTCCTAGGCCGTCAATAATTTGATATTCACCTAATGCACCAAGTGTAGTAACACATAAAGATTGGGTTTGTCCTCTTGTAAATAATGCTGATCCATGAGTTCTTTCTAAAATATCTACTCTTGAAGATAACGGTCTAATTTCTGCAGTACCTCTTCCATCAGGTCGAATGTGATCATGAGTAATTAAACGTCTTACTTCATCAGCAACTATTTTTTCTAATACTTCTTTTACAAATTTAATTTTTTGTTCAGCATCTTCGTCGTTTTTATATTTAGCCGTTAATTCTTCGACTACTCTTTCATTTATTTCATCGATCTTTCCATAACGTTCTAATTTTTCTTTAATAACGATAGCAGCAAGTAAATCCTTTTCTGCCATATCTCTAACTAATTTATCTATATCAGCTGGAACACTATGTAGTTCCACTTCAACTTTTTCTTTACCAACAGCAGCTCTAATTTCTTCTTGGAATGCAATCAATCTCTTAATTTCAGCATGACCAAACATTAAAGCTTGTAACATATCTTCTTCACTTACTTCTTTTGCACTAGCTTCCACCATATTAATAGCATCTTTAGTACCTGCAACAATTAGATTAATATCAGATGATTCTAATTCTGCAACTGTAGGGTTAAGTATGAATTCACCATTAACTCTTCCAACTATAACTCCACCAATAGGTCCATTAAATGGAATATCAGAAACAACTAATGCTAAAGACGACCCTAACATTGCAGCCATTTGTGATGAATTGTCTGGATTAGCACTTAATACAGTATTAATAACTTGGACTTCATTACGGAAACCTTCTGCAAATAAAGGACGAATTGGTCTATCAATTAATCTAGATGTAAGTGTTTCATGTTCACTTGGTCTACCTTCACGCTTTAAGAATCCACCAGGGATTTTACCAGCAGCATACAATTTTTCTTGATATAAAACTGTTAATGGAAAGAAATCAGCAGTTGAAGTTTTTTTACTAAATACAGCAGCTGTTAAAACTGCAGTATCATCAAATCGTACAAGGACAGCTCCATTAGCTTGTTTAGCTAACTCTCCTACTTCTACAACGAATTTGCGTTTCCCTTGCACATATTCAAATACTTTCTTTTCGTTCATTTATTATTATACTCCTTATTCTTTTTCAAAAAGGGTATGTTAATACCCTTTACTTTCTTAATTTCAATGCAGCGATTAAATTACGATAACTTTCTAAATCTTTCTTTCTCAAGTAGTTTAATAAGTTACGACGATGACCAACTTTCTTTAATAACCCTCTTGCAGAATGATAATCATGCGAATGAGTCTTTAAGTGATCATTTAAACGGTTAATTTCTGCTGTTAAAATAGCAATTTGTACTTCAACTGAACCTGAATCTCCTTCAGATTTACCAAATTGAGCAACTAATTTTGCTTTTTCTTCTTTAGAAATACATGACATATTTTTTTCCTCCTATAATTATTTATGCCTAAGACCCAGATAAACGTTGGAGATTCGTTAATCAGAGTTTAAGGTCTTATATATTATAACACATTTACTAATAAATGTAAATTAATAATATTATTTAATTTTTAAATTTTCTCTAATATTTCAAGCAAGAATAAATTTGATTTCCTACAAGCTAAATTTAAATTTTTATTGTACTCCTCATCTTGAAAATCACTACCAATAACATCACTTATTGCCCTAATAGCTAAGTAATCAACTTCATAAAACCAGCACGAATGAGCAAGTGCAGCAGATTCCATGTCAATACATAATACATTATCATTTTTAAAATATGATTCAATTAAGTTATCAACTTGATTTTTATTATGATAAAATTGATCTCCTGATATTATCATCCCTAATTTATAGTCTTGGTTTAAATCTAAACTATTTAAAATTTCAATTTTTGGAACAAAATTTTTTGGTCCATTAGGAATAGTCCCAAAATCATAATTAAAGATTGTAACATCAACATCCGCATATTTTAGACTACTTGCAACTACAACATCACCGATATTTATCTTATCACTAATACCTCCGCTTACCCCAACATTAATTATTAAATCAATATTTTTGTAATAATTAATTAAAGCAGATACAAGTAAACCCGATGCAACTTTTCCAATTCCACATTTCACAACTACAACATCTTTATCAAATATTTGTCCCTCATAAAATGTGTATTTATAATGATTTGTTGTTTTATAATTTTCTATATTTTTTAAAAGAAAACTAATTTCTTCATCCATAGCACCTATTATTGCTATCTTCATTTATTTTTCTCCAAAATCTCTTTTGTATTAATAATATCTTGATTAATTTGTATAATCATTTCTTCAACTGATGCAAACTTTTCTTCATCTCTTAAAAAATAAACAAAATCAACGCTTATTTCTTTATCGTATATTTCTTGATCAAAATCTAAAATGTGAACTTCTAATCTTGGAATACTTACATAATTAATTGTGGGATTATGACCTATATTACATACTCCATTATATACTTTACCATTAAAGTTTACTCTAACAGCATAAACACCTTTACGTAAAACTTGATAATGTTCATCTATCTCAATATTAGCAGTTCTGATCCCTAACTTTCTACCAACTTGATTACCAGTAGTAACTTTACCCGTTATATTATAATATCTACCTAGCATGTTATATACTGATTGCATCTTTCCAGCTAATAGAAATTCTCTAATTTCATTTGACCCAATTTTTTGATGATCTAATTCAATTTTTTCAACAACCTCAACATTAAAATGTTCACTTAATAGATTAGCATTTCCGCTACCTCTATGTCCAAATTTATAATCAAAACCTACAACTATTTTTCTAATATCAAATACTTTCAAATAATCATTAATAAAAGATATTGGACTTAATGCAGCAAATTCAATCGTAAAGGGGATTAATACAAAATAATCCACACCTAAACTTTCTAATTTTTCTGCCTTAACTTTTATTGGTGTTATATAACCACGGTTAGATCTTTTATTTAATACAAAATCAGGGTGAGGAAAAAAAGAAAAAACTGCAGATTTCATATTATTTTCTTTGCTATAGTTAATTGCTTTTTTAATTAATTCTTGATGAGCTAAATGAAGGCCATCAAATTCTCCAAGTGCAATAGCAATTGGTCCTAATTCATATTTCTTCTTTATATCAAAATGTATTAATTCCATACTCTTTCAGCCCTAAACTTTCCATCAATATTTCTATATATTCCAATTAATTTTCCAAGATATGTAAATACAATAAGTTCCTGATCTGAATTTACCATATCGTTTTCTAATTTAGCCCCATTAATAATAAGTTTATATAACTTATCATCAACATCTATTCTTGGATACTCTGCCATTGCATCTTCCATTGAAATATACTTAAAATTACCATTTTCAATTTCAGCAATTGTATAAGAATTTATTATATCTAAACTACCAATCTTTGTTCTTATTAAATTACTCATATGAGCGGGATATCCTAGTCTCTTACCTATATCTTCACAAAGAGTTCTTATATATGTTCCTTTAGATGCTACTACACGAAAGGAAAAACTAAGTAAACCATTCTCATTAGAAATTTCACTTACTCTTGTAATTTCTTCAATTTCTATTTCTCTGCTTTTTCTTTCTACTTCAATACCACTTCTTGCAAGCTGGTATAGTTTTTTTCCATCTTGTTTTATTGCAGAATACATAGGAGGTATTTGTGTACCCTTTCCTAAGAACGATTTTAAAGTACCATCAATATCCAAACTAGATTCAACTTTTTTTATTTCTAATATTTTTCCTTCAGAATCTAGGGTATCGGTACTAACACCTATAATTATTTCTGCAAGATACTCTTTTTTTGCTGCCATAAGATAGTTTGACAACTTAGTAGCACCATTAACCATAACTACCAATAAACCAGTAGCTAGTGGATCGAGTGTCCCAGCATGCCCTATTTTTTTAAGGTTTAATATACGCTTCACTTTAGAAATTGCAGAATGCGAAGTTATACCTTTTTCTTTATTAATTAACAAAATTCCGTCCATTTTTATCCTTCAATTACATATTTAGTATTTATAACAATACATATTATAACATAATCAATCAAATTTTAACAGTTAAAGATATTTTTAGTTTTTATATACTTTAAAACTTAAAAAGGCCAAAAAGGCCTAAATTTCTTCGATTAAATTATCAACCACAATTCTACCAATCCCAAGAACACCACATCCTATATGTGCTCCAACTGTTGGTGTAATTGTAGCTACTTCAACTCTTTTTGCATTTTTTTGTGTGCTCTTAATTTTTTCAGCGATTTCTAATGCATCATCTAATCTTTTAGTATGTAAAACCACATAAATAACATTTTTATGATTTTTACTTTCATTATCAATAATTTCTAACATTCTGTTAATTGCTTTTGCATGAGTCCTTACTTTTTCGAATGGTTCAATTTTACCTTGATCAGATAATGTTAAAATAGGTTTAACTCTAACAAGACTACCAATAAAACCTGCAGTAGCACTAAGTCTACCATTTTTTACTAAGTATTTTAAATCATCTACTACAAAATATGCTTTAATATTATTTCGTAATTTATCACATTCTCTAAATATTGTTTCTACATCATAGCCTTTTTTTGCTAGAATCTCTCCATAATAAGCAACATATCCTTGAATATTTGTTGCTGATCTTGTAGAAAAGACATGAAAATTTATACCTTCAATTAAATCAGAGACTGTAGCTTTTAAATTTTCTCCATAAGTACTTAAATTATAAGAGATAGGAAAATGAATAACATCTGTATAACCTTTATCTTTATAATATTGGATTGTTTTTAATATTTCTCCCATAGTAGGGGCAGATGTTGTAGGTACAATATCTGTATTGCTTAACTTTTCATAAAACTCATCAGCTGTGATATCTATGCCATCAATTAAAACTTCTTCTTGAAAATTAATTGTAGTTCTTGTAATTTGGACGGTATGATCCTTAGGAAAATATTCTAAACCCGAACTACAATCTGCACTAATTCCTATTTTCAAAATAACCCTCCTTATATCTATAAATAATTATATCAAAATATAATATTTTATTAAAGACCTAATTTATTTTTTATAAATAAAAATCTAGCAAATGAATGCTAGATTAATTATTTTTATTAAAATATTCAAAATATCGCAATATTAAAACATTAAGTGTTTGATAGGCTTTATCTAAATCATCAATAAAGCGTATATAAATTGGTCTTTCATTATCTTTAAGTAATATTTTTAATGTTCCAATATCCACTCCATAAAATAAGTTAAACGAATGAAGTTTAGATGTGCCGACTAATTTTCTAGAATGAATTCGAATATCTTTTTTTCTTCTATGGATAATAAATTCATCTTTATAAATTGTTAGAATAACTTTTGGCATAAGTAAATATCTAATTAAACTTCCGATAAATGGAGCTGCAAAAACTATAAATACAAATCCAAAAATCAAATATAAATCTATACCTAAATGTAATACAGTTTCATTAACTCTAGTGAAACAAAGAATACTACCAGTTAGTAATATTACACTAATTACAATATTAGTATATAAAACAAGTTTTGATTTATAATATTTTTGCATTTACTAAACACTCCCTTTTATTTAAGTAAAATCAATTAACTTTATGTAATAATTCTTCTTTATTTAAATATCTTCTTAAATTTTCAATTATTAGATCAGTTAATCTACTATTTATATGATAACTTGCTGCAGAACAATGTGGTGTCATAAAAACATTCTCCATTGACCATAAAGGACTATCCTTTGGTAATGGTTCTGGAGTAAATACATCTAATGCTGCCCCTCTAATCGATTTTTCTTCTAAAGCCGTAATTAAATCCTCTTGGACAACAACTTCACCACGAGCGATATTTACAAGCAATGCATCATTTTTCATTAAATTAAGTTTTTCTTTATTAATCATTCCTCTTGTTCCTTCATTTAAAGGAACAGTTAAAATAACATAATCGCTTAATTTTAATACTTCATCTAAACCTGCATCACCAGCATAAATCTTATCAAAATATTCTTCTTGTATAAAGCTTCTTCTATATCCTAATACAGTAGTATCAAAAGCTTTAATTCTTTTTGCAATTTCCTTTGCTATACTTCCTGTACCTATAATACCAACAGTTGATTTATATATTTCTGGTGCATTAAAATTTGGTTTCCATTCTTTGTTTTCCATATCTTTAATAAACTGTTTAGCATTTCTATTTAAAATTAATATCTTTCCAATAACATCTTCAGCAATACTTAAACTGTAAATATCCCTAGCATTTGAAAAAACAATATTTCTTTCATTTATAATATTAAAATTAACTGTATCAAATCCAGCTCTAATAGATTGAATAAACTTTAAGTTTTTAAATTTAGAAATATTTTCTTCCTTCACAAAACTTGGTTCTACAACAATAACCTCCGCATCAAAACTTTTTTCTAAATTAGTCGTTATTTCTACATTTTTGAATTCATTTACAATTCTTTTTAGATTTTCTTCCTTGAATTTCTTTTCTTCTATAAATATTTTCATTTTAATCCTCCATTATATATTATTATACTATATTATTGACTTTTTTTGAAATAAATACTTAATAAATAACTTGTTTTGATTTATAATAATAAAGAGGTGAACTAAATGATTAAAATAGCTACTTTAGATAATTTAGATGTTATTGTGAAATACAATATATTACTTGCAAAAGAAACTGAATATCTTGATTTAAATGAAGAAACCGTAAGAGAAGGTGTGAAAAATGTACTTACTGATTCTTCTAAGGGTACATATTATATATATGTAATTGATGATGTTGTTATTGGCCAAGTTTTAATAACATATGAGTGGAGCGACTGGAGAAATAGTAACTTTTGGTGGATTCAATCTGTTTATGTACACAAGAACAATCGTAATCAAAAAGTATTTAAAAATTTGTTTAATTACATATTCAATCTAGCAAAAGATCTTAATTCTTGCGGAATAAGATTATATGCAGATAAAAATAATACAATAGCAATAAATACATATATTAACTTAGGCTTACAATTAAGTCATTATAATTTGTTAGAAACATATTTTTAGCATTTATAGACATCTAACTTATACAAAAAAATACCCTTTTCATATAATAATGTAGAAAGGGGGGATATTATGTTCTTTTTCGATCCATTCTTTTTTCCATGTAGATGTTGCTGCTTCTGCGTATGTAATCGTTGGTTCTGGTGGGGCTTCTAATTTAGATAAATAAAAAACTGGCTTCTTTCTTTTGGAATGAAGCCAGTTTCTTTTATTTAAAAGAATACAACTCTTCTATTTAATAAATCAACATCATGAATTGATGTGAAATCAAGATAATAACTTTCAGTTGGTTCTTCTACTTCAACACTTAATAATTTAGCTTTTCCATAAATCATTTCCACAAGTTCTGGATGATCAATAAATGGATTACGGTTATTTTGTGCTTCATAGATTACTTGATTTCGATGGATTTCAAAATCATCTACTGGATCTTCAATATGCCATCTTAAGAACATATCAAGATTACCAATGCTACTATTGATTGTTAGACCCCATCTTACATTCATATAAAGGACGATTCTAGCAACATCACCTTTATCATCATCACCAGGATACCAGCCACCAGATTTTTTACCATAACTTCCTGATCCTTCAACAAATGCATGATTACCTCTACTACTATTTACTCCTGGATTAGCTGCTCTTAGATTATGGATATCACTCTTTGAAGCACCACCTAATTTAGATTGTGGCCAAATGTGTTCTTTATTCCATGAACTTGCACCATCCCAAACATTTTTCACATTTGTTCTAGTGTAGATTAATAATAGTTGATTCGACTTAGTTAAATCAATATCTGAATCTTCTATAATAAATGATGTGGATGAATATCCAATACTTTTCATTTTTGAAATTATGCTCTTTAGTTCATCTTTTAGAGCACTTCCAGTTAGGCCTTCAATAGAAGCATAATAGCCTGAGAACGAAGTTTTTTCTAAAACAATTATTGTAACACTATGAGTTGAGATTAAAATATTGTCTACATATATTTTATAAGTTAACACAACATTTACATCAACATCAGTTTGATAAATAACACCTTGATTACTTAATACATTTGTATTTGATGAATTCCATTCAACTCTTAAATCAATAAATACTTCATCTTCAGTAATTAAATTTAAGTTTTTACTTACTTCATCATTATTTTTAGGGAAATTAATATATCCATGAATTAAATTATCAATTCTTGTTAAATTCAAGTTACTTGCAACTTCAACATCACTTGATGCTGTTACATAAATACTTAATTTTCCGCCTTCTTTATAAACAATTCCAAATAAGTCTACTTCTAGTCCAGCACTCTTACCATTTATTAAAGATTTTATGCTAGCACTATTATTTAGTGATTCATCAATATAAATATCAAATTCATTATATTCATTTACTAATATAAACTTATTTACATTTCCATAAGTAAACTTTAATAAAGCATTTAAGTTAACTAATTTTCCTTCTAAAGTATCTAAACTTTGGTTAGTTAATTCAATAATATTTGCAGTCTTATCAGAAATTTTTGTTAGTTTAGAGATATTTGCTAGATATACTACATTATTTGCAGTTAATTTTTGAGCAATAAGTTCAACTTCATCACCAACTTCAACATTATAACTATTTGATAAATAAACTAATATACCTTTCGATTCGTCTTGAATGAAGAATCTCTTACCTGTGCTTGTTTCAAATACTGAGGAAACAACACCTTTAATCTTAACTTTTTGTTCATCAACTACATTAAATACAGATTCTATTTCAACAGGATCGCCTTCACCAACTTTAATTGTAAAGGTTTTTGTACTTGTAAATGTACCATTTACTAATACAGCATCAAGCTTTACTTCCACAATTCCTTGACTTGGTAATGTAACTGCTAAAGTTGTTAAATCAATATAAGAATTATTTGGATCTGCTAAATTATTGTATTTCCAAGTTATAAGACTACTAAAAGCACCTAAATTTGGCAAGCTAATTTTTCCTGCTTCAATGAAAGAAATTTGGATATTTAATTGCTCAAAATCCCTATTTAAGTTTTGTTGTTCAAGTGGTAGAGTACTCTTTGGATTGTTTACAATAACAATATTATCAATAACAATTTGTGCTCTACTTGAACTTGTATCTACTTGAGCAATCTCAATTGTATATTCACCAAATACATCCAATTCAACTTCAAATATTTGCACTGCTGTGCTTTCACTATCAAGTGTAAATTCTTCAACAATATCATCATTAATAATTAAAGCTATTCTTCTTAGATTTGTATTTGTAAAGCCTTTTTGAAGCTCAGCTCTAAAAAGTGAAATCCCTCCACTAAGTGTAGCTTTAATACTAGAATAATCATCTGTACTTCCACCAAAAGTTAGAGCTTTATCATCTAATTTTTGATCTCCTCTAATTCCCGTATAAGTCCAGGTAATATTATGATTTCCAACAAATGATCCTTTTGTATAAGTAGATCCAGATACAGGAAGTTTTGAAAAATCTTCAGTGTAAGTTGCTTTAGTTTCAACAGCTACTACTTTAATAGTTATTTCTAATGTAGCTTTATTTCCTGCAGAATCTTCAGCTTGATAAACGACTGTGTAGTCTCCTACTTGGTTTACATCGAGATCGCTTGATTTTATAGTTACAGCAACATCATCATCAACATCATCAATTGCATAAACAAATGCAAGTAAATCAATTGTGCTTCCTACTGTAATTTCCATATCTGTTGCTCCATGAATTGTTGGAGCAAGAATATCTTCAACAACATCTTCCACAACATTTACTGTTATTGTAAACTGAGCTTTATTCCCTGCAGAATCTTCAGCTTCAAAAACAACAGTATATGACCCTAAAGTATTTATATCAAGATTACTTTCTTTAATCTTTACAGAAACCTCTGTATCTTTGTTATCTTGCACTTCAACTAAACTAAGCAGGTTTACTGAACTACCTTTTTTAAGTTCTACACTTTCTCTGCCTGTTATTGTTGGAGGTGTTGTATCTTGATCATCACTTTCATTTCTGCCAATGACTATAATTGGAAATTTTTTACTTCTTACTTCATTTTCATTATAATCATAACTCGCAGTCAGCGTAATTAATTGATTGCTATTTTTTCTTGTAACAATAGCATCTCCACCAATAATTTGGATAACTGAAGTATCAGAACTACTCCAATTTACTTTAATACCTTCTACATCTAATACTAAAGTAAAATTTTTTGTAACTCTATCTTGAGCATCATCATCACTATAGACAATTAACTCTTTTTCAAAAACATTAATATCTTTATTTATATCTTCAATATTACAACTAAAAAGAAATAAAGAAATAAATGCTATAATTAATACTTTTAATTTCATACATCTTCTCTTTTCTATTAATATTCGCTATTAGAGTATACCATAATTCTACAAAAAACTCAATAAAAAAAGACTTATAAAAAGTCTCTTTATAGTACTATAAAGTTATGTTCAAAGAAATAATTTAAAATTTCTTTACGAGTAACTATTCCAACAAAAGTTCCCTCATCATCAACAATCGGTACAAAGTTTTGATTTGTTGCCTTTAATATTAGATCAGGAATTTTTGCATCTTCTATTATTGGCTCTAAATCTCTAAGTCTATGAACTTCAGAAATCTTCGAAACCTCAGCTTTACTTCTTGTGAAATCATTATTCATAATAAATCTTAGAATATCACCTTCTGTAATAGTTCCTACATACTTACCTTCTCTACTCACAACAGGTATTGCAGTAAAGTGATTTTCTTCCATAAGGTCATAAACCTCTTTTACGTTTAAATCATCAAAAGCATAAATTACTTTGTGTTTAGGAATTGTAAAAAATAAAATATCCATAAATACTCCTTTCAAAATTAATTGTTTATACTAAAAATAAGATCATTTAATTCTTCATCATTGGTTGTTAAAACATAATGTCCATCTAGATAAACAGAATAATCAGTATCTTCTGTATGTGCGGTAATTTTATCATACCATTTATTAGCAGACTTTTTTGTTGGAAAAAGGAATAAATATAATACACCTCTTTCACCTATTACTCTATGAATACTAACAACATCCTCATCTGTAATTTCAAACCAGCCAGTAATATTTGTAGTTGCATCAGCTAGTTTATTTACTGTATAACCATTATCTTCTAGTTCTTTCTCATATAAAGCAAATATATCATTTGAAATGTGGGAATCATCTCTACCACATCCAATAAAGAAAAAACTTAAAAATAATAAAATAATAACTCCAACTGTACGCTTCATACAAACCTCATAATACATTATTTTACACATTATTATTATAGCATAAAATTATGAAATTTAATATAAAAATAAATATATTTTTACCTATACTAAACAAAATAATGGTAAATAAATACCATTATCACTTTATTGTCTTTCCCAAATTTCTACCCAATTACCATCAGGGTCCTCGACCCAAATGAATCTACCATATTCATTTTCGTCCAATTCTCTTAATATTTTAACTCTTTCGTTTCTAACAATCTCCAAAAACTCTTTCATGCTGCTAATTTGAAAATTCAACATAAATTTTTGACCCCGAGGAAAATAATCAGTTTTTTCTTCAAAAAGAGAAAATATTGTCATATTGTTTTCAGTCGGTATAAATGCTGTTCCATTCCATGCTTCTAGGTTTACATCCAATATCCTGTCATACCACTCAATCATCTTTTTCATATTCTTTGTTTTAAAAAATACTCCACCAATCCCTAATACTTTCATAAATATTCTCCTTTTGTAAATTTTAACGGATTGAATTGATATCTAGAACACTACATAAATATTCTATCATAACTCATTTATATTTACAATTTTTTTATAAGTAAATAAAAATACATAAGAAAAATCTTATGTATTTAATGTATAAATTAAAATATTTTATGCGGATTAAATAGATTTTTAGGATCTATTGCATTTTTTATAACTTTCATTAAGTTAACTTTTATTGGATCTGTTAACTTTAAGAAGTATTCTTTTTTCATTACCCCAATACCATGTTCTGCAGATGCTAAACCACCTAATCTATATACTTCATCATATAGGTCATTTAATAAAGCTTTTCTCTTAACTGCCCATTCTTCATCACTATAGTTTTCCTTCATTAGGATAGTATGAACATTTCCATCTCCTGCATGACCAAAGTTAAATACTTTTATTCCATGTTTTTCTTGTAAAGATTTTGTATAACGAATCATTTCTCCAAATTTATTTATAGGTACTACTTCATCAAGCATTTCAAATACTGAAAGTTCCATAAGAGCATATAAAATATGATCTCTTAGTTTCCAAGCTATTTCTTCTTCTTCGTCATTCAAGAACACAATTTCTAATACTTGATCTTTGTATTGCTCTTCTAATTTTTTGAATTTATTATTAATTGCTTCTTCATCATTTCCATCAATTGTTAATAAAATATATGCATGACCTACTTGACTTTGGAATTTAAGGTTAAGAAGTTTTTCACTATATTCGATAGTATCCTTTTCAAACATCTCAAGTGCTGTAGGTTCATAACCATTCTTTAAGATATCTAATACAATATCCGTAGCTTCTACTACATCATTAAAAGCTAAAATAAGTGATTTTGAATATTGCGGCATAGGAATAACTTTTAGTTTTACTTCAGTGATCAAGCCTAGTGTACCTTCACTTCCAACAAACAAATCGGTTAAATCATAACCAGAACTATGTTTCACATTTAGACTTCCTAAAATAGTAACTTCGCCATTAGGTAAAACTACTTCAACCGCTTTTACATAATCTCTAGTTGTACCATATTTAACAGCTCTCATACCTCCAGCATTAGTTGCAATATTCCCTCCGATTGTGGAATGTTTTGAACCTGGATCTGGTGGATAAAAGTATCCGAATCCTTCAACTGCTTTTTGGATATCTTGAAGTAAAACACCAGGCTCTACAGTTAATGTTAAAGTTTCATGATCGAAATTAATAATTTTAGTCATTTTGCTGAAATCAATAATAATTTCTCCACCAATAATAGGAATTTGAGAACCTGCAACTCCAGTAGAAGCTCCTCTTGCAATAATTACTTTGTTGTGTTCATTTGCATATTTTACAATTTCAACAACTTCGGATTTTTTTGTAGGTAGAGCAACTGCATATGGTCTTTTCACATCCTTTACATAAACATCACTTAAATATTCAGTTGGGATATCCTCACCAATAAACAGTCTACTACTGTTTTTTATTATATTATTCATATTTTATATTTCCTCCAATTTACTATTATTATATGTAAGAAAAACTAATCAGTCAAACGATATACTTTAAAGAAATATTTAAACATCACTCTTTAAATTTACTAGTATAATTTCTGGTCGGTTAAAGAGTCTAATAGGGATAACACTATTACCAAGTCCTCGACTAATAAACATTGTAGAAAAATTATTAGTATAATATCCTGCAGTATACTTAGGAAAAAATCCTTGATCAGGAGCAAAAATTGCACCAATTAAAGGGATTCTAAATTGTCCACCATGAGCATGCCCTGTAAAGATTATATCAATTTGTTTATTAGAATATACATCAAAAAGTTCAGGTCTATGAGATAGTAAAATTTTAAAATTGCTACTATTGCTTAATTCTTCTAAGATTTTATCAATTTCAATAGTTGTATAATCTTCATCAGGTAAAAATCCTGGATCTTTTAACCCAATGATATCAATCTTAGAATTATTCTTTGTAATAGTTAACTTTTCATTGTCTAAAACAACAACACCTTGTAAAAGTAGTTCTTCTTTTACTTCATTATACTTATTTGACCAAGCTTCATGATTTCCGCTTACATAATAAATTGGTGCGATTCCCTTAATATTTTCAATAAAATCAATTGCGTTCTCTAAGTTATATTTTCTCCTATCGACTAAATCTCCTGTTATAACAATTATATCTGGTTCTTGATTCCTAATTAAATTTAATAATTGTTTATTTTCAGATCTAAACTTTTTATTATGCAAGTCTGATATATGTAAGATTTTGAAACCATTAAACTCTTTAGGAACTGATATATTATCATATTCATAATTAGATACTACAATTTTATTATTTTGATAATAAAAGAAAAATATAATAAAAATAATAATTGATATAAAAATTAATAATTTGACTAATCTTTTCATTTCTTACTCCATTTATATATTATTATCATTATAATACCATTAATAACAATTTTATAAAAGAAAAATAGGCAATCATCCTGCCTATTTATATTATCTGTTTCCTTTATAAAATGGTTGCCCAATAGATTTTGGAGCTGCACTCGATTTTGATGACAGCACTAAAACTACTAGTGTAGAGATAAAAGGCAACATATTGTAGACATAAATACTTAACTCTAAATCTTCCAAGAAAGGAACATAAGATATAGCATTTGCAAGAACTCTTAAGATTGAGAAGAATATAGCTGCAAAGAATATTCTAAATGGTCTCCAATTTCCAAAAATCATAACAGCCATAGCAAGGAAACCAAATCCTGCAACTGATGCGTGATAATTATTATAAATATTAGAAATCAAGAAGAAACCACCCATCCCAGCAAGTGCTCCACTTGTAAGAACTCCAATGTATCTAGTTTTATAAACATTAATCCCAGCTGCATCACTTGCATGAGGATTTTCTCCACATGATCTTATTCTTAAGCCTAGTTTTGTTTTATATAAAACAAAATAAGATGCTACTAGTACTAATATTCCGATATAAAGACTAAGATAAACATTTTTAAAGAATATTGGCCCAATAATAGGTATCCGAGATAAGAAAGGAACTTCTCTTATTCTAAATAAACTAGAGTTTACTGGTAAAATATCAGAACCAAGTTTTTCTCCTAAATTAAGGGTCATAGTAAGAAACAATACACTAGCAGGTGCAAATATATTAAGAGCTGTTGCACTAATAATTTGATCCGCATTTAAGTTAATTGAAGCAAATGCATGTAGTGCACTAAAAGCAATTCCTGTAATAACAGCAACTAAAGTACCAACTAAGAATAATAATTGAGGAGTATTGCTCATAGATCCTTCAAGTGCATTTACTACAATAATTCCAATTGCCGCAGAAAATATCATTATACCTTCAAGTGCAATGTTTGTTACACCACCTCTTTCAGAGATCATTGCACCAATAGAAACTACCATTAAAGGTATTAAAGTTAATATAACTAAATTTGAGAAATTAATAAAATTATTCATTTACTACCTCCTCAGTTGTTTCTAATTTACTAAGAAGTTTCTTTTTTTCTTTTCTTTTTTTAATTAACATTCCAAAGAAACTTGAAAATGCTGCCATATATATAATAACTGCAATAACTATATTTCCAATTTCTTTATCATAACCAGCAAGTTGCATTGGTTTAGCAGCTGTTTTAATATAACTTACAAATATCCCAGAAAAAATTATTCCAATAGGATTATTATTTGCAAGTAAGGCAACACTCATTCCATCAAAACCATAACTTACAAGACTAGTTATCGGCCTCATATAAACCGGTTTTGTAGGTAAATAAGCAAGTGCTGCACCAAGACCAGCTAGTGCACCTGAAATCGACATAGCAGTAACTACATTTCTTTTATAAGGTATTCCAGCCGCTTGACTACCTGTATTACTATAACCTACAGCTTTTAATTGATAACCAAGTGTAGTTTTATTTAAGACAAACCAAATTAAAATAGCCATTAAGATTACTATAATAATTCCTATATCTAAGTTTGAACCAGTAAAAATCTTATTCAAACCCCAATGTGGAGTATTTGCAGTAGGATGTAATAAATTTATTGCTGTGATATTTTCATCATAAACAGCAGGATTTAAAACCAAAATTACCATTAAGTACATTCCAATGTAGTTAAGCATAATTGTAGATATAACTTCACTAACATTGAAAAATGCTTTTAGTAGTCCTGCAATACTTGCCCAGATTGCTCCAGCAATAACAGCAGCAAGAACACAAGCAATGAAATGAATTCCTGCAGGTAAAGTAACTAAATTCGCAACATATAAAGCAGCAACTCCACCAATCATAAATTGACCGCTTCCACCAATATTAAATAACCCAGTTTTTGATGCAAAGGCAAAGGCTAGCCCTGTCATAATAATTGGAGTTGAATCTTGAAGAAATGTACCTACACTTTGTAATCCTAGTGAAAATCCACCAGAAAGTAATCTACCAAAACCATCAATTGATCTTGCTGGTTTGGTTATAAACATTACTAAAAATCCAACTAAAAGACCAACACCTATCGCAATTAAAGAATTTTGAAAAGATTGACCAGATTTAGTAGATGGAAAGTCTTTAATGCTTTTCCAAGTTTTTTTAGAAAATTCAATTATCCAGTTTTTACTTTTTGTATAGGCGATTTTTAATGCATTAATTATTTTTTCTTTCATACTGCATCTAACTCCTGTTTCTTAGAACCTGACATATATAATCCAATTTCATTTATATTTGTTGTCTTCGGATTAAGTTCAGCTACTATTTGACCTTCAAACATTACTAAAATACGATCTGCTAAATCCATTACTTCATCTAATTCATAGGAAACAACTAAAATACCATTACCTTTGTCTCTTTCATTAATAAGAGTTTTATGTACATATTCAATTGCTCCAACATCAAGACCACGAGTAGGTTGAGACGCAACTAGAAAATCATGTGTCCTATTAGTTTCTCTAGCAATAATTGCTTTTTGTTGATTTCCACCACTCATTTCTCTTGCTATTGAAGTTGGACCTCTACTAGATCTAATATCATATTTATCGATTAATTTATTTGCATAATCTCTAATTTCTTTGAATTTCAGCAAACCTCTTTTTTGAAAATCTTCTTTATAAAAAGTATTAGAAATCAAGTTTTCTTCTAATGTATAATCAAGAATCAAACCATGTTTATGTCTATCTTCAGGGATATGAGCTAAACCACAATTAAATCTTTCTCTGATAGTGGAATTTGTGATATTAATATTATTTAGTTTTAGTTCACCTTCATCAGCATTTTTTAAACCTGTAATAATATGGATTAACTCTGATTGACCATTTCCATCAATTCCAGCTATACAAACAATTTCACCAGCTCTAACATTAAAATTAATATCATTTATAATTTTCTTTGTAGAACTTTTACTGAATAGACTTAAATTATTTGCTTCAAAAATAACTTCTCTTGGTTTAGCTTCTTCTTTTTCTACTTGGAAGCTAACTTTATGGCCAACCATTAACTCAGCCATTTTATCTATACTAGTAGTTGCAACATCAATTGTATCTACGTATTTTCCTTTTCTTAGTACAGTACAACGATCTGCAATCATTTTGATTTCATTCAGTTTATGAGTAATAATTATTATGGATTTTCCTTCTTTCGAAAAATCTCTAATTACTTGCATAAGACCTTCAATTTCTTGAGGAGTTAATACAGCAGTTGGCTCATCAAATATCATAATATCTGATTCACGATAAAGCATTTTTATAATTTCAACCCTTTGTTGTTGGCCTACGGTTATATTCTTTACTAACGCATCAAGATCTACATTCAAATCATACTTAATACAAATTTGTTCTATTTTTTCTCGAGCTGTTTTTTTATCTAAGAAACCATTTCTTGTAGATTCTCTACCCAAAATAATATTTTCCAAGACAGAAAATACTTCGATTAATTTAAAATGTTGATGAACCATACCAATACCATATCTATTAGCATCATTAGGATTATCAATTTTTACTTCTTCACCATTAATTTTAATTAAGCCTGAATCTGCAGAATAAAGGCCAAACAAAATGGACATTAAAGTAGATTTACCAGCACCATTTTCACCAAGAATTGCATGGATTTCTCCTTTTTTAAGTTGCAAAGTAATATTATCATTAGCAACTAATGTTCCAAATGTTTTGGTAATGTTTAACATTTCTATTGCATATTCGCTCATATTGAAACTCCTTCCTAATAAAAATAGAGGGTTATTAAGTAACCCTCTACTAGTATCTTTTTTAAGTCGCAGGTTCAGTCTTAGCAACTAAAGCAGCGGCGCTTGGGTCACCAGCATGATCCTTTAAGAATGTTGTTAATTGTGCCATTGTTTGAGGAACAACAACTGTTTTATCTTTTAGTAATTTGTAAACTGCATCATATTGTGTTTTATTAAATGTAGTGAACTTGAATGATGAACCACCAGGTAAACCAATAGAATCTTGTTCTGCACCTTTAACTATAGTCTTTCCACCATTGAACTTATCTTGATTAATTAATGCATCAAGCTCTTGGTAAACAGCTATACCTAATTCTTTCATTGCAGATGAAATAACTGTGTTTGATTCACTTGATTGGTCAATATCAACACCAATAACTTTTTTCTCTTTTTGTTCAGCAGCAGCCATAACAGCATTTCCAGCTCCACCAGCTGCAGCAAATATAACTTCAACACCAGCATCATACCAACCAGCAGCTCTAGTTGTATGAGCAGGATCGTTATCAAAGTTACCTAAGTATTCATATCTGTTAGCATCAAATGTAAATTCTTTTTCTAATTCATTTGCAGCATAATATGCTCCAGCAATGTATCCAATACCAAACTTTTTAACAGCAGGAACAGCCATTCCACCCATAAATCCAATATTAGTATAACCATCTGCTACTGCAGCATAACCAGCTAAGAATCCAGATTGTTCTTCTTGGAATAAAATATTTACAGTGTTACTTTCAGTTTTATAATTATAACTTCCGTCGTGTGGTTCGCCGTCAATTAAAATAAAACGTACATTAGGGTATTTTGTTTGAGAAGTGTAAATTGCAGTTTCAAACAAGAAACCTGGAGTTACAATTATGTTAGCTCCATCAGCAACAACTAAATCAATTGCTTCTTCGTAATCTTTTTGTGTTGAATCACTAGGTCTGTAGTAAGAATAATCGATTTCGAATTCTTTTGCAAACTTTTCTACACCTTCATAAGTGCCTTGATTGAATGATTTATCAGTAATTGTACCAACATCTGTAATCATAACAATTTTCCATTCTTTCTCATCGCCACCACAAGCAACAAGTAAAAACGCCATAATCATAAATGCGAAAATGGATAAGAACTTTTTCATTAATATTTCCTCCTATGTATTGAAGTTATGCGTTTGTAAATAATCAGGAAAGATAAATATAGATTATTTATCAATTTGACTTCTACCAAATTATAGCATAATAAAAAATGTAATGCAAGCATCGTATATACAAAAACTATAGATTTTTTATCTATTTAAAATACAAATGCTATTAATTGACATCTTTTTAATTTAAATTATACTTCTTATTTAATATTAGTATTTAAAATATTAATATATTTATACATTTATACTAAAAAAATAACCCAATCGGGTTACTTTCTCTTTAAATGTTTTTCATATTTCTCAATCCACATATTGAGGGTTATCTTCTTAGTTAACTCTGCAATTAACTCATATGGAATTTGATCAACTTTCTTAAATCTTATACAACTTTTACCCATATCTAATTTAGTTTTTGAATGTTTTGGATACTCTTGTACAAACCAGTTTAAAATATCATCAAAAGCATATACCCCCATATGATAAAGCGCAATAAAATGTTTTTGCGATGCAATTGCTATAAAAGGTAATGGTTCATCTTTTGTACAATGATATCCATCAGGATATATTTCTAAGGGTACAACAAACTGAATAAAAGAATCACTATATTTTTCACTAAATCCAACTGGTAAGTTATCACTTATTGTATTCTTTAATTTAATTATTGCATCTTTTCTATCTTTTGGTATTAGATCCAAGTATTCTTCTAAAGTATTTGCTTCATATTTCATATATTATCTCCTTCTAAAAATCCCATAACCTCCGCTGCTTCCACCACCACCGCGGTTTCTTCTAATTCCTATTCCCCCACCTATTAAAATAAATATAACAGGTACAATCACATACCATTTATCAGGTCCAGTTAACAATATTAAGATCCAAGCGATTAAAGTTAAATCAGGTGTATCATCAATAGGCACATAGTTATCAAGAGCATATTCAAAGTCATCCATATCATAACTAAATAATGAATAGTACTCAACATAAACTTCCTCATATACAACTTTAATTAACTCGTAAAATAAATAGCCAACCTTCATGTCTAAATCAGAATATGTATCACTATAAATTGTATTATCTAAAATTTGCCCAAGTTTTGCAGCAGGCAAATATTGTTCCATCCTAAATCCAACTTCGATTTGTGTCTCTTCAAGATAAATATATTCTATCCCATCTCTTACACTTTCACTAAAAAACATTAAAACTAATATTCCCATATCATTCTTCCCAATTCCCCATTGCCTTAGAATATCAGTTCTATTATATTCACTTACTTCATTTACGTCATCTACAATAAATGTAGCGAAAACTATTTGTGCACCACCAATCACTTCAATATCTTTTGTCTCCTCATATAGTCTTTCTCCTTCAAAAACTATTTCAGACCTAGTAATAGGGTGAAATGCACGTGCATAATCATTTACATAAAATTCATTTGTTGGGTCTGGGTATTCGTTTTTAGTACATCCACTAAAAAGAATTAATATAGAAAATAAAATAAAAACAATTATTTTATTATATTGATTAGTTTGAAAAATCAATTTGTGGTATCTCATCGGCACCATTATTCATCTTCCAATAAGGTTTTTCACTTTCAAACCCAAATAATGAAGCATATAAAACTTTAGGAAACTTCCTAACAGAAGTATTGTAATTACCTACACTAGTATTGTAATCTCTTCTTGCTTGAGCAAGTGCTGATTCCATAGCACTAATATTATCCATTAATCCTAAAAATGCACTTGTAGCATGAATATTAGGATTATCCTCTATTACAATTAGTAATTGAGTAATAGCTTCAACTTGTAAAGTATCAGCTTCAATCATTCCTTCAACATCACCAGCATCTACACTGTCAGCATACGCTTTTCTAGCTTCAACAATTTTATCATATATTGCTTCAGCATGCTCTTGCAAACCTTCTACAGTCGGAATTAATTGACCCATTAAATCTTGACGTTGATTGAGACGGTTTACAACCTCACTTTGAGCTTTATCAACACCTTCATCACTATCTACTAATGAATTATAGCCAACAATTACACTTATGACCATAATTACTAATATTCCTAGTAATGCATAAATCCAAATATTTTTTTTCATAGTCTCCTCCATAAAATAAAAACTTACCAAACTTATTAAGTGGCAAGTGGATAAAAAATATAAATAATGCTTCATTTGAAGTATTTCTTCATAAAATCATTAAATATAATTCCACTTCCATAAGTAGAATTTATTAAAGAATATTAAAGCATCAAGAGGACTGATATTTAGATATAACTTTTTCTTCTTTATGAAATTAATTATATCATATAATATTTACATCTGCATTATTTATAATATAGTTTTTTTATTAGACTAATTCAACATCGTTAATTACTAATTTAAATCTTAGTTTTAGATATTCAGAAGCTCTTCTACAAAGCAACATTCTCCCTAAAAATATTTCAAAGTACTCCATTATTGTAAATAATTCAGTATCTATCTTTAATTTCACAATCAAATACTTGTTATCCTTATCGATTTCAAGTTTTGAAGATAATACAGAATAATTTACTCTATCATGAATATCAAAAGTTGCAATATCTCTATTCCTTACTCTTGATCTTCTAACATCAGACTTATCAGCTAAAATTAAAGCAGCAGCAACTGCATTAACAGGAAACGCTGTAGCTTCATCATGGTTTCCAATCGCAGAGATTACAGTCGCAATCTCATCAACATCCATACCAAGTTTATCTAAAATTCTAAATGCCATAATAGCTCCACTTTGAGCATGATCTGCTCTATTAATTACATTCCCAATATCATGCATATAACCTGCAATCTGTGCAAGTTCTGCAGTCCTTTTATCATAACCTAAGGTTTCTAAAATCTCCTTTGAGATCTTTGCCGTCTTTGTAACATGAGCAAATGAATGTTCTGTATAACCTAATGCTAATAATGCTTCATCTGCTTTTTCAATATAAGATCTTATTTCTTTATTATTTTTAATATCATTAAATGTTATCATTCAATTCTCCTTTCTATTTAATTAAATTATACTATTATGTTTCCATATTATAACATAATTATTAAACTAAAAGTAATTTAAACATTATCTAAAATACCAAAAACTGTATAAAATATTGGGAAAATCAAATAATAAACTAATAAATTTAAATAAAGGAGATAAAACTTGAAAAATATTGTTACAAATAGACAAATCTTTTTTATAATATTCCTTACTCTTTCTACTTATACTTCAATTGATTTACCACATACAATGGCTAAAACCGCTGGAAGGAGTAGTTGGTTAATTATTATTATTACAGCTTTAATATTTGGACTTCTATCAATTGTTATTACAAAACTTAATTATACATTTCAAAACAAAGTATTATTTGATTATAGTCAAGAAATTGTCGGCAAAACATTCTCTAAATTTATAATTTTATTCTATCTTCTATTTTTCATTATAATAGGTGTATATTTAAAACTTAAACTAGCAGGCGTAATTACAGCACACTTTCTTCCTAAAACCCCTCCTCCAGTAATTCTTTTTCTTTCCATAACTCTTTTTGGCTATGTTGCAAACAAAGGAATCACAAATATTGCTAGGATGTTTGAAATTATTGGTGTTTTATTTCTTATAGTAACAATTATTCTTTGTACTGCTATGCTACTCCAAGGAATAAGTTATAATATTATGCCGTTTTTTAATAAATCAGAAACAAGAGAATATATGAAAACTTTTAAAGATCTTTTTACACCTTTCACGGGCTTAGCTGTTCTTTTTGCAATACCATTTACTTCAAAAAATAAAAAGTTTTCTAAGGTTGCTTTTTTAACAGTTTTATTCATTGGATTATTTTATGTTTTGATTGTTGAAAGCACAATAATGATAATCGGAATAAATAATACAATTGCATATAAAGATGCATTTATAGAGGCAATAAAGATAGTCGAACTTCCTGTTATAGAAAGAACAGACATCTTCTACTTAACATTTGGGCTAATGAGTTTGTTTTCTGGAAAGATCATTATATATGCAGTAATTTTAGAGATTGCAAGTAAACTATTTTCTAATGTTAAAAAGTATATTCTTGCAATAATTATAGGAATAATATTTTATATCTTATCTATCATTGGCTTAAATATAAAAGATTTAAATTCAGCTTATGAAAGTTTCGCACCTTATCTTGTAATCCTATCAAGTATGGTAATACCACTATCTTTACTTATTATATCTAAATTAAAAAAGATAAATATAAATAATCTAGAGAATGGAGAGTCTGATAATGGGATGCTTTAAAAAATTTTTCCTAGTCTTAATCGCAATTTTTAGTTTATTTCTACTATCAGGATGCTGGGATGCAAGAGATATTAATGAAAAACTTATTATAACCACAATTGCCTTTGATATTAACAATGACGAAATTTTATTTTATTTAGAAATAGCTAACATTGAATCAGGTAATAGTGATGCAAATGAATCTGGTGGTTCAAAGTATATTGTAGTAAAGGGAAAGGGAAAAACATTACCTGAAGTTAGAGATAATCTTGAAACTAAACTAGATAAGCATCTTTATTTAAGTGGAGTATGGGCCTTAATCTTTACTAAAGATTTTGCTCAAAAATATTTTGTAGAATATTTATATAGATTTAGAGTTGATGAAACATATAGAAAAAAAGGTATTACTGTAATTACGGAGGAAAATCCTGAAAAGTTATTTGAAAATGCCCACAAAAATAATATTTCAGTTGGTCTTATTATAGATGGAATAGTTAAGACCTTAGATGAATTAGGAAAAACTGTTAAAAAGTCAACTATACTCTTACTTGAAAATATCTCTTGTTCCTATACTGGAATTTTACTACCTTGTATAGGTTTAGAAGATGAGAAAATTAGTATGGTGGGCTATTCAGTTATAAATGATTCAAAAGTTATTGGTTTTCTTCCAGCAGATGAATCCATCGGGACGATGTTGTTACGAGCGGATAAACCTAAATTTATCTTTATAGTCCCATATAATGATATTAACTTTACAATAGAGGTTTTAGTTAAAAAGAGAATTATAAAACCTGTCTATAATGAGGGGAAAATAATTTATAATATCATTATGAAATTTAGGGCCGAATTAATGTATGGAGATAAAAAAACTCCCTATAATTTTGATGAAAATATAGAAAAAGAAGTAACAAACATCCTTACAACAATCCTAAACGATCATATTAATAATGCAATAACAAAAGCTCAAAACGATTTTGCTTGTGACTATTTACAATTCAATGAATTTTTTCGTATAAAATATCCAAATAAATTCAAAGAATTGAATTGGAATAATGAATTTAAAAATATAAGTTCAAACATTGAAATGAAAGTAGAGTTAAAATCTAAATGGGGAATGAATTACACTGATGATAAAACTAAATAAAGAAGGTGTTCACTTTGAAACTAGATTTTAAAAAGACAATAGATTATTTGAAAACTAAAAGCAATGACTATATTCAACGCTCCATTAAATCAAAAAATGAATCAATTGAAATCTTCTATATCTCACAGTTAACAGACCGCTCTGCGCTCATGGAATATATTGTAAAACCTCTTGTTGATTATTGTTCAGATAAAAAAATAATTAATTCAGAGTTTGCAACAAATAATATTATCTACACAGATAATTATAAACTAGAAACTGATGCAAGCATGATTGAAGATTTTATTCTAACAGGTATGGTTGTTATTCTCTTTTCCAATGATGATCAATATATAGTTATTAATTTAAAAAAAGTTGAACATAGATCTATTCCTACACCACAACTTTCCTATACTGTTCGGGGACCTCAAGACTGTTTTACAGAAAACCTAGATACTAATCTTTCACTTATTAGATATAGAATTAAAGACAAAAACCTAAAAATAAAACAATTTGAAATAGGGAGAAGGACAAAAGCTAAAGTTGCTGTATTATATGTTGAAGATATAGCCAACGATATAGTTGTACAAGAAATACAACAAAGAATAAAGAGTATAGATGTTGATGGTATTGGTGAATCTGGTGAACTCCAAAAGTTGCTTTTAAACTCTAAATATCAATTATTCCCTCACTTAGGTCTTGTAGAAAGATCTGATATGGCATTCCATTCACTTATTGAGGGTAAAGTTATTGTTTTAGTTGATGGGAGTGGAATTGGACTTATTGCTCCAAAAGTATTTAATGAATTTATTTACTCATGTGATGATAGGTATGATAATAAATTCTTTGGTCTATTTGCAAGAATTTTACGCTATGGAGCACTAATTTTATCTCTTACAGGTTCAAGTTTATTCGTTGCTATATCATCCTTTCATACTGATGTGCTACCTATAAAATATGCTATACTTCTTTCGCAAATGAGATCAAATGTACCATTTTCTGCTCTAATGGGAGCATTAACACTAGAATTTATTATGGAGCTACTCAGAGAAGCACTTTTAAGAGTTCCAAAACAAATAGGTCCAGCTGTTGGTATTGTTGGTGCTATCGTAATTGGTTCTGCAGCTATTTCTGCAGGTGTTTTTAGTCCTTTGCTACTCATTGTAGTATCTGCATCATTAATTGCATCCTTTTCCATACCAGACTATACAATACTAAATTCTTTTAGATTATTAAAGTTATTGCTTTTAGTTCTTACTGGAGCATTTGGTTTTTTAGGTTTTACAATAGTTATGACATTTATATTAGCTGAACTTGTTTCACTAAACAGTTTTGGTGTGCCTTATCTTGCACCTTGGGCACCATTTAATTCCTATGATTTCAATAGATCACTTATGTATGATACAAGCACAACTCCACTCAGACCAAAATATTTAAAAACAAAGGATAAAAAGCGAAATAATAATATTAAAACTAAATAAGCATTATAAAAGTCGCAATATAAATTGCGACTCAGGTTGTTGACAAAGTCAGCAGCCTTTTTTGTTTCTATCATGGAATTATATTAACTATTGACTTTTTATAACATTTATAGTATAATTTAACTATATAATATTGTTTTGTGAGGTTTCTTATG
>Ga0265293_10003139_pt1 | contig 31311 bp, 20 predicted proteins | sample Munlanlewell138R_FD_192505 | JGI IMG/M metagenome (GOLD analysis project Ga0265293, IMG submission 192505) | Leachate microbial communities from a municipal landfill in Southern Ontario, Canada - Leachate well 138R | ecosystem: Engineered > Solid waste > Landfill > Unclassified | place: Canada... | reverse complement strand
TTGTTTTACAATAGCTTAAATCCTTAGAATACTAAAACATGAATTAAATGGCTTAGATGAAGATGGACGTTTTACAATAGCTTAAATCCTTAGAATACTAAAACTAAGCTTTTACAAGATTCTGAAAAATATAGGTTTTACAATAGCTTAAATCCTTAGAATACTAAAACGAGGTCTCTACATCCAACCGCAATGCCTCGGTTTTACAATAGCTTAAATCCTTAGAATACTAAAACTGGTTGGATGAAGGGTTGATTTAGTAGGCCGTTTTACAATAGCTTAAATCCTTAGAATACTAAAACTATTATTTGGAAGTATGTAAGGGTGAGTTAGTTTTACAATAGCTTAAATCCTTAGAATACTAAAACAGTTAACATATCTTCACCCCCTTACAAGGTGTTTTACAATAGCTTAAATCCTTAGAATACTAAAACGTTAAGTTAAAGTAGAAATCCTCCGTTCTTGTTTTACAATAGCTTAAATCCTTAGAATACTAAAACATGGATATGGGAACCTATACATAGTTTTTAGTTTTACAATAGCTTAAATCCTTAGAATACTAAAACTGTCATACATAGTATATAACCCTTTTTCCAGTTTTACAATAGCTTAAATCCTTAGAATACTAAAACGGTAAGCAGGACGGAAATGTGGTGGCTAGGGTTTTACAATAGCTTAAATCCTTAGAATACTAAAACATAAGGAGTTAATTTAAACATACGAGGATTGTTTTACAATAGCTTAAATCCTTAGAATACTAAAACCGGTGCTGATTTTGTGTTCAAACTTCGGCAGTTTTACAATAGCTTAAATCCTTAGAATACTAAAACATGGTGAGATGAGAGCCGATTTATATAGTAAGTTTTACAATAGCTTAAATCCTTAGAATACTAAAACTCTACGGCGTCCTTTAAAATATTATATATAGTTTTACAATAGCTTAAATCCTTAGAATACTAAAACCTGGATGTGATGCACCATACCAAGATAATGGTTTTACAATAGCTTAAATCCTTAGAATACTAAAACATGCAATGGTGCCAAAAGACATTACTGACTGTTTTACAATAGCTTAAATCCTTAGAATACTAAAACTCTTCCATGTGGCTTGTCCCTTTGAAAATTGTTTTACAATAGCTTAAATCCTTAGAATACTAAAACTCTACGGCGTCCTTTAAAATATTATATATAGTTTTACAATAGCTTAAATCCTTAGAATACTAAAACATGGCTATCTTTGAGAAAGTTATGGGTAGTGTTTTACAATAGCTTAAATCCTTAGAATACTAAAACCTAGTTCTTTTGCTAGTACTATCCAGTTATGTTTTACAATAGCTTAAATCCTTAGAATACTAAAACTTATTTACGGACTGGACCGACATAGTAAAGGTTTTACAATAGCTTAAATCCTTAGAATACTAAAACTTATTTACGGACTGGACCGACATAGTAAAGGTTTTACAATAGCTTAAATCCTTAGAATACTAAAACGCACCCCGACAGTAAAAGGCGTATCAAGAAGTTTTACAATAGCTTAAATCCTTAGAATACTAAAACCGTGTTTCTTCCATGTTCGTGTGTTGTAGCGTTTTACAATAGCTTAAATCCTTAGAATACTAAAACAACTCATGTCCAATATAGTGGCTGAATTAGGTTTTACAATAGCTTAAATCCTTAGAATACTAAAACAATCTACTGACTAGGCTGCCATCACTCTCTGTTTTACAATAGCTTAAATCCTTAGAATACTAAAACGCAAGAGGCGGATATTTTAATGTCTAAATTGTTTTACAATAGCTTAAATCCTTAGAATACTAAAACAAACTCAAATAATAACAAGGCTAGTAGGAGGTTTTACAATAGCTTAAATCCTTAGAATACTAAAACAGGAAGGGGCGATACAAATTGTACACATTAGTTTTACAATAGCTTAAATCCTTAGAATACTAAAACCCTCTATATTATCTTTCACACTCTCTATAAGTTTTACAATAGCTTAAATCCTTAGAATACTAAAACGGGACAAATCATTTGTATAGGTCTCCAATAAGTTTTACAATAGCTTAAATCCTTAGAATACTAAAACTCAGCTGGTGACTGGAAGGCCTTTTCTCTTGTTTTACAATAGCTTAAATCCTTAGAATACTAAAACAGATGTTAGGGTGGGATGGGTTCTACCAGAGTTTTACAATAGCTTAAATCCTTAGAATACTAAAACATATAAGTGCTGGGCAGGGAGATATGCAAAGTTTTACAATAGCTTAAATCCTTAGAATACTAAAACGTAGGCGAAATGGTTGTAAGTAAGCAAATAGTTTTACAATAGCTTAAATCCTTAGAATACTAAAACTTGCTCAGTCATTTCTGCTATATCTCTAGGGTTTTACAATAGCTTAAATCCTTAGAATACTAAAACATAATACCCATTATATACAAAAAGGGTATTGTTTTACAATAGCTTAAATCCTTAGAATACTAAAACGTGTTAAGTCGCCAAGATTCCCAATGCCTGGTTTTACAATAGCTTAAATCCTTAGAATACTAAAACCTTTACGCCTATTTAGATATTCTGGACGTTGTTTTACAATAGCTTAAATCCTTAGAATACTAAAACATGGCTCTATTTCAAACCTTCTCAATAATTGTTTTACAATAGCTTAAATCCTTAGAATACTAAAACTACTTAGTTATAGACTCTTCATAATATTTAGTTTTACAATAGCTTAAATCCTTAGAATACTAAAACTGCCATCTTCTATATCTCTTGCATCTATAAGTTTTACAATAGCTTAAATCCTTAGAATACTAAAACGGATATAGCTAAGGCTTATATATTATACCGGTTTTACAATAGCTTAAATCCTTAGAATACTAAAACATAGAAGTCGTTTACGTTGACATTATAGACGGTTTTACAATAGCTTAAATCCTTAGAATACTAAAACAACAGAAAAGACTAGATGATGAAAGGAACTGTTTTACAATAGCTTAAATCCTTAGAATACTAAAACACTAATTCAAGGGTATATAAACGGGGAAAAGTTTTACAATAGCTTAAATCCTTAGAATACTAAAACTAAAATAAAGCACATGATAATGAATAGCTCGTTTTACAATAGCTTAAATCCTTAGAATACTAAAACAGGCAATTATACATTTATTCCTTAATTCAGTTTTACAATAGCTTAAATCCTTAGAATACTAAAACATCCACCTCTTATAATTTCCTACCTTCTCTTGTTTTACAATAGCTTAAATCCTTAGAATACTAAAACTAGGAGGGAATCCAATAAGAAGGTTGTAAGGTTTTACAATAGCTTAAATCCTTAGAATACTAAAACTGATATATTCGCTTTCCTCACAATTTTCACGTTTTACAATAGCTTAAATCCTTAGAATACTAAAACGCCTGACTGACCTATTATTGCTAGACTATAGTTTTACAATAGCTTAAATCCTTAGAATACTAAAACGTCGTTCCGTCGGATACCGAAGTAATAACCGTTTTACAATAGCTTAAATCCTTAGAATACTAAAACTTAGCACTTACGGAGGAAGGAAAGACAGAAGTTTTACAATAGCTTAAATCCTTAGAATACTAAAACATAACGATTTAACAATCAGAAGGAAGAATTGTTTTACAATAGCTTAAATCCTTAGAATACTAAAACGCGTTAACGAAGAAGAACTAACGCCAGAAAGTTTTACAATAGCTTAAATCCTTAGAATACTAAAACCACTGTGGACATCCAAAGCTTATTACCCTCGTTTTACAATAGCTTAAATCCTTAGAATACTAAAACGTAATAATATGTTTGTTGCAGTAGGTGCTTGTTTTACAATAGCTTAAATCCTTAGAATACTAAAACAGCGAAGAAGAAATCGGGCAATTGAAATTAGTTTTACAATAGCTTAAATCCTTAGAATACTAAAACTCATCCCTTGGGTCCACTTCATCCCAACCTGTTTTACAATAGCTTAAATCCTTAGAATACTAAAACGTGATAGAACTCCAAAACCAACTGGGAGTAGTTTTACAATAGCTTAAATCCTTAGAATACTAAAACAGAAGACCACCAACAGCGTTATTGATAGCAGTTTTACAATAGCTTAAATCCTTAGAATACTAAAACTCGAATAGTTCCCCTAATACTTCCATCCTAGTTTTACAATAGCTTAAATCCTTAGAATACTAAAACACTTTCGGGGGTATCATAATCTAGGTCGAAGTTTTACAATAGCTTAAATCCTTAGAATACTAAAACGATTAACAAAATATAATATTATGATTAACAGTTTTACAATAGCTTAAATCCTTAGAATACTAAAACCTCAAATATATTATACTCTACCTATTTATACTAGTCAAAAAATTAGTTTCTAGATGGGATAACCCCGATTCTTTAATCTTTAAGGGCTCATTATCCTGTAATTTTAAAAATACCTGTAAAATCACTGTTTCTTTTGTTTGTAAATATGTTTTATCTGCATAATGAAAAGGAAGTATCTTTAGCAAGACCTCCAGGACTTGGAATCTTGTAGGTAAATTATTGTCAGGATAGTTCCTGCAAATTGATTCATAAGTGATATCAAAATCCTCAAATGTTATTAATTTGTCACTTATTATATATGTATTATCAAAAATCTCATAATTTACCCAAACACCATCGCATGTTTTAGGAATTAACCATATATTCAAATTGGAATATTTTTCTGATAACAAATATAGTTTATCTATAAAATATTTATAAACATCCAATCCTATTCTAGCATCTATGCCATCAATAATGATGATGAAATTGTTATCTTTTTCGAGTATTAGCCTGGTATAATTTAAAAATAAATTAATTAAATCTTTGTCCTTAAATAGCCATAACGGTTTTTTTTTATTTTTATAATCTATAAAATTAACATCAACAAAAGATTTTATTACCTTTTTTAGATCAACTCCACTTACTTCAGTAATTATAGACACATTATCCATATCAATTTTGTTTTGTATTAATCTATCTAATTCTATTGATAATTCCATTAGATTTTCTTCAACTTTATTTAATGCTCTGCTCACTGGCAATTCTCCACCGAGTGAAAGTAAATATTTTAAAAGAATAGAATCGCTTTTTATAGAAAGCTGTTCCATGATATCATTAATGTCCGTTAACTTAATAACTATATTGTTGTCTTTTTTTATAATTTGTCCATCTTTTTTAATTTCAGGATAATAGCCATTCATGCCCTCCATATCTACTTCTGAGAACTTATATCCTTTAAAAACTTTGTAGTATATATCCACTATAAGCCTTTTTGATTCTTCATTTAATCCAGCTATTTGTACAATATTTTTATCTTTAAATTCGAATAACATTTTTCCACTAAAATATATTTCAATCATTATATCACCACTGTATCATCAAATTTAATCAATTCCCTTTTTTCTTTATGATCGCATATAATCCATTCCATATCTTCAAACTGCTTCTCTGTTATAGTTAATAATCTTATATCCCCTTTTCGCGGGGAATTAATTTCAATTTTCTTGTAGAACTTTTTTGCAAAACTTCTATTTGGACAGGTCCTTATATATATTGAAAATTGTAACATTTCAAATCCATTTTTTAACAAGAATTTCCTAAATTCCCTGTAGGCTCTTTTCTCATTGTCCGTGACAACTGGTAAATCAAACATACAAATCACTCTCACAGCAACATACCTCATTTCATTATCCCCTCACCTAAAAGAATTTCAAGGTTAATTGGAAATATATTTACATCGTTATCAGGATCTAAATAATCAAAACATTTCAGCACGAATTTATTTATAATTGTTGAGACTTTTTGATAATGTTCTTCAAAATATATTCGTTTAGATAATATACTAACTAAATAAGCCCTGATTTCTTGAGTCAGAAATTCGCTACTTTCATTGTTTTGTAAATATAATATTACGTAGAAATCTACAACAGGTCTAAAGATTTCTAGTATATCATCTGCTAGACAAAAAGCATTGTATTCATTTTTATGGAATATCCCTATACCTGGGTTATATCCATAACTTATTATGGATCTAGCTATATATGCTCTGACTATGGCATACCCATAGTTCATCATAGAATTCTCAATGCAATCGGCATCTCTATAAAAGTGTTTCCCGAAAAGTGTATTAAAATATATTTTCGCTGCATGTCCCTCTCGATTACTTTCATCACCTATTTTTACACTCTCAATGTATTCTTGTAACTGCTGATATCTCTCTTTGTCATCCGTAAAAAACAACATGACCTTACCTTGATTTTCTATCTTATATTTAATTATATGTTGCCACAATTTCCCCTTTTTTTCGTTACTCCACCTTATTTGTTTATTGATTATCTTAACCGTTCTGCTGTGTTGATTAAAAGGTAAATACATACCCGTTGGCAAATGTTTCTTATCGCAAATAACAATAACGACATTGTTTTCAGAACAAGTAGAAAGAAGCCTAGTTGTTATACTAGTCATCATACCATCAAGCACAATTATCCCTATATCACTTAATGGCAATGTATATTTATTCTCTCCTTTATATATTACAATATTATCTAAATATACTTTTAGGTGATCCCCGTCGTCAACTAGTACATTACGCCAAGACATATTATCCCCCCTACAAAAACGAAAAAAGCCCCTTCTCGGGGCGAATTCGGCTTAAAGCCTTATTTTAGTAGGCTCTAAGAACTTAAGCTATTGTGTAAATATTTACAATATTATGATACTATATATCATTAATATTGTCAATTGCAAATTCAAATTTTAGCTCTTCATCAATAACATTGAATACATTCCCCAAAATATCAGTATAGTATTTATTGAATTTTAAAACCTTAGTACCGATAGTCGGTTGTTTTTGCTTTTCAAATTTATTTTTATCTATTGGTTTTATCTCTATCCTATTTGGATTATCAGCCCTAGAGGACAGGAATCTGAACCTTTCTTCTATACCCGGGTTCGATTTATAAGTTATACCTATAATATCATTTTTGTGTAAGGAAAATAAAAAGTCATAATGAGCATCAATTTTTAGTTGTTTTTTCATTAATGTATAGTCATCAAATTTTAACACATATTTACCTTCCTTGAAAATTAAATCATTATATTTGATTCCTATTATTTTATATATCTCTTTTTCTTTATTGTAATATACATCAGATCTAAACGGGTTTAAGGATAATAAAACTACCTTTTTATCCTTACTTAATTTATCTGTCTTTGATACCTCTAAGCCATGTCCTAACCTTTTTGAAATATATTTTATATCTTTTATAATTGGTCCATTCCCTTTTTTAGAGTACTTTCTTATATATCCATGCTCTTTTCTATATGCCTCAAAAACATTTGTGTTCTCATCTGAATAATTTTCTATTATTTTTGTAATTATCTCAAAGGTCTTAATATCATGTTTTCTCATTAATATTTCACTATCATTCGGATCCTTGAACTTTTCCAAATCCTTCCTTATCCCATCTATAACTTTTTTTGCAGTTACATTGTCATAAATATTCTTATGTTTTTCTACTACATAATCTTCCCCGTCAATTTCCCTTGTAGAATAAAGGGTTGCATTTGATATAGCCCTATTTACCTTTGTATCAATCTTGTGAGAGTATCTTATTTTGTCGATTCTGTTATTTAAATCTATAATAAAGTTATCCCAAGGTAATTTATATACCTCTTTATCGTATTCATTATTACTAACAACATTCCAAAAAGGTATCTTAGATTTACCAATCTTCTGCAAAAATGGACTTCTTACTGTGCCATCACTTTGTCCCAACAAATAACAGGATGCAACTATTATAGCATCTACGGCATGATGTGCGTAGGACTCATCCCTATCCTTTACTAATCCCCATCTCTTTCTAACCTGATGGGTAAATTTCCCTCTGACTAAATGTATCCTAGTTTCCTTATTTTTATTTCTCATATATTCTTCCAGGCCGTTTAATACAACCTTAGATGCGTATCTGGTATCGTTTAAATTTCTATTAATAAACCTTTCTCGGATATCTTGCTTACTTATATCTTCTTCAAAGGTAAGTAATTCATATTTAGTTTTATTAATCTTTTTCTCCCCAAGTAGTTTGGATGCCCTATCTTTAATCTTATCATAATCGACGTTGTTAGGATTCATTGAAAATGCATTAAATGGCGTTCTTTGCCCCTTAATTTGATTTACACTATGATAACATAGTACCTTATTATTTAAGCTATCATCTAAAGATATAGATTTAGGTATAATATGATCAATTTCAAAGCTATTTGGATAATTTATTAAATCTTGTATTGATATTGGTTCACCCGTATATATGCATCTTCCATCTTGTTGATACCATAGCCTAATCTTATTTGTTAATGTTTTTTGAGAATACAACTGCTTTTCTGTAATTGAATATTCATTTCTTGCCCTATCTAAGGCCTCCCTCTTCTCCCTCTCATTGTCCCTTTGAATTTTTTGTAATTTCTCCCTCTCCTCTTTTTCGTTGGCATCACGAGGCATTTCTATTATAATAGCCTCTAAATCACCATGTTTTTTTATAATTGAATTTATAATTTTTATACTCTGATTTACAGATCTTTTTACTACAGGATTATATATTTCATCGTCTAAAAAATTCAATGGTATATATTTATATTTACTAAAGTCAGCTTCAATACTTTTTTTGATTCCTTTTTCAATTAAAAGATTCATTTGGTTTTTAGGGTTTTTATATAAATCTCCCCTCATTTCTCTCATTATCTTTAATGAAAATGAATGCCAATTAGAATATAAAGTCTTATTTTTTTGTAGAAATGAAAATAGCAAGGCCATATCATCTTCTTTGAAATTAGAGAATTCATCTTCACAGTTTTTTACTAAAGATTTATAGTCCTTACTCTTATTTAATATTTCGCTTAACCTATCTTTATCTTCAAGGCTAAAATCTTCATAATTTATGCTAGTATCCTGTAAAAACCTACTCAATTTTCTCTCTGCCTCAAAAGTATGGTTGAAAACCATTTTTTCATCTTTATCTACGCTGTATCCCTTTATATCAATATCATTTCCCAGGCCAGTTGCTACTTTAATTAGCTTAACCATTGTAGTAACCCCGACATTTTTCGTACTTAGAATTGAACTGATAATTTTTCTTTTCTCTTGTTCACTTAACTTTCTACCATTTACAGTTAAATTATTTAAATCATTCAACAAATTAAATTCTTGGGCAGTGTAGGATGCCTGTGGTGCTCTTTGTTCATCTCTATAAATACTACACTTACCTATCAATTCTTCAAAAATACTAGCTATTTCTCTTCCGTCAGTTTTGTATATTCCATAGTTTGTTCTATTTTTTTTATCTCCCGGACCAATATAAAAGTCTCTTTTTCTAGTTAAAATCTCAATATAATCTTCAATAAAATCATTATCTATTTGATTATAGTGCCTACTTTGTGTACTTAATATCTGTAAAGCCTCGCTCTTATATGCCCCTGATGTAAAAATATTAACCAAAGTCTCAGAACTTCCATCTTCATTTTCAATTTCAATTAATCCTCTTACTTTTCCATATTTATTTAATCTCTCAAGTTGAATTTCACATGGATATTTTTCTTTTAATAATTCATTGTTTGTTTTTAGCGAATCATTAATATTTTTTTGTTCATCTTCTGCTTCGTCAAGATATGAAATTCCTCTCCTTTTCGCCAAATGCCATAAAGCAGCAAATATCTGACTAGGTTCAAGTTTCTCATTTAATCCCCTTACCCTTAATTCATAAGGATTAACATCATAATCCGTAGGTGGATAGAAGCCATGATTTAGAAGAAGTTTTTCTATACATTTAAAACGATATTTTCTTCTTCTTAAAATCCTTCTCGAACCTCTAGCATCTCTTCTCGTCTTATTGTTATTTGCATCAGCTGAATCAAATAACCTCGCTCCCATATCAACTATTTTATTAGTGTCTGTATCTATTATGCCCCATCCTACACTAGCAATCCCTATGTCTAATCCTAATATCTTTCCCAAATTAAATTCCCCCTCAAAAGTATCTATATTAGACTATTCGACATAAGGTTTAAAAACTCCTTCTTTTTTGCTAATTTATTTTTCCCTTTACACCAGGGCAAGTGCCCTATCTATGTCCTCAATTATGTCATTGCTGTCCTCAAGTCCAATTGACATTCTTACCATGCTCTCCGTCAGTCCAAATTCTGCCAGCTTCTCCCTGGGGTAGCCCCTATGGGTAATGGCAGCAGGCAATTGGACTAGGGTCTCGCAATCCCCCAAGCTTACTGCTAGTTGTGCCAATTTCAGCCCCTCTACAAATTTTATGGCGGACTCTACTCCTCCCCTCAGCTCAAAGCTAATGATTGCTCCAAATCCTTTCATTTGTTCCCTGGCAATTTCATGGCCCTTGAAATCCTCTAGGCCAGGATATAGGACTCCCTGAATTTTTGGATGTCGATTCAAATACTTGGCCAGTTCAATTGCGTTTTTTTCGTGCTGCCTCATCCTAAGGCCTAGGGTCTTTAAGCCCCTGAGCAGGAGCCAACCGTCAAAGGGGCTCATGACCCCACCCAACTCGCACATATATCCAAATTTCAGACGGTGTATATATTCAGTATCCTTGGCTATGGCTACGCCTCCCACCACATCCCCATGTCCTCCAATATATTTAGTGGCACTATGGACCACCACATCTGCACCCAACAATAGGGGGTTTTGAAAATATGGTGAAGCAAAGGTATTGTCTACAAGGACCTTCATATTATTTGCTCCAGCGATTTCAGCCACTCTCTTAATATCGATAATCGATAGATTTGGGTTTGATGGAGTTTCGAAAAATATTACCTTACATGAACTGTCCACTGATTTTTCCAGTTCATGTAAATCTGTAAGGTCTACAATCTTGTAATTTATATTATACTTTGGCAAAAGCTCTGTTACCACGCTGTAAGAGGATCCGTACAGGGTTTTGTGGACGATGATTGTATCCCCTGGCCCAATTAAGGAGAGTAGAACTGAACTAATAGCTGCCATTCCAGATGAAAAGGCAACGGCTGCTCCACCGTATTCCAGCTCTGCCATTCGGTTTTCAAAAAGCCTCAAGGTTGGATTATTTCCTCTGGTATATACATAGTCGTCTGATTCAAAGCTCATTACCCGATTGGCGTGTTCAATGTCATTAAATACAAAGGTAGAAGTCTGAAATATAGGCGGATTTAGGGCATTATGGGGGTTCTTTCCCTTGGAACCACCGTGAATTGCCCTTGTATCAAAAGCAAAATTGTTGTTTTTATCCATTCTTATCACCTGCCCAATCTATAATTCAATTATTGAATTTCTACAGCTACAGCTATCCTGATCCAGGCCATGTTTGAAGACCTCTATAAATACATCTGTCATCTTTTCCTTATTTCTACTTATGGAACCTTGTATGTCGTGTATAGATATATCTCCTTTCATGCCTGTACACCAGTTGGTTATTATGCCTATGGTGGAATAACACATGGCCAGCTCCTTTGCCAGGACCACCTCGGGAACTGTTGTCATACCTACCACATCTCCCCCTAATCTTTGAAACATCCTTATTTCACTGGCAGTTTCAAATCGAGGGCCCTCTGTACACACATATACTGCATCTCCCTTGATGGGTAGCCCCATCTTGCCTGCCATATGATAAAACTTCTCCCTCATATTTTGACAGTAGGGATCACTCATGTCCACATGCCTAACCGCCTCTTCTCCGCCCTCAAAGAATGTTATGGGTCTGACTTTGGTAAAATCTAAGAAGTCCTTAATGACCACTATGTCCCCGGGCCCATAATTTTCATTGCTGGATCCTACGGCTGCTGTGGCATAAATATAGTTTACGCCCATCTCCTTTAAGGCCATCATATTTGCCCTGTAGTTGATTAAATGAGGTGGTAGGGAGTGCCCCCTGCCATGCCTTGCTAGGAAGACAATGTCCTCACCTTGTATATTGACAAGGTCTAATTCTACCTGACCGTACTTGGTCTTTACCCTTTCAATCCTACTCCTATTGCCTGCATTATATACACCAGTACCTCCTATTATGGCTTTCATTTCCTACCCCCTAATCCCTTAATTTTAGTATGTTTTCCTTGAAGGGCGCCCTTATTATACCCTTTTCTGTAATTATTCCACTTATATTCTCCCAAGGGGTCACATCAAAGGCTGGATTATATACCTCTATGCCCTGGGGTGCTATTCTGACTCCATCGATATGGGTTACTTCTGAAGCATCTCTTTCCTCGATTTCTATTTCTTTTCCATCTCCTATGTCAAAGTCAATTGTCGTGGTAGGTGCCACTATATAGAAGGGTACCCCATAGACCTTGGCTATTACAGACAGCATAAATGTACCTATCTTATTTGCAGTATCTCCATTGCTTGCTATCCTGTCTGCTCCAACTAATATGACATCTATTTCGCCGTCCCTAATCAGGGTAGCTGCCACATTGTCTGCTATTAGCTTGGCCGGAATTTCCTCCTGCACCAGTTCCCAGGCAGTCAGCCTTCCTCCCTGCAGCCTAGGTCTGGTCTCGTCAGCGTATACAAAAATATCTTTCCCCCTATAATGGGCCTCTCTGACTACCCCAAGGGCAGTTCCATAGCCCACAGTAGCCAAGGCCCCTGTATTGCAGTGGGTCAAAATTCTTGCCCCCTCCTCGATTATTTCATTTCCATGCCTAGCCATGGTCTTGTTGGTTTCAATATCTTCAGTAAATATCAGGTCTGCTTCCTTCCTTATCTCCTGATAAATATTCTCTATTGACTCCTCTTTCTTCTTCTCAATTACAGCCCTCATTCTTTTGATGGCCCACATGAGATTTACCGCTGTCGGCCTTGACTTATTTAGTATATCCAGGGCCTCCTCCATCTTAGAAAAAAAGTCCTCTCTGCCCTGGCTTAAAAATTCCCTTGCCGCCAGGACTACACCATAGGCGGCTGTAGCCCCAATGGCCGGCGCTCCTCTGACTACCATATCGCTTATGGCAAAGTCCACATCTCTGTAGCTTTGACAGCTAAATATTTCATATACTTCCGGCAACTTTCTCTGATCTATTAAGTGCAATTGCCCGTCCTTAAATTCTATTGTTCTAATATCTTTCATTTGTCTTCACCTGTCCATATGTTTTAAATTTTTTAAGCATAAAAGTCATTTCCTCTTTGGGCAATATCACTGGCTCTCCAATGGATTTTGCCCTATAGTACAATTCTGCACAATATTCGATTTCCTCCGTAATATTTAAGGCGTTGGCCAAGTCCCCGGCCCCTGCCAATAGACCGTGATTTGCCAGCAGGACAGCCTTCCTATCCTCCATGGCCTCAAAGGCATTCTCTGCCAACTCCCTAGTTCCAAAGCTGGCATATCTGGCACATCTCACATCTAATCCAGCCAGGGCAACTAAGTAGTGTACTGGGGGCAGAGATATATTTAGACAGGACAGGGTCGTTGCAAATACAGTATGGGTATGGATTATTGCGTCTATGTCACTTCTTTTCCTGTAGAATATGCTATGCATTTCCAATTCGGAAGATGGCTTTCTGTTGCCCTCTACAATATTGCCCTCCAGGTCTAGGACTACCACATCTTCTGGTCTGGTTTCGAAATAGTCAATGCCAGATGGAGATATGGCCATTAGGTTTTCCTTCCTATTGAAAATGCTCAAGTTACCGCCTGTTCCCTTTGTCAGACCTTTTTCAATTAATTTTCTTCCGAATTCTACTATCTCTTTTCTTTCTTCTAATAATATCATTACAAGCCTCCTCTATATTTACCTTTTACCCTTATCATATATTTCACCTAATGCCCTAGGTACTCGATTGGTCTTCGAAAAGAATACCAGCAAGAGCAAGGTGAGGACATAGGGCAAGGTCATTATCAAATCAGAAAAAGTGCTGGGTAATTTCAAAACCTGCCCCATATAATAGCCTCCTGCCCTGGCAAAGCCAAATAGGAGACAGGCTCCAAATGTAGGCAGGATTTCCCAGTTGCCAAATATCAGGGCGGCAATTGCCAGATAGCCGTAGCCCATGTAGATGGCGGGGGAAAAGTTTGTCGAAATAGAATAGGCAAAGGAAATACCGCCTAGTCCCGAGAGGGCCCCCGATACCATGACAGCCCTAAACTGTAGCTTTGAAACCTCCACCCCCGCTGCATCTACTGAATGGGGGTTGTCCCCACAGGCCCTAAGCCTCAATCCAAACCTAGTCTTGTAAAAGATATAGTAGGCAAGGATAGCTATGGCCAATATGACGAGCTCAAAGGGGTAGATGTTTTTAAATGCAGGGCCAAGGAGGGGTATTTGAGACAAGATGCCTATGGTAAATCTCTGGGATGTACCTATTTGAAACTTATCGGACATGGCACCAAATACTATGTTGTTTATCTGGGTGGTTAAAAATACCGTTATGGCCATGGCCAGGATATTTATTACCACTCCGCTAATTACCTGATTGGCCTTAAACCTTATGGAAAGGAGCCCATGTAGTAGGGAGAACAGCATACCACCTACCATGGACAGTAATAGGGCCAAATAAAATAGTTTTTGGATTGGAATATGAAAAAAGTGGGAAACCAGTACGACAGACAAGGCGCCAAAGAATGCACCAAAACCTTGTAAACCTTCAATAGCTAGATTTGTAATCCCGCTTCTTTCACTGTAGATGCCACCAATTGACATGATGAAAAGTGGCAGGGCAAATGACAACCCATCGATAATTAAAGTATCCATTATTCCTCCAACTCCCTTCCTAAATCCTCTTGAAGTCTGTCCTTACTAGCCCTAATCTTATGCTGTATATAGACATTTGTAGCACTAAAAAGCAGGATCAAGCCCGTAATAACAGAGGCTATTTCCTGTCTTACCCCTGCTATGGAACTCATGTAGGTACTGCCCTTCTCTATTATAGAAATGATAAAAGATGAAGCAATAATTCCGTAGGGATTGTTGTTTCCCAGCAAGGCCACTGCAATGGCATCAAAGCCCATACTTGGCAATACCCTAGGCTGAATAGATGCAAAGTAACCCAGGTAATAGCTTGCTCCTGCAAGTCCAGCTAAGGAACCGGACAGGGCCATGGTTGTGATTAGAGTCTTTCCGACCTTTATCCCGGCGTATTTGGCAGCCTTTGGATTAGCTCCCACCGCCTTAATTTCAAATCCTATCCTCGACCTATCTAAAAAGAACTTCAAGCCTATAGCCAGGACTATGGCAATGATAAAGCCAATGGGCAAATCCATTCTGAGTCCAAACCTCTCCACATTGACCAAGGTTAGCCTGGCAGCAGGATTTATGTACCTTGACTGCCTGGATACAGGGTCTATATACCTTGTGTGTATAAAAAAGCTCAGGACATATTGGATAATATAGTTAAACATAATTGACGATACAACCTCATTAATATTAAACCTGTATTTCAGAAAACCTATGAGCCCCCCAAGGCTGGCACCGCCCACTAGGCCAATGACCAGGACCAATGGCTTTGCCACCAAGGAACCTAGATTGCTATAGCCAATTAATACGGTGGCAAAATATCCTCCCAGCAGCATTTGTCCAGACACTCCTATGTTAAATAGGCCCCCCTTCAGGCCTATGGCAACTGCTAGAGATGCAAATATCATGGGAGTCATGAAGTTCAAGAGAGTCAGAAAATCTGTCAAGATGCTCTTGTATCCCCCATAGGAAGGCTTTGGCATTATACCCGCCCCCTGCAATAGATTGAAAAAGGCAAGGAGGGGATTTTTCCCCAGTAACAAGATTATGATTGAGGCTACGACAAAGCTAAGAAGGATCAAAAAGATTGGAATAGTCAAATATTGCCACTTGTCATTGCCCAATATATTCAAAATAACCCTTTTGGAAAGATTCTTACTTTTTCTCTCTTGTTTGACTTCACTCATGCCGTAACCCCCATCATAAATTCTCCTACTTCCTTGGTCGTCAGACTGTCTGCAGATGCGATCTTCTGAATTTGGCCATTGTATATGACCCCAATTGTATCTGCTATGTTCATTATTTCATCTAATTCTAGGGAAATCAGCAAAATAGCCTTTCCCTTGTCCCTTTCCTCTATTATCATCCTCTGTATATTTTCAATGGCACCAATATCCAATCCCCTCGTTGGTTGCACAAATATCATAAGAGAGGATTGAAGCTCTATTTCTCTTCCGATAATGGCTTTTTGTTGATTGCCACCACTCATCTGACGAACCTGGGTCCTTATGCCCTGGCTGCTTCGTATATCGTACTTGTCTATTAGCTTGTTTCCATATTGATTAATTACATCCCTGTCAAGCAAGCCCCCATTGCTGAAGGGTTCCCTGTGATAGTCCTTCATTGCAAGGTTCTCCGCCAGGGAAAAGTCCAATATAAGCCCATAGGACTGCCTATCTTCGGGAATATAGGATATTCCCTCCAGGGTTCTCTTTCTTATACTATAGCTGCTGATATCCTTTCCATTTAGTAGAATTTGGCCCTGATATATATCCGTTAATCCTGCAATGGCATCTGCAATCTCAACCTGTCCATTGCCAGATACCCCCGCTATGGCAAATACCTCCCCTTCGTGTACCCTTAGGGATACATCCCTTACAAGGTCAAAGTTGTCACTATTTTTGACCGATAAACTCCTTACTTCAAGCACCAAATCTCCGAACTCTGCTGGCTTTTTTTCTGTCTTAAAGGAAATCTCCCTGCCCACCATTAGACTTGCCATCTCCCTAGTGGAACTGGTCTTTACATCTAATACATCTACTAGCTTACCCTTCCGCAAGATAGCACACCTATAAGCTATCCGCTTTATTTCCTCCAACTTGTGGGTGATGAGGATAATGGTCTTGCCTCCTGCCCTTAGCTCCTCTATTATATCCAGCAAAAAATCTATTTCCTGAGGTGTCAGGACTGCTGTAGGCTCGTCAAATATAAGGATTTCAGCTTCCCTGTAAAGCATCTTTAATATTTCTACCCTCTGTTGGAGGGATACATTTATATCCTCTATCTTCTTATGGGGGTCTACTTCCAGACCATACTTCCTTGACAATTGTCCTATGTCCTTGCTTGCACCCTTGATGTCCACATAAGGAAAGAGACCTAGATATTTTTTTATAGGTTCAAGGCCCAGGATAATGTTTTCTGCTATGCTATAGTTTTCTACTAGTTTAAAATGCTGGTGGACCATGCCTATATTTAGCCTTGTTGCAAAATTGGGAGAATCTATCTTTACCTTTTCCCCCCGAATCCAAATCTCTCCTTCATCTGGCTCATACAGGCCAAAGAGCATACTCATTAGGGTTGATTTCCCAGCACCATTTTCACCTAAAAGGGCAAATATTTCACCCTTTTTAATCTGAATGCTTATATTGTCGTTGGCAACTATTCCGGGAAATCTCTTTGTTATATTTTTCATTTCCACAATGTATTCAGACATGATAATTCTCCTTAGTCTCCTTGTTATAAAGCTCTATATGAAAAAATATCGCTTTCTATGCCTTTATGATAGAAAGCGATAAATCTCCTTAAATCCTTCTATCTCCCCTAGGGTAGGCCTGGGAAGGAATCCGAAGTTATTCCATTGAAGTTTGCAGCGGGTACTATTTCACCCTTTTTCAGCAGTTCATAGGCTTCATTTATCTTTTCTACTGAATCAGCCGACAACTGATGGCGTCCTTCACTGTTTACATATCCCGTGGAATCTGTATCTGCCCTTAGGAGTACATTGTCACCCTTAAAGCTATCATCCTTGACTGCATTAAGTGATCTCTCCACATTTATGTTCATTACCTTCAATACTGAAGTCAGGACAACGTTACCGCCTGTACTTGCCCCATCGTCGAACTGGTCGACGTCACAGCCTATTACCTTAACATCTCCAGACGCTTCCTTGGCTGCTGTAAATACGCCATTGCCAGTGCCGCCTGCTGCCACAAATATGATGTCGCATCCTTCTGAAATAAGGGCATTACCTACTACCTTTCCACTTGCCTCATCTGCAAAGGAACCTGCATAGTTCCCTCCAACATTGGCACCAGTAACATCTGTACCTGCATAGGATGGTAGGTTTACAAACTCTACATTTTTACCATACTTGGCATTGACATAGTTTACCCCTGACTCAAATCCATACTGGTAGTTTACATTAGATGGGAAAGCTATGCCATTGACAACGGCTACCTTCTTGGTTTTTGTCTCCAAGGCGGCTGCCATACCCGCTAAAAATCCACTTTCCTCTTCTGCAAAGGTCATGGCATAGACATTGTCAAACAATTCGAGTCCGTCCTGCTCCTCTGGAAATGAGTCTATCAGGACAAATTTCTTAGATGGGTTTTCCAAGGCAACTGACGATATGCCGGCAAATTGAAAACCTGGGGTAATGATTACATCATAGTCTGCCACCACATCCTCTACTGCCTTGACAGCCGCATCGGGATCACCTGTGGGCTCCTTTACAGCCTTGACACTTGCAGAGGGATTTGATTCAATAAACTTTAGGACCCCATTATAGTTGTCTTCATTGAATGATCCGTCGTCAACGCCAGATGGACTAGTGACTATGGCTATCTTTAAACCATCACCAGAGCTATCTGGGGCCTTCTCCCCTGCGCATCCTGTCAAAAATACTGCCAATAACAAGCTTGCAACTAATAGTTTTAACCCAATACTCTTTTTACCTTTCATAGTCATCCTCCTTATTTTTATAAATTTAATTTATCATTTTAAATCCAGCCTTGAAAGCTTTTGATTCAAATGCCCTCTCATAGTCCTTAAGTTCGTATAAATCAATGGTTGGAAGATTTACCAGTCCTGATTTCAGCAATTTTAAGGCCGGACTAAAAGGTCCACACCTGCTGCCCTTTATGGTGACCTCGTTGACTACAAAGTCACTCATATTTATCTGGCTTTCACCTGCATAGGTAGTCTTGATAACTATGGTCCCCCTCTTCCTTACTATTTTTTGGGCCGTCAATATGCCGGAAGGGGATCCAGAGGCATCTATCACTATCTCATAGCTATCCTTGGCCTCAGTGGTCGTGTTGGCAAAGGAAGAAAAAGCCCTTAGCTTGTCCTCATGCCTGCCTATTACAGTCAAATCTGCCCCTGTCAGGGCCACCACTTGTCCTATCATATAGGCAAGGCGACCATCGCCTATTAGACCTACATTTGTAGATGGCCTTATGTGGACCTCCTCCAAAATTTCCAATGCAGCGGCAAGGGGTTCTGTAAATATGGCTATTTCAGATGGAAGTTCCTGGGGGACAGGGTGTAATAGACGGTTTTTCATGACTATGTAGTCCGAAAAACACCCATCCTTTCCAGAAATCCCCAGCACCTTCCTATTGTCGCAGTGGCTAGGCCTTCCTGTCCTGCAATATAGGCATTCCCCACAATTTTCATTTATCTCCCCCACTACCCGCCTGCCAATCAAGCCCAACTGGTCAGAGTCCACGACTTCCCCTACAAATTCGTGTCCCAGTACCCCCCTAAAGTCAGGCCTATAGCCTCTTAGGATTTCCTTGTCTGTATTGCAAATTGAGCTAAGTATTAACCTTACAAGGCTCTCGCCCCTTCCTATGGTCGGCATGGGATAATCCTCAATATATTTTAGCTTGCCGTCAAAGTATAAGGCCCTCATCTAAAACCACCCCCTAATTTGTTCGAATTCTATTGACCTTAAAGTTAAACACCTTGGGGTCAAAGTAGTCAAAGGAATAGAGTATAAGCCTTCCATCCCTATCGTAATGAAGCTGGTGGAATAGTAAAAATAGGGAATCCCTATCCACACCTAAGTATTTAATCATTTCCTCCCTTGGAAATACTGGTTTAATCTCAGTCACTGCATATTCAATTACTATTCCCAACTCCTCTTCAAAAAAGGTGAATAAGGATTCCGACCTAATATTGTCATACTTCCTATCTCCCAGGTACTTTTCTGGAATAGTGTCCACTAGATAGGCTGCCGGTTGACCATCTGCAGTCCTCATTCTCTTGAAGGTAATGGCGAACTCCCCCTCCTCTAGCCCGAATTTCTCCATCATATCCTCCGTTGGCTTGACCCTTTCAATGCCTATCCACTTGGTACCCGGCTCATATCCAAAGCTCTTTATTATGTCTGTAATGCTGTCTAGTTTTTCCAATCCAGATTCAATATTTATGGGCTTTCTATTTACAAAGGTCCCCTTTCCCTGTACCCTATATACCATTCTCTCCTGCTCCAAAAGTGCCAGAGCCTCCCTGACAGTATATCTGCTGACCCCCAGTTTTTCCATCAGGATACCTTCTGAGGGCAATATATCATCTGATTGTAAATCTTCACTGTCTATATACTCTTTTATCTTCATTTTTGCAATTTGACTTAAACTAATGGTCTTTCTTTTAATTTTCATATTAATATTTATCCCCACCTTGTATGACATCAGACAACCTGTATTTTTATAATATCATTGATTTAATATTCTGTCAATATCTTATTATGCCTGCCTTTGTAACTTCTTTGTTACCCTTAAACTAGGTTTTCTGTGTATAATATAAGCTGTGGAGGGGTTTTTATGAGCAAGACGAGCAGACTTAGTCTTATATATTTACTGGCTATTTTCCTCCTAATGGGATGTTCTAAAAAGGAAAGCTTCCCTGCTGTCCTTTCTTTAGAGGATTCTATTAGGGAGATTATAGTATCTAAAAGTGAAAGCTATGACTTTCTAAGCGATCAGCTATATGTGGAATACATGGGAAGGCTAGGCAGGGGACTGGTGACAAATCCAGAGTCATATCCAGCTCACTATAGTCTTGGGCACTTGGATGAGGACAATATCCCCGAGCTGCTTGTATTTAAGGAAAGGGATCCTGGGGATTTAAATGACCAGGGCAGTCTAGAAGTCTACAGATTCAATGGAGAGAGCTATGTCCTTTTGGATAGGGTCCCCATGAACTACGACAATACAAACCATCAAATGGTAATTGGAAAAATTGCCAAGGACACCAGGGGCATACTTCTGAGCAATGGTATAGGGGCACACTCTGCCATGACCTACGGCTTTGTTTTAGAGGAGGGAAAGCTCAAGAGTATATTCGATGAAAACAAGGTCTCCCTCATTTCCATATATGCAGACAATGAAATCAAGGATATGGATGGGGATGGGGTGTTGGAGTTTAGCGTCTACACCATAGACCCCGAAACCCTCAATTTTACTGTAGAAGATTCAGATAAGATGAAGCTGTGGTATAGGTGGAATGGCAGGGATGGAGCCAGTCTAGTGGAGGTCGAGAGAATGGACCTTTCCCTGGAAGGATCCAATGAGGATATCTTTCACGAGGCCATGGTCCTAATAGGGGACGACCTGCCCCTTGCCCTAAATTATATGATTGAGAACAGGGCCCAGTTGTCCAGATACCATAATGTAGAATTGCTAAAGGCCTATATAGATGAATTAATGGGGCAAATCCACAGGTCTAGTATGGAAATTGACAATCTGTTTTCCCGCTATCAGGATAGGGAGAATTTTGATTACTTGTTTGAAAAATATGGCCTATCCCTGGAGAAAATAAACAGCATTGAATACCTAAGCAGGGAAAAGACCTTAAGAGACGAGGAGGAGATTAAGGAAGACCTTGTCAAGGGTATTCGCCTTGGCTATAGGTTGGATTTATCTGAGGGAGGGTATTTCTATAGGGTTGATTATCAAAGGCTCCTAGATATATTTGACGACCACCTGACCAGCGAGTATAGGGACTATTTGAAGATTTTGGCCCTGGACAGCAATGAAGCCTTTATGAGGGACGGTTCCCTCATCATCTCTACAGACAAATTGATTGATAGAATACTGCTTGCAGAGAGTTTCAAAATCGTCTATCCCTATTCAGAATTCCTAGAAGAGGTGCTTGAAATATACTATAAGTATTTACAGGCCTACTTTTATGGGGATTTGCATAGCTCAAATTATGATAGCTCTCAAAAACTAAGAGATGAGGCCCGGGATATGTTTGAGAAAACTGTAGAAAGGTACTCCTATACCAACTTTGGAAATATGGTGGCTAAGTTTTTAGAGGCCTTAGAAGGAAATGCATATATTGTAGATGACAGCCTAAGGCAGGTCTTGAAAAACATCTTGGAATAATGGAAAATCCTTGGATGAAATTTCATCCAAGGATTTATTTTTTATCCGAAGTTATATCCTGTAACTATTGCTTCCCTGCCTGTGGACTTGTCGTTGAAGTATTCATAGAATGAAAGCCCTTCAAAACCACCTGATATATTGATGAGGTTTTCAAATCCCATGTGCTGTAAGGCCATTATTGCATTGTAGCTCTTTTGTCCTGTCTTACATTGTAGATATACTGTCTTGTCCTTTGGAATTTCATTTGCCCTGTCCCTGATTTCTGTCAGTGGAATATTGACTGCATTCTTAATATGTCCCTTGGCAAATGCCTCCTTGTCCCTTACATCTATTATATAGGCTCCTTGCTCTACTAACTCCCTTGCCTTATCAACGTGAACTTGTTTGAAACAACTGTGCAGAACATTTAATCCTGTAAGGGCTGCAAAGTTCACCACATCTCTAGCATTGCCAAATGGAGGTGCATAGCATAGTTCTAGGTCCTTTAGATCCTCTAGGGTTCCGTTAAATTTAATTAAAGTGGCTATGACATCTATTCTCTTGTCCACATTTCCCTTACCTATGGCTTGGGCACCCAAGACCCTGCCAGTAGGCACTTCAAAGATCAACTTAAAGTATATTGGTTCTGCATCAGGCATTATGCTTACCTTGTCCTGTGGCCCTAAAAGTACAGAATCATATCTTATCTGCATCTTGGTGGCTTCTATTAGTCCCTCAGTTAATCCAGTTGAGGCTCCATTGTAGTCGAATACCTTTATTACAGATGAGCCTATTACTCCCGTATTGTTTACAGGCCTGCCATAGATATGGTCCGCAGCTGCTCTAGCCTGTTTCTGGGCTGGTCCAGCCAAGGCAAGCTTGCTTTGGTTGTGTAATAGCCTATTGAATACTTCTATGGCATCTCCTATGGCGTAAATATCCTTGTCAGAGGTCCTGAAGTTTTGATTTACATATATTGCACCAGTTTGTCCGATCTCCAGTCCTGCCTTCTTGGCCAAGCTAGTTTCTGGTGATACTCCGATTGCCATAACTACTGCCTCTGCATGTACCTTTTTACCCGAATCCAATACTACTGTATCCTTTTCAAACTTAGCCACCTTGTCATTTACAATGAGTTCTATACCCTGATCCATGATCTCCTTGTGAAGTATCTGTACCATATCGTAGTCAAAGGGCCTCATTATTTGCGGCATAGCCTCAATTAAGGTAATATCATAACCTGCCATCCTTAGGTTCTCTGCTGCTTCGACGCCTATAAATCCGCCGCCGATTACTGTTATGCTCTTGAGATTGTTGTCCTTGACAAAGTCATTTAGGGCAACTATGTCCTTTACATTCCTAATGGTAAAGACATTTACCAGTTCCTTCCCCTCAAATGGCGGAACTATAGGGTTGGCACCCGGTGAAAGTATTAATTTGTCGTAGGCCTCTGTATACTCTTTTCCTGTTACTAAATCCTTTACCTTTAATTCCTTATTGTCCCTGTCAATTTCTAAGACTTCAGTATTTACACGAGCATCTATCCTGTAGTCATTGTAGAAATCTTCCGGCTGCATTAAGACCAATTCTTCACTGTCTTCAATCATGCCGCTTAGATGGAAGGGAAGGGCACAGTTTGAAAATGATACGTGAGGTCCCTTTTCGAACATTATGATCTCACAGGATTCATCCAATCTCCTTACCCTTGTAGCAGCTGATGCACCACCTGCTACACCACCTATTACTAAAACTCTTTTTGGCTTGGCCTTCATTAAAACTCCTCCTTTTATTATGGAAATTAATTATACTTTGTAGACATAATAACATTATACCATATAGGGGTATTTAGTCATCATAAATATTTTCATTTTTGCAAAATTTGTGTAAACTTACTAAATTTATTATACTATTTGTAAATTTCTTTTGCAATCCTGACGGCTTCCTTGGCGTCATTTCCATAATAATCTGCCTTTATCATACTGGCATATTCCCGGTTTAGGACGGCTCCACCCACCATAATCTTGATATTTGTCTTCACCTTCCTAAGCTCTGCTATGGTCTCTTCCATGCTCCTTACTGTAGTGGTCATTAGGGCAGATAGTCCCACAAGCCTTATGTCTTCTCCTTGGACCTTTTCCACTATCCTTTCTATTGGCACGTCCTTGCCCAGGTCTATAACCTGAAAATTATAGTTTTCTAACAATACTTTCACAATGTTTTTCCCTATATCGTGGATATCCCCCTTTACCGTTGCCAATAGGACCTTTCCCCTTGAGATACTGGGACCGCTACTTGCAGCCAAGCTTTCCTTTAGGATTTCAAATGAAGCCTTGACTGTTTCTGCAGACTGGATCAACTGCGGGAGGAAAATTATTTCCTTCTCGTATCTATCGCCTACTGTATCTAGGGCGGGAATTAGGTACTTGTTTACTATTTCGAGAGCTTCATATTCCCCCAGTAGCTTTGAAGTGGCCTCCTTTGCATCCTCCCTTATCCCCCTAATAATGATATCCGACAAGTCTAAATCCCTGTCTGGTCTATCCAGTGGCTTGTGCCCACGGCCCCTGTGGCCTGCCAAGTATTCATTGCCGCCCCTGTCCTTGTTCCATAGTAGATTAGATGCTAGGATTGTGTCCATCATTTCCTTGTCCAGGGGATTAATAATAGGTAAATCCAGGCCCTGGTATAGGGCTGCTGCAAAAAATGTTTTGTTTATGAGCTTTCTATTGGGTAGGCCAAAGGAAACATTTGATACACCCAGCACAGTCTTTACACCCAGTTCTTTGACTAGCCTTAGGGCATCTAAGGTCTCCCTTACTTCCTTTTGTTGAGCTGCAGCCGTGAGGGTAAGGCAATCTATATATACATCCCCCCTGGCTATACCATGGTCCTCCGCCTTCCTTACTATCTTTTCTGCTATTTTATACCTGCCCAGGGCTGTATCAGGTATCCCCCTTTCATCCAGGGTAAGGCCCACTATGGCCGCACCGTATTTCTTGACAATGGGGAGAATCCTATCCAGTACCTGATCTTCTCCATTTACAGAATTTACTATGGCCTTGCCATTGTAAACCCTCAGACCTGCCTCTATGACCCTGGGATCAGTTGAGTCAATCTGCAGGGGCACATCTAAGATGGACTGTATTTCCTTGACCACATCTACCATCATCTTTTCCTCATCTATCTCCGGCAATCCAACATTTACATCCAGTATATGGGCACCTGCCTCTACCTGTTCAATGGCCTCCCTCAAAATATAGTCTATGTCTCCACCCTTGAGCGCCTCCTTAAAGAGTTTTTTCCCTGTGGGGTTTATCCTCTCTCCTATGACCTTGACCCCATCTATGCTAATGGCTTTGGTGGGGGTGCAGACTCCGCTGCGGCCTTCCATGCCAAGAAAGACGGGTTTCAAGCCCCTTATCTTTTCTGACATGGTCCTAATATATTCATCTGTGGTTCCGCAGCATCCCCCTATTATCCTTACCCCTTTTTCAATGAATTTCCTGCCATAGTAGGCATACTCCTCTGCCAATACATTGTATACTGGCCTCTTGTCTAGGATGGTGGGCAGACCGGCATTGGCCTGAACCATGACGGGTATTTTGGAATAGCTTAGTATTTCATCTAGGATTGGTTCAATTTCCTTGGGTCCTAGGGAACAATTTATACCAAGGGCATCAACTCCCAGACCCTCTAGGGTCATGACCATGGAAAGGGGGGTAGTACCGGTAAAGGTCCTCATATTGGCTTCAAAGCTCATGGTGGCAAATACTGGAAGACTTGAGTTTTCCTTAGCCGCCAGCACCGCTGCCTTTGCCTCATACAAGTCAGTCATGGTCTCTATTAAAATTAAGTCTACGCCATCCTTTACCCCCTGCACCACCTGTCTCTTGAAGATATCGTAGGCATCTTCAAATTTCAGGCTGCCCATGGGCTCTAATAGCTCTCCAATGGGGCCAATATCCAGGGCAATGTAGTTATCCCCATGGCCTATGGCGATTTTGGCATTTTCAACTGCAGCATGAATGACATCTTCTAGCCCATAGGGACTATTTTTCAATTTCAATTCATTGGCACCAAAGGTATTACTTGTGATTATCATGGCTCCAGCATCGATATAGTCCCTGTGGATTTGTCTTACCATTTCTGGCTTCTCTATATTTACGACTTCCGGCAGTTCACCGAGTTTAAGCCCCCTAGTCTGTAGCATGGTACCCATGGCACCGTCAAAAACCAATACTTCCTTCTTTAATCTCTCCCTAATATCCACACCTTCCGCCTCCCTTGCGATAGCTACAATCGTCATATTTGGGACATCCTATACAGTCAGCATCTGCCTGCCTGTAGTCCTCATCCACTATTCCCATAATCGCCGTAACAGATTTTCTCGGTATCAAAATATTGTGAAGTGTTGCACTGAGCCCTATGGACCCTTTGGCCCCAAGGACATCCAATATAGGGGACTGCATATCTAGGGACAGGTCCCCATATCCCGGGCTATATCTAGATGTCAGGGTCCTCTTATTCACCCTTACCATATCCAGCAAATCTTCATTTACCCTATCGCAGACTGCCTCAACAGCCGTGGAGGCACAGGCATCCAGTATCATGGCCCTTGCCATACTTAACTTTTCATAGTATCTAATGGCCCTATCGACCCTGTGACCTAGGGTAACCCCCATGACTATGCAGGAATCCGCCTCTGCCAGATGCCCCTTTATATCCCTGCCCCCTAATCTAAGATTGGTGCCCTCCAGGAGAAATCCATCGTCTTTTTTTAGGTCAAAGAACTTGTAGACATACCTGGCCTCCATCAGGTCCCCTATTTCCTCGATTGACTGGTCTATTATCTTGTCGGTTGCTTCATCTATTGACTGATTTCTATATCCTAGGTATCTCAGGACCTCATTTCTATCTATCTCTAACTTTGACATATCCTCACACCCCTATTTATATTGCTCTTTCCTTATTTATGGACTCTATCAGAGATCTGATATTGTTTGTTATGGTGTTTGCTATATAGGGATTGTTCATGGTGTAAAGGTGTATGCCCCTTACTCCTGAAGATATTAGATCAACTATTTGCTCCGTGGCATAGGCTATACCTGCATCCCTCAATGCAATCTTATCGTATTCATACTTGTTTATTATCCTCAAAAACTTCTGAGGCAGGGTAACTCCGCTTAGGGAAATTGTCCTCATTATTTGTTTCTTGTTTATTACTGGCATTACCCCTGCCTGAATTGGAGCCTTTATCCCCTTCTGCTCCGCCTTGTTTAGAAATTCATAGAAACGGCTGTTGTCATAGAAGAGCTGACTGATGAAGTAGTCGGCACCTGCCTCCTCCTTTAACTTCAATATGTCTATGTCCTTATCCTTGACCAGGGTCTCTATATGGCCTTCAGGATAGGCTGCGGCAGCAATACCAAATCCCCCCTTCTTTTTAGCATAGCTAATGAGTTCCTGGGAATTCTCAAAGTCGCTTTTGCCCAGACCCGATTCTGGCTTATCCCCCCGAAGGGCCAGTATGTTTTCCACAGAACCTCCCTTTAATTCCCCTAGAATCCCGTCTATATTTTCCTTAGTTGCTCCTATGCAGGTCAGGTGGGCCAAGGATTCTATCTTGTACTGGTTCTTTATAAGGGAGGCTAGCCTGGCCGTTCTATTGTCCTGAACCCTGCCCCCTGCACCATAGGTAATGCTGATGTAGTCTGGGTTTAAACCACTTAATTCCTCTATGGCCTCGTAGACCACTTCGATTGGCGAATCCAGCCTAGGGGGAAATATCTCAAATGAATAAAGCAGGTCCACCTTGTCAAACAATTCTCTTATTTTCATCTCATACACCCTTTCTTAAAATTATATAATAAAAAAAGCCTCCACCCCTTTGCAATTGCAAAGGGACGAAAGCTTCGCGTTACCACCCTATTTTATAAGGACCTCACGATCCTTACCTCTTCAAGTACAGGGATAAATCCTTTATACTCTATCACTATAACGTGTGCAAACGTGAATACCTAAATATCGATATCCAAACTCCAAGACCATATTCGGCCAACTATCCTTTATTCCCTCTCACCAAACGGAACTCTCTGTATAAGTATTCATGAGCCTACTCTTCTTTTCAATGTATTTACATTTTTAATTGTTAAAAGACATTATACCATAGCCTTTTCCCTATGTCAAAGAATAAATAAGGCTTTTAAGATCCTATAGCATCTGTGGTATATCGAGTTCTTCTACTTCTACAGCATTCAAGGCTTCTTCTGGTATTTCAAAATCTTCCGCTTCATTTACATTCAATATTTCCATCTCCATTAGAACCTTCAAATCAGACAAAATTCCCATTTCTTCCTTAGGAATCAAATCACCCATATTGTCAAACATAGACTTCATAAGTGGTCCTAAATCCATTTCATATTTGACAATCTCTCCACTATCCTCATCTATATAGACGATAAAGATCATGTCGTCCATATTGGTCAGGATTTCTGCTGCCATTTGATCCTCTTCCTTGCCACTAGAGGTCAAAATATCTACATAGCCACCTAATAGGTCCTCATATGCCTCAAAGGAAGTCGTGTTTTCAACCCTTAATAGGCTCCTATCTTTTTCGTCAAGGTATTTCCCAAAGTATTTAACATCTACTATGGATTCACTATTTGCCTTCATACTAGCTTCCTTATCCTTGATTAGATTTTCAAATAGTTCACTTTCTTGGCTTTGCTTAACCCATTGCATCTGCCCATCTGCAATTGGCATCTCCATATAGGTGGTCATTTTACCGTCTTCAATATTGTAGTACATATTCATTATATTTTGAGGAAATTTAAGTCCTCCAAAGTCAATAATCATGTCCATGGAGGCCTTTGCCTTAAAGGGCTCTTGAAAAGCTGTCATTTCCATGAGCATTTCTATCTCTAGCCTTTGATCCTGTCCCTCTTCATCCTTAATAGGAATTTCCATAAACATGGTCATTAGGGAGTCAAAATTCTCCCACTGGTTTGATTTATCATAGGCAGTGAGCAAGAGCTCGCGGATGTCTAGGTCTTCTTCGGCGATAACGACAGTGTTGAAAGCCTCATCCCACTCTACCTTTGAGCCAAAAGCCTCAATCACATGCCTTATTGGCAGATAAATCCTTCCGTCCTTCATTAGGGCTGGGGAATCTATCTCGATTTTTTCATCGTTTTTGAGTATAAACTTCTCCCCCAAGGGAACCTTGACTACTATACCGTCCTTTACTGCTACAGCCGTGTTGTTTTCCCCGTCCCAATCTACCTCTGCCCCATACTTTTCCATGGTTGCTCTAAAGGGTACCTGGGTCCTGTAATTTTCATCTATGAATGGAAAACCCAAATCTTCATTGAACTCTACAGTTTCCGAGTCAATCCTAATAATAGTTTCTGGGCCTGCCATTACCATAGATGGTAGGACTAATACTAGTACTAGACTCAATACAAAAATTATCTTTTTCACGTTAGCTCCTCCTTTTCTATTTGACTACATTTTAACATATCTCTAATATAAATTAAAGCCCTTATATGCTAATCCAAACTAAATATTATTTCATCTTATTTTGTGTTATTTTCTGTTAATTTGTGTTAATTTGTTGTATAATGATTGTAATAATTACAAAAAATTGTAAATTAGGGTGTAGGTGAGAACTGTGAAGAGGATTTCCCTTAAGGCAAGAATTTTAATTTTTATTGCCCTTATAGTATATGCGGCCATTGTTGCCTCCTATTACAAGTACTATAGCAATACTGTAGATATTATAAAATCTGAATATAAGACTGGGATAAACCTAATTGAGCAAAGCATTATAAATGAGACAAAGTATACGGAAATACTCAGCCTAATAGCAGAAAAGGATTTAGAGGAAGATATGAAAAAGATTTCCTATGAGCTCCTTGAACTCTATCAGGAAGACCCCCATGTCCTCCAGTGGAATATGGATGAACTAAGGGACAAATATGGGCAGATGGATATCTATGTCATCAATGAAGACTTGGAAATCCTCACATCATCCCTTGAAGGTGAAATAGGGATGTCCTTTGCAAATCTTCCAAGCTTTGCCAGAACTCTTAGAAATAGAATGGCTGGACATGAGTTTAAATCAGACTCAATTAACTTTTCCATGCAAAAAAATGAATTGAAAAAGTACAGCTATATGCCCACACCAGACAAGAAATACCTCTTAGAACTCAGTGTAACCATAGGGGATAGGTACCCGGAGCTAGAAAACTTAAATATACTCTACCTGTCAAAAAACCTAATAGATAAGTACCCCTTTATAGAGGCCATACAGGTCCATAAGTACGATGCCGATAAGGGGAAATCGGACATCTTATTCTTTGACGAAGAAATGCTGGCTGAAAATAATATCCTCGAACAAGATGACAACCTGATTAGGACAGCAGTTGAAACCCTGGAGGTGCAAGAGCATATAATCCAGGCAGATGGCAATAATTACACCATAAAATACATACCCCATAATTACATGGCCTCGGAAATAAGGATGAACTGGTGGGGCAACTATGTCATTGAAATTGTATATAATGACCTGGATATAATGAGGTCTATTGACAAGCAAAGAGTTATCTTTTATCAAAATATTGCCCTCACCTCTGTAATCTATATAGCCCTTTCCTATATGATAATCTACACCATATTTAAAAATAGGGAGATATCCTATATAGATTATCTAACCCAAATACCCAATAGGAAGAGATTTGAGGAGCATATGGAAGTGTCCATATTGACGGCCAATAAAAGGGATACGAAAATCGCCGTCCTCTTTTTAGATTTAGATGGATTTAAAGAGATAAATGACGTCTACGGCCACAATGTAGGCGATAAAGTCCTTCAGGAAGTGGCCCGTAGATTAAAAATCAGCATGCCCCAAAATGGCATTATCTGCAGATTGGGCGGAGATGAATTCATAGGTGCCATATCTGACTTTACCAGCTTTCAGGATATTGAAGGCCACATAGACACCATATCAAGTATATTTGAGAAAACATTCAAGGTAGATGGCTACAATATTTCTATTAGTTCCAGTATTGGTATCAGCATGTATCCTGAATGCTCAAGCAGTATTGACCAGTTAATTCAAGGTGCAGATGATGCCATGTACCATGCCAAAAACAATCAATTAAAGTTTTCCTTATGCGACG
>Ga0265293_10003138_pt1 | contig 31337 bp, 32 predicted proteins | sample Munlanlewell138R_FD_192505 | JGI IMG/M metagenome (GOLD analysis project Ga0265293, IMG submission 192505) | Leachate microbial communities from a municipal landfill in Southern Ontario, Canada - Leachate well 138R | ecosystem: Engineered > Solid waste > Landfill > Unclassified | place: Canada... | reverse complement strand
AAAAATGCCACACCGAAGTGTAGCATTATTTAATTCCACGATGGCGTTGCAAGAGGGATTCGAACCCCCGACCGACGGCTTAGAAGGCCGTTGCTCTATCCAGCTGAGCTATTGCAACAATAATATGTCAGCATTGTTAATTATAACAAAAACAATGCTGAATGTAAAGCCTAATTACCTTCAAACTGACTATAATATAGTTTCGAATAAAATCCGTTTTGCTTTAATAAACCTTCATGATTTCCTTGCTCAACGATGTTTCCTTCATTAATGACGAAAATCACATCTGCATCCTTAATTGTTGATAGTCTATGAGCAATAACGAAGCTTGTTCTGTCCTGCATTAATCTTTGCATCGCTTCTTGAATCAAAAACTCTGTTCTCGTATCAACCGATGAAGTAGCTTCATCTAAAATTAACATTGGTCGATCAGCAAGCATCGCACGACTAATCGTAATCAACTGGCGTTGACCTTGGCTAATATTTGTCCCATTTTCATTTAAAATAAAATCATATGTGCCTGGTAATGCTTCAATGAAGTAATGTGTTTGAGCAGATTTTGCCGCTGCAACAACTTCATCTCTTTGCCTGTTAGTCGAACCATAACTTATATTTTCAAAAATAGTTCCTTCAAATAACCAGGTATCCTGTAGAACCATGCCAAACAATGAACGAAGGTCTGCTCGCTTCATATCACGGATGTCTACTCCATCAATTTTAATTGAACCTGAATCAATTTCATAAAAACGCATCAATAAATTGACAAGTGTTGTTTTACCCGCACCAGTAGGTCCAACGATCGCGACTTTCTGACCTGGCTTAATTTCGGCATTAAAGCCTTTAATAACCTTAACATCCTTATTGTATCCAAAGTGAACATCTTTAAAGACAACATGTCCTTTAACATTTGCAATTGTTTTTAAGTCTTCTCTTTCAGCTGTTTCTTCATCTGCTCCAAGCAACTCAAATATCCTTTCTGATGCTGCTGCAGTTGATTGTAAGACGTTAGCAATATTACCAATTGATTGAATTGGCTGATTTACTTGTCTTGTATATTGAATGAAAGTCAAGATTATTCCTACTTGAATTGTGATTAAAGGATTATCACTTAAATATAGTAACGCACCAATAGCTGCAACCAAGATGTATGATAAGTTACCAATAAAGAATTGAACCGGAAACATGATTCCTGATATAAATTGTGATTTAACTGAGCTTTGATACAAATCATTGTTGATTCGATCAAACTCTGTAAATGATTTTGCTTGGTGATTAAATACTTTGACAACTGAGTGACCGCTATACGTTTCTTCAATATGACCGTTCAACTCACCATATGAATATGCTTGTTTTCTAAAATATCCCTGTGATAGTTTAACAAATTGTCTAGCAACTAAGAAACTTAGTAAAGTCATAAACAGAACAACACCAGCTAAAATTGGACTTAGAATAAACATCATTGTTATGACAAAAGTTAATAACGCGACTGCTCTAAAAATCTCTGATAAGCTTTGCGTCAATGTTCCATTAATCGTTTCAACGTCATTAGTAACACGTCCTAAAACGTCACCAAAAGATTGATCATCATAAAACTTCAAGGGTAGTTTGTTTAGCTTAGATGATAGATCTCTTCGCATTGAATAAGTCAAACTTTGGGTCATTCCAATTAATAGGAATGCTTGTATGTAGTTAAAAAATGCTCCCAGAAAATGAACTCCTATTGTTATTAATGCTAAAGTTCCCAATGAGAAGTTTAATGATCCAATTAAATGAATAGTGCCTATTGGTCTAGTACCAATAAATGCATTTGATATCTCAGAAGTTATTAACCCTAACAACCATGGTCCAAGAACTGTTAGTAATGATGCTGCTACTGCAAAGAACGCTGAGGCTATAATCTGTATGTAGAACGGTTTTAAATACGCCCCTAACTTTTTCATTGTCCCTTTGAAATCTCTTGATTTCTCTAAGTAGTTCATTCCTCTTGGTCCACCACCAAATGGTACGTTTCTTTGGGTTCGTTGCGAAGTGTTTTTTTGCTTATCCGTCATGCTAATTCCTCCTTCGACAACTGAGATTTGGCAATTTCTTGATAGACACCACATGTATTCATCAATTCATCATGCGTGCCAATACCGACCATTTTCCCGTGATCCAAAACAATGATTTGATCAGCATTGCGAATTGTATTGATTCTTTGAGCAACAATAATCTTTGTCGCTGTCACATGTCTATTTAACATTCTTCTTAAATTACGATCTGTTTCATAGTCTAATGCTGAAAAAGAATCATCAAACAGGTATATTAACGGATTTTTCGCAATTGCTCGAGCAATACTAAAGCGTTGCCTTTGGCCACCAGAGACATTCGCTCCACCCTGAGCAATATGATAATCATATTTATCATCTAAACTTTCAATAAAGTTTTTCGCTTGCGCAATTTCTGCTGCCTTAATCATATTTTCATCAGATTGATCTTCTGAATCTGAAAACAAAATGTTTTCACGAATTGTTCCACTAAATAGAATACCCTTTTGTGGAACATATCCCAAAAGTGAATACAAATCATTTTGTGCAATTGTTTTAATATCAATCCCATCGATTGCAATTGATCCCTCGGTAATTTCATAAAAGCGAGGAATTAGATTGATTAATGTTGATTTACCGCTGCCAGTTGAACCGATTATCGCAGTCGTTTTACCTGCTTTAACCGTGAAACTGATGTTTGATAAAACAGGTGCGTTGGCATTTGGGTATATGAATGTTACATTTTCAAATGTAATTTCACCTTTCATTTTTTCTAGTAAGGGGACAGGATCTATTGGATCTTCAATTTCAACATCCATATCGAGTACTTCCATTATTCTGATTGCTGATACGCGTGCTCTTGGAATCATAATAAAAATCATTGTTAAAAACATGAAAGACATAATTGTACGCATCGCATATTGAATCAAAGCGAACAGCTCACCTGGCTCAAATGAAGGTGAACCATCAAATTTAATGAAATACTTAGCTGCTAAATAAGCAAGAATAATACCGGTTGCTCCCATGATCAAGTTCATAATTGGCCACATTAATCCCGTAATACGATTAACAAATATGTTAAGTTTCTTAGATTCCAATGCAGCTTCATCAATTCTTTGGGCTTGATATTCTTGTGTGTTATAGGCTCTTACAACACGCAGACCACTTAAATTTTCTCTTGTTACCAAATTTAAACGGTCAACTAATTTTTGCATAATTTGAAATTTAGGTATTGTTAATGCGAAAATAATTCCCAACATTATGAGTAATGCGATGACAGAAGCCGTTAATACGAGTGATAGCGTTGGCTGTTGTGCAATGGAAAAAGCAATCGCTCCGATTGCTAGAATTGGTTGAAGAATAATCATTCTTAACAGCATATTTAAATATGATTGTAACTGCTGAATATCATTAGTAGTACGTGTAATCAGCGATGATGTCGTAAAATGGTCCATTTCACGCATCGAGAATTGCTCAATCTTTTGATAAACTGCTTTCCTCAAATCTAAGGCAAACCCTGCAGCAATCTTACTCTCAAGATAACCACTTACAATTGTCACAATAATGCTTATTAAAATAACTGCAATCATTATACTCGCGATAAACCATATCATTCGAATACTCGGTTCAACACTAGTTGAACTTATTCCCAATCCTTTGCTTATCATGTCATTAAGCAATGTAGGAAGCAGTAAATCTAAAACAGCACGTAGTGCCACTAGTACAAAGACTATAATGACACCTACTCGGTACGGCTTTAGAAATCTAAAGATGTTTTTCAAATTGTTCTTCCTTCCCTAACAAATAAAGCGAGAATCTTTTATTTTAGTTTTCCGGCTTTAGTCATTTTTTCTAGTAGTCTTAAAAATGTTTCTGTGTCTTCTTCGCCAAGGCGATCCATCAAGATCTCAATTGGTTTATAATATGAATCTTTGATGCTATCAACATATTCTTTTCCCTTATTGGTCAACAAAATATGAGTGACTCTTAGATCAACGGTTGAAGCTTCCTTAGCTAAGTAATCCATTTTTTCTAGGTCATTTACTTTATGAGTTATCGCAGGTAATGTTACTCCTAGCGTTTTTGCTATATCCGTTAATTTAACATGAGCTTCCTCACTATTGAATCTGATACAAAATAAAACCATAATATCTGCATCAGTAAGCTCAGTTTCCATCCTTGCATAGATGCCGCTTCTTCGAAATACTTGAACAGAACGGTCTATTTTTTGCAGCAATTTATAATTCTTCATTTGACTTTCCCTCCATATTAAAATTTTCCAATACATTATTTATTCTACAAAATTTAAGTTTTAATGTAAAGGTATTTAAGCTATTTAAAAAACTTTACCCACAATTAACCATTTTCATAAAAATTCATGAAAATCAGCGATTTTTTCCCACCTCTTTTTCATTTCTCCTTTTACTTTCAGTAGAATTGCTTTTATCTGCTTTAAGCGAAATTGATAATACGGCTTACTCTCGTCTTTTTTCTTCAAGATTGGACCTAACCAAATGTCTTTTTCATCTAGACTCATATTACCACGAATAACTTTCAAAATCACGTAATAAAACTTATCATAAACAACATGCTCATCGATAATTTTAAACTCATTATCAACTAGATATTGTCTTAAAACTTCTATTTTATCATTAGCCTGCAGTAAATAGACAACCTCTTCTTTTGGTGCATTGTTTAATATTGCAGAGATTGTGTGTACTCCCATTCCAGCGATAATCGCTAAATCAAATGGTTCATTCAACAGCAAAAAACCATCCGACTGAATCAGTTTGACCGGATAGCCTTTTAAGTTTTTTTCTGCCTGTTTCAAGGGTTTTTCGTTTATATCGGATGCGATACCAAATCTGACATACCCTAAATCAATAGCTTCTTTTAATACAAGACCGTGATCACTGCCAATATCGACAACTGTCTGATAGCCTTTTGTCAAATTTGCTAATGCTGTAATTCGCTTACTTCTTGCCATAATAAAATTCACGCAGTTTGTTTTGTCTTGATGGACTTCTTAATTTTCTTAAGGCTTTCGCCTCGATTTGTCTAATTCTTTCTCTTGTTACACCAAATTCACGGCCAACTTCCTCTAGGGTATGATTTTTGCCATCAAAGAGACCGTAACGAAGACGTAATACCTTTTCTTCTCGGTCAGTTAAAGTTTCTAAAACCTCATCTAAAGTTCTTCTAACCATTTCCTGTAACATGTATTCATGTGGTGTAAGCGCATTGGGATCAGTAATAAAATCACCTAATGAAGAATCTTCTTCTTCACCAACGTGTGCTTCCAATGAAATCGGCTCTTTCGCAATTCTTTGAATATTTTGGACCTTTTCAGCAGTAATTCCCATGCGTTCGCCAATTTCTTCAACCGATGGATCTCTGCCCAGTTCCTGAATCAATTGACGTTGCGTTCTAATCATTTTGTTAATCGTTTCAACCATATGTACTGGAATTCTAATTGTTCTAGCTTGGTCGGCAACAGCACGCGTAATTGCTTGTCTAATCCACCAAGTCGCATAAGTTGAAAACTTAAAGCCTTTTTCGTAATCAAATTTATCAACTGCACGCATTAGACCCATATTACCTTCCTGAATCAAATCAAGAAACAATAATCCTCTTGTTGTATGTTTTTTCGCAATTGAAACAACTAAACGATAGTTGGCTTCAACCAGTTTATCTTTGGCAATTTTCGCTTTACGAACGATTTCCTCTAAACTTGCAACTTCTTCCCTATTTAATTCTAAAGTCCCTTTTTTAGCTTCTTCAAGCCTTTCTTTTGCATAACGACCCTGCGAAACCGCCATTGCATGATTTCTTTCCTCTTCACCTGTTAACAACGGAATTTGACCAATCTCTTTTAAGTACATCCGAATTGGATCATCAATTTTAACTGTTGATGCAATCGTTTCAATGTTCATTAACTCGTCTTCTTCAATCTCTAAACCACTTAGAGACAATTCGTCTGGTTCAGTGTCGTCTTCTTCATCTTGTTCTACTTCATCTTCTTCAGTCATATCTTCTAAACCATCAGTCGCATCAAGATCGTCATCTTCACTTGGTTGCTTGATATCGATATCGACTGCATATAATGCTTTTTCAATCTCAAAATATAAATCACTGTTGTATGGTGCATATTTTGCTAAATCGGAATAATCAAGTAACTTGCTTTTACCTGCCTTTTTAATCAACACATCAATAATTAGTTCAAAACTCATTTTTCTCTCCTTAAATTGGGATTCTTAGTTAAACTGATTAGTTTAATCAATTCTTCCCCTTCTTCTTTATTCAAAGATCCTTCATTTTTTGCCTTTTGTTCTAAGAAATCAATTCTTCTTAGCCGCGGGCCTATTTTAACTAAACTGATTGCCTGCTCTAAATCTTTTTCATCCGGGCTACTATGCCCTGGCCAATAGAAGTTCTTGTCATGTGCTTTTTCAAAGTGTTCTTTTTGACTATCGTCAAGTAGCATCATAAATGATTCTTTATCAAACTTCGCTCTATCGCTCATATAACCGCCTAATTTCCAACGAATGAAAGCAGTTAAATGATTATGATAATCATCATCTTTTAAAATATTATTATATTTTTCAAAGGCTGCTTTGGATTGAATCATTCCGTAAAACAAAATCCATTCTGCCTGTTCAATTTGATCAACAACTTTATCTTCTTTTTTCGCTTTTGGTGGTAGATCAGACTTTCTTGCAAATTGCTGCTTATGTTTGATTCCCGGCAATAAATCAACTGAAATTTTTAAATCAACTGAAAGTTTTTGTCGATACAAACTTGCAATCGATGGATCTGCATAACGGATCATCTTTAAAACATCTTCTTTAAAAGCTTGTACATCATGAGCTACATCAAATCTTCGATTTTGCTTGTAATAATCGTATCTAAATTGATACGAATCCTTTGTGAATTCACCTAGTAAAGACTCAAATTTTTCTTCGCCGTATGCATTGATAAACTCATCAGGATCCATTTTCTCAGGAATGATCAAAACAGCAACTTTTAAACCTTCTCTTTCCAAAATTGGAATTGATTGAAGCGCTGCTTGTTGGCCTGCACTATCACCATCAAAACCAACTACAACACTATCTGTATACTTTTTAATCAATTTGGCATGATCGCTTGTCAAAGCGGTTCCCATCGTTGCCACACTATTTTTAACACCTGCTTGATATGCACTAATTACATCAAAGAAACCCTCAAATAAGATTACATTTTTTTCTTTCCTAATTGTAGGGCTTGCTTCATGAATATGATACAGCGTTTTACCTTTTTTAAAAATTTTTGTTTCCGGACCGTTGATGTATTTTGCTTTTTCCTTGGGGTCAATTGCTCGACCACTAAAACCGATAATCTTTCCGTCTGGATTTGTAATTGGAAAGATGATTCGATTTCTAAATAGGTCATAATAATCGCCTTGCTCATTTTGCTTAACAAGTCCTAATCTAATCATATCCGTTACTGCATAGCCTTTATCTTTTAGCATTAGATAAGCAGAATCATAATCTTTTCTAGCATAACCAATCTTAAAATGTTTGATATGTGCTTCTTTTTCAATTCTTTTTGTTACGTAGTCTAAAGCTTCTTTTCCTTGTGTGGTTTGCAACAGGTTGAATTGAAAAAATTTTGTTGCTTCTTCCAGTAATAAATAATCTTTTTCATTTGGATCTTTTTTAACTGGCTTTAAGTCAATTTTTATTCCTGCTTTTTCAGCTAAAACCGCTGCTGCTTCTTGCATAGAAATATTTTTAATTTTACTATAAAAAGTAATTGGTCTTCCACCTTCACCGCATGACATGCATTTAGCAATATTCTTTTCTGGTGAAACAGAAAAGCTTGGATCATTGTCGTCATGAAACGGGCAAAGACCAAATAGGTTTTTACCTCTTTTTTCCAATTTAACATACTCGGAGACTAAATCCACGATTGATGTCTGTTGATTTATTTTTTCGATCAATTCCGCATTAATCATTTCTGCTCCTTTATTTAATCAATATTGAATCGCTTTTTCGATATAGTCTTTTAACTCACTCAATTTGACTCTATCTTGTTTCATCGTGTCGCGATGCCTAACCGTTACTGATTGTGTTTCTTCTGTATCATGATCGATTGTTACACATAAATAGGTTCCAATTTGATCTTGACGACGATATCTTTTTCCGATGTTTTGGGTATCATCATAAGTTGCATCAACATATTTTGCAATGCCATTGAATATTTCTTTTGCCAACTCTGCGTGTGCTTTTTTAACGAGCGGTAAAACTGCCACTTTATACGGTGATAACTGCGGATGAAGACGTAACACTTGTCGGATCTCGTTATTTTCCAAAGTCTCTTCATCATATGCACTCAATAAGAAAGCTAATAGTAATCTTTCAACACCAACTGATGGTTCAATAACATAGGGTAAGTATCTTTCGTTTGTTTCCGGATCTAGATAAGTTAAGTTCTCACCAGAGTGTTCTTGGTGGGCCTTTAAATCAAAGTCTGTTCTAGAAGCAATCCCCCATAACTCATCAAAGCCCCAAGGAAACTTGAACAATATATCTGTTGTTGCGTTTGAATAATGCGATAATGCTTCTGGTTTATGATCATCAAACCTTAAATCATCTGCTTTTAAATTTAAATTTATTAACCAGTCATAACAAGCTTTTTTCCAATAGGAGAACCATTCTAATTCTGTTCCTGGTTCTACGAAAAACTCGAGTTCCATTTGCTCAAACTCTCTTGTTCTAAAAATAAAGTTACCTGGTGTAATTTCGTTTCTAAAGGCTTTGCCTACTTGACAAACACCAAAAGGAATTTTCTTTCTAGTTGTTCTTTGGATGTTTTTGAATTGAATGAATATCCCTTGTGCAGTTTCTGGACGTAAATAAATCTTACTTGCTTGTTCTAAAACAACGCCTTGGTGTGTTTGAAACATCATATTGAACTCTCTAATTGGTGCCCAGTCGACATTGCCACAACTTGGACATTTAACTTGATTGTCAATTAAATATTGATAAAGCTTATCGTTTGACCAGCCATCCGGTGAAACAGTATCATCATGGCTTGTAATTAAGTGGTCAGCTCTAAAACGTTGATTACATTTTTTACACTCTGTTAAAGGATCATTAAAACCGCCGAGATGACCACTTGCTTTCCACACTTCGGTATTAAGTAAAATTGAACTGTCGATTAAGACATTGTAGGGATTTTCACGTTGAAATTTCTGAATCCAGGCTGCCTTGATGTTTTGTTTTAATAAACTTCCTAACGGACCATAATCCCAAGTATTAGCTAAACCTCCGTATAACTCGCTTCCTTGATAGATAAAGCCGGTTGATTTTGCAAATTGTACTAATTGATCAAGTGTCATATCGCTATCCTCTTTCTTCTAGGTTTTTTAATGTCAACTGTAAATGATACTGATAATACTCCTTAACAAAAGTTTGTTGTTTCTTGATATCTCCTTCTGATAAATCCGAATAAGGCATTTTTGCAAGTTTAAGTAGTTCAATAACGTCTTTTGTTTCCAAATCAACCTTGATTTTTTCACCTTCATAAACTAGACTGCCTGTTTCAATATTAAGACCAATAACCTTGTTTCCATTACCAGTTAAATTTAACTCATAGCCTAAATACTTCAACATTTTAATAGCAAAACTTAGGCTTGTTTTTTTAAGATTCTTCGCATCAAGTGCTAATGACAATTCGTTGAAAATAGTCTCATGAGGCAAATGTTCATCAACTGCTTGGTCGACAATCTCTAACATCAATGCTGCATGTTTTGTGTGATAAAAATCTTCTTTAATCTTTTGATAATCATTAATTAGCTTCGCTTGCTTCAAACGATGAAACCCTTTATTTTCATCATCGAATTCAATCTTTGTTAGGTATTGTGATAAAAAACGATCATTGGATTTTAGTTTTTGTGCTCCTTGTGCAACTAATGTTTTCTTACCTTTTTTTGTGTATAAAAACAATAGTTTACCGTGTTCCAAATATGGCTGAACTTTATAGATAATCCCAATCATCAATCATCACCATATCCAAATTGGCGTAGGTCTGAAACTTTGTTTCGCCAATCCTTTTTCACTTTAACCCATAAATTTAGATGAATTTTGGTGTTTAATAGCTTGTTAATTTCAAGTCTTGCTTCTGTTCCAATCTTTTTGATTTTTTCTCCGTTTTTGCCAATCAGGATTTGCTTTTGACTACTTCTTTCAACAATAATGATTGCGGAGACATCAACTTGCTTATGTTTTTTATCATAATCCATGCTTTCAATGACAACAGCAACAGCATGTGGAACTTCTTGCTCGGTATGAAATAAAATCTTTTCTCTAATTAATTCTTCCATTAATTTTTCGTTTGTTTGATCACTTTTCATCTCTTCAGGATAAAACAATGGTCCATCAGCTAAATAAGGAACAATTGCTTCTTCTAAGTGATCCAAATGAATTTCATTTAATGCTGAAATTGGATAAACACCGTCAAACTCGTATTCATTGATATAACTTAAAATGATTCGATCAATTGCATCTTTGCTTTTTAGTTGGTCAATCTTATTGACAATCAATAAAACAGGCTTGTTTGCTTTTTTTAGTTGGTCAATAATACGATCTTCGTTTTTGTTTTTCTTACGATCAACAACCCACAAAATTAAATCAACATCAAACATGCTACTGACAGCAACTTGGTCAATTCTTTTATTTAAAAGATCTTTTGCCTCATGAATACCTGGTGTATCAACAAAAATCATCTGATAGTCTTCAGTTGTCTTCACACCAATGATTCGATGTCTTGTCGTTTGCGGCTTTGGACTCATTATTGCAATCTTTTGACCCACAAATTGATTGATCAAGGTTGATTTACCGACATTAGGTCGCCCGATTATTGCAATAAAACCGGACTTAATTTGCTTATTTGTCATAATGTAGTACAAAGCCATATGGCAATAATGCATCAGTTGTTGTTTCTAATGTTTCGCCCTTTAAATTTGCTAGAGTGATCTTCGTTTCTTTTGGCATTAACTCATGCATAACTTGTCGACATGCTCCACACGGTGAAACAGGCCCTCGATCATCAGCAATAATTGTTATAGCAATAATATCTTCCTTTTTATAGCCTTGACTATAGGCTGAAAAAAGTGCATTTCGCTCTGCACAACAAGTTAAGCCAAATGATGCATTCTCAATATTTGCTCCATGAACATAGGAACCATCTTTCATTAAAATTGCTGCCCCTACCTTAAAATTTGAATATGGTGTATATGCTCTTTCGCGCGCAATTTTCGCTTCAATAATGTTTTTGTTATCCATTTCTATGTCCTTTCTAAGTTAGCTCTTTTTAGGATTCTTTCCTGTTCTTGAATCATAATCATTTCATCATCTTTTGTCTGATGATCATAACCAATTAAATGAAGATAGCCATGAACAGCTAAAAACCCAATCTCACGCATCAATGAGTGACCGTATTCTTCGCTTTGCTTTTCGGCTTGTTCATAAGCAATAAAAATATCGCCTAATGAATCCTCATTTTCATCATTAGCAAAACTAAGGACATCTGTTACTTGGTCTTTGTTGCGATAAACTGAGTTAAGACGTTTGATTGCTTCCAAACTAACGAAAACAATTTCCATTGATTTTGGTTCATCAATCGTTAGAAAAATTTCTTTTAACATCTTTCGAACTAAGCTTAAATTTCGTTTAATTTGACTATGAATCGTTATTTTCATCATTTTCGTACCTTTCTAATATGTGTTGTACTAATGGATGTCTAATAACATCAATTTTATCAAACTCGACAATAGCAATATTAGGAATATCATTTAAAATTGCTAGGGCTTGATTTAAACCTCTCCCGGCACCCCTGGGTAAATCTGTTTGTGATGGGTCTCCGGTTATTACCATTTTTGAAGCAAATCCCAATCTGGTTACAAACATTTTCATTTGCGCTTTCGTTGTGTTTTGCGCCTCGTCCAAAATAACAAAAGCATTTTCTAAAGTTCTTCCCCGCATATAGGCGAGTGGTGCAATTTCAATAACTCCTTTTTCCATTAAAAGCGTTGTTTGGATTTGCCCCAGCATTTCATTCAAGGCATCATATAGAGGAATTAGATAAGGATCAATTTTTTCTTTTAAATCACCTGGTAAAAAACCTAAGTTTTCACCAGCTTCAACAACCGGTCTTGTCAAAATGATCTTCTTCGTCAAGTTTTGCTTTAAATAGCTAACAGCCATCGCAACAGCTAAATAAGTTTTCCCTGTTCCAGCCGGACCAACACCGAAAGTTAAATCGTGTTTCTTAATTGCATCAATATATTTTTTCTGATTTCTTGTTTTGGGATAAATTGAACGACCTTGATCATTGACTAATAGTCTTTGGCGGTTTTTATAGAGTTCTAATACATGGTCTAAAGCATCGTTCTCTGCACACTTAATCACGTACATGATATCACGTTCATTTAATTGAATTTGCAGTTCTGCCAATGCAATCAAAACGGAAAAAATGCTCTCTAGAAATTTAGTTTCCTCCTTTGAAGCATTAGTTACAATATGCGATTCATGAATTGAGACATCAATCCCTAAATATTGTTTAAAAACAAGCAGATTTCGATCTTGTGTGCCTACAATCCTTGAAATCACGTCAGCATGATGAATTTGTTGCTTCAATTTCATGTAATAAACTCACTCCTTATCTAGGTAATTATACCATATAAATCGGAAAAGAAAAAAGCACATACGTACTTTTAACTTTTAGAATTATTGATAATGTAATGTCAGTATTTATCTTTTTTTAGAACGTGCAGCTCTTTGGCGCATTTTACGATCTACACTTGGTTTTACATAAAATTCACGCTTGCGAGCTTCTGCGAGGGTTCCTGACTTGGAAACGTCACGCTTAAAGCGGCGTAAAGCATCTTCAATTGATTCTTTTTCGCGAACGACTGTTTTCGGCATGTCTGCCCTCCTTCCACGCTAGATAGATTAGCCTTATATATTATATATTATTAAATCGTATTTGTCAAAATATTTCCTGGTTTTTTTCGCTTAATTTTGCTGATTTTGATAAATAACATGTAAATTAGATAAAAGAGGTTAAATAACAAAAATATTATTAAAACCAAACCGATTGTATTAATATACCATGGTAATGAATCGTTTAAAAAATCAAATGCATCCGGCAGTCTATTTAAAAACATATGATTCGTTGTAAAAATAAAATTATAAATCAGAACAGCAGTGCTCAAACCAATCAAAGCATATGATGACCAAAGAACATCCTTATAACTATATTTCGTTTCATTAGTAATTAAAAAGAAAATATTGCCGATTAAGAAGCCTAAGTGAACAAAAAAATAATGAATGAATCGAAAGTGAGGGAACTGATAACTCATATCAACTACAATAAACGATAACAATGCCCCAACAAAAGCCCAAGGTAAAATTACTCTTGATAGTTTTTCCAAATTAAAAATTAAGGCGATCATCGTTAATCGAGCCGTTAATGCGCATAATCCAAGGGGAATAAATTCCTTTAGGACAAATCCACCCATTCGAGTCGACCAAATCACAAAGATTGACTCAACTATCAATAAGGATAAGCCTAATGAAATTCGAAAAATCGTTTTTGCTCTTGGCTGTTTAAAATAGTTACGTGTCAATAGCAATAAAGCTATCAATAGCAAGGAAAAACTTAAGACAATAAAATGAACTAAGGAAAACATTTGAAACGGTTGTTCTAAACTTGGATTAAACATTGGATACCTCTTTAATTATAATTTTATTGTTGAAGTTACATCTTTAATCAACTTAAGTCACATTCACAGTATATGTTTGGGGGCGAATTGATCCACAAACTTGTGCGAAGCACAATAACATTACAGTCTAAAGCGTTTGTATAATAAAAAAGGTGCATTTTTATTTGCGCCTTTTCTTTGAATTTTTTTTAGCCAAGTGTTCCTCTTGGAGCTGCGTTTGACCAAATAACCGCAACAACAAAAATAATTGCTATTACTAAGGTAGCCCGAGTCATGAATAACTCAAAACCTCTAATTTTTTGGTCTTTAAACAATTCTGATTTTTCACCACTAAATGCATCTTTGATATCATCATCAGAACTTTGAATTAATGCACTACCAATCAATAAGATTGCAGCAACTATTGCTATATAATCAACCCAGATCATATTCATCCTCCTAAAACTCAATTAATGATATCAAATAATTATAATTTTGTCAATTATTTTTGTACTTTGCAATGAATGTTTCAAAGTCCTGAATCATTTGTCTTGTTGAAGTAATTCCACCAACACTTATATACCAGGCAGTTGGATCTAAAGTGTAAATATCATCGTTAATCCCAGCAGTTGTTTCTTTAATGAGTGCATTATTTAGGAATGCTTCAAAGTTCGATGAACCACCACCTGTTGCAGAACCTCTATCGACAACTAAAATAACTTGTGGATTGACTGAACGAATGTACTCATGGTTTCCTTGGTTACCGTGTGATCCACCGTTATTGGAAAAGTTAGGATCAGCCACATCAAAGCCAAACTCATCATGAATCACTGCAAATCTTCCATTGGCCGGAAAGAACGACATTTGTTCACCATTCATCATGATAAATAATGCCTTATAGTTTTGAGCGACTGTTTTGACATCATCCATTCCAGCACTTAAAGATGCTATTTCTTGTGCTAAATCATCTTTTATGCTGGGAAATATTTTGCCGATATTTTCAGCATTACGTGCAACACCCTCTAGATACTCACCGAATACAAGACTTACGTCTAGAATATCAGCGTGTCCATATAGCTCCTTCATTCTGTCATATGAACCAGCAGAGCGACCGCCAATAATGATTAAGTCGGGAATAAATAAATCTAATGCTGTCCAATCAGGAATGAACAGTGAACCGGCACTAATATAATCATTACTGTTATATTTATTCAAGTATGTGGGGATATTACCTTTTGGAAGCGCAATCCTACGGATACTAGTTTTTTCGATTCCAACTAAATCTAACATATCTAAAATATCATAATTGAAAATTACGACATTTTCTGGGTTAGTCTTAAAAGTTTGTGTAACTTCTGTTCTGTCTCCCCCATCCCAACCTGTTTGATCTTCATTTAATGCGCTGCCTGAAGTAATGGTATGAGTAATCTGAATTTCTTCCCGTTCAAAATCACTTGTGTGTTCCTCATCTTTTATACAAGCAACCAATACTAACACAATCAAGATTGTGCTTAAACCTATCAACAACTTTTTCATTCATTTTCCTCCTATTTTAATGCTCAAATAGCCTCTTCTATTTGAACTTCGGAATCATGATTATAATAAATACATACCTTTCTCCCATTAACACCTGCAATGCAGAAGTCATGGTCGAAGACGTGATCCAATTTGGCTTTATCCATCATATAATTGATATCGCCTTCATGGATTATTTGGCCATCTTTCATGGCGATAATATGATCAGAAAAGGCTGCAGCAAAATTAATGTCATGCATAACAACAACAATTGTCTTCCCTAACTCTTTTACTAGTCTTTGCAAAATTGTCATCATTTCAACAGCGTAACGCATATCTAGGTTATTCAATGGTTCGTCTAAGAAAATATACTTTGTATCTTGAGCCAGAATCATTGCGATATATGCTCTTTGCCTTTGCCCACCTGATAATTCATCTAAATACTTATGCTCAATGTCTTTCACATCCATATAACTTAAAGATTCTTCAATTTTGTCCAAATCAGCTTTCTTTAAATGACCCTTACAATGAGGAAAGCGACCAAAACTGACTAAATCACGAATTGTTATTCTAATGTTAAGCTGATTTGTCTGTTTTAAGATTGCGATCTTTTTTGCGATTTCTTGAGATTTGATTTCACGCATATCAACACCATCTAAATAAACCTCACCTCTAGATGGTTCTAACAATCTAGCAATAACGCCTAGTAAAGTCGATTTTCCTGCTCCGTTTGCACCAATTAAAGCGGTAATTTTATTATCTTGAATCGTCAGATCAACATCTTTCAAAACTTTAAATTGACCATACGCTTGCGAAATGTTTTTTATTTCAATCATATTTTATTCTCCTTTAATACTAGATAAATCATGTATGCTCCACCAATTAGACTAATTAGAACTGTTACACTTGTTAAATAACCTGTCTCAGCGACAATTACTTGTCCAATTACTAAAAAGATAACCGCAATCATACTGGATAGAATGAACAATGGTAAATGTTTATACGTTTTTAGTAGTTCTCTTGCTGCATTTACGGCAATTAATCCTAAAAACGAAATTGGCCCAATTAAAGCCGTTGAAATCGACATTGCGATTGCAATGTAAATTAAGCTTAAATTCATTTTTTGATTATAATTAACACCCAATCCAACCGCTTGGCTTTCACCAAGAGCCATTACATCATAGTTTTTTATCTCTCTAAATAATGCAAAGATAATGAAAATCATTAATGGTGTAGCAATCCAAATAACATTTAAATTCATTTGCGTAATACTTACTTGTGTCCTAATAATTAAGCTGTCAAATTCAGCCGGATCCATAATTGTCTGTAAGAAATTGGCTGAACTTCTCGCTAGCGTTGATAATACCATTCCTACTAGCAATAGAAAGATAATGTTGTTTCTATTTTTCCTTAGTATCAATCGATACATAAATAGTGTAATGATGATCATTAATAATGTAGCTGTAATGAAGTTTACATACGGATTGTAAAACAAAATACTAGTAGAACTGAAAATAAAGATTATAAAGGTCTGGATTGTAACAAAGATTGCATCAAATCCAATTAGGCTTGGTGTCAGGATCCTGTTATTAGTTAGGGTTTGAAAAACAAGACTCGTTGTCGCTATTAGAACAGCTGATACGACCATGGCTAGGACCTGAGTACTGTTTCTAACCAAAATCCTTGTGATATTTTTTTGTAAAATGGCATTACGAACTGGATCGTTTAGTTTTAGCGGTTGCTTTGTAGTTAACATCCATAAAAAGATGTATAAGAGAATTGCGATAACGACAAGTATGCCGGCAATTATGAAAATCTTTCTATTTTTTTTCATATTTCATCCTCCTAAATATCATAAATAGGAAAATGATTGCACCTGTTATTCCCATTGTAAAGCTAATTGTGACTTCATAAGGAAAGATAACTATTCGCGAAAAAATATCATTTAACAAAACGAAGACTGCTCCAAACAATGCAATATCAATAACAGTTCGTTTAACATTGTCACCATAATAATATGAGATCAGGTTTGGAACGACTAAACCAACAAATGGCAGTGCGCCTGCTAGTACAAACGATAGTGATGAGATAATAGCAATAATTATCAGTCCAGCTGATAAGACGTGTCCATACTTTATGCCTAAGTTCTTAGCGAAATCTTCACCCATACCGATGATGCTAAATCTGGTTGCAAGAAAAATCACGATGATAAAAACGGGGACGATTATATATAAAAACTCATAGGTGCCAGCTGCTTTGTTTGCAAATCCATTAATACTAATCGTGTTTAAAAATTGCAAACTATTAGTCCGATAAGCAATAAAGGTTGAAACAGCGGAAATCATTGCACCATACATTAAGCCCACCAATGGCACATAAATGATATTCTTGAATTTTATTTTTCGAAGAATGAACATAAACAATCCCGTTGACAACAAGGAAAAAACAAACGCAAAGACAATTTTCATTGTGTAAGTTTGGGTTTGAATTATTAACATTCCAATCAAAACACCTAAAACCGCAGCATCTGTTGTTCCTGCTGTTGAAGGTGAAATAAATTTATTGCGACTAATTGTTTGCATTACTAGACCTGCAACACTAACTCCGGCTGCAGTTATTATAATCGCGATTGTTCTTGGAATTCTACTTTGAGTTAGGATCCGTAAGCTAAGTGCATCTTGATCAAATACTCCTTTAATAAAGATGCCGATATTTTCAAATAATCCTTGCTGGTGATCAACAACACCAATTATCAAAGATAAAATTGTCAATATGATAAAAGCTAGCCACAGAAAAAGCCTTTTTTTGTTAATTTTCTTCACGATAGACTGCCGAATAAACAACCTCATATTGTTCTTTTGATACTTCAATTAAACCGGCTGGTTTTGGTCTATCTTTTCCTTGCTTATGTAAATTTATATGTTCTGGACTTCCTTCCCAGGCATAAAACGCTTTTTTGCTTTCCCAGTATATCATCATTCGTATAAGATCATATTCTTCATGCTTCTGGTCGACCAAGATTTCTCTTCTAACAAAACCCTTAAATGATTCTAAAAGAGCTTTTTTCTTCATGTTCTCTAAAACTGCTTCAAGATGACCTTTTTCAAACTTCATGATTCGTGACATGACAAACATCGTAACTCCTCCACTTTATGTCAATTTTTTGCCTTACTGTCTTAATTTTAAGTGTTAAAAATAGACAAGTCAAAAGATATAATAAAGATTATAAATAGGGCTATTCTTTAGTATAAACTGCCTCTAAATCCAATTACTGAAACCTCGTTTTTTTTGTGATATAATATTAGCGGTGATAATAATGAACATACAAAGATTCGTTTTAGGTGATATTAGAAGTAACTGTTATGTAATTTCGAAAAATAAAAATGCTTGGATAATTGATCCAGGATTTGAAGCGCCAAGTGTCGTGCAATATTTAAAAGAAGAAAATCTAAATGTCTTGGGCGTCTATATTACGCACGGTCATTTTGACCATTGTGGTGGAATAAATTATTTAAAAGAGCATTTTGATTTCTCTGTTTACGCACCAATAAAAGATCGAATGTGGTTTGATTTAACACCATACAACCGACTTGGCTATGAGATAAAAATTGATTTTTGGGTTCATGAAGGAATGCAGATTCCGTTTGAAGATGATTCTTTTACCGTTTATGAAACACCTGGACACTCACCTGGTAGTACTGCTCTTTCAATTGGTAATGTCCTTTTTGTCGGTGACACACTTTTTTATCAAAGTATTGGCAGAACCGATATTAATCTTGCAGATCAAATGACTCTTTATCACACGATTAAACGCCTATATAATCTTTTTCCTGATGAAACAATTGTTTTCCCCGGACACGGTAAAGAAACGACAATTGGTCATGAAAAAAAATATAACCCTTTTGTTAGAAAATAAAAAATGATCTGTTAAACAGGTCATTTTTTATTTTTAAGGATAACAAGTGTTTCTGTTTCCGTTGTGTGCATAAACATTCGAATTGGATGCACTTTTTTTATTTCATATTGTGTTGATAATAAATTTAAATCACGAACTAATGTTTTTAGATCACATGACAAATAATAAATCTTCTTAAAATCCCTTTCCAAAATAGCATTTATTGTAGCATTATTTAAACCTTGTCTGGGTGGATCAACAATCAAAGCGTCTGCCTCTAGTTTTTTGATTGCCTCATTCGCATCCATGCATAAAGCAGAAACATCTGAAAGATTGTTCTCTTTTATTGTTATTCTTGCATTTTTAATGTTCTCAAAATTGGTATCAACTAAATGAACTTTTTTTGCCTTTTCAATAAGACTAAAACCGATACTACCAACACCACTATAGGCATCAATGATTGTACTATTGCTTTCTAAGTCTTCCGCAATCAAATCATAAGCTCTGTTGATTAAACTATTGACTTGAAAAAAAGAACGATCGTTGATTATAATCCTTAAGTTATTATTATTTGTTTGAAGAAGTTCGTTTACACCGTATAGCAAAAACGATTTTTTACCAAGAATATGTCGTGGATCATCTTGAACATTCAAGGTAATTCCAACGACGCCTTTTATTTTCTTAATTACGTTTACTAATTCACTTAAACCCTTGGATTCATTCTTTTTTGCTATTAATGTAACTAGTAGTTGGTCTTGGTCATTCGAACGAAAAGCAATTGCGTTTAAATACTTATCTTCTACTTTTATCTTAGCCTTGGCAATAATTTCTAATGCCTCGTTTATTTTTCTATTGGCTAAAATAAAATGGTCAACCGGTATTCTATTTTGATTGTTGTTGCTAAACATTAAAAGTTGCAGATAAGGTTCGGTATCAACCCTGAAAACGGCTTTATTACGGTAATACTCACTGTGTCCATCAAAAATGATCGGTTCAACTCTCTGATCAAGTCCGGCGATTTTATCAAATGTTTCAATTGTTGTGTCTACTTGCCATTTAAGTTGTTTTTCAATGCTTAAGTGGGCTAAATCAAGACTTGTCAAGTGGAGTGGGTTAATCGCTTTTCGATCACTTGAAGGCTTTAATATTTCAATGATTTTAGCCACAGCAAAGCTCTTTTTCACATTTGTTATTTCTACAATCGCCTCTTCGTCATCAATCAATCCGGGAATAAATACTACCTGATTGTTATGTCTTGCCACACCCTGACCTAAATAATCAATTTTTGTTCCAATAATTTTAATCTGTTGCTGTTTTTCAAGCATTAGGTGTACCAAACTTTTTCTTTAAATAATCCATGTAATATTTCGGATTAAATGGTTCTTTGGTTGCGATTAACATTAATTCTTGTGGTGTCTTTGATTGGGCATGCTTATGAATATGCTCTTTCAACCAATCATTGATTAAGCTAATGTTGTTATTTTCAATTGCTTGTTCAACATTAATTTCCTCATTCATAAAATGATATAACTGTGCTGCATAAGCGGAACCTAATGCATAAGTTGGGAAATATCCAATTGATCCAAACGACCAGTGAATATCTTGCAAGACTCCTTCTTTGTCTGTAATAGGTCTCTTGCCAACATACTTACTCATCAATAAACGCCATTTTCTCGGTAAATCCTTAACCTTTAATTTTCCGTTAATCAGACTTTTTTCAATTTCATAACGAACCAAAACATGTAAAGGATACGTTAATTCATCCGCTTCAATTCGAATCAAAGAACGTTTAGCTTGATTGACAAACTTATAAAACTCTGTGACGGAAATTCCTTTAAGCTGTTTTGGGAAAAGATTTACCAGTTGTTTATAATGTTGTTCCCAAAAGATGAAAGAACGTCCAATCATATTTTCATATAGTCTAGATTGTGATTCATGAATGCCTAAGCTACTGCCACCTCTTAAGAACGTATCATTGTATTTTGAATCGGTTTGCATTTCATAAAGGGCATGGCCTAATTCATGAATCGTTGAAAAGATGCTTGAAATCAAAATATCTTCATGATATCTCGTTGTAATTCTCACATCTTGATTTGAAACATTGGAAGTAAATGGATGTTCACTCTCTTTTAAGACACCATGGTCTAAATCAAAATTGAAAACTTCTAATAAATATTTTGAGAACTTTTCTTGTTCAAGCTTAGGATAGATTCCTTTAGTCAATTTTCGATTGAATTTCTCTTTATTGTTTTTAGTAACAGTCATTACAAATGGCACAAGTTCTGTTTTAATCAATTCGAAGAAGTGGTCGTATTTTTTTACTGTCATTCCCTCTTCGTATAAATCTAACAAAACATCATATCCTTTTAAATCGTCTGTCTCTAAATACTTAACAATTTTTCGGTTATATTGAACGATCTTCTCTAAAGTTGGTTCAAAAATTGAAAAATCATTTTTCTGTTTCGCTTCTGCCCAAATCTGTGGACCAGACGCAATTAAAACTTGATAGTCGATATATTCTTCTTTTGGTATTTTTTTAATGAAGCGCAAGTCTTTATAGACCTTTTTGACTTCTGTTTTAAAATCTTCATCTGATAAATCATTTAAATTTTCATGTAAATACTCAATTGCATTCATGTATTGCTCATCTGAAGACACTTTATATGTTTCATTTGCCATTACTTCTATCTGCTGCAAACGATAATTCTGCGCACCTTTTGGAGCCTCTGTTTCCTGGTCCCAACCAACTACCCAATCATAGTACTGATAGGCAATAATTTTCTTTCTTGTTTCTTTATAAATTTGAATTTGCTTTTCTAACATTTTTTCGCCTTCTTTTCTTTATTGTTCTTTTATTATAATACAAAAACGCTTATTTATTCATAAAACAAAGATGAGTGTTGCTGTTCCAAAGTAAATAACCAAAGCAACCAAGTCATTGATTGTTGTCATCATTGGACCAGAAGCTGAACCGGGATCGACATTAATCCGATCAAACAGCAAGGGTAGAAAAACACCCGAGAACGTTGAGGCTATCATTGATGTTGCTAAAGAAAAAGCGACCAACAGTCCCATATGGAGTGGTTTTTGTGTGCCCATCGGAGAAATATTCAAGAATAGATAGACAAAACCAAATGCGATAATACCAAGAATTATACTATTGACAAGACCAATTGATAGTTCTTTTTTAACATGTTTCTTTTTATTATCGCCTTGAATCTTTTGATGGTGAAGTCCTAGAATTGTTACAGCTAATGACTGTGTACCAATGTTACCAGCCATTGCCAGAATAAGTGGTTGGAACAAAACAAGGGCAGCAACCTCAATCAATGTCAATTCAAAAACTGATAGAAAGACTGCCATTAATAAGTTAAGTATAACAGAAAACAATAGCCAAGGAAAACGCATTTTAACTCTTTCAAACGCAGTTGAATAGTCTTGATAATCGCCCAGTGAAGCAATCTTATCAAGTTGTGAATCAAATGTTTCACTAATTTCATCAAAGATATCATCTGCGGTAATCATTCCGATTAATCCGTTGTCTTCATTTAATACACCCATTACCTTTAAATCATAATCTTTTAGTTTTTGGATGGTTTGGCTGATCGGTTCATACTCATAAACATATGATTCTTGATAGTCAATTATCTCTGATAAAACATTGTGTGGTCTAGCAACAATTAAACTTTTTAAGTCTACTGTTCCAACGTAATGGTTGTTATCATCAACAACAAACAATACGTCCATGTCATGGTTTTCGTCTGCTGATTGAATTACTGTATGTGTCGCTTCTTTAATACTCATATTTTGATTAATGCTAATCAGGTTAGTATTCATGATTGCAGCTGCGACATCATCTTGATATATTAACAGTTTTTCAATTAAATGCTTTTTCTTATTTTCTAACAAATCTAGATATTGATCATTTTCATCATCTTCTAACTGCTCAATAAACGTTTTTAAATCATCTGTATTTAAAGTGTTTAGAAGTTGCTTTTTTGTCTTTAAATCAAGAAGATCCAAGAAGTCAACTTGTAAATCAAGATTAAGTTCGATAAACAGTTTTTCTTTTTGCTCTAATGTTAATAGACTGACTAATTTTTCTTTATCATCATCTTCCAGATATGGATACAGCTTCGCGATATCATAGGCATGTAGTTTTTTTAGTTGTTTTTTTATCTGTTCATTACTGTGATTAAAATTGATTGCTTTTCTCATCCTAGCACACCTCCAATAAAGATCATTGCTAAACTAAAATATATTACCAAAGCTGCAATATCAATAAAAGTAGTGATAAATGGTCCTGATGCAACGGCAGGGTCAAATTTAAGTTTTCTTAATGTAACTGGCACAATTATCGCAATAACAGGAGCAATTATAACAGTTAGCCATAGAGATAATCCAATCAACAATGATATTTCAACGGGTGATAGTTGACTTGATAAAGATGGATTTAATAACGCAAAAACATAGGTTATAATAAATGCCACAAAACCGATGATTATCCCATTTATAAAACCTACAGTAATTTCTCTGTATTCATTTTTCGACATCTTTTCATTTGATGATGTCAACTTTTTTAAGATGACCGCTAATGTTTGTGTAGCAATATCACCGGCAGTGTCTAAAATTAGTGGCTGAAAAACAATAAGGATTGCTGCCACACTGATCACTGCTTCAAAAAATGATGTAACAATCGAAATCGGAACCGATAGCACTAACAATCCAACTAACCACGGAAGTCGTTGTAATGCCGCTTTAAAGAAATGTTTTGATTCGTCTTGCGGTAATGCAGCAAGTTTTTCAAAGTCTTCTTCCTTTTCTGCTTGGAAAATATCAATCATGTCGTCCATTGTAACAACGCCAAGTAAGGTCTTATTCTTATCAACAACCGGCATAATATAACTGTCATAATTACGCATGGTTTCAGCTGTGTGGACTAAATCATCATCATCATAAACGGCTTCTGTCTCATTGATAATCGTTTTTACTAGAGCAGGAGTTTTTGTTTTTAGTAATTGTTTTAAGGAGATCGTTCCCAAAAATGTATGGTTATCATCAACAACTGACAACGTTGTAATATAATCAACGTTTGGTGCTTCCTTAATGACTAGTTTAGTTGCTTCTTTGACATCCATGTTTTGATTGATAACAATGATTCTGTCTGTCATTGCCGAACCGGTTTGACGATCATCATAGGAAATCCATTGTGATAGTTTTGATGATTCTCCATCTAAAGCATCAACCAATATCTGCTGTTCCTCATCCTCTAATTCCAAAATAATGTCTCTTGCATCATCTGGTTCCATTAAGGAAACAAGTTTAATTTGATCCTCTAATTGAAAAAGAGCTAAAATTTCAGCTGCTAATTCATCATCCAGATAAACAAGAATTTTAGCTTTGTTAATATTATTTAATTTATTAATCTCATTAAATTGTTCTTCTTTCGAAAGATTTGCTAATCTTTGAGCAAAATCGTGGGCATGTATTCTTTTTTTCACGCTAACCTCCTTTAATCGTTTTTTTCACCAAACATTCTTTTTGCTGTTTGAATACTTAATGCCTTTTCTTCATCATTATGGCTTATTTTAACAATTTGATTAAATGTATCAATCGCTATAACTGTCATTTGATCATATAATTTGATCTTCTCTTGGTTTAAGAACAATAGTAAGGCCTTTGAATCCTGGACTCTCGTTAACCTGAATGCTTGATTAAGACCTATGTCAAACAAGTTCAATCTTGAAACTTTGGGTATATTGTTACTAAAGTCTGGAATTGGATTTCCATGCTGACAATACTTTGGTTCACCAAGATATCCATATATTCTTCTTAAAACGTGATCACTTGTCGCATGTTCTAATCTTTCTGCATCTTCATGAACTTCCTCCCAGGAAAAACCGAGTTCCTTAGTTAAAAAGACTTCCCAAACTCGGTGTGAACGAATCATTCTAATCGCTTCTTCTTCACCCTTCTTTGTTAAAATAACTCCTTTATAGGGATAAAACTTGATTAACTTTTTAGCGGCCAATCTTTTGATCATTTCATTAACACTTTGGTCAGTGTAACCAAAATGACTAGCAAGCTCGTTTAATTTAACATGTTGTGATTTTTTCTCTTTGTCTAGTTCATAGATTGCCTTTATATAATCTTCTTCCGCCCTGTTCAACTTAACACCTCCTAGCCCAGTGCCACATCTAAAGCCATCATGATGATAAAGCCTACCATCACACCTAAGACAGCAAAGTGTGCACCTTTTTTCGATATTGTTTGCTGTGCTTCAGGAATCAATTCTTCAACTACAACATAAATCATTGCACCCGCAGCAAATGCTAAAGCATAAGGTAACAATGGTCTGGCATAGGACACTAAAACTGCTCCTAAAACACCGGCAATTGGTTCAACAAACCCTGACAACTGTCCATAAAAGAAAGCTTTTTTACGACTAATTCCTTCTTGACTTAATGGAATTGAAACTGCTGCTCCTTCTGGGAAGTTTTGAATCCCAATCCCAAACGCTAATGCAACAGCAGATAAAACTCCTGCCGTTGGGCTCCCCGTTGATGCATTGACTGCAGCAAATGCCACCCCCACAGCAAGCCCTTCAGGAATATTATGCAATGTAATCGAAAAGACCAATAAGACCGTTCTTCTGAATTTACTGGGAATTCCTTCGGGGCTGTGGTCTGGTCCAAAGTGAATGTGTGGAATCGTTTTATCAGCAACATATAAAAATAATCCTCCCAATGCAAATCCAACTGCAGCAATCAACCATGGTACTGAGCTAGTTTCACTGGCATATTCAATTGCTGGAGCAAGTAATGACCAAAAGCTAGCCGCAATCATTACTCCTGATGCAAAACCTAGCATAAAATTAAACAAACTTCGATTGATTGTCTTGAAGAAAAAAACTAAACCCGCGCCTAGAGCAGTCATTCCCCAAGTAAACAGTGTTCCTAGTAATGCTTGTTGCCATGCCTCTAGACTAATAAACCAATTTAACATAAACTATACCTCTTTTCATGCATACATTAAAATTTTCTTAAGTATAGTATAACATATTTTTTAAGTGTTTTCCATGTAGAAGAAATAAAAAGCATATCCTTTTTTAGATACGCTTTTTGCATGCATAAAAATTAAATTTTTACGCTCAAAAATCAAATTTTACATCTTCACGTTTTACAGATTCAGCTTCAAAGAATTCTCTTTCTGTAAAGTTCTTCCAACGAGCAATAATATTGCTTGGGAAAACGACGACTTTTTGGTTGTAAATTGACACGTTTGAGTTATAAACACGTCTTGCAGCTTGTAGGTTTTCTTCAACTTCCATCGTAGCATCTTGCAATTGTGAAATATTTTTTGATGCTTTTAAGTCTGGGTATTGCTCAACTACAACGTTAATTGCTTGAAGTCCACGTGTGATTTCATTCGCAAACTCCTGTTTATCAGCAATTGGCGCTTGATGGGCTGGCTGACGCATTGCAACAACTTTTGTTAACGTTTCCTGCTCGTGTTTCATATAACCTTTAGCCGCTGCAAACATTTTTGTTAGTAAATCAAATCTCTTTGTTAAAGCTACGTCAATACTTGATTCTGATTCATCAATTTTAACTAACTTTCTTCTAAATGCATTAATTGTGCTAATAATCCAACTGATAATAATCAGCGCAATTACTGCGATAACAACTAAAACAATAATCCAAGGGTTCATCTTTTTTCTCCTTTATCTATTTTGATTAAACTTCGAACTATCTAAACGCAATTCATTAACAATTGCCGCTATCAAATCAACATCCGAGGCAAACACCTTAATACTCTCTTCATTTATCTGTTTTCTAAAATCAATTTCTAAATAGTTTTTCCGATCATTGACGCCAATATGCAATTCATTTTTTTGAAAGCAATACATAATTGATCCTGCGTGCAATTTCTCTAATTCTAATAGTTTTTCCAATACACTTGATGTGATGATATAAAAACCATGTTCTTTTGAAGACGAGAATATTCTAAACTTTTTGTTAAACTGAATACTTTCTGTTTCAAATCGCTCCAAACCTCTTGTGTTTGTGTAACTACCGCTACCTTCTACAATCTTTAACACATCTTTAAATGATCTTTTAAAGCGGTATACATACCATCTGCCTCTGAAGTACGTCTCATAACTTACTATTTGATTTCCTCTTGAGTCACGTCTGACAACTCGTTCCTTTAAATCGACATCAGATACTTCAAACTCAACACCTTTATAGCTAGCTTTGACATAATCTTCGCCATTAAAGCGATCTGGCCTTCTAATCAAACCTGCACTCATAATTGTTTCAAGTGAGATAGTTTGCTTGTGGTTATAATAAATGTTATCAAAATGCTGACTTAAAACATACATAACAACATCGTTTTTTACTGTAGTCTTGAATTCCTTTGCAAATTTTTCCGCTCTTGCAAAAAAATTCCCACTAATCAATCCGGCAACTAAGGCCCCTATAAGCAAGTAATACACTTGGGTAAAGAGGGCAATGGCTACGATTAATCCAGCAATTAGAAATATTAGAAATCCTTTCTTTTGCTCTTGCTTGAAACTATCATATAGTTTTAAACGTTTTGCTTCAAGTTGCTTTATATCAATCATTTTATCACCTGATTTATTTTATAACAATTTCTTGAAAATTGCAATTTTATCCGTATTTTCCCAAGTTAATCCTGCCTTTTCTTTGCCAAAGTGTCCATAGGCAGAAGTCTTTTTAAAATTCGGTTGTTTTAATCTCAATGTATCGATTATTCCTTTCGGTTTCAAATCAAAATTATCTTTAACTACTTCATAGATCTTTTCTAGTGGTACTTTTTCTGTTTTCATTGTATCAATGTATAAACTAACAGGTTCAGCAACCCCGATTGCATAAGCAATTTGGATTTCACATTGCTCCGCAATTCCTGATGCAACAATGTTCTTTGCAATATATCTAGCCATGTAAGCTGCACTGCGATCAACTTTTGAAGCATCCTTACCAGAGAATGCCCCACCACCATGGCGAGCATAGCCACCGTATGTATCAACAATTATTTTTCTACCTGTTAAACCAGCATCTCCTTCTGGTCCACCAACAACAAATCGTCCGGTTGGATTGATTTGATAAATCGTCTTTGAAGTATCATAATCCTTCAAGACGGGCTCAATAACGTGTTTGATTAATGCTTTACGAAGTAACTCCATTTCCCAATCTGGATCGTGTTGGGCTGATAAAACAACTGTATGAATGTATTTTGGCTTGTTGTTTTCATCATAAGCAACTGTTACTTGTGTTTTACCGTCAGGTCTTAATCCATTCATGATTTTGCTTTTGCGAACATAAGTAAGTCTTTCTGCTAACCTATGCGCTAAGCAAATAGGTAGTGGCATAAAGCTTTCTGTTTCGTTGTTTGCATAACCAAAAACAAAACCTTGGTCGCCTGCCCCTTGTTCCTTTTCTTCTTTTTCGTCAACACCTTGGGCAATATCGCTAGATTGTGGTTTAATTCTGACATCGATTTCAACATCGTCAGGGCAAAAGCCGTCTTCAGTACAACGATAGCCGATTTCTCTAATTGCGCGTCTTGCAATAGCTGCGTAATCTAAAACTGCAGTTGTTGATATTTCGCCAAAAATCAAGACGAATTTAGTTGTTACACTTACCTCACACGCCACTCTTGCATTTGGATCCTGCACCAGTGCTGCATCTAAAATTGAATCGGCAATATAATCACAGACTTTATCTGGATGCCCTTCCGTTACGGATTCACTACTAAATAATCGAATCATTCTCTTCCCTCTTTCAAAAAAAATACACTTTTGAGAAAAAGCGTATTTATGTTTTCCTCATTGATGGGTTTCCCCCTCCTGAAAGCACCTAATTGAATAGGTTGCTGCTACATCCAAGGTCAGTGGCCTCCGTAGCTCAGAATAAGTTTATATTCTATTGACTGCATTAATGATATCTTAATTGAATCTAAATGTCAAATGAAATTAGTAGAAAACACACACTGTGTCAAAAAAACAATGATATTCCTTTCTTGACAATTTTGAATTGATACCATTTTCTTGTACTTTATGTTCTTTGTAGTTCTTGTATCATTTATTGATCCATACCTCTTCACCTTTTTCTAAACGTTTAGTCATCAGTTCGATTTCTGCTTTTTTATCGTTGTACTCAATACCGAACTTTGTAATGAGTAAATATTTAATCGCTGTGATTTCAGGAAGCGACTGCTTCTTATACTTTGTGATACGTTTTTTAGTACCCGATTTAGTTTCTTCAATCACAGTTTGTGTTTCTTCATATTCAAATCCAACCGCTCGTTGATACATTGCATCGACGAGCTTTTCTTTTAACTCCTCATCACCATATTGAAATGCCTTATTCAATTTAGGATGAGCTTTTCTTAACTTAATGAGTGTCTTTTCTGTAATACCTAAGTATTCAGCAACCTGTCTTTGAGTTGCTCTTTTAGATATCATTTCAGATATGGCTTTTAATCTACTATTTAGATGCCCAGATTCTTCCCAACGCTCATACAGATCTAGCATTTTCCCTTTCATTCAATCACTCCAACTGTACAACTGTCATTGCATAAAACTGTAATAGTTTACCAGTTGGAATACTACAAGTATCTCTGCAAAAACAAAAAGGAACTCATTTCTGAATTCCCATTATTTCTAGGCTGGTTTTAAAGCCAGTATTCCATGTTATTTATAGCATATCAAAATAGTCAACTTTTATCTATATGCTTAAAGCATAATCGAAACCGTGAACTATTATTGGCGTTTTCCAACCAATAACAACCTTTAGTTGCTTACTGAATTGCTTTTCTTTTCGTTTCCATTTTGTTAGCCCACATACACAGATTATCGGCGTAATAAAATAAAATTATTCTTGAATTTCTTTCAATTCTTGTTCAATCATATATTCTTCTCTAATTTCAGACAATGTTTTATTGCTTTCCTTATGAATTGCAAAGACATAGGTCTGAATACTTGACCATCCGTAAAGATTTTTAAGCCATACTTGCATTGATAACTCTTTACCATCTACTTTAACATTCCCATTTTTCAGAAGAATAGCTTCATCTTCTCTATCTTTTGCTCGTATAATATCGCCTGCTTTAACAACACCCCATGAAAGCATGGTGTCAATTTTAGGTAATGATCTTCTCGTTATTCCTTTTGAAACTCTTTGAGCTGGTTCTGATTTATCAAGTAAGTTCACGTAGAAATCATCATAATTTGCCACAGGTAATAATTTTTCCGTATCCAAATAAATCTCCGAACCTAATTTATACGGAATTAGCTTAAAGCAACTCATATCGACTTTGTTTTTATTGAGCCAAGCAACTGCTGACAAAGTCTGTTCGTCAAATTCAGAAGCAACTAATATAATTCGTTGGTTTTCATTGAATTTGTCTATAGCATTATTAACTTTCAAAAACTCTTTTATTTTTCTAAGTCCAAGTTCGTATGATGTTAGTTCATTTAGTGTAAATTCTTCTTTATATTTTTCAATATAAGGAGCATAGACAATTTTCACTATTTCTTCAACAGATTTAATGGTTGCATAACTAGCTGCATATCGGATAGCTTGAAATTCAAAGGCTTCTTTTCTGCCTTCAATATCTTTTCTATCACGTTTAATTTCGATTAAGACCACAGAACCATTATTATCAATTGCTGTTAAATCACTTCTGCCATTCTTTTCGTTCTTTACCTGTCTACCAATAATCAGTAACGATTCTTCATCATCACAAACCATATCAATATTAGTTCTAAGAACTTCTTCAATATCACTTTCTAGTAGTCCTAAGTCTGAGAAAGTTACCTTCTCGATTTTTGTTGCTTTTTTGCTTTTAAGATTATACATGAAATCCTCCCGAAAAATTTGAATTGATACCATTTTCTTGTACTTTATGTTCTTTGTAGTTATTATATCATTTATTGATTCATGAGTCTATATTGGATAGGTGAATAACCACCTAGTGTGAGTTTAATTCTTTCGTGATTATACCAATAGATATATTCATCAATAGTTCGAATTAAGTCAGCCAATGATTTAACCTTTTGTAAATAGATGGTTTCGCATTTAAGTGTCCCGAAGAAGCTTTCAACCACTGCATTATCATAAGCGTTGCCTTT
>Ga0265293_10003137_pt1 | contig 31337 bp, 34 predicted proteins | sample Munlanlewell138R_FD_192505 | JGI IMG/M metagenome (GOLD analysis project Ga0265293, IMG submission 192505) | Leachate microbial communities from a municipal landfill in Southern Ontario, Canada - Leachate well 138R | ecosystem: Engineered > Solid waste > Landfill > Unclassified | place: Canada... | reverse complement strand
TGCAATAAGTATCAAGTTGTGCTACAATAATAGCGGTCTATTTACCGGGACGTGGCGCAGCTTGGTAGCGCACTTGCATGGGGTGCAAGGGGTCGCAAGTTCAAATCTTGTCGTCCCGACCATGAGGCACATAAAGCGAGATTTTCTCTCGCTTTTTTTATAAAAAATAATTATTGGCACTTGACATGGTTGAGTGCCAATAGTATAATAATAAGTGAAAGGGGTGAGAGTATGTTAACGATTTTCAACAGACTCAGAATTCTTGGAACCAATGAAGATGTCCTTGAAATCAAAGCATTCCTTAATGCCACACAAAAAGACGAGAAAAGCATACTTGATTTAAAGAAAATCCAAAAGGATTTTGATGGTGAAATAACAGATATTATGCTAGGTTATGATATCATCACATTTAAATCGAATGTATCTGTGCTTCCTGTCATCACCGAACTATCAAAACGCTTCAAAGATGTTAAACTAGCGCTTCAAAGTGTATCTGAAAGCAAGAAAGAAATGGATAACACGCGTATCACTGAGGTTGAAAAAACACATGTTATCATACAAGATGGTAACATCATCAGTGAATCCAAATCGTCATCAAAAGAACTAGAAACACTCAAAGAAGACAAGCAAATGATTGAAAACAAGGATACAAGTGCATCAAAAAAAGAACTCGTCTCAAGGGAATCACTATTCGACTTACAAGACAAATTTTTCAAGGATATTCAAGCGTTTATGAAAGATTTCACAGATTCATTCTTCAAACATTGGTTCTAAACAAAAAAAGGCTTAATTAAGCCTTTTTTATTCTGAAATGAGTGATATATAATCTGTTGTTAATGTGATTGAAAGATTGCCATTTCTAACTCTAATGTCATCAAGCATCTGTTTTTGATCGATGTTTGCTTTTAGTTTGACCAAGAAGGTCAATTCAAAGAGTGTTCCAAAATCTGTTGTCTTTACCTTTTGGAGATGAGATGATAAGGTGTACTTTGCAAAGATGTCATCAAATACATTGGCATAGTTTAGATTTTCAGGAATAATAATTTTTAATTTGGCATGTGTTTTGCGTTGGACATCGAGTTTAAGCATGTTGATGATAACAAGGACTAAAGCAATAAAGCCTGTGATGAGAAGTGCATAATAGATCATTCCCAAAGACATTGCAAGACCAATGCCGACTGCACTCAAGATATATGCAATATCCCTTGTATCAGAGATTGCTGTACGAAAGCGGACCAATGTAAAGACACCAGCAAGCGAGAAAGCTCTAGCGATATTATTCGATACCAACATGATAATAATCGACACAACAAGGGGTAGTAATAGGAGTGTTGTATTAAATGCATGATCATATACTTGTCTGCGATGGGTAAAAGCGTAGAGAATTGACATTGCTGCGCCAAGCAAAGTCGATAGACCAAGAATGATTAAGACCTTGAGCAAGGTCATGTCACTTAAATCAATGACCGTTAAGAGTGTCGTCATCGGTAATGCCTCCTATATAATATTCATATGCCTTTCCATATTTGGAGAAAGATTGACTATAGATTTTGAGTTCTGAGAGTTTGTCTACAATCCAAAAAGGAAAATTCTGATCTGATTTAATCTCCATAATGACACTATCTTTATGTGGAAGGATTGATTGTCCAGATTGGTCATCTAGGTTCAAAGAAGTTGTTCGGTATTGGATGTTGAAATCAAAGGTGATTCGGATATCATCAGATGCTGAGATCAATGCGATGCGGTCATATTTGATGTAAGCACCAGGTTTAGCTTGGTGTACATGAATGAAATAATCAATCTCTTTCATCATTTGTTGATCATGATAGTTATCAAAAGTTGGAAATACTTTGTTATCAAGATAGTTAAGCGCATCCTCGTATGATAGTGTGACACGTCTTTTATTAACTCTACGCAAGTATTTTTTCTTAATCTCTAGATAGACCGTACTATGCTTTTCTACGGGATTATCATAGGTTCTCAACCGTAATTTTTCTTTATATCTTGGTTTTTGTATCGAACTACGAATGATACTAAAATCAGTGGTATCAAAATAGAGATTATAGATGGTGTAATGTTTACCACCTAATGAATAGGGATCAAAGGATAAATAGTTTTTAAAGTAGTCAATACATATTTGCATTGTGGTTTCATTTATCAAGTATTTTCTTTCATAACGATTAAAGATAGGTTGTTTCATAATAACCCCTAGTTTGTAACTCATTCAATACAATAGATCCAGTCAATGATTCAATCAAAACGACTATCAAGATTATACCACGTTATCAAGAATTACTAAAGATATATAACATAAGAAACACACCTTTTTAACGGCATTTTTAGATAAATTAAGTAAATGATTGGTAGACGATGAAAAAGTGGAAATATCATTAGACAAATCAAGGTGTATTTGATAAAATAGGTATTGCGACGTGATGTGCACCCGTAGCTCAGTTGGATGAGAGCGTAACCCTCCGAAGGTTGAGGTCGCATGTTCGATTCATGTCGGGTGCACCATAATGGAGGAATACTCAAGTGGCTGAAGAGGCGGGCTTGGAAAGCTCGTAGGCTGTCAAAGGCGCAGGGGTTCAAATCCCCTTTCCTCCGCCATATAACAAGCATTGGTTTGATTCAATAAGTGATTATTATATAACCATGTATTTAGCCTTAATGAAATCATAGTTGAGATGATAATTCGACTAGTTTTTTTCATTAAAAATAGTTATCTCTAGAATAAATCAACACTGTAGAAAATCGAATATCTTTAATAGCATGCATTTATAAGATATAAAGAATTTTCTCTTCAATTGTCTGGATTTTTTCTGTAATGTATAATGCTTCATAAATAATGAGTTTGTCATAGATCCTAATATTTAAAAGGTTTTTAAAAAATATTCATCCGTCGCGAAATTAGAAGAAAAATAGGTGAAATTCAATGGAAACATTATTGTTAAATAATGAATACTTGAGTCAATTTAAAAATTATATGAGCACCTACAGATTAGCTCATGATGAAACTTTTTTATCGCTTGAAGATATTGAGAATTTTCGGATAGATCAGAACAATCATACGATGATATCGATAAAAAGAGGTGAAATCATTGGATGTTTGTCACTTATGTTATCACCATATTATTTAAAAGCAAATAAAGCAAGGGTTAGAATATTCCACTGTATTGAACCCATTCAATACCACTATGAGACACTACTAAAATCAATTGGAGATCTCAGCAACGAAATTGAAAAATTAGAGTTATTTATACCAGATTATTTAGGTCCTGTGATACAGATTTACAAATCTCTAGGATTTACTTATTATCGAAACGCCTATGTCATGGAAGAAAAAAACAAAAGTCAAGTATATGCAAAATTTCCTAAAGGATTTGAACTTAAACCTTTTAGGTTTAATCAAGATGAAGAAGCATATGCAGAGGTTAGAAATCGCGCTTTTCGTCATTTGAAAGGATCAGAAGTACCCCTAACACCTGATCAAGTGAAAGATCAATATCAAGATAAATCTGTTTTAAAAGACGGCATGAGGATTTTGTGGCATCATCAAGTACACGTTGGTGTGATTAGAATGCTTTTAGATGAAGAAGGTCGACTCATTAGTTTTGTTGCCCCGATTGCCATCATACCTGAATATCAAGGTAGAGGTTTAGGTTTGGAATTGCTAAATGCAGGCATAGAAATTGGCCAAAATGCAGGTCTATATGACTGTTTGTTATCGCTCAATAGTGAAAATGAACAAGCGCTGAAACTATATAAGAAACTTGATTTTGAAGTATTAATCACAGTATCTTGTTACCATTTGAAAATCTGAAATGATTCCTAATATTAGAATGATCACAAAAACTATAAACCACCGGAATCAGTGAACATTCAGTTTGCTATAGGCACCAATAGATTCAAAGTTTTCGAACCATAAATTTAATTTAGTAAGATAAATATGGTAAGTGTATTCATGACACGTTTTATGATTTTGTTTGTGAATTTAAGCTCGTAACATTTGTGATGATATGCACTCCACAATCAAGTATTACAAGAAGAATATTTCAGGATTAGGATTTGGTATATTCACACGAATAGAAAGATGGTTTATCTTATTTCTATAGTTTATTTTGTTGTCGATATTATCAACAAATCCTGCTTAAAATCAACATTACAAAAATAGAGTTATGCAAACACATAACTCTACTCTTTTTTATTTGATGTCCGTTTTAAACATTTACTTTTATTTACAGAAACTTTTTTTTATTCTTCGTATTCTGATATAGGATGGATAAATGATGCACAAACCTTCCAATAATCAGCTGATATATAAGCTTCTAATGAATCATCTGGAACGTATATTGTTAAAGTGTTTTCATTAAAACCAGCAGATGAAAGGAGTGGTGTGATACTACCATCTGAAACATCACTACGGTGAACAATGAGTGAGGTAATCGATGAATCAGCGATTACATATAATCCTAAGTATGTGACAGTGCTGGGTAGGTGAAGTGCCGATAACGATTTTGATGTTCCAAATGCACTTTGACCTATCATAGATACCTGATTTAAATCAATGGTTTCTAAATGTTGATTGTTATAAAACGCATAATCACCAATTGTTTTAATCTCATTGGGTACAACAAACGCTGTCCCAGCTTTATTTGCAGGATAACTAACTAGTGTATTACCCTCATATAAAACCCCATCAATACTTTGATAGATTGGGTTGGTTTCACTGACGATTATTTCTTTTAAACCCACCATGCCACGAATGATGAAGTTACCAGTAAAATCATTGAGATTTAAACTTTCGATGTATATGTTTTCGATTAAGCCCAAGATATTAGTAACACCTTCAGGAATACTGTAGGTTGTATCTTTTTTACCACTTGGATAATAAATGATTTTTGATAGATCGTGTGAGAACAATACACCATCAACAAGTTTTAGATAAGGATGAGCTTCATCTATGATAAGAGTAGTAATATCTGGTGCCTTTAGCAATGCATCCGAAAGGAACATTGTATCTGCTTTTGGGATTTCAATCGTGTGAAGATTGATTGCTCCTTCAACTATGTTAGCAGCCCAAGACACCTTAAAATCTTTTGGTATCATTGGATCTAAAACAACAGAATAATTGGTATAAGATTGCCCAAAAATGTTTAATGATTCAATATGTGAAATCTCAAGGATTGGACAGGATTCACCAAATGGATAAGTACCGACTTCAAGATCATGCGTATCTTGACTACATGTGGTTGGATAAAGTGATAATACATCGGCAAGTTCAAGGTGATTAAAAGTATCTTCATAAGGCAATTCTAGTTCACCATAATATCTTAAAGATTCCAACGCAGTGGCGTTATAAAACGCTCTATATTCGAGTTTTACATCAGCAGAGATATGTATATCCACAACTGTAGAATCTGTGAACGCCTCAGATGCAATATGCGAAACATATTTACCCTCGATTTTTTGAGGGACAACTAAATATGTATCATTTCCAATGTACTTATCAATTTTAATGGTATCATCGATCAAAGTTGCATGTGATACTTCCTTTTCAATAACAGAATAGGTGAAATGATCATCTATATCTTCAAATACAGCCTCTAATTGAATCGATTTTTGGATGGTATAGTTTAATTGATGGGTGGATTTCCCATCACTCCATCCGATAAAAACTTGATTGTCTTCACTCACAATCGGTAAACTCACAACGGTATCTTCAACCAAGTCACTCATTTTTTCATACAATTCGCCATTCACTTTGAGCGTTAGCTCTAAGTTTTCCTTAGGGATATTGTTATTACTTGAGTTAATTAGACTACAACCTGTGAGTACAAAAATCATCATAAAGAAAGACACAACATAAAAAAATTGTTTTTTATACATATGAATAACCTCTCTCTAATTATGCAATTACTTAATGATAACACTTAAAAAAACTTAAGTAAATAGAATTTTATGATTAAATTAAAATATCCTAACTGATACCAAAAACTGTACTTTGTAATCATTTAAGTATATGCAGGAGGTATTTGATGAAAGATACAACAAACGCTTATGCAACAACATTTTATCAATCTGTTGATTGATATATCTAAGAAGTGGATGAAATCTTCATCCTCATTTTATAAGTATTTAAAAGTCATTTATCAAAAATGTCTAGTTGCATTTTGAATAAAGTAACGTTAGTATTAAAATATATGTGGTACTAGTGGACATATATACTTAATATGTAGACTCAAAAATAAGAGGTTTCACTATGATTGAAAGAATGACACGCACTCACCCTGTGATGCAAGTTGCTCAAATACTTTATCGAACAGATGATTTCATCTTTCCCTTTCTCTTTGGAAAACAGGAGATGGGTGTTAAAAGGCTGTCCAAATTATTGGTTCAAGATAACAATAGTTTTTCATATCAACACATTCATGTAGCTGTTGATAAAGAGATTGTTGGTGTCCTCTTGGAACATGATACTCATACGCGAAATCATGATTTTAAAGCTTTTTTTAAAGCCTTTGGCTTTTTTGGTTTGCTTTGGCTCGCTATTAAAACTATCATACTTGCACCACTCACATTTCGAAGCTCTAAAGAGGGAAGATATATTCAATGTCTTTGTGTTCATCCATCTCATCGAGGTCAAGGTATTGGGAGTTCACTTCTAGACGATGCATTCCACAGAGCGGATAAAGAAGGTATCACAACCATCGAATTAGATGTTTCAATAGATAACAAACCTGCACAAAAACTATATGAGAAATTTCACTTTATATCAATCAAGACACGTATTTCATGGTTTCACCGTAAAAAACAAGTGAGAATGATCAAACATCAACCTTTCATGTCCTCATAACAGGTCCATTTGATGAAATTGAATAGTAAAAAATAGGAGATAAAGATGATCTACACAAAAGAAGAACTATACGAAGCAAAAAGACAGATATTTTCAGTCATTTCCAAAACTGAAGGTGTCATAAAGACATTTGAAAATAAGCCCAATCCATCAAGATATAAGTCTCAAATCACTTTAGCTAAACGGAGATTAGCTGCTTTTAAAATAGCTAACCATCTCATTGATGAAGAGCTCAATTCAAACGACTAGAAAGAGTTTATCAATACTCATGGGAGGTCATAAGTTATGAAACATTTTACTATATGGATATTACTCATAGCCATGATGCTTACTCTATCATCATGTTATAAGCGTTTAGATCAACGATTCACCATACCACTCGATGATGCTACATTTTCATATCAAGATGACAATGAGCTCGATTATTTAGGCTACAAAATAACTACTTTTGAGGTAACTTTTGCAAAAACATATCAAACGACTGAACTTCTAGACGAATATGACTTAAATTTGTTCGCTGATTTTTCTAAAGTACCCATTGAACTCTATGAAGTCGATTTTATTGTTGCTTTTGATCATGAAGAAGCCCATCATTATGATGCAAAGTTTATCGGACAAGCGAACCCAGGTCGTAAAAATGCTTACCGTTTCTATCTCTATATCCCTGGATTATTTAGTGTCACTGATGAATACACTATTATCTTTGAATTTGACCCCAAAGAAAATCATGAACAGCTTGAAATCATCTCCGTTCAACTACAAGATAATATCAATGGATACCCCAATGACAGAGACACTTTTTTTGATATCAAACGTAAAAATACAGATGAATGACCAAGCATTTTCAAGTTGGCTGAAACTTTATATTTCATCTTCAATATTTTCCTAAAAATCGTCATGAGAAGTGATATCTTTTTCGTTTACTTGTGCTATAATACTGTCTGTGATAAAGGAGATGAATCATATGCAAGTCATGGGTAGAAATTATCGTGGGAAGCACTTAAAGAAGAACCAACTCAAAAGAGCCCAAATGAACGGTAAGAAAATTGTACGTAATAAAATTGCTAAGTCAGCCTAATAAAAGACATACAATGTCTTTTTTTCTTGTATAAAGTGACATCGATGACTGCCACAAAGACTGGATTATGTGATATAATTTCTACTAAGGATGTGACAACATGATTGTTTTAGTCGGAGCAAGTGCAAGTGGAAAAACCGAACTTGCTAAACAACTCTATCAAAGTTTTGGTTATAAAAAATGTATCACGACAACAACCAGAAAACCACGAATCAATGAGAAGCATGATGTAGACTACCATTTTTTATCAACCGATCAATTTAGATCACTTACAGAAAGTGATGCATTTTATGAAATTACAGAGTATAACGGTCATTTTTATGGTATTCAAAAGCGGGATGTCAATCCAGACGGCGTTGTCATCGTGGATCCTCATGGAGCTAATACATTGATTCAAAAAGCAGGGGATCTTGTCTATATCGTCTATGTTGAAACCTCCGAAGAGATAAGAAAACGTCGGATGATGGAGCGAAAAGATGATATGGAACTGATAAGAAAGAGACTTGAAAATGATCGCATCGTATTTAGAAAAGAAGCCTTCCTAAAAATTGATTTACACCTCTATAACGAAACCCATACATTGCTTGATCTCGCTTATAGAGTTCATCAATCCTATCAATATCATTTAAAGAAGTAAAACTGTTTAATAAAGAGAGTTATCCTCTCTTTTTTTGTTTAAATACTTTGAATATCCAAACAACATATGATATGATGAAAGAAGCAACATTTCGCTTAGAAATCACAGTAAATGAGGTCACTATTTATGATCATAGAACCATCTATTCGATCCAATATTTTCTTAAATGCTCATCCGCTAGGATGCAAACAGTTTGTCTATGATAGTATTTTAGAAGCAAAAACAAAAAAGCCATTTGATGGCCCCAAAAAGGTATTAATTATCGGTGGTTCATCAGGTTATGGTCTAGCATCGAGGATTGCACTAGCTTATGGTGCATCAAGTGATACGATTAATATCTCTTTTGAAACACCACCTAAGGGCAAACGCACAGGTACAGCAGGTTGGTGGAATAATGTATTCTTTCAACAGTTTGCTAAAGAGACACAACATATACATAAGGATTTTATCGGTGACGCCTTTGGTAAAGCCATGAAAAAAGAGGTCACCACATACATTAAAGAGCGCTTTGGAAAACTTGATCTTGTCATCTATTCACTCGCTGCTGGAGCCAGAATGAATGAAGAGAAGAATGAACTGATTAAATCAAGCATTAAGGCAATTGGAGAAGATGCTGTGGGTAAAACCATTGATCTTGCTGATTTAACGGTTAAAGAACTCATTATTGGTACAGCCACAGAACAAGAGATTGATGATACCGTCTATGTCATGGGTGGAAGTGCATGGAAAGATTGGATCGATACACTCGTAGAAGCCGATCTTGTTAATCCTGGATTTAAGACGATTTCTTACACCTATATTGGAGGACCAACGACCGATAAGATCTATCGAGGTGGAACACTCGGTAAAGCTAAAGAAGATCTTGAAATGCAAGCACGCATCATGAATGAAGAGCTTCATAAAAAATATCAAGGAGAAGCACTGATTTCCTCATCTAAAGCAGTTGTCACTAAGGCTAGTGTCTTTATACCTCAAATGCCTGTTTACGTCTCATGTCTTTTTGATGTGATGACAAGACATGGTATCCATGAATCCACCTTATCGCACAAATATCGACTCTTTCAAGATATGATTTATGGAGACAAACGAATCATTGATAATGAAAATAGAATACGTCTTGATCACCAAGAAATGATCGAATCTATCCAAAAAGAGACCATCCATATGATGCAAACCTTATCTGATCAAGAGCTCTTTGAACTAAAAGGCACAAAGATGTTTATTAAGGAGTTTCATCAAATCCATGGCTTTGAATATGATAGTATTGATTACACGAAAGATATTGATCTCGATCAATTGGCGACACTTTTACCAGAATAAGGATGCTTGCATCCTTTTTTTATAAAAAAAGCCTTATTGCAGGCGATAGGTATAAAGAGGAGTATAGGTTAACTTTCCGTCCACTTGATGACTCAAGTAGATATGGATACAATTTATGTTAAGTTTTTTTTCAGAAAGTGACAACGAGTTGATATCAAACTGTTGACCTAGCTTAACGTTTCTTGCAATAGTAAGATGCGGATGAAAAGAAGGATTAATTACTTGAAGATTAAGTGTAGAATAGCTTTCAAGAACCTTCTTATGAAGTTCATATAACCGCTCACTACCTTGATGAACACCTATCCAGAGTACATCTTCCCTTTTTTTGAAGAGACCAAAATTCAAAAAAGACACTTCAAATGATCTCTCATCAGCAAATAGTTGATTAAGTTTACGATCCCAGGCTTCGACTTGATCAGTTGTCATCTCACCAATAAAGAGCAATGTAATATGAAAAAGATCGGGATCTGTTAATCTTCCCTTTGTCATCCATGGGATAAGTTGTTTTTGTCCTTGAACAACCCAATTCTTTGAAGCGTCAGAAATGGGTATACCAACAAAGATACGCATAGAATCACCAACATCATTATAACATGAAAAAAAGGGATGAGTTATCATCCCTCAATTTTATGTTCGACCGCTTTGTAACCTAATCTACCAACTTGTTCAACAATCTTTTGATCATTCACTTCAGTTTCGTCATATGTGATATGGATTTTGCTTTCTGATAAAATCACATCCACATCTTTAACACCTTTGGTCTTCGATAGTATTTTGGATATCGCAGTTGAACAACTGACACAATGCATGCCCAAAACATCATATTCTGTCTTTTTCATCACGACACATCCTTTCACTTCTATTTTTAACTTTATTTGATTAGAAATCAAATCATATGCAAAAAATAGACGCCTTCTTTATTTTTATCACCCCATTCACGTATAATAGGATTAGTCGTGGAGGATATATGAACAAAAAGAGTGTACTCATTGTCATCTATTTATTTATTCAGGGGATTATTCATAATATCGGACATCCGATTACACCATCATTTGTCAACACACTTGGCATACCAGATTACATGTTTGGTCTTTTTTTTGCGGCTATGTCCTTCGGATTAATGCTTGGAGCACCTATCTGGGGAGTATTATCTGATCGTGGTCATAGAAAATTATGGATTGCTTTAGGATTAAGTATGTATACGATAGGACAGCTCGGTTTTGGGTATGTTCACGATCAGTATTGGATGGTTTTCTTTCGTCTTTTTGCAGGTTTCGGTGTGATCAGTGCACTCACTATTTTTACTGCAATTATCGTTGAAGAAACTGAAGTAACCAGTCGTGCAAAACTTTTGGCATATTTAGCAGCATCATCAACACTAGGGGCTTCATTAGGTTATTATCTTGGTGGTTTTCTTGCAACAAACCCGTTGATGATAGACATCTTTGGCACATCTGATTTATCACGCATGTTTCTTATACAAGCTATGTTAAACTTGATCTACACCTTCTTTATCATGATGACATTAAGGGGAGTCGAAGTCACCGTTAGGATGCATCAAAAAGTATCTATGATAGAAGGGTTAAAAGCAATCTCAAAAATTGATAAACGTTTACTAATCTTTCTTATTTCAGTCACTCTGATGAACATGGCAAGCACCAATTTATCGAAGTATATTGATGTCTATTTCATTGATTTGGGTTACACCGCTCAGGATCTTGGAACCTTTGTCATGGTAACGGGATTGGTATCACTTTTTGTCAGTCTTTTCTTAGTACGGATTGCAACTCGCTTCAAAAAACAGGTTTTATTCATAGCGGTTATGCATATCCTAAGTTCAGCCATCGTATTTTATGTTTTTAGATCCTTTTACTTTTTAACCATGATGTATACGATCTATATGGTCTATGTGATATTTAAGACACTCTATGTACCTCTTGAACAAAGTTATATTGCAAAAGAAGCGAAGCAGGGACAATATGGAAGCATTATGGGACTCAGACAATCTTTTGTTTCACTCGGTATGGTTTTAGGCCCACTACTCGGTGGTTTTCTCTATGATCTATCCCCTTTGATGCTCTTTGATTTCAATGCGATTATCTTTTTAGTAGGCGTCGTTTTACTCTTTGTTGTGATGGCAATGGAGAAGCGTGCTAAAACATATCAAATGCATGAACAATCTTCATCTAATTCAGATATCTAAGGCAAGTAAAACTTGCCTTTTTATATGAAAAACTAGAAATATAACAATTGAATATGGTTTATTGTGTAAAACATCTTTTTTTCATTGATTGTCCTTGATATAAAAGCGCTTACATGTTACAATGAAATTGGAAAATTCGATGTGATGCAAGATATCATTTTTTCTTTGTCATCATGCATTCGAGGATGGTACATGCCGATGCATTCAACCGCATTTCATGTCAATCACTTATTTGATTCTCTAAACATAAAATAGGAGATTTTTTATGACGCTTAAGTTTAAACATCAACCGATTATTGCACCTGATTTCTTATTGCCACACAAGGGTATAGACTATTCTAAATGGGCTGTTGTCGCTTGTGACCAGTTTACAAGCTCGCTTGAATATTGGAATGAATTGAGCGAATATGTTGGTGAAGAACCATCAACTTATAACATGATACTTCCTGAAGCCTATCTTGAAACAACCAAGGAACAGAACATACAAACGATTCATCAGCAGATGAAAGAATATCTAAAAGATGGAACACTTCAATCCATCGGGACTTCGTTCATGCTGATTGAACGTATAACGAACCTCAATGTGAGAAGATTTGGATTAATGGTAGCCATTGATCTAGAAGCTTATGATTATCAAGAAGGTTCAAGACCACTAATTCGAGCAACAGAAAAAACGATTGTTGAACGTATACCACCACGCGTAAAAATCAGAGCGCATGCACCTCTTGAACTCTCACATATCATGTTGCTCGTTAATGACGATAAAAAACGAATCATTGAAAATCTATATAATAGTCGAAAGACTTTAAAAAAACGATACGATTTCGTTCTCAATATGATGGGTGGACACATCCGTGGTTATCAAATCTTTGATATCGAACCCATCATTGAAGATTTTTATTCTCTGATTGAAGATGAAAATGATCCATTGCTCTTTGTTGTAGGTGATGGTAATCATAGTTTAGCAACTGCAAAAGCTCACTGGGAAAACGTCAAGAAAGATTTATCACCTCTCGAACGCATCGAACATCCAGCACGGTTTGCCATGGTCGAGATTGTGAATATCTACGATCCAGGACTTGCATTTGAAGGTATCCATCGCGTGTTATTTAATGTCGATGAAAGCTTTATGGTTGATCTATTTCATGCAGTTGATAAAGATATTGAATCATGGATCTATACCAAGGAAATAGGCAAAGAACCATTCTATATTCCCAAGAGTACAGCAGAAGCCTATGAACAGATACAAGGTTTTATCGATCAGTACCTAAAAACACACAAAGAAGCAAAAATAGATTATATCCATGGTGAAGAAGAACTCATACGCATTTGCAATAACAATCCTCAAGCGATTGGTATACGCATGCCTACCCTTGAGAAAAAGGATTTGTTCCCCTTTGTTCAAGAAGGTAAAGTTCTCCCTAGAAAGTCATTTTCTATGGGATCTGCCACAGCAAAACGTTATTATTTAGAATCTAGAAGAATAAGATAAAAGAAGGAGATTAGAGATGAAAAGAATTTACAATTTCTCAGCTGGACCAGCGATACTTCCTGAAGAAGTCCTCAAGGAAGCTGCAGAAGAAATGCTGGACTATCAAAACAGTGGAATGTCTGTCATGGAGATGAGTCACCGCTCAAAGATTTATCAATCCATCATCGATGAAGCAGAAAAAGATTTAAGAGAATTGCTCAACATACCAGATAACTACAAAGTATTATTTCTCCAAGGTGGAGCAACACTTCAGTTTTCCATGGTACCTATCAACTTGATGAAGCAAGGTAAAGCAGATTTTATCATCACTGGTCAATGGGCACAAAAAGCAGCTGAAGAAGCACAAAAGTTTGGTGAAGTAAATATTGTTGCAAGTTCAGAAGACAAAATGTTTTCCTATATCCCAGATGTTTCAGATCTTAAGATCTCTGAAGATGCTGATTACGTCCATATGTGTGATAACAATACGATTTATGGTACCAAATACAAGGAATTACCCAATACCAAAGGTAAAATACTTGTCTCTGATGCATCTTCATGTTTTCTATCAGAACCCCTTGATGTCACGAAATTTGGTGTCATTTTTGCCGGTGCTCAAAAGAATGTCGGTCCAGCCGGTACTGTTATCGTGATTATTCGTGAAGATTTAATCAGAAGTGATATCGATCCTAAAACACCAATTATGCTTCGCTACGATATCCAAGAAAAACATAAATCCATGTATAATACACCACCTACTTATGGAATCTACCTCTGTGGTAAAGTCTTCAAATGGTTAAAGAAAATGGGTGGACTTGAAGTGATGCATGAACGCAACATTAAAAAAGCAAATCTTCTTTATGATTACCTAGATTCAAGCAAGATGTTTTTTGGTACGGTTGACAAAAATTCACGTTCTCTTATGAACGTAACATTCAAATCAACTTCGCCAGAACTCGATGATGAATTTATTAAACAAGCGAAAGCACGCGGTTTTGATAACCTTAAAGGTTATCGCACCGTCGGTGGTATGCGCGCATCAATTTATAACGCAATGCCAATCGAAGGTGTAAGAGCACTCGTCGAATTTATGTGTGAGTTCGAGAAGAACAATGGGTGATTCTATGCGCTACGTACATTGTTTAAATAAAATATCACCAGTGGGTTTAAAAACACTACCCAAAGGCTATGAACTATCTGAAAAAATAGATGATGCATCTGCCATTTTAGTCCGCAGTGCAGTCATGCATGAGCTCAACCTACCTGTATCCGTTAAGGTTGTAGCAAGAGCTGGAGCAGGTGTCAATAACATTCCACTTGATCGTTATGCTAAAGAAGGTGTCGTTGTATTTAACACACCTGGAGCTAACGCAAACGCTGTTAAAGAGATCATTATAGCAGGTATGTTACTTGCTTCAAGAGACATTATTGGTGGCGTGAACTGGGTTCAAGAAAACAAACATGATCCAGAGGTCGCTAAATCGATTGAAAAGGTTAAATCACAGTTCGGTGGTACTGAAATCAAGGGTAAAACAATCGGTATTTTTGGTTTAGGTGCCATCGGTATGAACTTGGCTAAGACATGTGTTGCTTTAGGTATGAAAGTAGTTGGTTTGGAACGTAATCTAGCGATCATTGATCGTCTAGATATTCCTGAAAACATGGTTTTAGCTGATACAAAAGAGGAGTTGTTTCCACAGTGTGATTTTATCAGTTTAAATATACCTCTACTACCAGATACGAAGCATATCTTGAATAAAGAAGCCTTTGATCAAATGAAAGATGGCGTTATCATTTTAAACTTTGCTCGTGATGGACTGGTTCAAGATGATGATCTTGAACAAGCACTCATCTCTAAACGCGTAAGAAGTTATGTTACAGATTTTCCTAATACAAAAACAGCAGCTATGAAAGGCGTGATTGCGATTCCTCATCTTGGGGCATCCACGGAAGAAGCAGAAGATAATTGTGCAATGATGGCAATCCAACAAATGGTAGATTATCTAGATAATGGTAATCTCTATCATTCCGTGAATTTTCCTGATGCATCGCTCAGTCGAAAGAATGGTCATCGTATCACAGTTCTATCAGATGGATCCGTTCAAGCGCATGAAATTATAGCAAAGATTAATACAAATGAGATACTTGACCATGTTGTTCGCACCAATGAAAAGTATCAAACGATGATCTTTGAAACAAGACAAAAGCTTGATCAAGATGTCATCAAAACCATCAAAGAACTATCTGGTGTGTTTCATATCCATCTATCTTAAAATAAATAACCACGAATTTCGTGGTTTTTTGTTCGCTTAAAAATGAGGTATAATGAAGACAAATAAGAAAGAGGATACCTTATGAAACTTATCTTATTACCGAAGGCACATCAAGCAAGACAATCAGCTTACCTTATTTTGATCAGTTTTTTAATACTGATGCTTTTTTATGTGATTGATGAGTTTTTAATGAAGGGTATTGCTGAGGGATTGATGCTTATTATACTCAATATACTGGTTTTTCTATCTCTAATCTGTGCAATCTTTGGAACTGTACTCGGTATTATCTCTATCTATAAATCAAAAGAGCTATCCTTTTTGCTGATAGCTCTACTTTTCTTAGGTTTTACGTTTAGCGTTTTTGGACTTCTTGAACTCTTTATACCAACACAAACTTAAGCATATAATCTATTAAATAGTTTTTAAGACTTCAGTATAGGCCATAATAAGTGGTGCAACACCTTTTGCATCATTTTCAACGACGGGTTCAGAAAGATAGTAGGCATAACTTCCATCACGTCTAAGGTTATCTTTAGGTCCTAAACCTGCAACCAAACAAATACCACCTAAATTGAGTTTTCCATCAATTTCATGTAGATATTTTTGGGTGATGCCATGAAAAATGGCTAACCCTTTTTCTTGATAGGAAGTGGGTAACATGTGATAGCGAACAGCTTTTAAAATCGCATAACTGATCAGTGCACTTCCAGATGTTTCTAAGTAATTACCAGGTTCTTTACCTTTATCAACAACTTGATAGAAGAGTGAAGTTTTTTTATCTTGGTACATCAGCAGACCATCGACCATTTCTTTGAGCAAGGGTTTAAAAAAGGATTCTCGTTCTTTAGGGTCATCAAAGTCTTCGTAAACATCGACGATAGCGACCATATACCAACCCATCGCTCTCAGCCAAAAGTTTTGTGATAAACCCGTTTTGGGATCTGCCCAAAAGATTGATTTCAATGCATCGTATCCATGGTAATACAGTTTTTTCTTTTCATCAAACATCCTTTTTCTGACCACATTAAACTGATGCTTGATATCATCATAATGACGTTTATTATTGAAATATCTTTCATATTTGGTGTAAAAAGGCATCGCCATAAATAGACCATCTAACCATACCTGATGTGGATAGATTTTTTTATGCCAAAAATTTCCTTCAATCGTTCTTGGATGATCTTTAATCTGCTGATAGGTTTGGTGAATTGCCTTCAGATATTTCTCTTCATGAAAAAACTTATACAAATCGAAAAGAACACGTGATTCACAGATGTCATCCGTGCTATAATGTGTGGGATTGTATCCTAAAATATGTCCGTTATCATCAACGTAGTAATCAATAAATCGTTTAACAAATTGAACATATTTTTCATCCTTTGTTGCTTCATATAGCGATAAAAGTGATGTCATCATACAGCCATCGATATAGTTCCATTGAGGTTTTTTTCCCTGTTTGATAGCCTCAATATTCCAAAGAGGTTTTTCCGGTGTGGACTGATCGATCAATCGATTGATAAAACGTTCTAAAATAGGGTTCATTGTCGTATCTCCTAATCAAATTATACATGAATAACCTGATTAATTCAATGAAACAAACAGGTGTAAACAATTGTCTATTATGTCTATCCTATCGTCTTAATTGAAAGACAAAAAAGACTTCCGAAGAAGTCTAGTAGGAAGCAATGGTTCCCTCACACCTTTTTTCAGTTCCACCGATGTATATCCCTGTTATGGGATCCTTGCAGATGATTTGTCCACGTCCAAAGTGACCGAGTTCAGATTCGATTCGAATCATATGTCCTCGTTTGGTCAATCCTGCTATCATCTGTTCAGACATGTCAGGTTCCACAAGAAATTGTTTACCTTCCACCCACATCCATCGAGGGGCATCTAGAGCTTGTTGAGGATCTAAATTGAAGTCGATCATATTCATTAAAACTTGGACATGTCCTTGAGGTTGCATAAATCCGCCCATCACACCAAACGGACCGATCGGTGTATGACCACGCATGAGAAAACCTGGAATAATCGTATGATAGGGTCTCTTATTTCCATCAACCACATTAGGTGATTTGGAATCCAATGAAAAATTATGACCACGATTGTGAAGAGCGATACCCGTGTTTGGTACAACAATACCCGATCCAAATCCCATATAATTCGATTGAATCATCGAAACCATATTGCCTTCATGATCTGCAACTGCTAGATAAACTGTACCTGATCCGATCGGTTTACCTGCTGTCGGTTCAATGGCCTTGGTTTTAATCTCTTGACTACGCTTCCATGCATAATTTTTAGATAGAAGCGATTGATACGATGTTTTCATCGCTTTAGGATCTGAAACATAGGCCATTCCATCAGCAAAGGCAAGTTTGATTGCTTCCATTTGACGATGATAGGTTGTGATGAGTTCCTTGTCTTTAAAATCGAAGTTTTCAAGGATATTAAGTGCCATGAGTGCAACAATACCTTGTCCGTTAGGGGGCAGTTCGTAGACATCATACCCACGATAATTAACCTTAATAGGCTCTACCCATACAGGTGAATATTTTTCTAGATCTGCTTTTCTTAACAGTCCACCATACTTTCGTGAGTAAGCATCGATAGCATTAGCAAGACGTCCCTTATAAAACGATTGTCCAACAGTATCACCAATCTCTTCAAGAGTATTTGCATGATCCTTGAGTGTCCAAATATCTCCTTCTTGAGGTGCATGAAGCGCTTTCGTGAAGGTATCAAACCATGGTGAAAACATTTCATGTCTGAATAATTTCTGATAGGCATAGTTGGCATTTTGCCAGTTTTTCGCAACTGTTTTTTGCACAACAAAACCATGTCTAGCATAATCTACAGCAGGTTTCAGTGTTTCTTTCATCGATAGATGACCAAAGCGTTTTGAAAGTTCTGCCCATCCAGCAACCGCTCCTGGTACTGTGATGGGCACAAAACCATGCTTTGGTATCTCTTTCATCTGTTGATTCTTAAAGTAGTCCATTGTCAATAACTTAGGTGAAGGACCACTAGCATTCAATCCATAGAGTTGATTTTTATACCAAACAATTGCAAAATTGTCACCACCGATACCATTAGAGGTCGGTTCAGTAACAGTCAGTGTTGCTGCCACAGCAATGGCAGCATCAATTGCATTACCACCTTTTTTTAGGATATCTAGACCAACCTGAGCTGCTTGAGGTTCTGAGGTTGCAACCATACCGTGTTTGGCATAGATCGCATGGCGCATGGATGTATTTATCTGTTTGGTTTCCACTGTATCACCTCTTTCTTTCATTATATCATGACTTTAACAGGTAAAAAAAAGAGCGATATGCTTATACGCTCAATTTTTCCTTTCGATGTTGCAAAACGACAGTAATGAGTCCAATAACGAGTGCAATCAGATGTGCTAAGACACCTAGTATAGTATACATGACATCTGCAAAACTACCTCCGCTGACCTGTACGGTTTGACCTAATAAGATCATCATAATTCCAAGAGCATGTGGAAGAAGAATCGGTATCCAATAATGTTTTTTTTTGAAAAAGAGAGCATAGAGACCAAAGAGGAATATCAGTGATGAAACGCTCAAAAAAACGATGGTGAATGGATTCATAAGGAAACCTCCTTTTCATCATTATATAGCATATATTTTGAATGTCAAAGATTATGGTGTAAAATAAAGCCTTAGAGAATTAAAGTCATTATCTCATGCTATAATAGGTTTTGTGGAGGCTATATGAAAACAATTGTCTATCAACATGAATCAGAAATAACCAAATATTTAATAGAAAGAGATCCTAAACTATCAGAACTGTTTGATAAACAGAAACAGGTGACTGTCTATGTTTCTGACAACTACTATGAATCCTTGATTGACACCATTATTGCGCAGCAACTTTCAGGTAAAGCTGCAGCAACAATCTCGAAACGTGTTCATACATTCTTTAATGAGGATATAACACCAGAAAATCTCATTAAAGCAGATGATGAATCCTTAAGAGCTTTAGGTGTATCGTATCCAAAAATCAAATACTTAAAGAGTTTAGCTGAACATATGATCGATCAATCTGTTGATTTTAGTCAGTTGGATAACATGTCCAATCAAGAGGTTATCGACATGCTTATTCAAATTAAAGGAATCGGTGTTTGGTCTGCTCAAATGTTTTTAATCTTTTCACTCGGTAGAGAAGATGTTTTTTCTCCGCTTGATTTAGGGCTTAGGAATGCCGTTAAACACCTCTATCAAAATCCTGATTTAACCGTACCTGAAATTGAAAAGATTTCCGAAAACTGGTCTCCATATCGCTCGGTTGTTTCACATTTTTTATGGCACATATGGGATGCTAAATAAAGGAGAATATGATGAATGATTTATTAATCACTATATTTGGTGCAACCGGTGATTTAACATCACGTAAATTATTACCCGCGATTGCACGACTTTATACTGAAAAACAAATACCTGAAAAGACAAAGATTATTGCGCTAGGAAGACGAGATTATTCAACCACATCTTATCTCGATGTGATGAATGAAGTAGCCACGTCATCGCTAGATCTTGATACATTAAAAAAGATCACACATTATCTGAAAATGGAAATCACGAACTTTGATGATTACAAGAAACTCATTGAACTGCGTTCAAGTCTTGTCAAAAATGATACAAGGGAACTCTATTATTTAGCGATTGGTCCTGAACTCTTTCCGGTTGTTGCAGAACACATCAACCAGTCGAAACTCGTTTCAAAGAGTAACGAAAATCAATCTATTATATTTGAAAAACCGTTTGGACACGATCTTGAAAGCGCAAAGAAAATCAATGAGATGTTATGGCAATACTTTGATGAAAAACAGATCTATCGTATTGATCACTATCTAGGTAAAGAAATGATTCAAAACATCATGATGGTGCGCTTTGCAAATCGCATTTTTGAAGAAATTTGGCACAATCGTTCGATAAAAAATGTCAAGATCATCGCTAAAGAAACGGATGGTATTTTAGGAAGAGCAGGTTATTATGACCAATCGGGAGCTCTTAAGGATATGGTTCAAAGCCATCTGCTTCAGATGTTATCTTTGATTGCGATGGAAGTACCGATGAGTTACTTTTCTGAAGATGTCAAAAATGAGAAGGTAAAGGTTTTAGAAAGTCTCAAGTTTGATAAGGAATCACTGATTTTTGCTCAATACGATCAATATCATCAAGAAAAAAATATCGCACCTGACTCTGAAACAGAAACTTTTGTCTTTTTGAAAGCTTATGTTGAAACACCTCGATTCAAAGGTGTTCCTTTCTATTTGATGACGGGTAAAAAACTTGATCAGAAGGAATCACTCATCATTATTGAGTTTGAAGAAACATCCGAACAACGCAAATGGAATTTACCACTTTCTACCAATAAACTCTATATTCGTATCGCACCTCTTGATGGTGTTGGACTCGTGCTCAATTCGAAAGTTCCAGGTTTAAGAGATGATGTCGAGGAAGTTGAACTCGAGTATTGTGTGTCCTGTCATGCCGTGGGCAACATGTCAGAAGCGTATGAAAAATTACTAAAAGATATCACAGAGCACCATAAGACTCTCTTTACCAGATGGGATGAAATCGAACTCTCATGGCGTTTTATTGATCAGGTGAAAAAACATCAACATCAACCTATTAGTTACACATCATATGAAGACTTGAAACCACTCATTCAAGAGAAGACTGGAGAGATGATGCCATGAAAGTTTATGATGTTTCAATGACGATATCACATGATATCCAAGTGTATAAGAATAAAGAAGATAAAAAGCCAGTTTTTGAAACAACATCAAATTTCAATCAGCAAAACGTCTATGAGACAAAGATGTGTATGAATCTCCATACGGGAACCCATATGGATTTTCCGCTTCATATGGTTAGAGGTGGCAAAACATCAGATACGCTTGATTTGTCAAAGCTCATCCGAAAGGTTAAAGTGTTCGATTTAACGCATGTCAAGGAAGAGATCACAGCAGGTGATTTAGAACCACTCGATATTCAAGTTGATGATTTTGTTTTATTTAAAACAAAAAACTCTTATGAAGAAACCTTTAATTTTAAATTTGTCTACTTAAGAAAAGATAGTGCAGCTTATCTTGCAGCCAAGAAAGTTGCTGGTGTAGGTATCGATGCACTCGGTATTGAGCGTGATCAGGAAAATCATCCCACACATCATATCCTTATGGATCAAGAGATTATGATCATTGAAGGATTAAGACTCGAAGCTGTCGAAGAAAAAACATATATGATGTATGCACTACCCATTAAAATAAAAGCGGTTGAAGCTTTACCGCTATCTGTGATACTGGTTGAGGAATCCTATGATTAGAAAAGCAACGATGGATGACGTCTCATCCATTTGGGCACTTAGAGAAGAAACGAAGACCTTGCTCAAAGAGCGAGGCATCGATCAGTGGCAATACCACCACCCATCACTCGAAATATTTAAAAAAGATATTGAAATAGGTGAATTTTTTGTCTATGTGCTAAATCAAGAAATCATCGGTATGATCGCCATCAAAGAAGGTATAGAAAAAACTTATAATATCATTTATGATGGTCAATGGGGTTATGATCATTCCTATCTCACCATCCACCGATTAGCAATAAAAAAATCCTATCTTGGTAAGCATATCGCTGATGAACTCTTAATTTTTGCTGAGAAGTTAGCACGTCAAAAAAAGACAAACTATATACGAATCGATACGTATTATACCAATCGATTTGCCATACGTCTTTTTGAATCTCACGGTTATATTTTAAGAGGATGGATCATCTTAGAACCTGGTGAGGGTGATTTAAAACGACTCGCATATGATAAATGGATAGGAGATCAGACATGATAATTTGGTTAGACCAAACGACACTTAAGAAAATATATGTAGATCACTTAAAAGAAGCGCTTTATGATCATAAGATTGTGACCGATTTAAAAGATGCATCAGATGCTGAAATCGCAATCATGATGCCGGGATTTGCTAAACCCGAAATTCTAGATCAGATGCCTAAACTAAAACTGATTAAACTGCTCACTGCAGGTTATGATGGTGTTGATCTTAAAATGATTTTGTCAAGAAACATAAAAATCGCATATGCAAAAGATGTATTTAGTATCCAGATCGCTGAGGATGTCATCGCTAAAATACTTTTTTTCAATCGAAAACTAAATATCTATGATAAGCAGATGAAAAGTCACCATTGGTCATTTGTTTCTATTGAACATGAAATACATGGTTCAACCATAGGAATCATCGGAGCAGGATCGATTGGTGACGAGGTTGCAAAACGTATAAAAGCTTTTGAAACCTACATCATCGGATATCGAAGAACCAAGCTTCACGGAACACATTATGATGAGATGGTCTATGACACATCAGGCTTACAATCATTGATCCAGCGTTCAGACTATATCATCCTAACCATTCCACTAACTAAAGATACCTTTCATCTTATCAACTCTAAAACCATTGCCCTAATGAAACCAAATGCAGTTATCATCAATGTAGCAAGAGGATCCATCATTGACCAAGATGCACTTATCGATGCACTAAACAATCTAAAAATTAGAGGAGCAGCTCTGGATGTTACAACACCTGAACCACTACCCGAGAGTCACCCACTTTGGACTGCTAAGAACATATGGATTACACCTCATCAAGCATCAGCTTCACCCAAGATGCACGAACGGTTGATGGAAGAAGTGATTGTGACAATAAAGAAGTACATCAACTTAGAAGAACTCGATAACCTCATTGCTCAATAGCCTATGATAAAATCATAGGTTTTTTATTTGCTTACCGTTTACATGGCATTAATGCTTGACTTAGAGTAGTTTTGTGATAGAATAAACACAGGCATATTATTTGAAATTCAAAACATTTGAATTGCCAAACAAAAAGGGAGTGATGCTCCAACAAAAAAAATGGTCTTCGATTGGTTTAAACAGTTTATGTGACGAATAAACCATATTTAGATCCATCAAGGTCATTTCGCATTTCCCATCTTAAGGATGACAGGACATTCACAGCTAAGTATTTTTCAACGTAACGTCTACTTTTGATGTTTAACAGATTGACAAATTTGAAAAAGTGAAACGGTAAAGATAAATGACAATTAAAGAGATACAAAATATTATTAAGGACTTTGAGAGTTCTACTTTAATGACATTAGAACTCGAAATGGAAGGATTCAAATTAAGATTATCCAAAAATAAAAATGACGATATTGCACAAGTAAATCAGTCAAAAGAAAGCAACTCAAATCAAATACAAACAACACAAAAACCCATCGAATTAAATCAGAAAACATTGATTAAATCACCGCTCGTTGGTACGTTCTATGCATCTGCAACCCCGAATGGAAAACCATTTGTTGAAGTCGGTAGTCCAGTTAAAAAAGGACAGGTTGTATGCATCATCGAAGCGATGAAAATCATGAATGAAATCACATCTCCATATGATGGTTACGTCAAAGAGATTCTTGTCAAAAATGGCGAAGTCATTGGTTTCAATCAAGCTCTGATACGTGTGGGTGAGGCAAATGAAAAATAAAATACTGATTGCGAATAGAGGAGAAATCGCTGTTCGCATTATCCGTGCATGTAAAGAACTCGGTATAGAGACCGTTGCAATTTATTCTGAAGCAGATGAAACATCACTTCATGTCAAGCTTGCGGATGAAGCTATCTGTATCGGTCAAGCCAGCAGCAAGGAAAGCTATTTAAACATGAATAGCGTTTTATCTGCTGCTATTTCAACAGGATGTAACGCCATTCATCCGGGTTATGGTTTCTTATCAGAAAATGCACAATTTGTTGAAATGGTTGAATCATGCAATATCACATTTATTGGTCCTTCTTCGAAGACTATCGCTCAAATTGGCGATAAAGCATCCGCTAGATCAATTGCAAAATCCAGTGGTGTACCTGTTGTTGAGGGTAGTGATGGTGTAGTTGAGCACGCACAAGAAGGTTTAAAAATAGCTAAAAAAATAGGCTATCCCGTCATGATGAAAGCAACCAGTGGAGGTGGAGGTCGTGGAATCAGTATCGCACGATCCGATGAAGAATTTCTAAACGCCTTTGAAAAAACATCCACAGAAGCAGAAATCAGTTTTGGTGATAAATCACTTTATATCGAAAAATTCATTGAAGCTCCAAGACATATAGAAATTCAAATTATTGCAGATCAAATGGGCAATGTCGTCCATCTTTTTGAGCGTGATTGTTCCATGCAACGAAGAAATCAGAAGATGTTAGAAGAAACACCTTCACCGATATTAAATGATTTGCTCAGACGAAAGATTGGTACAGCAGCCATCAAACTTGCGAAAGCAATCAATTATGTAAACGCAGGTACTATGGAATTTCTAGTGGATTCTAAGGGCAATTTTTATTTTATCGAGATGAATACTCGTATCCAGGTTGAACATCCGATTACTGAGATGATCACGGGTGTTGATTTGGTCAAAGAACAGATCAAAATTGCTTATGGAAAAGAACTATCTTTTAAACAAAGAGATATTCATATGGTGGGACATTCAATCGAATGCAGAATTAATGCAGAACACGCCATGAAAGGATTTATTCCAGCACCAGGAAAGATTAACAATATCTTATTTCCAGGAGGTCCTGGTATTCGTATCGACACGCATATTTATCCAGGATATGAAATTCCTCCCTTTTATGATTCGATGATTGCAAAACTGATCGTCCATGCACCAACAAGAAGAGAAGCAATCAAAAAAATGCGTGTTGCACTCGAACAGTTTGTTGTCGAAGGTATTCATACCAACATTGAATATCAATATTTAATCATGCATAATCCAGATTTTATCAAAGGACAATACGACACGGGATTTATTGCCCGATTTAATGCATTGGTGGAGGCAGAAAACCGTGAATGATTTTTTAGAGGAACGTAAGAAAAAACTCGAAGAGTTTAAGCGTCAAGTTCGCAAAAAAGCAACCAATTATGAACCCATTGATATTCCAAACGGCATCTTCATCAAATGTGATCAATGTGGTGCAGCTATCTATGAAAAGACACTTGAAACCAATCATTTAATCTGTCCTTATTGCGATTTTCATTTTCGTATGAGTGCAAAAAAACGTCTTGAACTCACCGTTGATGAGGGCAGTTATTTAGAATTTGATCAACTGGTTACTTCAGTCAATCCCTTAAATATGCCCGATTATGAGGATAAACTTTCAAAGGGAAAGAAATTAACAGGAATGGAAGAAGCTTTTTTATCTGGTGTTGCTACGATTGTAAAAATCAAAGTAGCTATCGGTATCTTAGATAGTCACTTTATGATGGGAAGCATGGGAAGCGCTGTCGGTGAAAAAGTGACACGACTGATCGAGTATGCAACCAAAGAATCGCTACCACTCATCATTTTTTCAGCATCTGGTGGAGCTCGAATGCAAGAAGGTATTTTATCGTTGATGCAGATGAGTAAAACAAGTGGTGCACTTCATTATTTTGATGAAAAAGGACTTTTATATATAAGTGTGCTCACCAATCCAACAACTGGTGGTGTTGCTGCAAGTTTTGCATCGTTAGGTGATATCAATATTGCAGAACATTCATCGCTGATTGGCTTCGCTGGTGCACGTGTCATCAAACAAACCATTCGTCAAGACCTACCTGAAGGTTTTCAAACCGATCAATTTCAACTAGAGCATGGCATGGTGGATATGGTGATACACCGTAAAGAGATGAGAAAGACACTTTATAAGCTCTTAGAACTCCATATGGATAAAGAGGTGTCTAACTAATGGAAAATACAGCATGGGAAAAGGTTAAATTAGCGCGTCATCCAAAGCGTCCAACCGCACAGACGATTATCAAAGAACTCTTCACCGACTTTATCGAACTTCATGGGGACCGACTGTATCAAGATGATCGAGCAATTATTGGAGGTATCGCGACATTTAATGGGATACCAATGACCGTGATTGCAGAAGAAAAAGGTGTGACGACTGAAGAAAAGATACGTCACAATTTTGGTATGCCTCATCCTGAAGGTTATCGAAAAGCATTGCGTCTAATGAAACAAGCAGAAAAATTCAAACGTCCCATTCTCTGCATCATTGATACACCAGGTGCTTACCCAGGTATCGGTGCTGAAGAAAGAGGACAAGCATCAGCGATTGCTACAAATCTCAAAGAAATGATGGGATTAAAGACCCCGATTTTAATCGTTGTTCTATCCGAAGGAGGTTCGGGTGGAGCACTGGCCATCGGTGTAGGTGATCATGTGATGATGTTTGAAAACAGCATTTATGCCATTTTATCACCTGAAGGATACGCATCGATTATCTACAAAGATAGTCAAAAGGCTGATGTGGCTGCTAATTTGATGAAATTAACTGCACAAGACCTTTTTGCATATCATGTTATTGATGAAATTATTCCTGAATCAAAAGGTTTACATATTGATCCAGATTACGGTATTAAAGCACTCAATAAAGCGCTAAATCAGCGACTCAAACAAGTAACTAAATTAACGATAGAAGAACTGTTAAAAAAGCGTTATGCTAAATTTAGACAGATGGGTATCTATCTAGAACAAGGAGAAGAAACACATGAATCAAGTACCTAAAATTAAAGTGATATCAAGTGGAAAGTATGTTCCACCACAGCTTATAACCAATGAAGATTTAGAGAAAATGGTCGATACATCGGATGAATGGATCGTCACACGTACCGGAATTAAAACAAGACATCGTGCAGAAAACGAGACAACCAGTGAGATGGCTGTTAAAGCAGCTAAACATGCGATTGATCGAGTCGGCTATGATGTCAATAAAATTGATCTCATCATTATGGCTACCATAACAGGTGATCAGATGACACCATCAACATCTAACTTTATACAAGCTGCACTTGGGTTAAACCATGAAGTGATGAGCTTTGATATCAACGCTGCATGTACCGGCTTCGTCTACGGTTTAGAAATCGCATCAGCCATGTTACAAACGGGACGGTTTCGTGCAGCACTCATTATCGGTGGTGAAACACTTACAAAAGTGGTTGATTACACCGATCGCAATACGTGCGTTCTCTTCGGTGATGGTGCTGGTGCAATGATTATCGAACCAGCATATAATGAACATCACAATGCGTATTTTTTCAATGCTGCAAGAGGAGATACTGCAGGCACGCTAACCGTCATCAACAAGATTAAGATGGACGGTAAGAAAGTTTATCAATTTGCTGTTGACGTCATGCAGCAAGCGATTCGAAAAGTGTTAGAAGATGCTAAAATAGATATAGCAGATATCGATATGATCATACCGCATCAAGCTAATGAACGCATTATTCAATCGGTATCTAAATCGATGGACATTCCGTTGTCTAAATTTATGATGAATTTGAGTGAGTATGGTAATACTTCAGCAGCCAGCATCCCCATGACCATCTCTGATTACTTTGATCAAGAGACAATAAAGGGTCAAAAAATCTTATTGGTAGGATTTGGTGGTGGCTTTACCTGGGGTAGTGCGATTCTCCAATTGTAGGTAGGTTATGGGTAAATTAGCTTTAGTATTTGCAGGACAAGGTAGTCAATATTCAGGTATGGGTCAAGATTTTGTTGAACACAATACGGATTTACTTAAATTAGAGCAACAAGCAAATCAACTTCTTGGATATCGTACCAAAGACATCGTCTTTGACGAGCATCTTTTAAATCAGACACGATATACTCAACCACTCTTAGTGCTTACCTCAATCTATGCTTTTGAAACACTTTCAAAACTCGGTATCACTCCAAAAGGGCTCTTAGGTTTTAGCCTAGGTGAATACAGCGCACTTTATGCAGCGGGTATTTTCACATTTGAAGAGATTATCAATCTCATCAAAAAGAGAGCAGAAGTTATGGACGATCAAGCAAACCATCAACAAGGAAAGATGGCAGCTATTTTAGGTTTGGACAAAGATCGTGTTGAAAATCTCATTATAGATATCAATGATTTGGTCTATGTTGCTAACTACAACTCACCCTTACAAACGGTAATCAGTGGCAGTGAACATGCTGTTGATCTCGCACTGGAAAAAGCAAAACAGCTCGGTGCGAAACGGGCGGTCAAATTGAATGTTTCAGGAGCTTTTCATAGCCCGTTGATGAAAGATGCAAGTCTGATATTTAAAGAATACTTAGATGTCTTTCAACCTAAACAACCAGGTATTGATGTTTATCTCAACACCACAGCTAAGCCTTTAACCATTAATCAACTTAAAAATGAAATGATCAATCAGATGGTTTTACCTGTGCGTTTTGTTGAGTCTATCCTACAGATGAAAAAAGATGGTTTTACGCATTTTATTGAAGTTGGACCAGGAACTGTTCTATCAGGTTTGATCAAAAAAATAGATATGGACTTAGAGGTTACACACATCGGTAACCTAACAGATATAGAAAACGTGAAAGGATGGTTAATAGAACATGGATTTATCAAATAAGGTTGCACTGGTCACAGGGGGAGCATCAGGCATCGGAAAGACGATTACACTTGAGCTTGCTAAACATCATGCTGCAGTTGTCATCAATTATAACCGCAGTAAAGAATCAGCTGAAGCACTCGTTGAGTCGATAAAACAGATGGGGGGACAAGCACTTGCTGTTCAAGCAGATATCTCAAAGTTTGAGGATGCAAGAAGACTCGTAGAAGAGACAATCAAGCATTTTGGTGCACTTCATATCGTTGTTAACAACGCAGGTATCACCGATGATGCACTCATTCTTAGAATGTCTGAAGATCAGTTTGATCGTGTGATCGATACCAATCTTAAAGGTGTTTGGAATATCGCTAAACACAGTGCAAAAGCACTGCTTAAGTCTGGATATGGTAGAGTAATCAATATTTCATCGGTTTCTGGTATATTGGGTAATGCAGGACAATCTAATTACTCTTCAGCAAAAGCTGGAGTCATCGGTTTAACCAAAGCTTTGGCTAGAGAGTTTGCATCACGCAATGTGACCGTTAATGCGATTGCACCAGGGTTCATTGAAACAGACATGACACATAAACTCCCCGAAGAAGCTATTCAAACATGGGCAAATCAAATCCCGCTGAAGCGCTTTGGAAGGCCTGAAGATGTCGCTCATGCAGTTTTATTTTTAGCAAGTGAACATGCAAGTTATATAACCGGCCATACCTTAACGGTTGATGGTGGATTAGTGATGTAGGTGAACATATGAAAAGAAGAGTAGTCGTCACCGGAATGGGTCTATTAAGTCCGGTAGGAAATACAGTTGAAACATCGTTTAACAACATGCTTGCAGGAAAAAACGGGATTGATTTTATTACCCTATTTGATGCAAGTCAAGACAAAGTGAAAATTGCAGGCGAAGTCAAAAATCTCAATTTTGAGGATTTCCTAGATAAAAAGGAGATCAAGCGATCAGATCGTGTGACAAATCTTGCACTGGTTGCAGTACAAGAAGCAATCAACCAAGCTAATTTCATGCACAACACATATGATCCCTATCGTATAGGGACGTTTGTAGGTAGTGGAATCGGTGGATTAAACACGATTTTTGAAGAAACAAAAACATCGGTCACCAGAGGACAAGATCGTATCTCACCTTTCTTTATTCCAAATGCTATCATTAATCTCATTGGAGCTAAGATCGGTATCAAATATCAAGCAAAAGGTCCCAATTTACCACAGGTTACCGCATGTTCAGCTGCAACCAATTCGATTGGTGAGGCATTTAGATATATTCGTGATGGCTATTTAGATGCTGTCATAACGGGAGGTGCTGAATCACCGATCAATGAAATTGGTGTTGGTGGCTTTTCCAGTTTAAGAGCTCTCAATTTTTCAAATGATCCAGAGGTTGCATCAGTTCCCTTTGATGCAAGAAGATCTGGATTTGTTATTGCAGAAGGTGCAGGTATTCTCATCTTAGAATCGCATGAACATGCGATAAAGCGTGGTGCAACCATACTAGCAGAGATGGTTGGATATGGAACAACATCGGATGCATTCCATATGACCGCTCCAGATGATGAAGCATCAGGTATAACAGAATGTCTAAAATTAGCGATTGCCGATGCAAATATCAAACCTGAGCAGTTAGGGTATATCAATGCACATGGAACATCAACCATCTTAAATGATAAACTAGAAACACTAGGTATTAAAAAAGCGTTTGGCAAAGCGGCTTACGGCATCAATATCAGTTCCACGAAATCAATGACAGGTCACGCACTCGGTGCTGCAGGTGCCATCGAAACGATTGCGACCATTAAAGCACTGATTACAGGTGATATTCCACCAACGATTCATCTTTTAGAACCCGATCCAGATTGTGACTTAAATTACACACCAAACGTGAGTGTGCATCGTGACATGGAATATGCGATGAATGTCAATATCGGATTTGGTGGTCAAAACGCAGCGATTATCTTTAAGAAGGTGTCATCATGAGATTGACACAAGAGGAAATTAAAAAGATTA
>Ga0265293_10003136_pt1 | contig 31339 bp, 28 predicted proteins | sample Munlanlewell138R_FD_192505 | JGI IMG/M metagenome (GOLD analysis project Ga0265293, IMG submission 192505) | Leachate microbial communities from a municipal landfill in Southern Ontario, Canada - Leachate well 138R | ecosystem: Engineered > Solid waste > Landfill > Unclassified | place: Canada... | reverse complement strand
TGGAATAGTATAAATGTTGTGAGGGGAAGGACGGCTGCTCTTGCCAGATTAAACGGGACAGTCCCTTTGCCAGATTAAGCTGGACATTTGCTTTGACTCACTGTCCAGCTTACTTTGTCATTTATCTTGGGCCATTCCCTGACCGCCCTCAGCTTCCAAAAGGCCGTCAGCCTATGATAAACTGGTTGGCGGCAGATGGAGATGTACCGAAGTGGCCATAACGGGGCGCTCTCGAAAAGCGTTTGTCGGGTGACCGGCACGTGGGTTCGAATCCCACCATCTCCGCCAAATCATTAACCATCTATGGATAAAAAGAGTTTTATCGGTAGATGGTTTTTGTTTTACCCGATAGCCTGGCATAACTGTGCCTTTCAGTTGGGAGGGGGTAGGTTGTAGCTCCGCTCATTCGACGTCGCAAATGCCACCGACCGTCTTGTCACATACGGCTTTTCGCAAAACAAGCCAATTCCAATGAAGATGGTCGAAACAGGCAAGATAATCCCTTCGATAGCTGCTTTGGAGCCTAATATTGTGTCAAGTGAAAACTATTTCTGGAGGGGTGACAATACATCATTTCTGATGTATTCTTTAAGCAAAGGGGCACGTTGATGAATGTACACACCTATAAAACAGCAGGTGGAAAAGATTTAATCAGAGAATATTTGGATAATCTCTCTCTTGCCGAATCTGCCGAGGGTTATCTCATATTAGAAGAATTGGAAATACGAGGGCTGGATTTTCTTGAATCAATTGAGACCAGGCAGATTGAGAATAAGCTGTGGGAAATCAAGTTTAGAAGGCACAATAGAATCTTTTACATCTTACTCGATAGAGACAATATCTACCTTCTGCATGCTTGCAAGAAACAAAAAGGCAAAGCGGAACAGCAAGATTTAAATAAGGCACGAGCCAGGGCTGGGAATATAAATAGAAAGAGTTGATCATCATGAATTTCGAAAAAATCTGTGTGAAGGAAATCGTTGAAGAAAAAAGACAAGATCCGAACTTTGATCGAGAGTATAGGAAGATCAAACAGGAATACAAATTGATCGACCGAATCGTCAACGAAAGAAAAAAAAGAAATATCACACAAAAAGAATTGGCCGCTATGACCGGAATTTCTCAGCAGTCAATTTCACGACTCGAGAGAGAAAAGCATATGCCCAAAATTGATACCTTGATGAAACTCTTGGATGGCTTGGATTTGGAGTTGACCGTCGTCGCAAAGTGCGGATAGATGACGGGGCAGGCTGACAGAAGAGCTTTATTGACAAGCTCTTCCCCTCCCTTTATAGTGAGGCACAAGAATTGAATAAACCAAATAAACCGTTGACGCGGAGATAAAGGTGTATGTGCGGTCACAGAGAGTGGGATCAGCTGGAAACCCGTACCAGGCAGTACATCAAATGGACCGCTGAGGGCATGGATTAAAAGAGGCGCTTCTCCCAATATTCCATGACGTGACGCATACGTCAGTTGCGAAGGATATGATGGTATCCTGCAGAGCGCACGGCCTGGGCCGTGAATCAAGGTGGCACCGCGGATGAACTCACCCGTCCTTGACATGAATCATGTCGGGGGCGGTTTTTTTATGGCTCCCGAAGTATTTGGGGAGGCTGTCATGAATAGAGACCAGCTAAGAAAGAGTCAATGCAAAGACCGTCCCATCCGTCAGGGGATCGGCCACCACCGATGGCGCAGCCGCTGAATATTTCATGGAACCTCTATCCCCTGACCGGCCTCCGGCCGGCATACAAAAAGGAGTCAAGCATGAACCCTGACGGAAAATACGGACCTTACGGCGGACAATACATCCCCGAGGCACTGATGAGCAACCTTCAGGCCATCGACCATACCTACCAGAAACTAAAAGGAGAAGCCGCTTTCACTTCTGACTTCCACGGTCTCCTCAGAGACTATGTCGGCAGACCCTCCCTACTTTATGAGGCAAAGAGTCTGACCCGGGCCCTGGGCGGAGCCCGGATTTTCCTCAAACGCGAGGACCTCAATCACACGGGTGCCCACAAGATCAACAATGCCCTGGGCCAGGCCCTTCTGGCTGTCCGCATGGGCAAGAAGCGACTGATAGCGGAGACCGGCGCAGGCCAGCACGGGGTAGCTGCGGCGACAGCCGCGGCTCTTCTGGGACTCGACTGCCTGATCTTTATGGGGGCGAAAGACATTGAGCGCCAGCGTCTCAATGTCTTTCGCATGGAACTACTGGGAGCCCGGGTAAAAGCAGTTGAAACAGGCACCCAGGTTCTCAAGGACGCAGTTAACGCCTGCCTGGCTGAATGGGCCGCCAGCAGCCACGACACCTACTATCTTCTGGGGTCGGCCGTCGGCCCCCACCCCTTTCCCGCCATGGTCCGCGACTTTCAGAGCGTTATCGGGCAGGAGGCTCGCCAGCAGATACTGGAACGGGAAGAGCGGCTTCCTGACGCGGTTATTGCCTGCTGCGGGGGCGGCAGTAATGCCATCGGCATCTTCACTCCCTTCATCGAGGACCGGGAAGTCCAACTGATCGGCTGCGAGGCGGCCGGACTGGGCCTTGATACTCCGGAGCACGCGGCTACCCTGACCCGGGGCAGGCCGGGGATCTTCCACGGCATGAAGACCTATTTCAACCAGGACGCCCACGGTCAGATCGCACCGGTTTATTCCCTGTCCGCCGGCCTGGATTATCCGGGGGTGGGGCCTGAACACGCCTGGCTCAGGGATACGGGCCGGGCCAGTTACGTGGCAGTCACCGACCAGGAGACCCTGGCCGCCTTTGAGCTGCTGGCCCGGACTGAGGGCATCATCCCGGCACTGGAGAGTTCGCACGCCCTGGCCCATGCCATGGACCTGGCGCCCAGGCTGAGTCAGGAAGCCATTCTTCTGGTCAATCTTTCTGGCCGGGGGGATAAGGATGTGGCAGCCATTGCGCAAATGAAAGGAAGGCAGACCCATGAATCGAATTGACCGGGCCTTTCAGAAAGGCCATGTGAAGATCCGCTTGATCGTGGGAGGTGACCCCAGCTTGGAAGAGAGCCGGCTCAGGATTCTGCGAGCCCTTAAGCAGGATGCCGGCATGGCCGCTCTGGTTGTCCCCTTTTCCGACCCGGCCGGAGAATCTCTGGAGAGCCTTCAGGCTCACCAAAGGGCTTTGGCTTCGGGGGCCTGCCTGAACCTCCTGATCCGGATGGCCGGCCGCCTGAGGCAGGAAAGCGACAAGCCGCTCCTCCTGGTCTCCTACCTCAATCCCCTTTTCCAATACGGCTATGAAAACTTCTTTGAAGATGGCCGTCAGGCGGGCATCGACAGTCTCCTGATCCGGGATCTCCCCATGGAGGAAGAGAGCCAGATCCGACGGATGGCAGAAAAGAGCGGGATCCATCTGATCCGAACAGTCGCCCCTGCTTCAGGATCAAGGATCCCCGCCCTTCTGGCCGACGCCAGAGGCTTTATTCATTTGCAGCTGCCTCCCCTGGCTGAGGAGGCTGAAGCTCTCCTGGACAGAGTCCGGAGTCTGACCCCGCTTCCGCTTGCCCTTGATCCGGCAGCCTCCGCTCCACTGCCCCATCCCTTGATGGAAAAAGCGGATGGCCTCTTTGTGACCGATTTCTCAGGCTGACGAGTGCGGCTTGGGGCAGACTGACAAAGGGAGGCCAGGTTCCGGCCTCCCTTTGTTGCTTTCAGCGGTCTTTTCAAAGAGAAGTATAAATTTCCTGTGCAATGTATGGAATTTCATACCAGCCCCTATCAAATGTGAAGTATTGGGGTTATGATTGTGAATAAATTCTTAAAAAGGAGGAACAGATCATGAATAAAGCATTGCGCTTGATCACCGTCTTGCTCGTCTGCGCGATGAGCATCGGCTTGGCAGCCTGTACGTCCGGTACACAAAAAGAAAAGGCTGGTCAGTCTTTTACGGTCGGCATTTCACAGCTCATCCAGCACGCCGCACTTGATGCGGCTACTGCGGGCTTTAAAGACGCCCTGACAGAAGAATTAGGAGATCTGGTCTATTTTGACTTTCAAAATGCTCAAGGCGACCCCAACACATGCGCTTCGATCGCCAATGGATTTGTTGCCTCCAAAGTCGATCTGATCATGGCCAACGCCACCCCTGCCCTTCAGGCGGCGGCCGCCGCCACTGCGGATATCCCGGTCCTGGGCACTTCCATCACCGAATACGGCGTAGCCCTCGACATCGCGGACTTCGACGGACTGGTGGGAGGCAATGTCTCCGGAACCTCGGATCTGGCTCCCCTGGACCGGCAGGCAGAGATAGTCCACCTGCTCTTTCCGGACGTCAAGACCGTAGGCCTGCTCTATTGTTCCGGTGAAGCCAATTCCCTCTACCAGGTCCGGACCGTTCAGGGCTACCTGGAGGGCTACGGCTACCGCTGCCTGAATTTCCCTTTCACGGACTCCAATGATCTGGCCGCTGTCACAACTTCCGCGGTTAGCCAGGTAGACGTCATCTACGTACCGACTGACAACACCGTGGCCTCCAATACGGGTATCGTGGACCACATCTGCCGGCCGGCCCGGGTTCCGGTTGTCGCGGGTGAACAAGGAATCTGTGCGGGCTGCGGCGTTGTCGCCCTGTCAATTGACTACTACGACCTGGGCTACGCGACCGGCAAGATGGCCTGCGATATCTTGACTGGCAAGGCAGATATCAGACAGATGCCAATCCAATATGCGCCCAACTTCAAACATCTCTATAACCCGGAGATTTGCGAGGAACTGGGTATCCAGGTGCCGTCAAATTACGAGGCGATCGCGGACTGACCTCCGTAATCGAATCTGCTTATGTTATTGAATTTCAAAAATCTTTTGGATCAGCTTCCGGGCGCCCTGGTCCAGGGCATGATTTGGGGCGTACTGGCAATCGGCGTCTCCATTACGTACAAGATCCTGGATGTGGCAGACCTGACCGTTGATGGCTCCTTTTGTACAGGAGGAGCCGTCTTCGTCGTGCTCCTGACCCGGGGCAGCAACCTCTGGCTGGCCATGGCCGGAGCCCTGCTGGCCGGCATGCTGGCGGGCCTGGTCACGGGACTCTTCCATGTCTCCTTCCACATCTCAGCCCTCCTGGCCGGCATTCTGACCCAGCTCGCCCTATGGGCGGTCAACCTGATCATCATGGGCAAGCCCAACCTGGCGCTCAGTGTCCGCAACTATGACCTCCTGGTCTCCCTGCGCTATCTGCAGGACGTGGTCAAGGGGGACCGGCCCTTTTACGCTTCGCCCCTGGTGGTGCTTGCCCTCTTTATCGCGGCGGTCATCGGCCTCCTCTACTGGTTCTTCGGCACCGAATTGGGCATGGCCATCCGGGCAACAGGGTCCAACATCCAGATGGCCAAGGCCCAGGGCATCAACACCCGCCTGACCAAAGTCCTGGGACTCATGCTGTCCAATGGCCTGGTGGCCTTGTCGGGAGCCATCCTGACCCAGTACCAGGGCTTCGCGGACATCAATATGGGCCGGGGCGCCATCATCATCGGTCTGGCGGCAGTCATCATCGGGGAAGCGCTTTTCTCGCGTATCTTCCGCAATTTTGCCCTCCGCCTGACCTCTGCCGTCATCGGCTCGGCCATCTATTTCTCCGTCATCCAGACCATCCTTTGGATGCGCCTGGACGCCAACTACCTCAAGCTGCTGACAGCTCTTCTGGTTGCCGTTTTCCTGGCCATCCCCCACTGGCGGGAAAGTCTCCGGGCTCTGCCCTTCAAACGGAATGGAGCTTAAGGCCATGCTTCGAATCAATCAAGTGGATAAAACCTTCAACCGGGGCACAGTCAATGAAAAGAAAGCCCTGATCTCCCTGTCACTGGAGCTTAAGGACGGCGATTTTGTCACCGTCATCGGAGGCAATGGGTCCGGCAAGACGACCATGCTCAACGCGGTCGCCGGCGCCCTGACCATCGATTCCGGGTCCATCCATATCGATGACGCGGACGTCTCCTCCCTGCCTGAATACAAGCGGGCACCCTACATCGGCCGGGTCTTTCAGGATCCCATGATGGGAACCGCGGCCGGTATGAACATCGAGGAGAACCTGGCCCTGGCCGGACGGCGCGGTCAAAGGAGAGGACTTAGCTGGGGAATCAGCCAAGCAGAAAGGGATAGCTTCAGATCTGAACTCAAGACACTGAACCTGGGCTTGGAAGATCGCCTGTCCTCCAAGGCAGGCCTTTTGTCCGGCGGCCAAAGACAGGCCCTGACCCTGCTCATGGCGACCATGAAATGCCCAAAACTCCTGCTTCTGGATGAACACACGGCTGCCCTGGATCCCAAGACGGCGCGCACGGTTCTTCAGCTGACCAAAACATTGGTCCAGCGCCATTCTCTGACAACCCTCATGGTCACCCATAACCTGAAAGATGCCATTGCCCTGGGCAACCGGCTGGTTATGTTCTATGAAGGGCAGGTCATCATCGATCTTGAGGGTACAGAAAAAGCGCAATTAACGGTGGAGAAGCTGCTGGCCATGTTCGAGAACATTGGTAGCCTCGATGTCGTGGAGGATGGCTTGCTGCTCTCCTGAGGCGCAAAGCGGACAGGGTCTTGCCGGCCGCAAGGCCCTGCCCGCTAGAGATTTCCGTAGGCTGGATCCAGCTGACAAAGTTCCCTGTAGGTGTCGAGCTCTACCAGATCATCAAAAGAGCAAGGACGGATTTCGATGTCGAAGTCCCGGCTGTAATAATCCAGGGCAACCGAATCCCAGAAACGCTCTTTTCCTCCAGGTAAATCATAGACAAACCCCACCCGGTCAGCCAGGCGTTCCCCGTCCTCATCCGACCAGTAAGAGATCCCAAACATGTGGTGGCAATGGCTGCCGCCTTGCGAAAGTGCCGTGATCCGGCCTTCTTTGCTTGAAAAACACCAATCGTCGGTCCGGTCCACCGGTACGCCCAGGTAGTTTGTCCGATACTGGTAGGGACTTATGAGACCGGGCTTCATCAGGAATAGATCAGCCTCCAGAATATAAGCCGACCGAAGAAAATCCCGGGCACGAAGCAGGGAGGAGATATTGTTGGTCTCTTTATAATCGGGGTTGTCCAGGAAACGGATGGTGGGGTACTTTTCCAGCAGCTGATCAAACTGATCGGCCAGATAGCCCCGCACCAGGACAATTTCCCTGATCCCCGCCTCCGTAACCGCATCCAGCAGGGTATCGATGATGCGGACTCCCCGAATCCGGATCAGAGGCTTGGGGGTGCTCAGGGTGATAGGGACCATGCGGGCGCCGAAACCGGCCGCCAGTACAACCGCGCGCTTGACCCGGTAAGGCTCCAGAGCCATGAGGCCTTGAGGGGAAATATGCCCCTCTGCCAGCCAGCCCAAGTCTTTCATTTCTCCCAGGACCCGGTTGACGCTGCCAAGAGACCAGCCCGTCAGACGGGCCAGGACTCTTTGCGCCGGCTGCCGTCCCTCCTGCAAGATACAGGTCAGAAGATCAAACTGCAGACGCGTCAGCTTCATGAATAAGCCTCCCTTTTCTTCGCAGCCAGCCCAAAGAGTCCCTTAACCAGAAGGTTGACCGACAAGATAACCAGCGAAATAAAGGCGGCTCCCTCCAGCATCATCTGAGCCTCCAGGCCGGGAATCATCAGGGACAGGGGCCGGGTTGCAGACGTCGCCAGGAAGGCGACCGCTGAGATAGTCATCATGGCATTGACAAAGAAGTAGGTGAACATCTCGGCCAGCGTATGCCGGGTTTGGGGGATCAGGACATCCCGGATGATTCCCAGTCTGCCGACCCCCAGGGTCTGCCCTACATCCTCAAGGTCCCCGTTGATTTTGGAGAGGGTATTGTAAATCATCAGATAGGGGGAGGCAAAAAAATGAACCAGATTGACCAGGATTAAGATTGCCAGGCTCCCATAGATGAAAGTACCCTTGAAAAACACAACATAGGAGAGGCCCAGGACGATACCGGGGATTGCCAGGGATGTCATGGAAGCCAGATGCAGAGCTTTGGCAAGGCGGCCTCGGGTCCGCGCGGTCAGGTAGGCGGCGGCGAAGGCCAGAGCCATCCCGATCAGTCCTGTGAAAAGGGCGATGATCAATGAGTGGAGCAGGTTAACACCGGCATTCATCTGCAGGGCCCGGCGGATATTGTCCAGGGAAAAACTCAAATCGGAAGGATATTTCCTGACCAAGGTCAAAAGAAGGAAAGCTCCGATGGGCAGGACAACGACCAGGCCGACCAGACTGGACAGAAGATAAGCCAGCAGGTCCCGCCAGGGGTTCTCCCGGACCTGGAAATCCCTGGTTACAAAGGACAGGGGGGCTTTTTCCCGATTAAAAAGATCCATCAGAAAAGCGATCAAGGCTGGAGTCAAAAGCACCAGGCCGATGACACTGCCTTTGCCGAAATCCAGGAGGCCGATCACATCCTGATACATAAGAACCGGCAGGGTCTTATATTGGCCGCCGATCATGAGTGGTACGCCATAGTCAATAATAATCAGAGTGAAGACGGCAAAAACAGTCGAGATCAGCGGCCGCCTCAGATAGGGAAGCGTAATGGATGAAAATTGAAAACGTTTGGGGATGCCCAGCACATCCGACGCTTCATAGGGTGTACTGTCTTCATAACGGAGAACATCCGACAGCATGAGAAAGGCCAGGGGAAAGGAATACATAACCGAACCCGCTACAATGCCCCAAAAGCCGTAGATGTGCCCCCGCAAGCCCAGGGCATTGGTCAGAACACCGTTAGCCCCCAGGAGGACCACCAGCCCCATGCCATGCGAGATGGAAGGAATCAGCATGGGCAGGGTAAAAAGCAAAACAAAGAAGCCCTTCCCGCGCATTCTGCTCCGAACCGTCAACCAGGCCAGGAGGGCCGCCAGGGAGACAGAAATCAGGGTTGAAACAGAGGTCACCGCAAGGGAATTCCTGAGAGCCGACGAAAAAGGCCTCGATGTCAGCAGGGCTCCCACATCAAGGCCAGCCATCTCCTTGAACATGCCAAGGAGCGGTAGCAGGACCACCAGGGCAAAGAAGGCAAGCAGCAGGCCCTGCGAAAGCCTGATCCTGATTCGCCCCTTCATGCTTCCTCCCGGGCATAGCGAATCAGGGAATCGATCTTCAGCTGGATGTTGTGGATGACAAACTGTCTGACATAATCATCGGCAGGCTGGTCCATGAGATTGCAGGGCGTGTCGATCTGCGATATGCTGCCTTGGCGCATGACCATGATGCGATCACTCATGGCGAATGCTTCTTCCTGATCGTGGGTGATGTAGATGATAGTGGATCCGAATTCGGCCTGGATGCTCCGGATCTCCGACCTCAAGGCCAGGCGGGTATCCACATCCAGGGCGCTCATGGGCTCATCCAGCAAGAGGACATCCGGGCTCATGGCCAGGGTGCGGGCGATGGCAACCCGCTGCTGCTGTCCGCCCGAAAGCGTCGCCGGCTTCTGGTTGATCTGCTCCGTCAGGCCTACCCGGGCGATCAGCTCGATCGCTGTCCGGCGGGCCAAGGCCTTATCCCTGCCCGTCTTCTTCAAAGCGTATTCGACGTTGCCCAGGACGCTCATATTGCTGAAAAGGGCATAATTCTGGAAAACCATGCCCATCTTTCGCAAGGAAGGCGCCAGGTGGGTAATGTCCTGGCCGTCCTTGTGGATCGTTCCGCCTTCAGCCTGCTCCAAGCCCATGAGCAGGCGCAGGAGCGTTGTCTTCCCGCATCCCGAGGGTCCCAGGATGGTGAGAAACTCCCCTTCCCTGACGGTGAAAGAGATCTTGTCAAGAACTTCCCTGGAACCGAAACGCTTGCAAAGATCCCGGATAATCAGCTTATCCTGGGCCATCAGTGAACCCACTTTGCCAGCAGACGGGCTTTTTCAGGAGAGGTATCGCCGGACATATCCGCGTAAGGAATATCCGTGGGATAGTTCTCCAGCTGAAAGTCCCTTGCCTTGAAGATCTTCTCTGGAAAGAAGAGCTCTTTATCCTCCACCACCAGGGTTCCGAGGAAGAAATCAAAAACCTCCCGGACCTCCGGCCTCTCTTCCCTGCCCTTGATCATGGCCATGCCATAAAGCGAATAGGGGGAGCCTTCTTCAAAAAAGACAATCTCCAGGGCCGAGCCCCGGTTGATCTCCGTCACTGTTTGGGCCGTCATGGCCAGACCAATTGCCGCCTCTCCCTGCACCAGGGCGTTGACCGGCCCCGAGCCCGATGATGTGTACTGAAGAATATTGGCTGTCAAGCTATCGAAGTAGTCAAAAGCCTGATCCTCGCCCCAGGCATTGACCAGGGACTTGAGAAACATATAGCCGGTTCCGGATGCCTTGGGGTTGGGCATGGAAATCAGGCCCATATACTGTGGTTTCAAAAGATCCTCATAGCTTTGGGGAAGCGGGAGATTTTTTTGATCAAGGAGGGCCCTGTTGACGGCGATACAGCCTCCATTGCGCAGGGTGGGCAAATAAGTCCGATCAGGAGGAATCAGTTCATCTAAATAGAGTGAAGTGTCGTAGCCGGACAAATCAGCCAGAAGGTGGGTCAGGCTGCCCAGATAGCCGTAATCAAGTTCAAAGGTGATATCACAGACAGTCTCCAGCCCTTCAGCCTCCAGTTTGGCTGCATGAGTCCCGGTCGGCAGGTACTCCAGGACCACGTCATACTGGGGAAAGGTCTCTTTCAATCGTTTTTGAAAATATTCAACCCGGTACTCCTCACTGCTCAGATAGATGACGATCCGCTTCTTATGGCCTCCACAGGCAAAAAGTGACAGGAGCATGGCCGCCAGCAGAAGGCCTGCCAAAAAACGCTTCATGATGCATTCCCTTTCCATGTTCAATATAAATTTCTCTAACCTTGAAATGAACATCAACATGGCCAGTATAGTCCTATTTAGTCCAAATATGTTCAATTATGATAGGATCCATTGCCAACTAAAGACCCAGTGCCCCAGGAGGCCTGAGAAGCGGCCCGCAGAACCCGGCAAAGCCCCAAGCCCTTGTGATAAGATGACTTTCGGGCCGGGTCAGCCCAACCGCGAGAGCGTGGGGAGAAGGTTCATCGAATGGGTGTGATCAATACAATTCTCGGAATACCCTTGGGTTACCTGATGGATTTCTCATACAGGCTGACAGGAAACTACGGGCTGGCTATCATCCTCTTCACCCTCCTGACCAAGATCCTCATGATGCCCTTATCCCTCATGGCTCAGAAAAACGCCATCATCATGGCTAAGATCCAACCCGCCCTTGAAGGGATCCGGGCCCGCAATGCAGGAAACAGCGCCCTCATGCTGGAGGAACAGCGGACTCTCTTCAAACAGGAGGGCTACAGCACCTTCAAAGGCCTACTGCCTCTCCTGGTTCAAATCCCCCTGATTCTGGGCCTGATTCATGTCATCTACAATCCCCTCCAGCACCTGCTCCACCTGGATGCCTCGATTATCAGTTCCCTGACCGCTAAGGCAGCCCAAGTCCTGGGGGTCACCATCCGCGACCTGGGATCCAGCGCCCAGATCAAGGTCATGGAGCTGGTCCGAAGTATGCCCCAAACCTTCCAGAATATGGAGGGTCTCAAGCCTATCCTGCAGATTGACACAAGTTTTTTGGGCGTCAGCCTGACCCAGGTTCCCCAATTGAAGTCCCTGACCCTGATCTATCCCCTCCTGTCAGGCGCAAGCGCTTTGGCCCTGGCCGCTTACCAAAACCGCTGCTACATTCTTCAGCAGAATCAGGGGCCCCTGCGCAAGTGGTCCATGGCCGCTTTTTTGACCGCTTTTTCCTTCTTTTTTGCCTCTATTCTCCCCGCTGGTATCGGCCTCTACTGGATAGCGGGCAATTTTTTATCCATTGGCGTCCTGGCCCTGAGCAACAAGATCTACGACCCCACCCCCTATCGGTCCGGCACGCATGACAGCCCTAAAGTCAGACTCAGCAAGGAGGAGAAAGCCGCTCAAGCTCAGCTGAAAAAAGAGAAACGGGTCCGCCAGGCAAGGGACAAGAAACGTTTTGCCGCCTTTCCTGACAAGCAGCTTGTTTTTTATTCCGAGGGAAGCGGTTTTTACAAGTATTTCGGCGGTTTCATGGACTACATCACAGAGCACTCCGACCTGATCATCCACTATGTGACCAGCGATTTCCAGGATCAGATTTTCAAGCTGGGCAAGCCGCAGATTGAGACCTATTACATAGGGCCCGTGGCTTTAATTCCCTTCATGATGCGAATGGACGCGGCAATGGTTGTCATGACTACGCCTGATCTGGAAACCTTTCATATCAAACGATCCCTGGTCCGCAAAGACATCGAATACGTCTACATCGATCACGGTATGGCCAGCTTCCACCTCATGTACAGGAAGGGAGCCCTGGATCATTTTGATACCATATTCTGCTACGGCCCCAACCATATCTCTGAAGTCCGGGAGACTGAGGCCCTCTATGGCCTGGCCGCCAAGAAACTGATCCCCACAGGCTTCCCCCTTCTGGACAGCATGCTGGACCGGGTCCGGGAGCTTGGGGACCTTTCCAATGATCCCCCCATTATTCTGGTGGCCCCTTCCTGGCAAAAAGACAATATCCTGGAATCCTGCCTGGACCAGACCCTGGCCCCTCTCCTGGAGACAGGCTATGACATCATCGTCCGGCCTCACCCGGAGACCGTCAAGCGCTTCCCGGCTCTGATCCGTGACCTGGAGGACCGTTACGGGGACCGCCTGGAAGTTCAGAAGGACTTCTCTTCCAACCGGACGGTCTATACGGCCGACCTGGTTATCACCGACTGGTCTTCCATCGCCCAGGAGTTCTCCTACGCGACCGGCAAGCCTTCCCTCTTCATCAACACGCCCATGAAAATCCTGAACCCCGACTACCACCGGATTCCAAGCATCCCTCTGGATATTTCATTGAGGGACCAAATCGGCCGCTCCCTGAACCTGGACCAGCTGTCCGGTCTGGCCGGGGCCGTGGAGGATCTCCTCCTCCAAAAGGATCACTACAAGGAACATATCCACCGCCTGGTCCGGGAAAACATCTTCGATGTTGGTCAGGGAGCCCGAGGGGGGGGCGACTATATCATCAGGACCCTCAAGGCTCCACGGGAAGCGGAGCCGGAAGCCCGGGAAAAGAACCCTGCCTCCCTGGAGCTGATCAAGAGCCTGCGAGCCCTCCTTGAGGCGGAGGACACCTCTGACCCCTTTGTGGAAGAAGCTCTCCAAGCGCCTGCCCGCCAAGGTGATAGCCGAAGAGAGACCCTGATTGGCCTGATTCGTGATCTTGAAAACCAGGCGCCGGGAGGAGGACAGGCCTTATGATACGGAAATTCACGCCCCCCACGCTCCTCACCCTCCTGCTTCTGCTGACTTTCTCCAGGCCGGTCCATGCCTATATTGACCCCGCCACCACCAGCTACCTGATTCAGATCGTCTGGGCCCTGCTTATCACCCTGGGAGTCACCGTCGGCGTCTTTTTCAACCGCATCCGGGCCCTCTTTCTCAACCTGCGTGTCAACCTGACCTCCTGGAGGATCCGTACCTTTTCCAAGAAGGGCCGGGGCCAGCTTGACAGGACAGGATCCAGACCTCATGACTCTGCCATGGGCCAAGCCAACTATCCCAAACGCCTGCTTGCCTCTCTCCCGACCAGCCTCTGCCTGTCTTTCTCCTTTTTCGTTTTCGGGATCTACGAACTCTATGCCACCAACCTAAATGACTTCTCTTTTCCCCTCAACAGCCTCCTTCCCCTTCTGATCCTTCTGGCACTGGCGGCCGCCCTGACCCTGGCTCTTCTCCTTTCCCTCCTGCCGGGCCGGTTCCTGGTCCGGGCTTTATCCCTCTTGCTGGGCGTAAGCCTGGGGGCCCTCCTGCAGGCGGGCCTTCTCAACCGATCACTTGGCCCTTTGACGGGAGATCCCATGGCCTGGGAGACCCTTTCGGGCACCATGCTTTTGAATACAGGGCTTTGGCTTCTGATTACCGGCTTCCCCCTGATTCTCGGCTTCCTGGCCAAAAAGGCCTGGCGGATACTGGTCCTCCTTCTGCCTCTGGCCCTGCTTGTCACCCAGCTTTTTTCATCGATCAGCCTTTATGCGGGTAATCCCCAGCTGAGGGATAAAAGCTCCGGGGTCTACCTGTCCTCTGATGGCATCCTCCAGGTGGCAAAGGACGACAACATCATTGTCCTTGTCCTGGATCGCCTGGACAATGATTACATCGATCAGGTCCTCCTTGACGATCCCCGCTTCCTTGACGGCCTGGACGGCTTCACCCGCTTCACCAACAACACCTCCCGCTACAGCCAGACCTTCCCCTCCGTCACCGAAATGCTGACCGGGATCGGCTTTGACTATAAGGAAGGATACAGCCCCTATCTGAAACGAGCCTGGAAGGAGGGGGCTCTGATCCCCCGACTGGCGGATGCCGGCTTTGAACCTTATCTCTTTATGACACCCACCCAGTCCTATGGCTCGGCGGGGGATCTGGCCCCGCTGGCTAAAAATCTGGCTGCCGGCAAGCTCCAGATCAACCGGGCAGCTGCCCTGGCATCCCTCTGCCGGCTGAGCGCTTACCGCTATGTCCCCCTGGCCATGAAGCCCTTCTTCTGGCTGTCGACCAGCGCCTTTGACAGCCTGGTCAAGGATGACCTGGATCCGCCGCCTTACGCCTTGGACGATGCGGGCTTCTATGGGAATCTCCTCAATCGTGGCCTTGAAGTGACCGCCGGTCAAAAACGCCTGACCTTCATCCACATGAATGGCCCCCACCCCCCTTACAGGCTGGATGAATACGGACAAAGCGTTCAGGCGGGCTCTTCATCCCTCCTTCAGCAGACCAAGGGAAGTTTGCGTATTGTCTTTGAGTATCTGGATCAGCTGAAAGCCATGGGTCAGTACGAGTCAGCCACCCTGATCATTACGGGTGATCATGGCGCGCGTACCAGCGACGCCAAGCCCTTAAACCGGCCCATCGTGACCGCCCTCTTTGTCAAACCGCAGGGTCAGGCAGGAAGTCCCCTGGCTCAAAACAATGCCCCTGTGTCCACCGATAATCTCCGGCCAACCCTTTATCAGGCCGCGGGCCTGGACTATAAGATCTTCGGTCCCACCTATTTCGATGTGCCCGAGCATGCGCGCCTGGACCGCATGCTCTACCACCGCCTCTACGCGTCCGAGGGCGGCCCTGACCGGGTTCAGATCTACCGGATTACAGGCGACGCCAAAGATTTTGAAAACTGGACCTTGATGGGTGAAGAAATAATCGGCTGATCTGTCCCCGGGAGACCTTAATCACCCGGTTTGCGGAAACGGTCGAAAAAGTCCTGCGACAGCATGGGGTTGGCCGCGACCCCGGATACCATCTCCTTGTAACGGACCGTGATGGCCTCAGCCAGGGGCAGGCCCGGGTAGATGGCGTATTCATGGAAAAAGGCATTGAGATCGCCGCCTGAATCGTAGACAGCGCCGGCAATATCCGAGATGAAGTGGCGGCTGTTGGGCAGGGCGATTCCGGAGATCAGGGGCACACGGCTCCAGACCATGCGCCAGGGACCCAGGGGAACACCCGGCAGGGGGCGGCTTCTTCTTTGGACCCGCCGCTCATTTTCCCGGGCGAAACGGATATCCTCCAGAATAATGCAAAGATCCGCCAGGGCCTTGGAGACTGAGGAACGCGGATAGGTGCACTGGAGGGTAAGCCAGCCGCACAGGTAGAGGTAATGGCTTGCCCGCAAGCGGATCAGGTTTTGTACCAGATCCGTCTCTTCCTTCTTTTTGAGGTTGGCCAGGGCAGTGAACAAGACCGCCAGATCCGGGTACTTGAGACTGTCCGCCAAGGCGGTCAGTTCTTCCCTGGTCCGGGCACGGGTCAGCTGCTGGATCAGCCAGTTTGATTCATCCGGCAGCTGATTCTCGATCAGCTCAACCGGCAGTGGGTGCAAGTCACGGCAGCCCTGGACCGCGTCCCGGAAAGTCTTGTAGCGCAGATCGGAACGGCGTTTGGAAATCTCAAGGGGGTCCAGGCGCCTCGCGCGGATGGACTTCTGTTCCGCGGGCTTGGCAGCCTCCGCTTCCAGAATCCGGGCCGTCTCACGCTCGAATCGCACGGCTTGCCGGCGAATAGCGACTACTTCCTGGCTTTCCGCTGCCTTGACATGGGTGTCCTCTTTGATCTGGGGCAGGCGAATTTTGACCGGACGGATTTCCCGCTCGGCCATTCTTTGGGGCTTGCGCATATCCCCGGTATGTCTTTGGCGTTCCTGATCTGCCATGGCTTCCAAGTGCCTTATTGGCCGCCCCGGATAGCTGCCGGCAGGGCGTCGATGGCATCCCGGATTTCTGCTGTCGTGAAGGTCAGCCGCTCGACGACTTCCGCCAGGCTGACGTCAAATTCTTCCAGGGTCTTGGTGACGAAGCCGCCGGACTCCTTGGTGAAATTGATGGTATTGTCTGTAATCTGCCGGCCCAGATCCTCCAGGGAAGCCAGCTGCTCTTCCAGACGCTCCAGCAGAATGGCTGCGTTTTTATTTTGGGAGGCTGACATCTTGACCGATGCCTCGATGGCCTTGGAAGATTCAACAATCCCTTCACCCAGCCGGTCTGAGAAGGAACGCAGCTGCTCGTTAAGGCGGTTGATATGGGAAGCCAGATTGCTTTCCTCCCCGGCGTAGAGGGCGGCCATTTTCTCAGAGCTGGCACCCATGACAGCCAGGTTATCGCTGATGGCGGCCATTTCATCTGCCATGTCATTTTTGGCCAGGGCCATGAGCCGCAGTGTCTCCTGGGCATCATTGGTGACCTCCCGGCTTTCCTCCCGGACCCGCTCCAGGGTCACTTTGGATTCCTCCATGAGGTTGGCACTGTGTTCAGCCACCTGGTAGAGAGTCTGCAGCTTATCCGGCAGGGGTGATAGATGTGCCGACAGGGCCTGGGAGACAGAGTTGGAGAAAGTATCCGCAAGCTCTTCCATGCCTTTTTCCTGTTTATCCGCCAGGGATTTGGCAAGTTCCGTCAAGGCGTAATTGGTCTCCCGAAGCGGCGGCGCAACTTCTTCACTCATAATTTCCCGGACGCTGGTCTTGATCCCCTGGGCAAATTCACCTTTGGCCAGCTCATCAGCAACTTTGGTGAAGGCTACCACTTCGCCCCGCATCTTTTCGCCGTAGCCGATAATCTCATTGACCAGGAGAGCGACGCCCGTCCGGTCGGTGAAGACAGGCAGATAGGCCGCCAGCGCTTCGATGACTTCCAGGCGGTCGTCCTCGATCTGGCTGACGGTCCGGGCCGTCTGCCAGAGAACCACAAGGGCTGCCAGGATGGAAAAAAGGAAAAGAAGGAGACCGAGCGGTATCATCTGGGCCAGTCCATCTGAAAGCATGGAGCCAGCCAGCGATAAGATCAGAGCCCCTGTACCCAGGCCAAAGCAGACCAAAGCCGCCAGGCGGCCGGATGACTGCAGACTCTCCCGCCGGAAGAAGCCCATTGAATCCAGAACTGATCCGGGTTCCGGCAAGAGCCTGCCTTCGAAATTATGGCGGCTGATCCTGGCTAATTGGCCGCCCAGGAGCCGCAGCTGCTCGTGATTGGCCGCGGCAAAAACAGAGGCCGCGGCATCCGCCGGGAGCTGGTCTCCAGCCTGGGCATGACCCAGGGTGAAGATGGCTTCATCGGCCACGGCAGCCTGGCTTTGGCCGTAATGGCGGTTTTTCACCAGGGCCCGGATCAGCACGGCCAGGATGGCTGCCGCCAGAAGGCCGGCTCCTATGATCATCCATGTGTAGGGACTCATAAATTCACCTCATCTTCTATTCAAGAGGCTTGCGCTCCAGCGCAAGCTCGATCAGTTTTTCAAGGAGGCCGGCATCGGTGTACCCTGCGGCCCGCATGAGGCGCGGATACATGCTGATGCGGACGAAACCGGGGATGGTGTTGATTTCATTAAGGAAGATTTGCCCGTCATCCGCCAGGAAGAAGTCGATCCGGGCCATCCCGTAACAATCGAGGGCGCGCCAGGCTTCCAGGGCCAGCTTGCGGATCTCCAGCTCCTGGCCCTCTTCAAGCCGGGCTGGAATGAGAAGCTGGGACGTGGACTCTTCCTGATACTTGGAATCGTAATCATAAAATGCCCGGTCCGGCACAATCTCCCCGACCGGAGACAGAAGGGGGTTCCTGTAATCACCCAGGGCGGCGATTTCCAGCTCGCGTCCCCGGACCCCCTGCTCAATGACCACCTTGCGGTCATAGGTGAAGGCCTGGGTCAAGGCAGCCGGGAGCTCATCCGGCCGGTCAAGGCGTGAAATTCCAAGGGAGGAGCCGCCACGGGCAGGCTTGACAAAAAGCGGATAGCGGAGGCCCTCAAGGGCTTCTTCCGCAAGGGCCGGGCCGCCTGCCTGCCAGTCGTCCAGGTCCAAAACCCGCCAGGGTGTATGAGGGATGCCCTGCTGCTCAAAGAGGGCATTGGCAAATGCCTTGTCCATGGCCAGAGCGCTGGCTGTCATACCGCAGCCGACAAAGGGGATGCCTGCCAGTTCCAGCAGACCCTGAACCGTTCCGTCCTCCCCGTTGGGACCGTGGAGGGCGGGAAAGACACAGTCCAGCTGGTAGCTGACCGTCTGTCCTTTGCGGTTGACAAAAAGATAGGGCTTGTCTGTATCGGGCACCAGCCAGGCCGGGTAAACCGGCCCCTCTTCCAGCCAGCTGCCGTCACGCATGGCCTCGGACGGCCCGCTGTATGCATACCAGCTCCCCTCCCGGGTGATACCCACCGGCAGGAGGTGATAGCGGCTGCTGTCCCTCAGGCTGTCCATGATATAGGCTCCCGAGGCACGGGAGACATCATGCTCGCCCGACCTGCCTCCGAAAAGCAGGGCAACATTGATTCTAGAGGCCATCCGGATCTCCCAGGCTCTTCTTGTTGCGGGTTATATTGACCAGAATATCCGTCAGGTGATTTTCGAGATTGGTCATCATGTCACGAGCGTACTGGATGGCAGCTGTCCGGATTTCGGCACCCCGCCGGGTGGCGTCATCCAGGATGACAGAGGCCTTGTTCATGGCCTGCTGGGTAATCTCGTGTTCGTCAATCATGCGGGCCATTTGAGCTTCCGCGTCCCGCATGATGGTATCCGCCTCGCGCCGGGCCTGGCTGATCAGCTGACGGTTTTGCTGCAGGACCCATTTGGCCCGTTCCAATTCCTCGGGCAGGCCCTCACGGATCATCTGCACCATGAAGAGCATCTCTTCGCGCTCAACCATGCATTTATCCGAGAAGGGAACGTTTTTCGCCTCCATCAGATCGGTTTCCATCCGCTCCAGCAGGGTCGCGACACTGCGGTCCTCCCTCTGCCGCGGATTGCGGCGCGCGCCGTCCCAGTCCCGTTCATTGGGCCGCCTGTCCTGTACGTCATTCATACGCCGCTCCTCCTGTCATCGCGGACCCCGTAAACCTCTGCCACCTCCAAGCGGATGGAGGGAGGTACCAGATCCCCGATCTCTGCGCCCAAGCGCGCGATCTCGCGCACGGCAGTCGATGAAATCGATTGATGCTCCGGCAAGGCCGGAATAAAAAGGGTTTCAATTCCCTGACCCAAGCGGCGGTTCAAGGCGGCCATGGCCGCCTCTTCCTCCAACTGGCTGGAATTGCGGATCCCCCGGACGATCAGGCGGATCCCTCTTTCATGACAAAAATCAACCAGAAGCCCCCCGGCCTCCTCGACAAGCACCCCTTCCAGATGACCGACTGCCTTGCGGATCAAGTCAGCCCGCTCCCCTCTGGTCATCAGGGGACTTTTGGCCCCGTTGTCGAAGACAGCGATGACCAGCTGGCCGCAAAGGCCGGCTGCCCGCTCTGCCACACTCAGATGGCCGACGGTAAAGGGGTCGAATGTCCCTGGAAAGACTATCTTATTCATATCAAACAAAGAACCGGATTCCATTTTCCAATCAGCTTCCGGCACCCGCTTCCATTAAGCAGGATCCGGCTTAAACTGGTAAAAGGATAGCACGCTCGTGCCGTACTGACAACTGCGCAGCCAGGAGAGAGAGGGAAGAAAAAGGTTGTCGGGCAGGATTTCCCCGTCCGTTTCAATAGCCAGAATCCCGTCCGCCTCCAGGAGGCCGGCCAGGATATGCCCTGCCTCCTGCAGGAGCTTGTGGGCATGCGGCCAGGGCGGGTCCAAATAGATGATGTCAAAGCGCTCCCCCTGGCGGGCCAGGGCCTTGAGCCGGGACATGGCGTCTCCCGGCAGCAGGCGGAAGCCCTCTTTAAGTCGGGTACGCTCAACATTTTCCCGGATGGCGGCCAGGGCCTGGCCATCCTTTTCAAGGAAAACGGCTTCCGAGGCCCCCCGTGAGAGAGCCTCCAGGCCGATTTGACCCGAACCGGCGAAGACATCGAGCAGGCGGGCTCCTTCCAGGCGGTCAGCCAGGATGGAAAAGAGCGCCTCCTTGGTCCGGCCTGCCGTCGGCCGGCAGCGGTTGCCCGGCGGACTGACCAGCCGGACCCCCTTTGCCTTTCCCGTGATAATCCGAAGCATTGCCGCCTCCCCTACAGGCCCGGCCGGGCCAGTCGTTCGCCGTAGCGGGCGCGGAAGGCCTCCATGATGACCTGGTTCTCATGTTTTTCCAGACCGGGATCCTCTCCAAGGATCCTGTCGCAGGCAGCCGCCGCTTCATGCAGGAGCGGGGTGTCCTGGTAGAGGTTGGCTACCTTGAAGTCAGGCAGACCGTGCTGGGCAACCCCGAAGAAATCGCCAGGACCGCGAAGCCGCAAGTCCTCGTCCGCCACATCAAAACCAGACCCCTGCCGGCAGAGAACCCTGAGACGCTCCCGGACCAGGGGATCCTGGCTGTCGCTGACCAGGAGACAGTAGGACTGGCGGTCCGACCGGCCCACGCGGCCGCGCAGCTGGTGGAGCTGAGAGAGGCCGAACCGCTCGGCGTTCTCCACGACCAGGAGGCTGGCATCGGGGTGATCGATTCCAACTTCAATGACAGTGGTCGAAACCAGGATATGGATCTCCCCCGCATGGAAGGCTTCCATGACAGCTGCCTTCTCCCCCGCCTTCAGACGGCCATGCATGAGGGCCACCTTCCAGTCAGGAAAGACCTCTTGTGAAAGCCGCTCATGGACAGCCTGGGCGGATGCAAGCGGCAGCTCCCCGGAATCTTCAATGACCGGGCAGACAATATAGACCTTGCCGCCCTCCTCCAGCTGCCTGCGGATCATGCCGTCGATCCGCGGCCGGTCCGCCTGGGTCGCCGTGTATGTTTTGATGGCCAGCCGGCCCTTGGGCATTTCCCGGATATCAGAGAGATCCAGGTCCCCGTAGAGAATCATGGCCAGTGTCCTGGGAATGGGGGTGGCTGACATGACAAGGACATGGGGGACCACCTGTCCCCGGCCCGTCAGGGAAACACGCTGGCGGACGCCGAAACGGTGCTGCTCATCTGTTACGCAGCAGCCCAGCCTGGCAAAGACTACCGATTCCTCCAGAACCGCGTGGGTGCCGATCAGGATCTGGATGGTCTGCTCCTTCAAGCCCTTGAGGATCCTCCGCCTTTCCGCTGCCGGTGTAGCCCCTGTAAGCAGGCCTATGGACAGGCCTGAGCCCTCCAGGAAACCTGTCAGCGTCCTGGCGTGCTGGCCGGCCAGGATGGTTGTCGGAGCCATGAGAACGGACTGGTAGCCTTCCTTGCAGGCGGTGGCCATGGCCAGGGCGGCCACCAGGGTCTTGCCCGATCCGACATCGCCCTGGATCAGCCGGTTGGCCGGCTCCTGCTTTCGAAAATCGTCCAGGATAACCTGGAGGACCCCTGTCTGGGATCCGGTCAGCTGGAAGGGCAGGCGATCTATGAGACCCTGGAGCCATTTTTCTGTCTGGGAGCCCACCTCCATCCGGGGGCCCTCTTCTTTTGAGCGGCCGGACTTGAGGGCCCGAAGGCCGAAAAGGACCAGGAAAAGTTCCTCGAAGGCCAGCCGGCGGCGGGCCAGTTCCACATCCCGCGGACAGGAGGGAAAGTGGATGCGGCGCAAGGCGAAATCAGCTGCAGCCAGCTTGCCCCAGGCCCGGACAGAGGCGGGCAGGGTCTCTTCCGCCTGGAAGTCCCGCCTGTCAAGAAGGGCTCTTACAGCCTGCCTGATGTTGGATTGATAGAGGCCTGCGGTTAATGGATAGACAGGCAGGTAGGCGTCTGCCTCCCCGCCTCTGTCGGCCGGGCGGAAATCCGGGTTGGCTGTCCTCTTTGTGCGGCCTGCCTGATCGATTTTCCCGCGAAAGAGATAGGTCTGACCGCGCTGAAGCCGGTCCGCCACCCAGGCCTGATTGAACCAGATGGCCTCAAGACTGCCGCTGTCATCCGAAAGCCGGGTTCTAAGATAAGTCAATCTGCCCCGGCGGCTGAGGGAAGGCAGCGTTTGCACCCGGGCCTGGAAAGTTGCCGTCTGCCCCGGAACCAGATCCCCGATAGGGAGGCGCTCCATCCAATCCTCATAAGCGCGCGGCATCAGCCAGAGAAGATCGGCCAGCCTGTCTACGCCCAGTTTGGAAAAGAGTTTTTGTCTTTTGTCCGAAATCCCTGGGAGGACTGTCAGAGGCTTGTCCAGCAATGACCGGTCCGGCCCGTCAGACACAGCCGGCCTCTTCTTCCTCTGCCGGGTCCAAAGCCATGCCGTAGCGGCAAAGCAGGCGCAGAGGGCATTGGAAACAAAGTCGGCAGCGGGCCCGGCATAGCTCCCGGCCGTGGGCTACCATCAGATGACCCCATGAAGTCCAGGAATCCTCCGGCACCGCCTTGGCCAGATCTTTTTCGATAACCAGGGGATTTTGGCTGTCTGTCAGACCCAGAAGCCGGCTGATGCGGCCGCAGTGGGTATCAACTACCAGGGCCTGCTGGCCGAAGGCATCCCCCAGGATCAGATTGGTAATCTTGCGGCCGACACCGGGCAGATCCATGAGTTCTTCAGCCGTCGAGGGGACCTGTCCGCCATGGACCTCCATGACCCGGCTGGCTGTCCCCTTAAGGGCAGCCGCCTTGGCCCGGAAGAGTCCGCAGGTCCGGATCAGGGACTCCAGGTCCTCCAGGTTGGCTTCCGCCATGGCTTGCGGATGGGGGAAAGCCTGGAAAAGGGCCGGCGTAATGCGGTTTACCCGCTCATCCGTGCATTGGGAGGCAAGAATGGCTCCCACCAGGAGTTCCCAGGGCGATTGGTGGCTGAGAGTACAAACGGCATCGGGGTAACGTTGGGACAAGAGGCTGACTATGGACGCCGCCCGTTTTTTAAGGGAAGAGGTCACGGCAACTCCTCCAGCAGATAGCAGGTCTTGATGAGGGTCTGACCAGTGGAGGGCCGGAAGATGGTCATTTCTACCAGGGCGCCTACGGCCTGTTCATCCATAAAGGTCATCAGGTCACGGACTGCTTCCATGGCCTGGCCGTTGATGTCCAGGAGGATATCATCCGCATTGAGGCCGGCCGTATAGGCAGCGCTCTCCGACTTGACCAGATTGACGTAGAGGCCGGCGGGATAGCCGAACTGCTGGCTCAAAAAGGCAGCGTCCTCATCCCCCAGCACGGTAATGCCAAGTGAGGCCTTTCTGGCAGGGGCCGGATCCGGTGTGGCCATGATTTGCCGGATAACATCCGAAACAATGGGTGACGGGATGGCGTAGCCCAGGTGCTGGACATAGATCCGCTTGAGATAACCGCTGGTCAAGGCGACAACCTGTCCCTCCTTGTTGATGAGCGGGCCGCCTGCGTAAAGAGGCTGGGTGGGAATGCTGGTCTCAATCAAACCCACCGGCGACCCGTCTTCCTGGTAGGAGGTCTTGTAAAGGGAGATGATATAGCCTGCGGAAAGTCCGCCCTCCTTGACCATGGCCGGGGGATAGCCGATGGAGAAGACAGCCGTTCCGACGGCAAGAGAGGGCTGTCTGGCAAGACTCTGTGCAACGAAGACTTTTTCACCGGGTTCCGTGATCCGCAGCAGGGCCAGGTCGACTGTGGACCGGTAGCCGATCAGGGTTGCCGGGTAGGCCTGGGTGTCCCCGCGGACATAGATGAGAATGGAGGCCCCTGTCTGCAGCTGACCCCGAAAATCCAGGGCCCGCTCCATGAGGCTGTAGCTGGTGACAATGATGCCCGACTCATCGACGATCAGTCCCGAGAAGAACTCCTCCCGCTTTGAATAAAGGGAAGAGGCAGGGATGGAAAGATGAACAGAAACAACCGATGGCGCGACCTGGGCAAAGATTTCCGGCAGCTCCGGCTCCTCGGGCGGCGGTTCCTCCTCGCCGGGGTCAGAACTGGTGGTGCTTGAAAAGGTCGTAGGGGATGTTGGAGGACTGGTCGGACGGCTTGTTGTCGAGGTCGTCGTGCTGTCCGTAGCTTTCGTCTCCTCGGGCTCCTGGGTGGGACAGGACAGAGGAACCAGCAAGAGAGCCAGCAAAAAGACGGCAATCAGGATGACCAGGCCCAGTCTGTCTTTTTTCATGTTTTCATCTCCCTTTCCCTGTCACAAAAGCAGTCTAACGGGCACATATAACCTTTTTGTGAACACAGGCTGTCACAAGGCCGCCGTCAGGGCCGGGCAACGGTAAAAGTGATGCGGGCGCCGCCCAGCTCGGCGGAAGTTCCCGCCTCAATCTCCTGGCCGTGCCGCTGGACCAGGGCCCGCGCGATATAAAGGCCCAGGCCGGAGCCGCCCTCATGGCGGGATTTGTCTGCCTTATAGAAACGATCAAATATTCGGCCTAAATCCTCTGGGGGGATACCCGGACCGTTATCCTCCACGGAGACGCTGACCGCGCATTCGCCCACCTGGGTGCGGATCAGGATCAGGCCGTGCCTGGGGGCAAAGCGGACCGCGTTGGCCACGATGTTATTGAGGACCCGGGTCAGCTGGCCCGTATCCCCCACCGCCCGGACTGAATCATCATAGCGGTGGTCAAAGTTGATTTCCAGGACGATCTGTTTATCGGCCAGCATGGGCTCAAAAGACTGTCTGACCTGGCGGATCAGGCCGTTGAGGTCAAAGATTTCCTGCTGGAGGGCTGTCTGGTCCCCCTGGTCAGCCTGATCGAAAAGAGTGTTGAGCAGGCCTTCCAGCCGCTTGGTTTCCGCCTTGATAATCTCCAGGTAATAGTCAAAGCGCGCAGGCGGGATGGTCCCGTCACGCATACCCTCGATGAAGCCGCCGATGGAGGTGACGGGGGTTCGCAGATCGTGGGACACATTGCCAAGAAATTCCGAATGCTGCTGTTCCCTCTCCTCAAACTGAGCGATCAGCATATTGAAGGTGCGGACCAGGCGGGTCAGATCATCCTGACCGGGGCCGGCCTCGGGATCAGCCGGATCATCCTGCCCGGCCTTTTTTGTTTTTCTACCCCTCCGGGACAGGTGTACCCGGGCGGTTAAATCTCCGGCGTAAACGGCATTGGCCGTCTTGGCCAGCTGGGAAATCGGCCGGGTAATATTGCGGGACAGCCAGATAATCAGGACCAGGGAGAGAATAAAGGCAAGGGTAAAGGAGAGGGGTACATTGTTCTGCAGGAGAAAGGCACTGAAGGTCTCCGTCTGGTGGCGTTTGAGCAGGACGATTTCTCCCGTGTAGAGATTGCCGTGACGGCCGATGGGCGCGCTGGCTACCAACCAGTTGGAGGCTTCCGGCAGGAGGGCGGCGAAGCCTGTCCTATGACCCGCCTCACAATAGATGGTGTGGGTGGCATTGCGCGCCTCCTGGGGCAAAATGGGATCTCCGGTGCCGGCCGGGCCCGACCGCTCCAGAAGGGCGATGGTCTGCGTCGGAATGCCCGTATCGTGGATGATTTCCCCCTCGGCGTTGACCACCCAGACAAAGGCCGTGGTGGAGCGGGCCGCAAAGAAAATATGCCCCGTGATATCTGAGCTGGTGAAGGTAATATGAGCGGCATCCATGCGATTTTCAGTCAGTACGGCCAGCTCCGACGCATTGCGCTTCAATTCCTCCTGCCGCTGCTGCCAGGACGAAAAGCTGTAAATAGTGCCGTAAATCAGGGCGAGCGCCAGAAAGATAAGCAGAATCGACGCCGAAATGTTCAGGAGCGTCCGTGTATAGATCGAAAGCCTTCTCACGCTTCCTCGGAGTCTTTCAGCTCGAATTTATAGCCCACGCTCCATACAGTTTTGATCTGCCAGCGGGGGTGTTCAATGACACTCAGTTTCTCGCGGATGCGCTTGATATGGACGTCCACCGTGCGCTGTTCGCCGTAGTAGTCCATGCCCCAGATGTGTTCCAGGATCTGGTCGCGCGTGTAAACGCGGTTGGGATGGGAAGCCAGGAAGAAGAGAAGCTCCAGCTCCTTGGGCGGTATATCGATTTCCTGCTCGCCGATGCGGACTGTATAGCGGATGCGGTCCACGACCAGGTCGGGCAGGACGACCACGTCCTTCTTCTGGCTGTCGGAAGCGGTCGCCTGGACAGGCTGCTGCGAACGGCGGAGGACAGCCTTGACGCGCGCCAGCAGTTCCTTGGGTTCGAAGGGCTTGAGGATATAGTCGTCAGCGCCCAGCTCCAGGCCGATGATCTTGTCCAGGGTGTCACTTCGCGCGGTCAGCATGAGAACAGGGACATCCGATTCCCTGCGCAGCTGCCGCATGACGTCAAAGCCGCTGATGCCGGGCAGCATCAGATCCAGGATGATCACATCCGGGCTGACTGCCTTGACCATGGGCATGACGGCATCTCCCGCATAGCAGGAGGAAACCTCAAAGCCATCTTTTTCAAAGTAGAGTTTCAGCAGCTCGCTGATATGTTTGTCGTCATCGACGATGAGCACGCGCTTGGTATCTTCCATTTCGCCTTCCTCGCCTGGGTCCTGGCTAATCTATTCCCAGATTTCGATCAGATTTTCTTCCTCTCCGTCACCGGTCCCCTCCCCCTCATTCTGAAGCAGGGAGGATACCTCGATGAAAAAGGAGCGTATATCGCCAAAAGCCCTGTAAACAGAAGCGAAGCGGATATAGGCAACTTCATCAATGGCGCGGAGATGCTTGAGGACCAGTTCCCCGATTTCGGAGGTGGTCAGCTCCCTTTTCATGGCATTGCCGGCTGCCCGCTCAACCTGATCGACCAGTTCTTCAACCTGCTGGGTTGTCACCGGCCGTTTTTCGCAGCTCTTCATAATGCCGATGATCAGTTTCTGCCGGTCGAAGGGCTGCCGGCTGCCGTCCTTCTTGATGACCATGAGCGGCACGCTCTCCAGGCGTTCATAGGTTGTAAAGCGTGAACCGCAGGCAAGACACTCCCGCCGCCGGCGGATGGTCAGGCCGTCCTCGGACGGTCTCGAATCGACTACACGGTCGTTGTTTTCTTCACAGACAGGGCATTTCATCCCCCTGCCTCCTTCCCCCGGCAGGCCAGATACAAGAGGACCGGATCAGGGATCCGGTCGCCTTGGCACCTGATAGACGCGGGCTGACGCCGGCTTCTGCCGCTGCCCCTTCTCAGCCGATCGGTCAGGATCGGTCCATATCGTCGTCGCGCAGGAACCAGGGCAGGACTCTGCCGTCCTGCTTGCCCGGTCTGGGTTTCTCAGGAGCTCTGCCGCCCATCCCGTCTCCGGGCGCTTCGTCCAGGATCCTGGGAATATTGCGATTGTGCCGGGCTGCGTTCTCACTGGCCCGGTCGATCATCTCATCCATAAGCTGGTTGTCATGGCGCTGGCTGGTCCGGCTGAAGCCGGTCCCCTGCGGATCCCGGTCAAAGGAAGAGCCGGCCCGCGGCGGGCGCAGAAATTCCGGCAGGTCATCAATGGTCGACCGGCCGCCGCCTGTCGGGGCGATCTGCCTCTGGGGAATACTGAAGGAGGGTTGCGGCGCAGGAGCCTGCACCATCCTTGATGCCCTCGCAGATACCGCATCGCCGACAAATCGGCTGGCAATGATGGTGATGACCAGGTCATCCTGCATATTTTCATCTACAACAGCGCCGAAGATAATCTCCGCGTCGGGCGCGACGGCTTCACGCACCTGGGAGGCGGCCTCGTTGATTTCCTTCATCTTCATGTCGTGGCCGCCGGTGAAATTGATGATAATGCTCTGGGCCCCGTCAATGGTTGTCTCAAGAAGAGGACTGGTCATGGCCTGCTTGACGGCGGTGGCGGCGCGGCTCTCTCCGTTGCCCCGGCCAATTCCCATATGGCAGACGCCGGCATTGGTCATAACCCGCCTGATATCGGCCAGGTCCAGGTTGATGAGACCGGGGACGGCCACCAGGTCGGAAATGCTTGAAACGCCGTATTGGAGTACCCGGTCAGCCAGGAGAAAGGCCTCGTCCAGGGTCGTATCATCGCTTGCGATCTCCAGAAGCTTGTCATTGGGGACGACGATCAGTGAATCGACATACTGCTGCAATTCACGGACGCCTTTCTCGGCATTCTGCCTGCGGCGGGATCCCTCAAAACGAAAAGGCGTCGTGACGACGCCGACGGTCAATATGCCAAGTTTTTCGGCCACCTGAGCAACGATGGGCGCAGCCCCTGTTCCCGTGCCGCCGCCCATACCGGCGGTAATGAAGAGCATGTCCGTCCCTTCAATTGCCTTGGAGATCTCCTCGATGCTCTCTTCCGCAGCCTTCTGCCCCAGTTCCGGCTGAGCGCCGGCTCCGAGGCCCCGGGTGATTTTCTCACCGATCCGGATGGTGGCGCCGGCTTTGGAATGCTGCAAAGATTGATGGTCGGTATTGACAGCAATAAACTCAATGCCCTGTACGCCGCCCTCGATCATGCGGTTGACAGCGTTGCTGCCTCCGCCTCCGATGCCGATGACACGGATAGTCGCGTAAAGGCCTCCGTCAACGCCCATGTTGTAATTGAAATCTACCACCTTATGCAACTCCTTTCATTTTTTCCATTTGAAGCAGTTGCCTTTTGCATCAATTGTTATCGTCAGAATCCAAGGTATTCCAGATCCGCTGACCATGCCGGAAAAGAAGCATAGCACTCGTAGTATTTTACCTTAACGCCCCTCTGCGTGCAACTTGATGGCCTTTTGCGGGTCCGGGCCGCCTTATGATTTGCGGCCGTCCTCCTCGCCATGAGGCGGACTGACCGCCCCTTTTCTCCGCTTCCTCATATCCAGGTAGAGCTTTCTGGTAATAAAATTGATATTTCTGAATATGCGGTAGGCAAAGATAAAGGAAACGATCATGGAAAAATCGTATTTCATCTGGTTGCCAAGGGCCGTGATCAGAACCGCCGCAGCGGTGTTGACCGCAAACTCAACCAGAAAACGGACAGGGTCGAAATCCCCCTCCTGCATGCTGTTCCAGGAGCCCGTCAGGGCCTCGATACCGACCAGGGTGAAGACCGCCAGGTAAGGAACCAGGCTGGCAGGCAGGGCTATGTTGGTGAAGAGGCCAAAGAGGAGACCGACCAGAAGACCGAAGATGATCAGCATGCTCTCACCCCTTTCAACTATCACCGCCTGTGTCAGGCCTGAAATAGGCCGTTTCTCCGACCAGATCCAGCTCCCCCGCCTCCTGGGGCAGGAGATCCTCCCGATCCAGAAGATAAGCAAGAAGTGCCAGTTTATCCTGCACCAGGCTGTTGTCCTCAAGTTTAACACGGATATCGCCGCCCTGCGGCAGAGGGATGAAGAGGTAGAAGAGCGCATCCGACACCTGGCGGATCTGGGCCACCTCCTCCATCAACTGCCTGCCCGACGGGTTGGCTCTGTCGTGACTGATCAGACCCGCCAGCAGATGGGCCGCAGCCGCTAGACTGGAGGGATCCTCAACAGCCAGGGTTTTCCCTGCCGCTGCCTCGTCAAGAATCGTCACCCCCTCCAGAACCGGCAGGGCGAAGTCGATCTCATCGGCAATCCGCAAAATCTCATGATCCCGGTCGATCAGGGCAAAGCGCCCGGAGACACGGACGGCCAGTATTTCCACCTTTTCATCAAGAGCAACGACCAGCTGTGAGGGAAAGCGGAAATGAACCGAAACCGACCGCACGATAGGATAGGCCTCTTTGATGCGGTTTTCATAGGAGCCGTAGCGCAGGGTCAAAAGCTGCTTGAAAGATCCGCCCAGATCTCCCGCGAAATGGCCGCCTGCCTTGGGCTCCACCAGTGAACGGATTCCGGCTTCGTCCGCCATGCGGGTGCCGGTTACCAGGATTTTCTCGATATAGAAGTGAGGCAGGAAGGCCACCAGGGTAACCAGAGAAAGGGTCACCGCCACAAGAACCAGAAGCCTGGACGGCCAGCCGGCAAAACGGCTGCGCCGGTGTTCCCTGGCCCTTTGCTTTCTGCTCTCCTCGGTAAAGGGGGACGGCTGGAAGGCAGTCGGGTAATCCACGCCCCGGGCCTGCCTGCGGTCCAGGTTGCCGCGGTTTCGGCCCGCGCCCTGTGGACTCTTCCTCTTCTTAGGGGCGGCCCGCTTCATCTTCATGGATGACGGCAAGCGCTTTGGCCGCGATGATGGCTGCCGCTTCCGGGGTCGCCCAGCCATAAGCAGAGGCGCTCATGGCCTCCAGCCGGCCGGGATTTTCAATCATCTCTGCCAGGGTTTCCAGCAGAAGGCGGCTTTGAAAGGCCCCATCCTCAATGACGACCGCGGCGCCAGCTTGCTCCATGGACCGGGCGTTGACGGTCTGATGGTCATCAACGGCAAAGGGAAAGGGCACCAGGATGGATGGCCTGCCCTGAGAGGCAATCTCGGCGCAGGTCATGGCACCGGCCCGGCCGACAAAAAGATCGCAGGCAGCGATCCAGTAGGGTGCGTCGTGAAGAAAGGGGGAGGCTTGGATAACGCCCGGCATGAGGCCGATTTGGTCAGCCAGGCCGGCAGAGCTTTGAACTCCGGTGCTGATAGCCAGGCCAAGTTCAGGATGCCGTCTCAGAAGGGATGACCAGCCTCCCTCCTCATCCAGACGGGCAACCGCTGTGTTAAGCGTACGGGAGCCAAGGCTGCCGCCCATGACCAGGACCAGAAAGACCTGGTCGTCAATATCCAGGCGGGCCCTTGCCTTTTTTCGGTCCAGCTCGAAGAAGAGAGGGCGGACCGGATTGCCGCTGAAAAGGAGCCTTGCCTTTTTCTTGAAATAAGGGCGGCTGTCCTCGTAGCTGATGAAGACCGCCCGGGCTTTGCCGGCCAGTAGCCGATTGGCCCGGCCGGGGACAGCATTCTGCTCGTGGAGGATGTAGGGAATCCCCATGCTGCGGGCCGCTGCCACCAGAGGGGCTGACACAAAGCCGCCCGTCCCGATGACGAGACCCGGCCGCTCCTTGCGCAGGAGGGCACGGCTGCGCATGAGACCCTTGCAGTTATTGCCTATCCAGCTGAAAAAACGCGGATCGTGACGGGAGGGAATATTCTGAGCCGGGATGGGATAAAACTC
>Ga0265293_10003135_pt1 | contig 31343 bp, 25 predicted proteins | sample Munlanlewell138R_FD_192505 | JGI IMG/M metagenome (GOLD analysis project Ga0265293, IMG submission 192505) | Leachate microbial communities from a municipal landfill in Southern Ontario, Canada - Leachate well 138R | ecosystem: Engineered > Solid waste > Landfill > Unclassified | place: Canada... | reverse complement strand
AGCGAAGCCGCATGACCAGCCGGACAAACCCGTCGATTCGCCCGATGTTTCCGAAAGTGGCCGCACTGGTTGCCGTGACGACGGCGCTGGCGGCGGTCACCGCGCTGGCCACCGCGCCGCTGCGGCACAGCGAGCTGCCGCCGCCCGACCTGCACACGATGATCGACGCCCTGCCGATCGTGTGGCCCGCGTTGCGCGGGGAATCCGGGGAAACCTATGTGCGCACCGAGCGCATCCGGCGCGGCGACACCCTGGCGGCGCTGCTCGACCGGCTCGACGCCACCGATCCGGCATTCCAGCAGTACGTCGAGTCCGATCCGCTCGCACGCAAGGTCCTGCAACTGCACGCCGGGCGCACGGTGCACGCCGACATCGACAGTGCCGGCCGTGTGCAGTCGCTGCAATACCGCTATGACAACCTCGACCCCGAGTCGAAGCAGCAGGCGCAGCGCCTGACGATAGCGCGCGCCGACGACGGCTTTCGCACCAGCGAAGCGCCGGTCCCGGTCGAGCGCCAGTTGGTGGCGCGTTCGGTCGAGATTCAGAACTCCCTGTTCGGTGCCTTCGATGCCGCCGGGATTCCCGACAGCGTCGCCAGCAAGGTGGCCGACGTCCTGCAGGACAAGGTCGATTTCACGCGCGATCTGCGTCGCGGCGATCAGTTGCGCGTCCTCTACGAGACGATCCGCGAGGCCGACAGCCTCGATCCGCCGATGATCGGTCGCGTGATCGCCATCGAGTTCGACAATCACCGCACGCGTCACGAAGCGGTCTGGTTCGACCGCGGCGGCGGTGAAGGTGGTTACTACTCGTTCGATGGCCAGAGCCTGAAGCGCTCGTTCCTGCGCCGTCCGGTCGAATTCACCCGCATCTCGTCACGTTTCCAGCCGGCGCGCATGCACCCGATCCTCGGCTACGCGCGCAAGCATGAAGGCACGGATTTCGCCGCCCCGCTCGGCACCAAGGTGCGCAGTGCCGGTGACGGCGTCGTGAAGTTCGTCGGTCGCCAGCGTGGCTACGGCAAGGTGATCATTCTCCAGCACGGCAACGACGTGACCACGCTGTATGCCCACCTGCACGGATTCGCGGGCGGACTGGTCAAGGGTGCGCGTGTCGCGCAGGGCGACGTGATCGGCTTCGTCGGTGCCACCGGCATGGCGACCGGGCCGCACCTGCACTACGAATTCATGGTCAAGGGCCGCAACGTCGATCCGCTCAAGGCCGTGCTGCCGACGGCCGAGCCGCTGGACCGGGCCGAGATGCGGCAGTTTCGCGCACAGGCCGAGGCAGCGCGCGAACAACTGGCGCGCACCGAAGGGATACATCTGGCGCGCTTCGAGTAAGGGCGCAAGCAAGGGCGGAACCCGGTCGGAGTGCGCCGTTCCGCTGCCGATCGGGTTGTGCCAGGTGGCTTGAACATACCGTGCGCCGTTTCATCGGTCTGATGTCGGGGACCAGCATCGATGCCGTCGATGCCGTGTTGCTCGAGAATCTGGAAGAGACCGGGGCACGAGTCCTGCGTACCGCCGGTTTCGTCAGCATCCCGATCGATGACGCGCTGCGCACGGCTCTGCATGCGCTGCAGTTCCCGGGGCCGGATGAGCTGGCGCGTGCCGCGCACGCCGCGCAGGCGCTGGCCGATCACTACTCGACCGCCGTCGAAGCGCTGCTGGCCCGGTGCAGGCTGTCCGCCGGCCAGATTTGCGCGCTCGGTGCACACGGCCAGACGGTGCGCCACCATCCCGCACAGGCGTATTCACTGCAACTGCTCGATGCCGCACGGCTGGCCGAACGCTGCCGGATACCGGTCGTCTGCGATCTGCGCGCAGCCGACCTGGCCGCCGGCGGCCAGGGCGCGCCGCTGGTGCCAGCCTTCCATGCCCGGGTGTTCGCCGATCCGCACGAGCGGCGCGTGATCGTCAATCTCGGCGGGATCGGCAACGTCAGCATCCTGCCGGCGACGCGGGATGGAGCGGCGGACGGGGTAGCGGCGGACGAGGTAGAGGCTGGGGTGGACGCCGGGGTGGACGATGAAGCATCAGCCGACGGATCGGTCACCGGCTTCGACACCGGCCCGGCCAATACGCTGCTCGACGCCTGGTACCGCCGTCACCACGGAGCGGGCTTCGACGACGATGGCCGCTGGGCGCGCAGCGGCACCGTGCATCCGGCCCTGCTGGCCCGTCTGCTCGCCGACCCGTACTTCTCGCGACCCGCGCCGAAGAGTACGGGCCGCGACCACTTTCATCTCGCCTGGCTCGACCGGGCGATTGCCGGGTTGACGTCCGATGCGGGCGACCGGAATGAGAAGCTGGCGGCAGCCGGACTGGGCCCGGTCGACGTCCAGGCAACCCTGGTCGAATTGAGCGCATGCACGATTGCACGGGCCTGCCAGGCCGCCGGTACCCATGCCGTTTACGCCTGTGGAGGCGGCACGCGCAATGGCTGGCTGATGGAACGCCTGCGCGCGCTGCTGGCCCCGATCCCGCTGGATACGACGGACGCATTGGGAATCGCGGCGCAGGCCGTCGAAGCCGCGGCCTTTGCCTGGCTGGCCATGTGCCGGATCGACGGGCGTCCCGGCAATCTGCCGGCCGTCACCGGCGCGCGCGGCCTGCGCGTGCTGGGTGCGCTGGTCGCTCCGTTTCCGTCGAATGGGAGCGATCAGCCCGAATCAGGGACGCCGCACACAGACGCGTGACGGACGCCGCGTGCAGGCGTGTGGCAAACGAAACGCCGCGTGCGGATGAATGACAAACGCTGCGGGCGGATGAATGACAAACGCCGCGTGCGGACGTGTGACAAACGCCGTGTGCGAATCACGGGCGCCACGGACGCGCGCGTATGCGCGCGGGAAGCCCGCGCCGGGCGGGCTCAGGAGAAGGACGATCCGCAGCCGCAGGTGCTGCGCGCGTTCGGATTCTTGACGACGAACTGGGCGCCGCCGAGATCGTCCTTGTAATCGATTTCCGCGCCGAGCAGGTACTGCAGGCTCATCGCGTCGACCAGCAGGGTGACGCCGCCCTTTTCCATCACGGTGTCGTCCTCGGCGATCTCGTCATCGAACGTGAAACCGTATTCGAAGCCCGAACAGCCTCCGCCCTGGATGAATACGCGCAGCTTCAGGCCAGGATCACCTTCCTCTTCGATCAGCGCTCTCACCTTGCTCGCCGCCGCGTCAGTGAACACGAGCGGATCCATTGTTTCGGCAACTGCTTCCATGAGAACCCTCCGTTTGCACCTATTGTAGGGGAGAAGGCTGCTGCGGCACCCGAATACGTGCAGAATCGCTACGGCAGCACCGGCACCTGGGTCAGGCCGGTGTCTTCCGGCAGGCCGAACATCAGGTTCATCACCTGCACGCCCTGCCCGGACGCCCCCTTGACGAGATTGTCCTCGACCACGAGCACCATCAGCCAGTCGCTGCCGGCCGGCCGGTGCACGGCGATGCGCACGAAATTCGATGCCCGCACCGAGCGCGTCTCGGGTGCCGATCCCGGCGGCAGGACGTCGACGAACGGCTCGTCGGCATAGCGTCGCTCGTACAGGCCCTGAAAATCGAAATCGCGGCCCCGTGGCGTGACGCGCGCATACAGCGTCGAGAAGATGCCGCGGATCATCGGTACCAGGTGCGGCGTGAACAGCAGGCTGACCGGCTTGCCGGCGACCGCTTCGAGACCCTGCCGGATTTCGGGCTGATGGCGGTGGCCACTCACCGAATAGGCGCGGAAATTGTCCCCCGCCTCGGCCAGCAGCGTGCCCACGTCCGCCTTGCGACCGGCCCCGGAGGCGCCCGACTTGCAGTCGGCCACGAGGCTGGCGGCGTCGACCAGATCACCGCCGGCGGCAGCCACCGCCGAGGCTTCGAGCACCGGCAGGAAACCGAGTTGCACCGAGGTCGGATAGCAGCCCGGCAGCCCGATGACGCGCGCCTCGCGAATGGCTGCGCGGTTGACCTCGGGCAGGCCGTAGACGGCTTCGGCGAGCACGTCGGGACAGGCATGCGGCAGCTTGTACCAGCGCTCGAACTCGGCCGTGTCCTTCAGGCGGAAGTCGGCGGCCAGATCGATCAGGCGCACGCCGGCGGCGAGCAGTTCAGGTGCCTGCGCCATGGCCACGCCGTGCGGCGTGGCAAAAAAGACGACGTCGCAGCGCGCCAGCGTCGCGACCGCGGGCTCGGTGAAGGCGAGGTCGACCCGGCCGCGCAGCGACGGAAACATGTCCGCCACCGGCATGCCGCTTTCCTTGCGCGACGTGATCGCGACCAGTTCGACGTGCGGATGCTGTGACAGCAGGCGCAGCAGTTCGACGCCGGTGTACCCGGTACCGCCGACGATTCCCACCTTGATCATCCGTACTCTCCCACATGAAAAAGCCCGGATCCATGACGCCCGGCGACCATTGTCTCGGGATCGTGGCATCCGGGCCTGGCGTCCGGATGCCCGGACGCAGGAGCCGCCGGGACCGACGGATCAGCGCTTCGAGAACTGCTTGCGCCGGCGTGCCTTGTGGAAGCCGACTTTCTTGCGCTCGACTTCGCGCGCATCGCGCGTCACGAGTCCGGCGGCCGACAGGGCCGGCTTGAGGGTCTCGTCATAGTCGATCAGCGCACGCGTGATGCCGTGACGCACGGCACCCGCCTGACCCGACTCGCCGCCACCGTGCACATTGACCTGGATGTCGAAAGACTCCAGATGCTGCGTCAGGGTCAACGGCTGGCGCGCGATCATGCGCCCGGTTTCACGTGCGAAATAATCGTCCATCGGACGGCCGTTGACGACGATGCGTCCGGTACCGCGCTTGAGAAAGACGCGGGCGACGGAGGTCTTGCGTCGGCCGGTGCCGTAGTTGTATTCGCCGATCATCGGATCAGATCTCCAGAACCTTGGGTTGCTGCGCCGTGTGCGGGTGGGTCCCGTTTCCGTACACCTTGAGCTTGCGGATCATCGCGTAGCCGAGCGGCCCGCGCGGCAACATGCCCTTGACCGCCTTTTCCAGTGCACGGCCCGGATGCTGTTCCTGCATCTGCCGGAACGTGCGCTGACGGATGCCGCCCGGGTAGCCGGTGTGCCGGTAGTAGATCTTGTCTTCCGTCTTGTTGCCGGTGACGCGCAGGCGAGCGGCGTTGACGACCACGATGAAATCGCCGGTATCGACGTGCGGGGTGAATTCCGGCTTGTGCTTGCCGCGCAGGCGATGCGCAATCTCGGCGGCCAGGCGTCCGAGCACCTTGTCGGTGGCGTCGACGACAAACCAGTCGCGCTGAACCTCCAGCGGCTTGGCGGAATAGGTCTTCATGAGTGTCTCGGTCGAGAGCGGTGCGGCCAGGTTTGCGTACCTTTTCGGTCGCGGCCCCCTGTACGCTTGGCCCGGAAATAAAGCTCGTGCGGCGTTCCGGTGATGACAGCAACCCGCCCAGCGGACCGGAAGCATCCTGCAAACGCAGCAAAGCTCGCCATTCTAGTGCGCTTTGCGGTCTGCGTCAAAAGCCAAAAAAAAGCCCGGATCAATGATCCGGGCTGAATCCACCAAAGGAGGAGGTGGTGGAGGAGACAGATCAACTATACGACAGTGCATGGTGCAGTGCAAGAGCGCCGGAGCCATTTTTCGGAAACAGTGTTGCCCATGTGCAACTACTTGATTCAATTAGAAACAAACAGAATGGCAACCATTCACAAAGCAAATCGAAGCGGGCTTTTCGCGAGTTGAATCCCGCGGTTCTATTGCAATGCAATATCCAGTCGCGATGCGGGACGGCGTACCTTCCCATCCCTGTTTGGCACCCGCCCTCCCCGCTCGATGTGAGACTGAACGACCCGATTCAAGGAGAAAGCAGATGCAATGCACCGTCAAATGGACCGGCCCCGGTGAAATGAGCTTCGTCGCCGAGTCGGGCAGCGGCCACGCCCTGGTCATGGACGGAGCGCCCGAGGCCGGCGGGCGCAACCTCGGACCACGACCGATGGAAATGCTGCTGATGGGCGCCGGCGGCTGCACGGCCTCGGACGTCGTCGTCATCCTGACGCGCAGCGGACAGGACGTGCGCGGCTGCGCGGTGCAGCTGCGGGCCGAACGGGCGGAAACGGACCCGAAGGTCTTCACCCGCATCCATTTCCACTTCATCGTGCGCGGGCGCGCGCTCAGGCCGAACATCGTCGAGCGCGCCATCCGCCTGTCGCACGAAAAATACTGCTCGGCGTCGATCATGCTCGGCCAGACGGCCGAGCTGACGCACGACTGGGAAGTTGTGGAGGACTGAGCGTGGAGGACTGAACTGAAAGGCTGGAAGAAAGTCCGAAGGGCGTCATGTGCCGGCGCCCCGGGAACTTCTCTGTCTCATCTCTATATATGGTGGGCCGTCGTCGTCATCACCTTCGCCGCGAGCGTCATCGCCCAGCGGGCAGGTGTCGGCAGATCGATGCCGCCAAGCCGACGGGCATGTTCGGCATGACGCGCCTCATCGGTCTGCATGGCGGCGACGATCGAGCGCGAGCGGCTGTCACTGGCCGGCAGGCGCTCCAGATGCCGCGCCAGATGATTCTCGACCTGCCGCTCGGTCTCGGCCATGAAGCCGAGACTGACGCGATCCCCCATGCGCCCGGCGACCAGACCGATCCCGAAGGCGCCGGCGAACCAGAGCGGGTTGAGCAGCGACGGACGCGCACCGAGTTCGCGCAGACGCTCGCGCGTCCACATCAGGTGATCGCCCTCCTCGCGCGCCGCCTGCAGGAATTCCCGCTCGAGCGCCGGGTCGGTCGTGGCCAGCGCCTGCGCTTCGTAGAGCGCCTGCGCGCACACTTCGCCGACGTGATTGACGCGCATCAGGGCACCCGACAGGCGCCGCTGCGCCGGCTCGGTCGGCTCATCCAGATCACGATCGGCAGATGACACCGGCAGCGGCCGGGTGGTCGGCGCCGCCCCGGTCAGCGACGAAAGTGAGCGTCCGAGCACCGACAGGCGTCGGTCCAGCGGGGTGATCTGGCGCAATCCGGCAGATGCTGTCATGGATTCCTGTCCTCCTTTCTTCCGATCCGGGCGTCGATGGCAGCGGTTCACGTCCTGACAGCCCGGCCAGAGCGACGGGAAAACCGCGCCGGACGGTCCGGTCGGACTCCTTCGCCCCGAACGATCTTCACAGCATACAAGCCGGACGGTCCGGGACCCGGCCTTCGGCACCTTCCGGCGGCCCGGCGCTCCCGGCCCGGGCCCATGGCGTTGCCGTGGATCGCCGGCGTCGACATTGGCCCACCACACACCGACAGACACCGGAAAAGCCGGTTTGTTGTTCGAATGAGACAGAAAGATGCGTCGAGAGCACGGAAAGGCATCCCGTTCTTTCCGCACCGAAAGAATTTCGCGAGAATACGCAGGACTTCTAACCGCAGGGCAGTCCTTTCGACCCCTCGGGGAGTTGCGGCGGCACCCTTCGCCGACGATTGATTCCAGAAACCAGGAGAACCCTCAATGAAGAAAACGCTTCTCGCAGTAGCTGTCGCCGCAGCGCTGCCCGCGGTTGCGTTCGCACAAACGAACGTGACGCTGTACGGTATTGCCGACGTCGGCGTGGGCTGGGGTGACAGCGGTGCCAGCGGCAAGTCGAGCACCATGTTCGTCAACTCGGGCATCCAGTCGACCAGCCGTCTTGGTATCCGCGGCTCGGAAGATCTCGGTAACGGCCTGAAAGCCACTTTCAACCTGGAGCAGGGCGTCCTGTGGGATACGGGGACGAATGATGGTGACCGGGGCAGAGGCACTTGGCAGCGTCGTTCGGTCGTCGGCTTGGCCGGTAGCTGGGGCGCGATCAACCTCGGTCGTGACTACACCCCCGGGTTCATGTCGACCGTTTCGAACGACGTCATGGGCTATGGGCTGTACGGCAACTGGCTGAACTGGGTGGCTGTTGGCGCTGGTACCGGCGTGCGGGGCAGCAACGGTATCCACTACGTCGGCACCTTCTCCGGCGTAACGCTGCGCGCGATGTATGCGGAAGGTGAGCAGGTCATGCCCAAGAGCTCGGCCGGTGACCAGTATGGCGTGTCGGCGGTCTACGCTGGCGGGCCGCTCAATCTGCAGGGCTACTATGAGCACGCTGCCGATACCGGTGGCAACAAGACCGATCGCTATGGAATTGGCGCCGGTTACCGGTTCGGTGGCATCCGTGTGGCCGCCAACTACGGGCACATGAAGCCGAAAGGCCTCAAGAAAACCCAGGCGTACGGCATTGGCGCCAGCGTCGGCGTCGGCGCCGGATCGGCCATCGCCCAGGTCATGCAGATCAAGGACGACAACACCGATGGCAAGGCTACCATTTTCGGTATCGCCTACGTTCATCCGCTGTCGAAGCGCACGAACCTGTACGCCAGCTTCGGCATGACGAACAACAACTCGAAGAGCGCCCGTCCGATCTTCGCGTCGGATACCGGTGTTGGTGGTCCGATGAATCCGTCGGGAACCTTCGGAGACGATCCGAAGGCCTTCGCAGTGGGCATCCGCCACATGTTCTGATTGCGCATCGGCCACAAGCCGATTGGCAACAGAATGGAAAAGCGCCGGGACATCCCGGCGCTTTTTTCATTCCGCGCGGAATTGCCGCCCGCCGCGCTTCACACCTTGGGGACGACCCGGTACATTGGACAATAAAACAATCCGACCTGAACGAGGAGCCCTGATGTACCCGTCCGCCCATGCCGATACGTTTGCCCGTGACCATCTTCCGCCGCCCGATCAGTGGCCGGAGTTTCTCGACTCGCCGGACACGCGCTATCCGGAGCGGATGAATGCCACGGTCGAACTGCTCGACCGGTGGATCGCCAACGGCCACGGGGACGCCATCGCGCTGCGCGCACCGGGCATGCGCTGGAGCTACGCGCAACTGCTGGCGCGGGTCGATGCCATCGCTCACGTCCTGCGCACGGACCTCGGGCTCGTGCCGGGCAATCGCGTGCTGCTGCGCGGCTCCAACCATCCGATGATGGCCGCCTGCCTGCTGGCGGTGCTCAAGGCCGGACTGGTGGCCGTACCGACCATGCCGCTGCTGCGCGCGCGCGATCTGGCGCCGGTGGTCGACAAGGCGCAGGTGACGGCCGCACTGTGCGACCGGGCGCTGCAGGACGAACTCGGGCGCCTGAACGAGCAGACCGGCGCGCTCAAGCAGATCCTGTACTTCAACGACGACAGCGGCGCCGACGATGCGCTGGAGACCCGCCTGGCCGGCGTGCCCGCGACGTTTGCCGCCTGCGACACCGCGCAGGACGACGTCGCCCTGATCGCCTTCACCTCGGGCACGACCGGCACGCCCAAGGGAACGATGCATTTTCATCGCGACATCATCGCGATGTGCGATCTGTTTCCGCGCCACGTTCTCAAGCCGCAGGCCGACGACATCTTCTGCGGCACGCCGCCGCTGGCGTTCACGTTCGGGCTGGGCGGCATGCTGTGCTTTCCGCTGCGCGTGGGCGCCTCGGTGCTGCTGCTCGACCGGGGCACGCCCGAATCGCTGTGGCAGGCGATCCAGGAGGAGCGGGTGACGATCCTGTTCACCGCGCCGACGATGTTCCGCCAGATGGCGGCGCTGAGCGCGAACTACGACCACTCGTCGCTGAAGAAGAGCGTCTCGGCCGGCGAGGCGCTGCCCGATGCGACGCGCCAGCTGTGGAAGCAGGCCACCGGCATCGAGATCATCGACGGCATCGGCTCGACCGAGATGATCCACATCTTCGTCTCCTCGCGCATGGACGACGTGCGCCGCGGTGCGCTGGGCAAGCCGGTGCCCGGCTACGTTGCGCGCGTCGTCGACGAGGACATGAATGAAGTGCCGCCCGGCACGGTCGGCAAGCTGGCGGTCAAGGGGCCGACGGGCTGCCGCTACCTGGCCGACGAGCGCCAGCGCAATTACGTGCGCGACGGCTGGAACCTGCCCGGGGACGCGTTCCTGATGGACGACGACGGCTACTTCTACTACCAGGCGCGCTCGGACGACATGATCATCTCGGGCGGCTACAACATCGCCGGCCCGGAGATCGAATCGGCGCTGCTGCAGCACGAGGCGGTCGCCGAATGCGGCGTCATCGGCGTGCCCGACGAGTTGCGCGGGCAGATCGTCAAGGCCTTCGTCGTCCTTCGGAACCCGGGCCAGGCGAGCGACCGGCTCGCCGCCGAACTGCAGGACTACGTCAAGCAGACGATCGCGCCCTACAAATACCCGCGGGCGATCGAGTTTCGCGAATCCCTGCCGCGAACCGAGACCGGCAAGCTGCAGCGCTTCCGCCTGCGGGAGAGCTGAGCGCGTGTGACGCCGACAGCCGGGCTCACCGGGGAGCGACCCCGACGCCCGGCCCATCCGCAATCACACCGGCGCCGAGCAGCGCCGCGTACTCGGTGTCGTCGACCCCCGCTTCCCGCAGCACACTGCGCGTATGTTCGCCGTAACGGGGCGGGAACGCATAGCTGACGGGCTCGTCGGGATCGATGGCCGGTGGTTGCAGTCTGAGCACGCCGCCATCGGGTGACCTGCTGATCATCATCTTGCGGGCGACCGCTTCCGTTGCGGCCACCTGCCCGATGGTCTGGATCGGTGCATGGGGAATGCGGGCATCGCGCAGCTGACGCATCAGTTCGTCGCGCGTCATCCGGGCGGTGATTGCCGCGATCCCGTCATGGATCGCCTGGCGTTCCCGATGGCGCCCTTCATTGGTCCGGCGCACCTCGTTGGCCACCGAGGCAAATGCCGGCAGGTGCGTCAGCCGCTGCCATTGCAGATCATTGCCGATGGTCAGCAGGACGAAGCCATCCTGCACGGGATAGGCGTTAGTCGGAATGAACTTGCGGTGTTCGTTGCCGACCCGGCCGACCTCTTCCGGTTCGCAATCGAAATTCAGCAATGGCAGCGTCGTCACCAGCCACGAAGCGGCCGATTGCAGCATCGAGACGTGGATGGCTCGCCCACGGCCGGTTTCGGCGCGCTCCAGGAGCGCCGCCATCACTTCACCGTAGACGTCGTCGCCCGCCTTCAGATCGATCAGCGGAACACCGCACAGGGTCGGCGGCCCGTCGCGCTCGCCGGTCAGCTCCATGAATCCGGCCATCGCCTGCATTGCCGGATCGTAGCCGGGCACATCGGGATAATCCGGCCCCATCGCCGAGATGCCGGCCCAGATCAGATCCGGCTTGACGGCCGACAGCGTCTCGTAATCGATCCCCAGCCTGCGGTACCGGTTCGGGATCGTGTTGCAGCAGAACACGTCCACCCCGAGCGCCGTGATCAGGCGCCGCAACAGCCCCCTTCCCTGCTCCTGACGCAGATCGAGCGCGATGGCCTCCTTGCCGACGTTCTGCGCAATGAAGTAGCTGCGGCAGTCGTCTCCGACGATGCGCTTGCCGATGTAGCGGTTCGGGTCGCCCGGCAAGGTGCCCGTGCCCGGCGTGGCTTCGATCCGGATGACACGCCAGCCCTTCTGCACGAAGCGCAGGGTGGCGTGCGGCAGCGACAGTGCCTGCTCCAGTGACAGGACCGTCCGCCTGCGGGGCGCGTGCATGCCGCTTTCTCCTTTTTCAATGTGTTCAGGGATGCGTCTGCCGCCCGGCGGCGGCGACATCCTGGTCTTCGGACAGGCCCGGCACCGGCTCGCTCACCTTCAGGCCACGCAGCAGCAGCGCATACAGTTCCTGCACCGCTTCACGATACGTCAAGCCGGCTTTCACCAGAAAATCCGGTTCGCCGATGCGGCGCAGGGAGGCGGCCATGACCTCCGCCACCAGATACGAATCGACGCCGCGGAACACATTCTGGCGGATACAGGCCTCGATGAGTGCCTGCAAGCCCTCCATGCGTTCACGCGTGTGCTCCTCCCAGATCAGGCGCGCGGCCGCACAGGACTGGACGTCAGTCATCAGACACGGAGACAGCTTGCGTGCCGCCGCCAGCGCCGGCGCCAGATAGGCCGCGATCGCCTCATCCGGCGGGAGATCGCGCGCAGCCTGCCACCCGGCGTCGCGCAGGCGCTTCAGATAGCGATCGAAAACACGCAGAAAGAGCGCCTCCTTGCTGGCCGCCAGTTCGTAGAAACTGCGGCGCGAACAACGCAGGCGCCTGGCCAGTGCAGCCACCGTGACGCCGCTGAAGCCCTCGCTCAGGAACAGATTCTCGAGCGCGTCGAGCAGATCTTCCGCACGTGACATGTAGCGAAAGATACTGCATTGCCCGGCCTCGCCGTCGTGCTGACCGTGCAGCGCAGCAAAAATAGGTCTGGTACCAAATATACTATTTCGGTACCATGAATGAAAACACCGACGAAAATCTCATGAGCCATCGCATCGGAATCGACGTCGGCGGGACCTTCACCGACTTTCTCCTGCTGGACGCGCGGGGAGGAACCCGCCCGCACAAGGTACTCTCCACGCCCGACGACCCGTCCCGCGCGGTATTGCAGGGGCTGGCGGAACTGGCGGCACAGGTGGATCGGCCGCTGGGGGACTTCCTCGACGAAGTCGGTCTGATCGTGCACGGAACGACAGTCACGACGAACGCGGTCCTGACCGGCCGTACGGCCCGAACCGGTCTGTTGACGACCCACGGCTTTCGCGATGCATTGCAGATGCGCCGCGGCGTGCGCGAAGCCTTCTACGACAACAAGTTCACGGCACCGGAAGCGCTCGTTCCGCGTCGGCTGAGATTGCCGGTACGCGGACGGATTGCCGTGGACGGCAGTGAACTGGAGCCCCTGTCGCTCGACGACGTCGAGCAGGCGCTCGAGGTCTTCGCCCGGCAGCAGATGGAAGCGGTTGCCATCTGCTTCCTGCACGCCCACGCCAATGCCGCGCACGAGGAGGCCGCCGCCAGGCTGGTGGAACAGCGTTTGCCGGCGGCCTACCTGTCGGTGTCGAGCCGCGTTCTGCCACAGTTGCGCTTCTACGAGCGCACGAGCACGACGGTATTGAATGCCGCCGTCGGGCCGATTCTGCGCCGCTATCTCGACAGTCTGCAGCAGCGTCTTGCGGACGCCGGCTTCCGGGGCGTGCTGCGCATCATGCAATCCAACGGTGGCGTCACCTCGGCGCGCGCCGTCAGCGAACTGGCCGCTTCGACGCTGCTCTCGGGGCCGGCGGCGGCGCCGACGGCGGGGTTGACCGCCATCGGCCCGGACGGTGGCGATCGATTCATCACCATGGACATGGGCGGCACGAGTTTCGATGCCGCCATGGTCATCGATGGTGCACCTGCCATCACGACGAGCGCCACGGTCAACCGTTACGCGCTCGCGCTGCCGTCGATGGACATCGCCACGATCGGCGCCGGCGGCGGTTCGATCGGCTGGATCGACCACGGACTGTTGCGCATGGGCCCGGCAAGCGCCGGCGCTGCGCCAGGGCCGGCCTGTTACGGGCGCGGCGGCAATGAACCGACATGCACCGACGCGAACCTGCTGCTCGGCTATCTGTCCGCGGACTTCTTTGCCGGCGGCCGGCTCCGCCTCGATGCCGAGGCAGCCCGCGCGGCGATCGAACGGCGGATTGCGCAACCCCTCGGCCTGGACCCGATACGCGCCGCCCACGGCATGGTGCACGTGATGAACGTCAACATGGCGTCGGCAATCCGCGAGATCTCGGTCCAGAAGGGATGGGATCCACGCGAGTTCCCGCTGGTCTGTGCCGGTGGCGCCGGCGCGATCCACGCTGCCATGATCGCCCGGGAACTCGATATCCGGCGCGTGCTGGTGCCGCGCGAAGCGTCGATTTTCTGCGCTTCGGGCATGCTGCACAGCGATCTGAAGCACGACTTCGTGCGCAGCCACGCGATGACGCTGGCCGACGGTGCCGATCCCGCGCCATTGAACGCGCTGGCCGACGCGATGCTGGCCGAAGCCGATGCCGTACTGAGCGCGGAGAGCATCGACAGCGATCGGCGACGGTTCACGCTGAGCCTGGACCTTCGCTATCTCGGCCAGTATCACGAAGTGACCGTCGAGGTGCCGATCGGTGCGCTGAAACAGGGAGACTGGGCGACACTGCGCAACGCATTCCACGACCGGCACGACCAGTTGTACGGGTACGCACTGCGCGAAGAGAACACGCCGGTGGAACTGGTCAGCCTGCGCCTGAGCGCGATCGGTGAAACCTGGAAGCCGGTACAGCGATTGCAGACACCGGGCGACCGCAGCGCGGACCATGCCCTCAAGGGACGGCGCGACGTCTGGCAGCCCGAGCGTGAAGCGTTCGCCTCGACACCGGTGTACGACGGTGACCAGTTGCATTGCGGCAACCAGATCGACGGCCCCGCGATCGTCGAGCAAGTGACGACCACCGTCTTCGTGCCGCGCGGCTTCCGCCTCACCGTGGATGCGCTCGGCGGGTTTCTTCTCGACGACCTCCCCGCTGGAGCAGAACGATGAACGAGCAGCCGCACCGCCCGGCGGACCGCGCGGTCGACCCGATCCAGGCATCCGTACTGCATCGACGACTGAAATCGATCACCGAGGAGATGGGGCTGACGCTGCTGCGCACGACACGCTCGCCGATCCTCAACGAGGCACGGGATTTCGTCACCGGCCTGTATGACGCCCGCGGGCGCATGCTGGAGCAGACCGAATACATCCCGGTACTCGCCTTTGCCCTGCAACCGGCGTGCGAACAGGTCATCGCGCACTTCGGCGACGACATCCACGAAGGCGACGTCATCCTGCACAACGATGTCTTTTCCGGAGGCAACCAGAATAATGACGTTGCCGTGTTCCGCCCGGTGTTCCGCAACGGACGACTCGTCGCCTGGGCGGCCTGCAAGGGCCATCAGGCCGACATCGGCGGAGCGCAGGCCGGCGGCTACAACCCGGAGGCGCGCGAGGTGTGGCAGGAAGCCCTGCGCATTCCGCCGCTGAAAGTCCATGAGCGCGGCAAGCTGCGCCGCGACGTCTGGCGCTTCGTCTTCGCCAATATCCGCTATCCGATCGTCGAAGAGGACATCAAGGCACAGATCGGCGCGACCCGCATCGGCGAGCGCGCGCTGCACGAACTGTTCGAGCGTTTCGACGAGCCGACGTTCGACGCCTGTCTCGACTATCTGTTCACCGCGGCCGAAGGCATGGTCCGGCGCGAGATCGCGGCCATCCCCGATGGCGAATACCGCGGGGAAAGCCTGGCCTTCTACGACGGGGTGCGCGACGGCTCGACGATGCGCATTGCGCTGACCGTACGGGTGACGGGCGACGAGATCGTCTTCGACTTCAGCGGCTCGTCGCCGCAGACTCCCGGCTTCGTCAACGCCCCGTATTCGGCGACCGCATCGGCACTGCTGCTCACCTTCCTGATGCTGATCGACCCACAGGTTCCGCACAACGCCGGCATCCTGCGGCCGATCCGGATCGTCAACCCCGAAGGATCCTTCCTGAACGCGCGCTTCCCGGCGGCGACCACGTTCGGCAACTCGCTCACCGGACCGACCTCGGACGCGATCTTCCGTGCCTTCGCCCAGGCGCTGCCGAAAATGGTGACCGCAGGCTGGAACCGGATGATGGGCTTCACCATCACCGGGCATGATCCGCGCCACGACCGACCTTATGTCGACATCCTGTTCCTGGCGCTCAAGGGCGGCTCGGGCGCCACCTGGAACGCCGACGGCTACGATCACATCGGACTGATCAACTGCGCCGGCGGCATTCTGGCCCAGGACTATGAGATGTTCGAGGTGCACAACCCGCACCGGCTGCTGCGCCACGAATACGCGATCGATTCGGCCGGCGCCGGCCGCTGGCGCGGCGGGCTGGGAGTCGAGACCGAGTTCGTCATCGATGGCGAGAATGTCACCGGCATCGCTTTCGGCGACGGCATCGAAGAGGCCGCCCGTGCCTTCGGGCTGTTCGGCGGCACGGCCGGCAGCCTGAACACGCTCGAGATCGAACAGCCCGACGGAACCGTGCGCCGGCCGAAGGCCAAGGAAATCCTGCGCGACATCCCGCGCGGCTCGGTCTATCGTCAGCATGCCGGCGGCGGCGGCGGCTACGGCGATCCGCGCCAGAGGCCGGCAGACAAGGTACTGGACGACGTCCTCGACGGGGTGCTCAGCGCCGGCGCCGCCCGCGAACGCTACGGCGTCGTCGTCGACACCCGGAACGAAATGCTCGATGAAGCGGCGACGGCCCGCCTCCGGAAGCAGCCATGAGTCGCCCGCGGATCGACCACATCGGCATCATCGTCGGCGATCTCGATGCCGCCGTCGCATCGATGGCGCGCATGCTCCCCGGTGCGCCGGTGCGCCGGCGATCGCTGCCCGATGCCGGCCTCGAAGTCGCGGAATTCGCAGCCGCCAACCTCATCATCGAGTTGCTCGAATACACCGATGCCGGCGACGGCTTCGGCCGCGCCGTCATGGGCCCGGCCGTCGGCGTCAATCACCTGTCGCTGGGCGTGCCCGACCTCGATGCGGCCCTGGCCGCACTGCGCGAGCACGGCGTCGAACCGATGGACGGCTTTCCGCGCCCCGGCGCCCACGGACGCATCGCGTTCCTGCCGCGCGATGAAGACACGGGGTTGCTGTTCGAACTGTGCGAGGCGGAAGGACAGGAGGAGATGGAAGGAAACAGGGTGGAAGAACAGAAGGTGGAAGAACACGGGGACGCGACAGAAAAAACGGAGGCCCCGTGAGCACAGGCCGTATGCAGCCGGGTCAGGCGGCGGCCGGGGCACATTCGCGGCACCTGTGGAATGAAGCCGTCGAGACCCTGTCACGCGACGCCCTGCGGGCGCTGCAGTGGCAACGGCTGCAACGGCAGATGCGCTACAACCACGAACGGTCGCCATTCCTGCGGGCGAAATTCGACGCTGCGGGCGCGGGCCCGTCGGATATCCGCGACTTCAACGACTTCGCCCGGATTCCGCTGACGACCAAGGACGAGCACCGCCGCGCGCAGCAGGAATCGCTGGAACGCCATGGAAACCCGTACGCCCTGCTTGCCTGCGCGCCCGCGGAAGAGATCATCCGCATCAATGCCACCTCGGGGACGACGGGTACGCCAACGCTCTACACCCTGACTGCGCATGACGTCGGCATCGTCAACGAAATGCATGCGCGCAAATACTGGCGCGCGGGCATCCGGCCCGGTCACGTCATGCTGCAGGCGCTGTCGCTGAGCATGTTCACGGGCGGGTTGCCGCTGTCGCAGGGCATCATGCATCTGGGCGCCTGCGTCGTGCCTGTCGGCATCGAGGGCGGCACACAGCGCGTGATCGACATGGCAGGCATCACGCGCCCGGACGCGCTCATCGCGACCCCGTCGTTCGGGCTGTACCTGATCGAGGAAGCACCGCGGCTGCTCGGGCGTCCGGCGCACGAACTCGGACTGCGCTGGTTCTTCTGCGCCGGCGAAGGCGGTGGCAGCGATCCGGCCATCCGTCAGGCACTCGCCAGCGGTTTCGGCGCCAGGGTCTTCGACCACACCGGCGGCGGACACGCCTTCCACGGCATATCCTGCGCGGCGGCCGACCAGGGCGCCGAAGGCATGCACTTCGTCTCCGAAGATCACTGCCTGCTCGAACTGGTCGATCCGCGGACGAAGGCGCCGATTGCCCTGGAGCATGGCGCGATCGGCGAGATGGTGTTCACCTTTCTCGACTGGCGCGGTGGCCCCTTCATGCGCTACGCGCTCGGCGATCTGCTGCAGGTGTACACCGATCCGTGCCCCTGCGGACTGCCGGGCATGCGCTTCGCGATCCGGGGGCGGACCGACGACATGCTGACCATCAAGGGTGTCAACGTCTACCCGCAGGCGATTGCCGGTGAAATCTTCCGTTTCCAGCCACGGGTCACGGGTGCCTTCCGCATCGTGCTCGACGCGCCCGGTCCGCGCGTCGAGCCGCCCCTGCGGATCCGCATCGAACACGCCGGCATCGAAGGTGAGGCGCTGGCCACGCTGGAGAGTGAACTGCTCGAACGTTTTCGGGTCGGGCTGCGCATCCGCCCCTCGTTCGAGTGGGTTGCGCCCGGATCACTGGCACGCGAAACCGGGAAAACGAGACATATCGAATTCGAGCGAAATGAATCCAAAGGACACGGAGACGGCAATGGACATGCAACTGCGCGGACGTAGCGCCCTGATCACCGGCGGATCGAAAGGCATTGGTTTCGGCATCGCCCGCCTGCTGGCCGAAGAGGGCTGCAACGTACATCTCGTCGCACGCTCGGCCGGGGAACTCGAGCAGGCGCGCGCGGACATCCGCGGGCGCGCCGACGTGCAGGTAGACGTGCACCCGCTCGATCTGTCGCAGCGCGGCTGCGCGGCCGATCTGGTCGAACGCTGTGGCGACGTCGACATTCTGGTGAACAATGCCGGTTCGACGCCGCGCGGCACGCTCGACGAAATCGACGATGAACGCCTGCGCGCCGCCTTCGACCTGAAAGTCTTCGGCTACATCGACATGTGTCGTCATTTCTTCCCGCGGATGAAGGCCCGCCGCAGCGGCGTCATCATCAACATTCTCGGCAACGGCGGCGAGCGCCTGGATGCCGGCTACATCGCCGGCGCCGCCTGCAATGCTTCGCTGATGGCGTTCACTCGCGCCCTGGGCGGCACGAGCGCCGATGTCGGCGTGCGGGTCGTCGGGGTGAATCCCGGTCCGGTGGCCACCGAGCGGCTCGTCGGGCTGATGCGCAAGGAAGCCGGCACCGTGTTCGGCGATGCCGATCGTTGGGAAGAACTCGGCCGGACATTCCCGTTCGGGCGCGCGGCAACGGTCGACGAAATTGCCGCCATGGTGGTGCTGCTCGCGTCGGATCGCTCTTCATACACAACCGGCACGATCGTGACGATCGATGGCGGCATGACGAATCGCGGCTCGCTGATCGCCGCGGCGCCCGGACCGTGACCGTTTCCGGTCACGCAGATCACCCCGCAGGAGGAGTTCCATGAAACATCGCATTCTTTCCCCGCTCGCCATCATCGCGCTCGGGGCTGCCTGTACGCTGAGCCCCGCCCAGGCAGAAATCCGCATCGGCGTTTCGCTGGGCGTCACGGGCCCGGGCGCATCGCTGGGCATCCCCTACAAGAACGGCTTCCAGCTGGCGCCGAAAACCCTGGGCGGGGAACCGGTCACGTACCTGATTCTCGATGACGAATCCAAGCCGGACAATGCCGTCAGGAATGCGCGGCGCTTCGTGACGGAAGAGAAGGTCGATGCCATCATGGGTTCGAACGGCGTTCCGTCGGCGGTCGCGATGACGCAGGTCGCCGCCGACACCGGCACACCGATGATCGCCCTGACGCCGATTCCGCCGCTGGACAGCGCACGGAACAAATGGACGTTCGTCGTGCCGCAGACCACCGAGCTGATGATGAGCGCGGTCGTCGAGGACATGAAGAAGCGGAACGTCAAGACGATCGGCTTCGTCGGATTTTCCGACACCTGGGGCGATCTGGTCTACAACGCCATGCAGCAGCTGGCGCCGGAAGCCGGCATGAAGGTCGTCACCAACGAGCGCTACGGCCGCGCCGACACCAGCGTCACCGGCCAGGTCCTGAAAGTGATGGCGGCCCGACCGGATGCAGTGGTCGTCGGCGGGTCGGGGTCTCCGGCGGCGCCGCCGCACATCGGCCTGCGCGAGCGCGGCTACAAGGGCCCGATCTATCACAATCACGGCACCGTCAATCTCGCCTTCATCCAGAACGGCAAGAAGATGGTCGAAGGCGCGATTGCGCCGACCGGACCGCTGATCGTGCCGGAAGAACTGCCCGACGATTACGCAAACAGGAACGTCGCGCTCGATTTCACGACCCGCTACGAGGCCGCCTTCGGACCGGAAAGCCGCAATGCGTTCGCCGGCTACAGCTATGACGGCGTCCTGCTGCTCGATGCCGCTGTGGCCGAAGCGCTGAAGAAGGCTGCTCCGGGCACGCCCGAATTCCGTTCGGCGCTGCGTGACGCACTGGAGCAGGTGAAGAATGTCGTCGGCACCCATGGCGTCTACAACCCCGGGCCGGACGACCACAACGGCCTCGACGAACGGGCACGGGTACTCGTGCAGGTGAAGGACGGACACTGGAGCCTGATGAAGTAGGCAGTGTCCAGTCGCGCCCGGGGAGACTGAATGACATCCGACATCGCGCTGTGGCTGGTGCAGGACGGCATCGTCAACGGCGCCATCTATGCGCTCGTCGCGCTGGCGCTGCTGCTGGTCTTCGCCGTCACCCGCGTGATTTTCGTGCCGCAGGGCGAATTCATCTCCTATGCCGCATTGTCCATGGCCATGCTGCAACTGGGCCAGGTCCCCGCCACCATCTGGATCCTGGTGGGCGGAGGCCTGGTCGCGGCCATTCTCGAGGCGGCGACTGCCTGGAGGCAGGGAGCCGTCCGGCGCCTGCCCTCCATCCTGACGCGATACATTGCAATCCCGATCGCCATCGCCGCGGTGGTCGGCTGGTCGGCATCCCGTGCCTTGCCTTCCTGGGTGCAGGCGCTGCTCGTGCTCGCCCTGATCATGCCGCTGGGCCCGATCCTCTACCGGATCGCCTACCAGCCGCTCGCCAATGCGTCCGTCATCGTGCTTTTCATCGTTTCGATGGCGGTGCACTACATGCTGACCGGGCTCGGACTGGTCTTTTTCGGTGCCGAGGGCCTGCGTGCCGATCCGTTCATCGACGCCGGCTTTCAGCTCGGCATCCTCGACATCAGCGCGCAAAGCCTCATCGTCATCGCCGTCAGCATTCTCATGATGATCTGCCTGTGGCTCTTTTTCGAACGTTCGCTGTACGGAAAGGCGCTGCGTGCCACCGCCATCAACCGGACCGGCGCACGGCTGGTCGGCATCCGGATCGAACTGTCCGGGAATCTGAGCTTCCTGCTGGCCGCCTTCATCGGTGCCGTGTCCGGCGTACTGATCTCGCCGATCACGACGATCTACTACGACAGCGGCCTGATGATCGGCCTGAAAGGCTTCATCGGCGCGATTTTCGGCGGCATGGTCAGCTATCCGCTGACCGCGCTGGGAGCCGTCGGACTCGGTCTGCTCGAATCCTTTTCGTCCTTCTGGGCAAGCGCGCTCAAGGAAAGCATCGTCTTCACGATCATCATTCCGATCCTGATCTGGCGTTCGCTGACCTCGCATCAGCACATCGAGGATGAAGAAGAATGATGCGCCGGCAGGTACCGATCATCCTGTTCAGTGCGTGGGTCGCCGCGGCTCCGTGGATCGTTCCGGAATTCCACGTCACCCTGCTCAACTACATCGGTCTGGCGACACTGGTCGTCATCGGACTGGTACTGCTCACGGGCATCGCCGGCATCATTTCGTTCGGGCAGCAGGCTTTCGTCGGCATCGGCGCCTACACGACCGCAGTGCTGACCACGACCACCGGCGCATCGCCATGGCTGACGCTCGTGGCCTCGCTGGTGCTGGTCGCCGCCTTCGGCGCCTTGCTGGGTTCGATGACGCTGCGTCTTTCGGGCCATTACCTGTCGATTGCCACCATTGCCTGGGGCATCGCGATCTATTACGTCTTCGGCAATCTGCCCGGATTCGGACAATACAGCGGGATCAACGGCATACCGCCCATCACGGTCGCCAGCCTGCCCCTGGATACCGCGACGCGCATGTACTACCTGATCTGGCTGTTCGTCATCGTCGCCCTCTGGGGTGCCGTGAACCTGCTGGAGTCACGCACCGGACGGGCACTGCGCGCACTGCGTTTCCGCAGCGTCATGGCGGAGAATTTCGGCGTCGATACCGCACGATTGAAATTCCTCATTTTCTTTCATGCCGCATTGCTGGCCGGCCTTTCGGGCTGGCTGCACGCACATTTTCTCCGCTTCGTCAGCCCGCACGGGTTCGGCGTGAACGCCGGCATCGATTACCTGTTCATGGCCGTGATCGGAGGCGTGAACCACGTCTGGGGCGCCATCGTCGGTACATCGATCCTGACGATGCTGCGCGAATGGCTCAAGGTGATCCTGCCGGACGCGATCCAGCAGTCCGGAAACTACGAACTCGTGGTCTTCGGCATCCTGATGTTCCTGCTGTTGCAGCACACCCGCAACGGCGTCCTGCCGATGCTCACGCAGTGGCTGCCGCCGCGTGTGCCGGCGATGCCTTCGGCCTCGGCCGAGCCGTTGCCGCGACGCAATCGCCCCGAATCCGGCAGCGTTCTGCTCGAAGTCGATGAGGTCGAAGTCCGTTTCGGCGGATTGAAGGCCGTCAACCGGGTGTCGTTTTCGCTCAATGCCGGAGAAATTCTCGGCCTGATCGGCCCGAACGGCGCCGGCAAGACGACCATGTTCAACCTGATCACCGGAGTGCGACCGGCCGATCGCGGCCAGGTCCGGTTTCTTGGCCGGCGCATCGACCGGCTCGATTCCCGTCACATCGCCGGATACGGGCTGGCGCGGACCTTCCAGCACGTCCACCTGGTATCGACGATGTCGGTGCTGGACAATGTGGCGATCGGGGCCCATTTGCGCGGGCACAGCGGTACCCTCGCTTCGATGCTGCATCTGGAGCGCCGCGAAAACGAACGTCTGCGTGCCGAAGCCGTGCGACAGCTGCAGCGCGTCGGGCTCGGCGAACATCTGCACGAGGCCGCCGGCAATCTCGCGCTCGGGCAACAGCGGCTCGTGGAAATCGCGCGCGCGCTGGCGTCGGATCCGGTTCTGCTGCTGCTGGACGAACCCGCCGCCGGCCTGCGCTACGGCGAGAAGCAGGCACTCGCTGAACTGCTGCGCCGGCTGCGCGAGGAACACATGAGCATCCTGATTGTCGAGCACGACATGGATCTGGTGATGGGCCTTGTCGATCGCCTGGTCGTCATGGACTTCGGCGAGAAACTGGCCGAGGGCGAACCGCATGCGATCCAGGCCGATCCGGCGGTGCTCGAAGCCTATCTCGGAGGGATCGAATGAGGGTTGCCCGGTACCCCCGGCCTGCAAGCTTCCGCCGCAGGCGACTGCGCTGACGTCGAAGCCGGCGGCAAGCCGCGATCAGCCGTCCCACCCCACCAGCAGGGCCCGGCCACGATGTCCCGGCGACTCGAGCCACTCGAGCGCCACGCCGGCCTCGTCGAACCGGAAGCCGTGCAGCCGGACCTGCAGCGACCCCCTGGCGAGCTGACCCAGCAGCAGCGGAGCCGCCGCACGGCCGGCCGCTTCGCGCCGCAGCATGTTCAGGGGCAGCAGCGGAACATCGCGCTGGATGAACTGCACCAGATCGAGAGAAAGCGCCGAGCCGCCGACATAACCGACCAGGACTGCGCGCCCGCCCGGAACGACCGCCGGCAGCGCGGCCGCCAGCATCGCTCCGCCCACGGTGTCGATCAGCAGATCCGCACGCACCGTGTCCGGGAGACGCGGCGCATCGCGCGCGACGACGATCGGGCGGACGCCTTCGGCCAGGTCCGCCGCGCGCGCCGCCGCTCCGACAATGCCGGTGACCTTCGCCCCTGCCGCAAGGGCAAGCTGGCACACGATGCTGCCGGCTGCGCCGGCCGCGCCCGTCACCAGCACATGGTCCTGCGGCGCGAGATGGCCGACGTCATGCAGCGCGACCCAGGCCGAGGTGCACGGAGAAAAGAAGCCTGCGCCCGTTTCGAAGGAAACGGCCTCGGGCAGCACGTCGAGAACCGGATCCGGCACGAGACAGTATTCGCGCCAGCTGCCATCGGTTTTCGTACCCAGCCCGCCGCCACGGAACCAGACCCGCGTGCCCGCCGGGAAACGGCTGCTCTGCTCGACGATACCGCTGCCTTCGATCCCCGGCACATAGGGCAGATCGGGCGGATCGAGAAACTGGCCACGCCAGATGGTGCGATCCAGATGCCCCACGGTTGCGGCCATGACCCGCACCAGGCTATGCCCGTCCAGCAGGCCGGGCACCGGCACGGATGCCGTCTCGGGTGCCTGTCCCCAGGCACGGACCTGCATCGCTTTCATGTGCACTGTCGGGCCCCGTGCCCGGCCCTCATCCCGCCGTCTCCTCGCGCAGCGCCCGGCGCAGGATCTTGCCGACATTGGTCTTCGGCAATTCATCGCGGAATTCGACGTATTTCGGCCGCTTGTAGCCGGTGAGATTCTGCGCGCACCATTCACGCACCTGCTTTTCGGTCAGGGCCGGATCCTTGCGCACGACGAAGAGCTTCACAGCCTCGGTCGACAGCGCATCGGGCACGCCGACCGCAGCCACTTCGAGCACGCCCGGCAGCGAGGCGACGACGTCCTCGACCTCGTTCGGATAGACGTTGAAGCCCGACACCAGGATCATGTCCTTCTTGCGATCGACGATCGTCGTGTAGCCGCTCTCGTCCATCGTGCCGATATCGCCGGTACGGAAGTAGCCGTCGGCAGTCATCACGGCTGCCGTCTCTTCCGGCTGATGCCAGTAGCCGGTCATCACCTGCGGCCCGCGCACCGCGATCTCGCCGGTGGCACCGATCGGCAGCACCTTGCCGTCGTCGTCGACGATGGCGATCTCGGTCGACGGCAGCGGCAGACCGATGGTGCCGTTGAAGGCGTCGGTGTCGGTGGGGTTGGCACTGACCACCGGCGAGGTTTCCGACAGACCGTAGCCTTCGCAGATCGGACAGCCGGTGACCTCCAGCCATTTCTTCGCCACGGCTTCCTGGACGGCCATGCCGCCGCCCAGCGAGACGCGCAGTCCGGAGAAATCGAGCCGGGCGAACTCCGGGTTGTGCGCAAGCACGTTGAACAGGGTATTGACCGCCGGGAACAGGTTGAAGCGGTAGGGCCTGATTTCCTTGATCAGGGCCGCCTGGTCGCGCGGATTGGGAACGAGAACGTTCAGGCCGCCCAGCCGCACGCCGATCAGATAGCACACCGTGAGCGCGAAGATGTGATACAGCGGCAGGGCGCTCACCCAGATGAGCTGCTCGGGCAACGGACCGCCACGCGGGCTGCGCAGCGCCGGCTGGATCCACTCCTCGGCCTGCAGCACGTTGGCGATCAGATTGCGATGCACGAGCATCGCGCCCTTGGCCAGACCGGTCGTGCCGCCAGTGTACTGCAGGAACGCGATGTCTTCGGGCCCGCTGTCGGGACGCGCCAGTTCGAGCCGGTCGCCGTCGGCGAGCACGCGCGAAAAACGCACGGCCTGCGGCAGTTCGTACGCCGGCACGAGTTTCTTCACCCGGCGCACGACGAAGTTGACGAGAGCACCCTTCGCACCGCCGAGCAGATCGCCCATCGACGCGACGACGACGTGTTCGACGGCGGTGCGCGCAACCACCTGCTGCAGCACCGAGGCAAAATTCTCCAGCAGGATGATGGCGCGTGCGCCCGAGTCCTTCAGCTGATGTTCGAGTTCGCGTGCCGTGTACAGCGGATTCACATTGACGACGACGAAGCCGGCGCGCAGTACGGCAGCGATGGCCACCGGCAGTTGCAGGATGTTGGGCATCATCAGGGCGACGCGGTCACCGCGCTGCAGGCCGCGTGTCTGCAGCCAGGCGCCCAGCGCGCGCGACATGCGGTCCAGCTCACCATAGGTGAGTGCCTTGCCGAGACCAACGAAAGCCTTGCGTTCGTGGTAGCGCGCGAAGGATTCCTCGAGCAGCTCGACCAGCGAACGATAACGGCCGATGTCGATCTCGTGCGGAACCCCGGCAGGATAGTGCTTCAACCAGATGCGATCCGTTGCGTCCACGACCCCTCCTTGCCCGGCCGATCGCGATCGGCCCATGTTGCCCCACTGGATTTCCCATTATGCCGGCCGAAGAGCCAATGCGGGCCGTCCGCGTACAAATCGAAGCTGTTTGCGCGGCGGGGAGTCCGCCTTGCGTCCGGCATGACGACCCGACATGACGATTCGACACGGAAAAATTCGCTGCCGACGCCGGCCTTTCGGGATTCTGCGGCCCCAGGGAGCTTCCGCCGCCCGGACGCCTGGACAAGCGGACTATTCGGAGGCGCCGGCGGGAGCGATGCTACTGTTATGCATTGCCGTTTCACGCAGGTCTGACGGATGTCTTCGACGCCAGCTCTCATTGCCCTCGAGACCGGCTCCGACGAGGAGTTCCGCAACGCCCTGCGCGGCTTCCGCCGGGATCTGCATGCGCATCCCGAGCTGTGTTTCGAAGAGCACCGCACGAGCGAGCGGATCGCCGCCCAGCTCGCCGCCTGGGGCATCCCGGTGCACCGGGGTCTGGGGGGCACCGGGGTCGTCGGAACCATCCGGGGCACGGGAGCTGCGAAAGCTACGGGCATCACGAATACCGAAGCGCCGTCGACGAACGATGATCCGGCTCCGGCTGCCGAGCGTGCCATCGGCCTGCGCGCGGACATGGACGCGCTGCCGATCACCGAGCGCAACACCTTCGTTCATGCATCGCGCCATCCCGGCCGGATGCACGCCTGTGGTCACGATGGCCATGTCGCCATGCTGCTCGGGGCGGCACGGCAGCTCGTGCGCCAGCCCGACTTCGACGGCACGGTTCATCTCATTTTCCAGCCGGCCGAGGAAGGCGGCGGCGGCGCGCACGCAATGATCCGCGACGGCCTGCTCGAGCAGTTCCCGATGGCGGCGGTCTTCGGCATGCACAACTGGCCGGGCCTGCCGGCGGGCGACTTCGCATTGCGCGCCGGGCCGGTCATGGGTTCGTCGAATGAATTCCTCATCACCGTACGCGGCCGTGGCTCACATGCTGCCATGCCCGACGAGGCCGCCGATCCGGTGCCGGTGGCGTGCCAGATCGTGCAGGGGCTGCAGACCATCATCAGCCGCAACCGCAATCCGCTGGAAGCAGCGGTGCTGTCGGTAACGATGATCCAGGCAGGCGAGGCGACCAACGTCGTACCGGACACGGCAACCATCCAGGGCACCGTGCGCACCTTCACGACCGAGGCGATCGACCTGATCGAAACACGCATGCGCGCGATCGTCGAGCACACGGCGCACGCCTTCGATTGCACGGGAGAAACCGTCTTCACGCGCAACTATCCGCCGACCATCAACCACGAACGCGAAACGGACTTCTGCCGGCAGGTGCTGCACGAACTCGTCGGCGCCGAACGCGTGCACCCGTTTCAGCCGACGATGGGCGCCGAGGATTTCGCCTACTTCCTGCAGGAAAGGCCCGGCTGCTACCTGATGATCGGCAACGGCGACGGTGCCCATCGTGCCAGCGGCCATGGTGACGGCCCGTGCACGCTGCACAATCCGAACTACGACTTCAACGACGATCTGCTCGCGCCGGGCGCCGCATTCTGGGTGCGGCTGGTGAAGCGCTGGTTTGCGGGCCTGGAGCCGATGCGGTAGAGAGATTCGAAGCGGAAGAGTCTGGCGGCGAGAACAGTCTTCCGGCCGCTGACGTCCCGAGTCGGGCCGACAGAAGGCGACCGACAGAAGGCGACCGACAGAAAGCGGCCGGCAGCCCGTCAGCGGAAGGGCTTTCCGGCGGCTGCGCCGACATCGGGCTCGAGCGGAGTCAGCAGCCAGTCGGTGCCGGCTTCTTCCAGTCGGTAGCGCACACCGACGCCGAGCACGACCTTGCGCGGCACGTGACCGAACGGCAGGCCAGTGATGATCGGTGCCGCAAGCCGCTGGCGAAAATAATCGACAACGGCCGCCAGATCGTAGCCGCCGTCGTGCGCCGCCGGCTTCCACTCGGTGAAACTGCCCAGGACGATGGCGCGTTGCGCCCCCAGCACGCCGGCGTGATACAGCTGGTGGAGCATGCGCTCGATGCGATACGGGTGTTCACCGACATCTTCGAGAAACAGGATGCCGGCCTCCGGCCGCGGCAGATACGGCGTGCCGACGGCGGCGGCGACCAGCGACAGGTTGCCGCCCCACAGAACGCCGTCGACCGCAATCCGGCGACCCGGTGTGTCCGCTACCGTTGCAGGGCGCGGCCAGTGCACTGGCAGCAGCTGGCCGTGCAGCAAGGCATCGAAGGATTCGAGCATCAGGGCGTCCGGCACGTCGACGCCGAAATCTCCGCTCACCCCCGGTCCGGCAAAGGACACGGCATCGGCACGCGCCAGCAGCGCAAGCTGGAAAGCCGTGAAATCGCTGTAGCCGACCCAGCGTACACCCGACGCCGCCGATGCGGCGACCTGCTCCCAGTCGATGCGATCGAGCAGACGGGACAATCCGTACCCGCCGCGCGTGATCATCACGGCATCGATGTCGCGCCGGCGCGCAGCGCGCTCGATCTGCGCGAGGCGCTCGTCATCGGGCGCGGAGAAACGCTGCCAGGGCTGTGCCGGCACCTGGCAGCGAACCTCGTGGCCGTGCGCGCGCAGGAAGTCGAGCGCCCGCATGAAGCGCTCCGGTGACAGGAGCGCCCCTGACGGCGCAATGATCTCGATGCGCGAGCCATTCATGGTCCAGCGTGTCGGTTAGCCACAGGTGGGTGCATCGTACGCGATGCGGCCGGCAGACGCGCTGCCCGAACCAGACGTACATCCAGTCAGGGACAGACTGGCCCCATCGGCCCACACACCACCATGCGAACGGTTCCGTCCCTCGGCGGACACGCCCGTGCCTGGCGCACACCAAAAAAAAAGCCCGCGAGCGTGTCGCGGGCGTAAATCCACCATGCGGTGGAGGAGGAGACTCCGTGGAGCGTCGCTCTTTCAGCGCCGCTCGCCTGTCTGGTTACGGGCCGGTCTGACAGGTGACCGACCCGGATGGTTCACAATGGCGACTCAGTAGTCACCGCTGGCGCGGGCAGCTGCCGCTTCGACCTCGGCGCGGACGCGCGGATCGAGTTCCATCAGATAAGCCAGTGCGCGTTCCTGTTGGCGCGCCTGAAAGTTCTCGATCCAGCGGGCGATCCAGGCAGCGACGGGGCCGCGTTTCGCAGCAGTGTTCGCTCGGCCGTGCGTGGCGACGTGCCCGAGACCCCCATGGGTGGTAGCAAGCGTTGTCATGATCGTTTCCTCTGGTTGAATCCGTTGCGTTGAATGAATTATGGCGATGTTCGATGTATATTTCCAATTGATGTTACGGATGAAAACTATTCACAAACAACATGTCTGAGCGCCCGAGGCAAATCAACTTCCGCACGCTCGATCTCAATCTGCTGCGTGTGTTCGACGAGGTCATGGCGGAGCGCAATCTCACTCGTGCGGCCGACAATCTCGCCATGACGCAACCGGCGGTGAGCAATGCGCTGCGCCGCCTGCGCGATGCGCTCGGCGACGAACTCGTCGTGCGCGCCGGCTACGGGGTGCAGCCGACCCCTACGGCGCTGGCCTGGTGGCCGTCGGTGCGCGAGGCACTCGAACAACTGCGCGAAACCTTTGCGCCGGTCGAATTCGATCCTTCGGAGACCACGGCAACCTTCACGCTGGCAATGGCCGACGCAACCGCCTCACTGCTGATCCCGCCGCTGGTCGCGGTCGTCGAGCACGAGGCCCCGGGCGTGTCGCTGCGGATGATTCCATTGACGACGCGCGACCCGCGCAAGCTGCTGGCCGAGGATGATCTGGATCTGGCGATCGGTCACTTTCCGGCGGCGATCGCCGCGCTCGGCATGGAAGAGATGCGCTCGGACATTGCATCCACCTACCGCCATCAGCGCCTGTACAGCAGCCCGCACGTCTGCGTGATGCGCTTGGGCCATCCGCTGACCGAGCGCGAACTGACGCTGGACGACTACTGCGATGCACACCACCTGCTGGTGAGTTTTTCCGGCCGCCCGTTTGGCCACGTCGACGAGGCGCTGGCCGCGCTCGGGCGCTCACGCCGGATTCTCGTGACCGTCAACCAGTTCTTCACGGCCGGCATCATCGTCGCCAATTCCGATCTGCTGACGGCCCTGCCGCGCCATTTTCTGGCGTCGACCGGCACGACCGACAAGGTTGCCGCGCGGCCGCTGCCGTTCGAGCTGCCCACGGTCGAGGTGCACGCCATGTGGCATCGGCGGCGCGAAACGAAACCGGGCCACGCCTGGCTGCGCGAATCGATCCGGCGGGCGGCAGCGACGCCGCTGCGTGAGCGGGCGACACCGAAACTGCGCGCGCCGGTCCGCTGAGGATCGGCGCACGAGCCGGCCATCAGGCTGGGCCTCCGTCTGGAAGGCAGTGCGCTCAGGCGAAGGAAACTGCGAAAGACCGAGGGCGCCGAAAACAGAAGTCGAAGGTAAACGGGGGGACAGATCGTCGCGACCTGTCCCCCCGCTGGTGGTACGGCTGGCCGGATTCAGGCGGCCTTGCGCTCGGCCCGTGCCGAATTGGCCGGCCTCGGCATCCTCGACTGATCGCTGCGCGTGGGCGCTGCGAACTTGCCGGAGCCGCGCTGCGGCACCTTGCGCAGATCGAAGCCCTGCATGTAAGACGCACGCACGATCACGGTGAACTTCCAGGCCGCGCCACCTGCGACGGCGGCCACACCGGCCAGTGCCAGCGGCACGCTGGCCGCAGCCGGCGGCAGGAACCAGGCCAGAATGGCCAGCAGGGCCGGGGCAGCGTGGCCGAGCACGTGCAGCGTCGGCGTGAAGCCCTCGAGCACCTGGCGCGACAGCGGCGGAATGCCGTTGGCCCGGGCGTTGCCGACGTAGCTGCGCCACAGCGATGCATTCAGGACGACGAGCACGAGCAGCGTCGACACGGCCAGTGGCGTCCAGAACGGCGTACGCCAGGACGCACCGAAGAGCATCAGCACCGCCAGCATGCCCGTTCCTTCGAGCAGCGCGGTGGCCAGCAGCATCCCCGGTATCAGCGACACGCGCCAGGCCGGAATGCCGCGCGCCATGTGCAGGATCTTCGCCTGGCAGACAATGAACAGTGCCGCCGCAATCGCCGTACAGGCAAACGGTATCGGCCCTGGCGCCAGCAGACTGGCCAGCACCGACGGGAAGAAGAGCACGGCAGCATACAGTTCGCGCGTCATCCACGAACTCTGCCAGCGCGTCGCCGCCCGCCAGAAACGCAGCTGGCGACCGATCTTCAGGAAGACGAAGAACAGGCCCAGTGCCACCAGCGTCGCCGAAATGAAGAACAGCGGCTGTCCGATGCCGGTGCCGATCGCACCCATCGCCATCGCGGCCGAACCGGCCAGGGCCAGCCCGGTGCCGATCCCGCCGAAGATCCAGTTCATCGCCGCACGCCAGTCCCAGAAGGTCTGCAGGCGCCCGACGAGCGGATTGGCCGGATCGGAGCGGCGGTCGTCGTCGAGATCCTCGGCGGCGGCGTCACGCCCGGGTACGGCCGGCGTGCTGTACAGATACTTGATCTGCGGATCGGTGCCGACTTCGGCATTCAGCTGCAGATACTCGTTCTCGCGCGTCAGGCGCGAGACATTGCTCTCCGGGTCATTGAAGTCGCCGAACTGGATCGCCTGCGAAATGCATGACGCCGAGCAGGCGGGCGTCGCTTCCATGTCGACGCCCGGCTTGAGCCCACGCGCCAGCCCGTCA
>Ga0265293_10003134_pt1 | contig 31344 bp, 30 predicted proteins | sample Munlanlewell138R_FD_192505 | JGI IMG/M metagenome (GOLD analysis project Ga0265293, IMG submission 192505) | Leachate microbial communities from a municipal landfill in Southern Ontario, Canada - Leachate well 138R | ecosystem: Engineered > Solid waste > Landfill > Unclassified | place: Canada... | reverse complement strand
GGGCGGCAATTTTATTCGCTTCGAATACTGACGCTCGCTGTGGAGCCCGTATCAACATTCAAAAAAAAATTCCCCTGTCTGCCGGGCTAGGAGGCGAAAGCAGTGCGGCGGCTATTACTCTGATAGGGCTAAACCATTTATTACATACTGAACTGCCGCCTGGCGACCTGTACCACTTGGCTGAGCAGCTGGGTAGCGATGTTCCTTTTTTCTTGACAGGGGGCACCGCGTTGGTTTCGGGACGGGGTGAAAAAGTAAGCCCACTGCCTTCCTTGCCCCATCACTGGGTTATTTTGCTTGTTCCACCGGAAATGGAGACACCAGGTAAAACTGAGAAGATGTATTCATTACTGAAACCGATATATTTTACCTCCGGCTTGATAACAGACAGTTTCATCTCCTCTCTAACGTTGGGAAAAATGAAAACACTGCCCGAGCTTTACAATGTATTTGACGAGGTAGCAGGGGAGATGTTTGAAAGGATTGAATGGCACAAAGAGCAATTTTATCTGGCAGGAGCAAAATCCGTAAACATGGCAGGTTCAGGGCCGGTCCTCTTTTCTCTGGAAGAAGATGAAAGCCGGGCAGAGCAAATCACACAGCGTTTGAGCGAACGCGGCTTAAAGGCTATATTGACGCATACGCTTGATTCCAACGGGCACGATTTTATCTAGATTCAAGTTTGTTTATCGGTACATTCGTTGTTTTTCAGCAAATTTTTAGCAAGGAGGATCTCTTCTTCGCGGGTAGATATAATTCCATTCAGGCGACCTTCCTTAATATTCAGCAATGCTCGCCCTATAGCTGCATCGGGAGAGTAACCTAGTTTAATTAAATCTTCTCCACTGAGGATTGGCTTGATGTAGCGAAGCTTGGTTAGATACAGCTTAAGGCGCTCTTTAACAATCGGGTTCGATGATGTAATAGCGCCAGCTTCAATAGCCAGGGGATGCAGATTGGTGAGCAAGTGGCAGATTTCAGATTGTTTCAACTCTGTTTTATTCAAACCTTCCTGTATTTTCATCAACTTGCATGTATCGAAAACAATTTTTGCCATGTCATTGGGAAGGTTGAGTCGGTTGATCGCGGTTTGTGTATCTGATGAATTTAATCGACAGAATAGTAATGATAAGTAAAGGCTTGCAGGGACGGTTTGCCCGGGGTGGTTTCCCTTTGCGGTTTTAAACCATTGTATTGTTATTTCATCTACAAGCAAACCCGTGAATATTTCTGCCAATACTGATAGACGAAAAGCCCTGATAAGAATTTCTTCTGGATTTTGCTCATTAAAAATACATTCAAACTCATACCTCAGGCGGTCTGGGGAAAGGGAACGGATGAATTTTTTATACTCTTCTATTAGTACCAAGGTACCCGGCTCAATTTTAAAACCAAACCTTTGCTCGTAGCGGATCGCTCGAAATATACGGGTGGGGTCATCTCTAAAGCTCACGGGGTGAAGTATGCGAATAACGCCTGCCTTTAGATCGGTGAGGCCTCCCAGCGGATCAATCAGCTGGCCGTATTCTTCTCCTGATATGACTACAGCCATTGCGTTGATTGTAAAATCCCGCCGCTTGAGATCATCTTTGAGTGTTCCGGCTTGCACCAGCGGGAGCGCTCCCGGGTGTGTATAAAGTTCTTTACGGGCAGCAGCGATGTCTACAGTGAAGCCTTTTATACTGAGTTTTGCAGTCCTGAAACGCTCATGCAGGGTTATTTTACTTGGGAAATGATCAGCAATTTCCAGTGTCAGTGAGTGTGAATCTCCCTCCACAACCAGATCTATATCCTTACCTGGCAGGCCGAGAAGTAAATCCCGGACCATGCCCCCGGCAATGTAGAGCCGTTCGCCGCGCCTGGTACAATAAGTGCCAGCTTGATTGAGTAAATGCAGGATTTCTCCCGGGAGGCTCGAACTGAGTCGTGATATGATATTTGCTCTGTCTGATGATTCCATAATATTCCCTGCAGATAGTTGGAAATTATATCATATAAAGATACATTAACCAGTGGATTACAGAGAACTTATCATCATATGCACGCCGATGCCGACTAATAATATTCCGCCCAAAATTTCAGCCCATCGCCCCAGTAGTTGGCTGGAGCGATTACCCAATACATAACCGGTTACCGAAGCAATAAAAGCGGTGGCGCCAATAACAAGGCAGGCGCTGAGTAGGGGCACCTCGATCAGGGCAAAACTCAACCCTGCTGCCATGGCATCAATACTAGTAGCAACAGCCAAACCAACCAGTAGTAAACCTCTGGTATAATCTCCCGGTTTTTTTGCCTGACCTGTATTTGATATGCCTTCCCAGAGCATGCGTCCCCCGATGATGGCCAGAAGTACGAAAGCGATCCAGCCGGTGATCGAGGAGAGTACTGATAATACACTCTTGCCCAAGAACCAGCCAATAACCGGCATTAAACCCTGGAACAGCGAGAAGCTTGTGCCAACTCTTAGTAACGCAGGGATAGAAACCCGGTTACTGGAGGCACCTATACCCAAAGAAACCGCAAAGCAATCGGCGCTGAGACCAAGCGCGATCAATAACAGGTAGCCAAAATCAATTTGGGGCATTGTTTGTATAGTATGCCATAATTCCCTGGTGCACCAGAAATGACCAGCTTTTAATCTTGTCAGGGGGTATTCTTTCGGTTATTTTAAGCTTATAATAGACAAGCTGAAAGCTGATAAAAGAGTAAAAGGGAGGAAGCTAAGCCAATGGAGCGCCCAACAAGCGAATTGGATCATTTCCCCAGGCTGTTAAGAGTCTACCAGATACTCGCCGATAGTAAAGAAGGAGTTACCGCGAAGACATTGTCCAAAAATTTAGAGGTTAATGTACGCACAGTCTATCGAGATATCAAAGAACTGGAACAGGCAGGAGTCCCTATTTGGGAGGAGCAATCCAGGTATCGTATCAGCAACAAGCATTTTCTGCCGCCGCTAAACCTGACAGTGCCGGAAGCAATCCAGGTTTTCCTTTCATTGCGGTTGCTGTTGCAGTATGCACGGCGAAACAGTGTTGACGTGGCCAGCCTGTTTCTTAAATTAAAGAAGATTGTACCTGTGCCGTTGCAGGATGAAATCGCCAAAACTTCGCGGTGGATGCAGGATTTGCCATCAAATCCGCGGCTGAACCGTAATATTTCATTGTTGGCACAATCCTGGGTTTCCCGCTTAAGGGCAAAAATATTATATAAGTCTCTTGACGCTGAGACTGCTACGAGCCGTATGATAGAGCCTTATTTCATAGAGCCTGCAGCCAGCGGGCGCTCATGTTATGTAATTGCATATTGCCTGTTGAAGAAAGAGATCCGTACCTTTAAAGTAGAAAGAATTCAGAGTGTTCATATAACTGAAGAAAAGTACGAGATTCCCAAAGAATTCGATGCTAATCGTTATCTTAGTCCGTCACTCGGCATCATGGTAACCAGTGATGAATTGACAAAAATCAAACTCAGGTTCAAACAGAAGATTGCACGCATTATCGAGGAATCTGTTTGGCATCCATCTCAGAAACTGGTTAATAACGAAGACGGATCTCTTACAATGACGATGGAAATAAACGAATCTCCTGAATTGGTAAAATGGGTACTTGGATGGGGGGACAGCGTTGAAGTGGTTTCGCCGGACTGGCTTCGGGATGATATAAAAAACCAGACAGCCAGGATGGCCGCTGTCTATTCTAAAACAAAACATTTTTGACGGGGAAAGACTCAACTAAAGGATATACTAATCGATATGCAGGATGCGTATATAGATATTGAAACCACTGGACTTTCTTCTATGTCTTGCTCGATAACAGTGGTGGGTATTTATCGTGTGGACCAGGCCGAGAGTCAGCTGGTTCAGCTGGTTGGAAATAATATTACCCGCGCCAGTATTGAGCAAGCGGTCTGTGGAGTAGATACGATTTATACTTATAATGGGCAAAGGTTTGATCTGCCCTTTATCTACGATGCTTTGGGACTGGATTTAAACCAGCATTGCCGGTCTCATCGGGATTTGATGTTTGACTGTTGGCGTCATAACCTTTATGGAGGGCTAAAAAAGGTAGAAGTTAAGCTGGGCATCTCCCGCCAAATAGAGGGAATCGGTGGATGGGAAGCAGTATTGCTCTGGCGGCGCTACCAACAGTACGGTGATACCCAGGCACTAGATACCTTGCTCAAGTATAACGCCGAAGACGTAATGAACCTGAAAATACTGAAAGAAAAACTCGATTCTATAAACCGAGTTTAGTTATCAGTCAGTCTGGACTAGAGCTAGAAAGAGAACGTCTCCGAAGTAAACGGGCGCAATTCTGATACAGGTTTCTGAGGGGAGAGTAAGCTAATCAAGACAATCGAATAAAGGTTAGTTTTGTCCTTATGCTTTATTCTTTTGCCTGGCACGCTCCGGGCTAAAACGCTCTTCCATCCAGGGATCACCGTGGTTATGATATCCGGCTTTTTCCCAGAATCCAGGTTGGTCTTTTTCGACAAACTCGATTCCGGTGACCCACTTGGCGCTCTTCCAGAAATAGAGATGGGGGACTATCAGGCGCACCGGGCCACCATGTTCAGCTTCAAGGACGTCGCCGTCCTTTACCATTGCAAGTATTACATCTTCCCTGAGGAAATCTTTTAGGGGTAAATTGGTTGTAAAACCACCTGCAGCATGGATTATTACAAAACGAGCTTTTGGATCAATCATAGTCTTATCTGCAAGAGTCCCCGCCCAAACACCAACCCAGCTAGTGTCAAGCTTTGACCAGCCTTCTACACAATGAACGTCGCAAAAAAGCTCGATCTGCGGCAGTAACACTAGATCGTTCAGGCTTAATCGAAGAGGATTTTTTACCAGACCGGAAGTTTCAATAGTCCATTCTGCAAGTTTGATGTTGGGTATAATACCTTCATGAAGTATTGGCAGATCATCATAGACAGATTGCCCGGGTGGAATTCTGTCCTTTCTGAGTACTTCAGGGCTGATGATGCGTTTTGGTTTTTCCATTTGACACCTCCGGGAATTCGCCGCATTAACAACCATATTACAATAGTTTTGAGGTGCGAACCAGTATTTTGGTAAAAATGTTTGACAAATAATGTATTGTCAATTAAATTAGTTTACAGAACAATTGTTCTGTAAACTAATATGATGGAAATACGTAAAAAGGATCTATCTCCCCGGCAGCGTGATGTTTTGAATTTTATCCAGTCTTATTTGGATGAATATGGTTACCCTCCAGCTATTCGTGACATTACTACAGGATGCGGAATAAGTTCCACTTCAGTTGCTTCATTCCATCTTAGAAAACTGGAACAGAAAGGTTATCTGCGCCGTCGCCCAGATATATCGCGGGGGATTGAACTTGCCAGTACTATCGATAAAGAAGAAGCCAGTATACCGTTGATAGGCGTCATTGCAGCCGGCATGCCTATTCCGGTACCATCTGCCGATACCTGGAATGAGATTGATTCCGGAGATTTTATCAGGATTCCCCGTGCGCTGTTAGCAGGGGCAGAAAATGTATATGCCCTCAAGGTAAAGGGGGATTCCATGCAGGACGCCCTGATTAGCGACGGGGATATTGTTATTATGGAATCAGCCAGTGTAGTAGAGAATGGACAAACCGCTGCGGTTTGGTTAAAAGATGAAAAAGAAATTACTCTTAAAAAGGTGTTTCAGGAAAATAACCGTGTCCGGCTACAACCTGCCAATAAACATTATAAGGCGATAGTCACCAGTATCAACAATGTTGAAATCCAGGGAAAGGTGATAGCAGTACTGAGAAACCTCTAGTATGGAACCGCGATTTGCGGGCTGTTTTTTAACCGTTTTATGATAAAATATTATCCAATAATTACCGCAAGGAGTTGTCGTTGCCAGTATTCAAGGCTCCCCGTGGAACGCGGGACATCTTACCCGAAGAAGCGCATTATTGGGATTATATAACCAGTACTGCCAGCCATTTGTGCCGAAGTTTGGGGTATGGCTGTATAGAAACCCCCCTCTTTGAAGCTACCGGCCTTTTTTTACGAGGCGTTGGTGAAGGAACCGACATCGTGGAAAAAGAAATGTACACTTTCCAGGATCGCGGCGGCAGCTCCCTTACATTACGTCCTGAAGGCACTGCTCCGGTATGCCGGGCTTATATTGAACACGGGATGGCCAGCCTTCCCCAGCCTGTCAGAATGTATTACCTGGCACCGGCATTTCGTTATGAACGTCCCCAGGCTGGTAGAATGCGTGAACATCATCAGTTCGGTTGCGAGGTAATCGGAGACGCTTCATCGCTGGTAGATGCAGAAGTGATCAACATGGCATGGCAATTATTCGAGCAGTTGGGTTTAAAGAAGCTTGCACTTAAATTAAATTCCATTGGTTGTGATAAATGCCGCCCCGGATATATTGATGCCTTGAAAACCTATTATGAATCCCGCGCAGATAAGCTGTGCCCGGATTGCAAGGTAAGAATGGAAAGAAATCCCCTGCGTCTGCTCGACTGCAAGGAGGATAGCTGCCAGCACATCGCCGATAACGCTCCGCGAAGTGTGGATTGTTTATGTGAAGATTGTTCCAGTCACCTTAGTTCTTTAAGAAAATATCTAGACCTGGCTGGGCTGGACTACGATGTTAGTCATCGGCTGGTTCGTGGGCTGGATTATTATACTCGCACAGTATTTGAAATTCAGCCTGAAAGCATTGGTTCACAGAGTACTATTGGTGGTGGTGGTCGTTATGACAGGTTGATTGAACAAATCGGGGGAAAGCCGACACCAGCGATTGGGTTCGCTACGGGAATTGAACGGATTATTTTGAATTTGAAAGAACAAAACGTTGTTGTGCCGGGGCTTCCTTCTCCGAAAGTGTTTATTGCCCATATGGGAGAAGAAGCCAAAAACGCAGCCTTCCTGACTTCGAATGACCTGCAGCGGTGTGGAATAGGGGCAATTATCGCCGGAGAGGATAAAAGTTTAAAAGCCCAGCTCAGACAGGCAAATAATCTGGGCATGAAAATCGTGGTTATCATTGGATCCGAGGAGCTTCAGGAAGGTATGGTGGTAGTGCGTGATTTGGAAACGGGAACGCAGGAAAAGATCGATAAGCGTTCTCTTCCAGACAATCTGAGTGCCTTCAGAATAGCTAAATCCAGCTAGTATAATAATCAGGCATAGATATGGTATAATAAAGCTAAATGGGCGGTATTTTTGTATCCTGCGTCGCGTTTTGTTGTTCCCAAGGTTTGTTTTTCATGATGGAATGCGCTTATAGGGTTTACTAAAGCCGCTCAAAGTCCCTGATAGGAGTACGCTAGAAGATTATGGATAGATTGGCATCATCCAAGAACTCAAATGAATATTCAGCAGCAGATATACAGGTTCTAGGCGGGCGTGAAGCAGTTCGTCGGCGCCCAGGTATGTATATTGGTTCAACCGACCAGCGTGGTTTGCATCACCTGGTTTATGAGATCGCCTACAACAGCGTCGATGAAGCTATGGGCGGTTTTTGTGACCGTATCCTGGTTGTTATTCATAAAGATAATTCAGTTACTGTTGTTGATAATGGACGCGGCATTCCGGTTGATATTCATCCGGCGACTAAAAAATCCGCGCTGGAAACAGTATTGACTGTGCTGCACGCTGGTGCCAAATTCGGCGGTAAAACCTATCAGGTCTCCGGCGGTTTGCATGGGGTGGGCTCATCAGTGGTGAATGCCTTGTCCGAATGGATGGTGGTAACCGTCAGCCGTGATGGAAAGCAGCACCGCCAAAGGTATGAGCGGGGCATACCCCAGACCGAATTGGAGATCGTAGGAAGCGCTGAAGATACTGGAACAACTATAAACTTTCTGGCAGATAAAGAAATCTTTACCACCCTTGAATACGATTTTGATATCATTGCCGAACGCTTGAGGGAAACAGCCTACCTGAATAAAGGCTTGGAGTTTCGCATTGTTGACGAGCGGTCTGACCGGGATCTGACTTATTATTTTGAAGGGGGCATTTCCGGTTTTGTGCGGCGCCTCAACCGCAACCGTGTTGTTCGCAATCGCCAGCCGATTGTTTTTTCTAAAGCTGTAAATAGTACAGTTGTCGAAGTCGCCATACAATATAATGACGGCTATACGGACAATACTCTTACTTTTGCCAACTGTGTCAATACCATTGACGGCGGTACGCATCTGACTGGCTTTAGATCTGCTCTTACCAGGGTACTTAACGATTGGGGGCGCCGAAACAAAGTATTAAAAGATGATGAACCCAACCTGGTTGGCGACGATGTCAGGGAGGGGCTTACTGCGGTCGTCAGTGTTAAACTTGCTGAACCACAGTTTGAAGGACAAACCAAGGGAAAATTGGGCAATATTGAAATAAAAAGCATTGTTGAAAGTGTTGTCGTTGAAGAATTGGGGTTGTACCTTGAAGAGCACCCTGATGATGCCAAGAAAATTCTCGATAAATGCTTAACCGCTGCCAAAGCCAGAGAGGCGGCACGTAAAGCGCGCGATCTGGTTATACGCAAAGGGAGTCTGGATTCGGGGACTCTCCCCGGAAAACTGGCAGATTGCTCAGAGAAAGATCCGGCATTAAGCGAGCTGTTTCTGGTTGAAGGAGATTCTGCCGGCGGTTCAGCTAAACAGGGGCGAAACAGAAGGTATCAGGCAATATTACCACTTCGGGGTAAAATCCTGAATGTAGAAAAAGCTACCGCCGAAAAAATGCTGGGCCAGGAAGAGATCAGGACACTTATTACGGCTCTGGGGGCTGGCATAGATGAAGACTTCGACGTTTCCCGCCTGCGTTATCATAAAGTTGTGCTGATGACTGATGCCGACGTAGATGGCGCTCATATACGGACTTTGTTACTGACTTTTTTCTTTCGCCACATGGCAGATATCATCAATAGCGGTTATCTGTATATTGCCCAGCCTCCTCTGTACCGGATTAAGGCTGGTAAACAGGAGCAATGGGTTTATAGCGATCGGGAAAAAGATGAAGCGCTTGCTGCCTTGAAGAGTAAAGCTGCCAGAGCTGACGTCCAGCGTTATAAGGGTCTTGGTGAAATGAGTGCTGAGCAGTTATGGGAAACCACCATGAATCCGGCTACCAGAACACTGCTAAAGGTTAACGTTGAAGATACTGCCAAGGCGGATAACATTTTCAGCGTGTTAATGGGTGGAGAAGTTCCGCCTCGCAAAGCTTTCATACAAGCGCATGCCAAGAGTGCAAAGAACCTGGATATCTAATCCGAATACTATATAGCTGGTTTATGCTGAATTATTGCTGACTTCAATCGCATTCGTTTCGCTTGCAGATCCTGTTGCCTGCTGAACTGCTTTCCTGCTTCGAATGTATCGAACGATTCTAGCTAACGTCGCAGCGATAGGCACTGATATTATAATCCCCCAAATCCCGGCAATGTGTGCGCCCAGAACCAATAAAAGCAAAACTGCAGCCGGATGGACTCTCATGTAACTGCCCTGCACCCTGGGTACCAGCAAGTTATTTTCTACAAGCTGAACGCCAATAAACAGAAGAACCACAAGTATAGCTTTTTCTGGTGCGGTGCTCAGGGTAACAAGTACAGCAAGGCCCCCTCCTATCCAGGGGCCTATGGTCGGCACCATTTCGGTTATTCCGGCAAAGAAGGCAAGGGCTGGTGCATACGGTACTCTAAGAATAGACAGCCCAATAAATGACACTATAGCAACAATGCCGCCGAGTACCAGCGTGGCTTTAATATAACCACCCAGGACCTTATCGATTATTAAAGCGATGTTGCGGATATGCTCGGCTGCCCAATCCGGCAGGAAAGAATAAATATTGTTTTTAATTTGACCGTAGTCTTTTATGATGTAAAAAAGAAACAGCGGCAAGGCAGCGAAGCCAAGTAATGCCCCCACTGTGCCTGAAATGAACGAAAAGCCGCCTTTGGCCAGATTTTCTAATATGCTTTCCATTTGTAAGCCAAGGTTAGCAATAAGTTGTTCTACCTGCGTCTGTAAACCAGGTGGAAGTTGTTGTTGGAAACTGTCTGCCCATTGTTGGAGTTGGTCCATTATGGTTGAGATATATTCTGGAGCCCTTGAGAAAAGGTCTATGAAAGTCTGGATGACGGTGATGATGATATATGAAAGTATCCCCCCAACAATTCCGATAGTGATGATGAATACTATCAGTATAGCTAATATTCGCCTGGCTTTTAACCATTTGTTTTTAGGGGGAAGCTTTCTTTCCAGCCAGTTAACCCCAGGCAACATCAGATAAGCCAGTATTAAACCGATGACAAAAGGCAATAACACCCCACGCCAAGCCCAGGCAAGGGCTAAGAGGATTAAGACGGCTGCCATAAACACAATCAGCCGCCAGTTGTTCTTGAGTGCTTCAATCATTAGCAGGTCAACTTAATGTTCAAGTCGTAATCCCCCACTGATTATTGGCAGGTAAATCCTTTACCTGGGCGTAGCAATAAGGGAGCAGGGGTGTGCGAACCAGCGCAGCTTTAGGCTGCCGGTTCGTGTTTTTTCAAAAGCTTTTCTTCGCCTTTTTGTATTACTTCCTTAGCTTTTTCTTTGCCATGTTCAATGGCTTCAGCTGCTTTGTGTTTAAATTCCCCGGTTTTTTCTTTCAAAATATCCCGAGTTTCTTCTCCAGGGCGCGGGGCATAAAGCATGCCAGCCGCCAATCCAATGGCGGCGCCAAGAACGATACCCAGGCCAATTCCAGCGAATGCATCTTTACTGCTCATTTGTGTCCTCCTGTTTACTTCCTATTTTTTTAATCTGTTGGTAAAAGATTGAATGCCATGACTAAAACCCTGAATTACGCCCGCCATCTGGGCAAGTGGCCTGGCGATTTCCTGCCTTGAATAGCTGGTAATCACCTGGAGGTCTTCAGCGGCCGTTTCCGCCTTGTTGAGTATACCCTTTGCGGAAGAAGTGATTTCCTTGACCTTGTTGCTGATAGAGAGCACGACGAAGGCGATGATGATCAGCACAATGATAAAAACAGCACCCCATGCAATTATGACGATGTCCCTTATCAGCTCTATATCCATTGAGTATTTACCCCCTTCGGCCAGTTGCAATAATTAATTTAACATACTTCGAGGTTAATATTAAGTCTTTTTGCCAGTTTTAACTAAAACTTAAGCTTACCTTCCAGTTCCTTGACCTCCTCCTCGCCCTCCTTGTAATACTGTGCCTCATCTGGGGCAAGGTTTTTCAGAAGCCGGAGAAATTCGCCGGCATGCACTCTTTCTTCGTCCGCTATCTCACGCAGGACTTCGATGGCCAGCTTATTATCGGTTGCCTCTGACAGTTGCATATAAAGTTGTATTGCCTCATATTCAGCGGCGATCATAAATCGTATTGCTCTGATCAGCTCTGCATCAGTAAGCTTGCGACCGGAAGTCATACCTGAAAAAGCGCTTCCAAATTCAGGCATAATATTCCTCCTTCAATAATTAATAAATACCTGGATTATTCTACCATAGTTTTGCCATGCTTTATCTGTTACAATGGATTTTGGGTGAATAAATTATAAATTGAGGAGAAAAAATGGCACGCCACCCCATGCTGGAAACTGAAAGACTGTTTCTCAGGCATTTTTTATTGGACGATTGCCGTGATGTCGTAAGGATGGTAGGGGATCCGGTAATTGCGGCAAATACGCTGCATATTCCCCATCCTTACGAATATGATATGGCAGTAGAATGGATTAAAAGTCACCAAAATAACTCTGCTATGGGAAATGGGGTTGTTTTTGCGATTACCGATCGGCAAAACGGCGATTTAATTGGCGCAATTGGTTTGGTGATCAATGTTGAAGATGAAAAAGCCGAGCTGGGGTACTGGATTGGGAGGGAATACTGGCGTAATGGATACGCCACTGAGGCAGGAAAGGCGGTCTTGGAATATGGTTTTGGGGAGCTTGGCCTCAACCGTATTTTTGCCAGACACCTCGGTCGCAATCCGGCTTCTGGCAAGGTAATGCAGAAATTGGGAATGAAATACGAGGGATGCTTGCGGCGCGATGTAAAAAAAGATGCCAAATTCGAAGACCTCGAATTATACGGTCTTTTAAAAGCTGAATATCAAGACCGCCGTTCTGCAGTTTAATCTTATAGATCTTTATTGCGCAGTATCTTTTGGGCAAAGTAAAGGGATAATACGGTAAGCACTGCGGTTACTGCCAACGCTCCCCAATATTCATCAGGATTGCCAGAAATCAGGTTGACTCCCCACCCCATTAATTTACCAGGCATATAGTCACCAATAATCGGTATAGCTGAGAGAGCTGCTTGTGAAATCAAAAGGGCGATGGCTGTACCGCCTGCTGCAAGAGATCTCCTGAAAAGGCTGGAACAAAAAAGCGTAATCGCCAAACAAAACATCAGGAACAATGCCAATAGCAGGTTTAACCCGACATACCCCGCCACGGATGCTCCTTCAATAAGTAAAACGGTATAGATGAAACTGACGATTGATGCTGCTGCCAGAGATAGCAGGAAAGTCAGGCTGAGGGCGATCATTTTGGCGCCCACAAAAGAAGAACGGCTTACCGGTTTGGAAAGGGTCATTATAGCTGTGCCGCTTTTCATTTCACCAGATATGCTTCCCATACCCAATAATACTGCGAGTAATAATCCAACCTGGCCAATTGTACTGGCATATTCAGCCAGGGATTGCACCGCGGTAGGTGGAGGCAGTTCAATTATCATCCCTTCCCCGGCAAGCTTGAGAATTTCGGGTAAATACTTAAGTAAAAATGGGGTAGAAATCCCGAAGAACAGGAAAATACCAGCTACGATAACCAGTTTATAGGTCCTGAGCTGGCCGGTCACTTCTTTTTTTAAGAGCGGAATAAATCCCTTCATTTGGTTTCCTCTTCATTAAGGATTTCCACAAAGATATCTTCAAAGCTGGGCATAACAAGTTCATAGCGCGTGAGAGTTAAGCTGGAATCTGAAATCAGCCGCGGCAGTTCGCGCCGGGCATGTTCAACATCGATTGCTTTTACTAATACAACCTGCGTGCCATTCCGGTTGATTATTTCAGGCTCAGCGAGCCACGGTGCCTCCTGTAAAGTCTTAAGCAAGGGGCTGGGATCTTCGATAAATTCAATTTCGAATAAAGAACGGGCGTATTTTTTTTGTAATGATTCGACTGAAGAAATTGTAACCAGTTTCCCCCGGTTTACTATACCTACCATGTCACACACCTTTTCGACTTCATTTAAATTGTGGGTGGACATGAACACAGTAGCCGTTTGTTTTAAACTTTTAATCAGATCAAGAACCTCGCGCTTCCCAACCGGGTCCAGAGCTGAAGTTGGCTCATCCATAAAAAGTACTTTTGGCTGGTTTATCAAAGCTTGAGCGATTCCAAGCCGCTGGCGCATGCCGCGGGAATATCCCCCAATACGCCGATTGCCTTCCCTTGTTAGTTCTACCATGTCAAGCAAATATTCTATGTGTCCTTTGATTTTTTTCTTGTCCAGTTGGTGCAGCTCCCCGGTGAATTGCAGATATTCTCTGGCGTTCATCCAATCATAAAAAGCCGGTACGTCAGGTAACAAGCCGATTACCGATTGAAGCGCCAGGTTGTCTGAAGTAATATCCTCTCCTGCAACTCGGGCGCTACCCTTTGTCGGATGAGCAAATCCAGTTAAAAGTTTAACCGTGGTGGTTTTTCCGGCGCCGTTTGGACCAAGAAAACCGAATATTACGTTTTCCGGGACTTCCATGCTTAGCCCATCAAGAGCTTTGACTTCATTGTAATATTTTGAAAGCCTTTCGGTGCTAATTGCTGTCATCAATTCTGTCCTTTCGGCCAAACAGCAAGTAAATAATCGGGCCGATCAGGTTGATAAAAATTATAATAAATACCCATATAATTTTGTTATTGCTGGTGACATGCTCTCTCCTGACAAGATCGATTATCGCAATCACCATAAGGGTCAGTTGCACCAGTGCCAGTGGGATAAGAAAGGGCAGCATTTCCTTGATAATAGCAAATTCATCCGGCATGAAGATTGATTCCTCCGTTTAAAAATAGGGTTTTAGTTCGAGATATGTTTCCTTTAACGATGAATTGACCACACCGGTTGAAGCAATAACCGGCATAAAGTTGGTGTCACCAGCCCAGCGAGGAACGATATGGGTGTGGATATGTTGATCAACCCCGGCTCCTGCAACACGACCCATGTTCATCCCCATATTGAATCCTCCGGGATTCCAGACGCTGCGGAGGGCGCGGATACATTTTTGTACCAACTGAAAATGTTCCAGCAATTCTTCCGGGCTGAGGTCTTCAAGTAGAGCTGTATGACGGAGAGGAGCTACCATCAGATGCCCGGCAATATAGGGATATCGGTTCATAATAACAAAGTTATAATCACCGCGTGCGAGTATCAGGTTCTCTGTATCATCTTGTTCGTTTGGTTTATCACAAAGAATGCAGCCTTGTTCTTCACCGCTTTTAGCCAGACGTATATATTCTATGCGCCATGGTGACCATAAATGTTCCATTTTTCACCTCGCTCACATTTTAACGACCGGATTCTGGTGCGTCAACAAGGAGATTCGAAGAGGGGGAATATCAAATATTGTACTGGCGAGTCAGTTTAAAACCTCTCGCTTTTAAAAATAAATACTCTTAATATATACTTAACCCTACGGGAGGCGCATCGTGGTTGTTCGACAGGCTGGCAGCCTTGAAAGCCTTATTGAGAAGACATCCAGATATATTCCAGCAGAGAAACTGGAAATGGTAAAACGCGCTTATGAATTTGCCCGGGAAGCCCATCAAGGCCAGGTGCGTGTTTCCGGTGAGCCGTACCTCATCCATCCTTTACAAGTTGCTTTGATTTTAGCAGATCTGCAGTTTGACTCCAGCGCACTAACCGCTGCCCTTCTTCATGATACTATTGAAGACTGTGGTGTATCTCTTGAGGGAATAAGAAAAGATTTCGGATTAGAGGTGGCTAATCTTGTAGATGGGACTACCAAGCTGGAAGAATTATCACGCAAATCCCCATCTTCGGGTTTAAAAAGCGGCATACAGGCAGAACACCAGGCAGAAAACCTTCGTAAGCTTCTGGTGGCCATGGCAGAAGACCTGCGGGTGGTGTTTATTAAACTCGCCGATCGATTGCACAACATGCGAACTCTATCTGCTCTTACGGCAGAAAAGAAAGAGCGGATAGCCCGCGAGACGTTGGAGATATATGCTCCGCTGGCTCATCGTTTGGGCGTGTGGGAACTGAAGTGGGAACTGGAAGACCTTTCTTTTCGTTACCTGGAACCAGAAAAGTATGCCCACATTTCCAAGATGGTTAACCTGCGTCGCGCTCAACGGGAAATGCTGATTAACCAGATGGTTGAAGTGCTCAAACGGGAATTTGAAAAAGCAGGAATACAGTGTGAAGTTACCGGGCGGCCGAAACACCTGTATTCTATTTACCAGAAAATGAAGAAATATGAGACCCAAGGCAAGCGTTTTGATGATATCCAGGATTTGCTAGCCTTGAGAGTATTAGTGAATACGGTGCCGGATTGTTATAACGCCATTGGAGTAGTGCATAGCCTCTGGCACCCGATGCCGGGCAATTTTGATGACTATATTGCGAATCCTAAAGCCAACGGATACCAATCTTTGCATACTGCTGTTATGGCGATGCGTTCAATTCCCCTTGAGGTACAAATTCGTACTTATGACATGCACCATTTTGCTGAATATGGAGTTGCTTCACACTGGCGCTATAAAGAAGGTGACAAAGCTGATGAGAAATTTGAAGCAAAACTCGGATGGTTGCGGCAACTTGTTGATTGGCATCGGGAGCTAACCGGGGCAGAAGAGTTCCTGGAATCAGTCAAGACCGATATTTTTAATGATCAGGTTTTTGTGTTTACTCCCAAGGGTGAAATCAAAGACCTGCCACAGGGTGCGACTCCGGTTGATTTTGCTTATCGTATTCATACCGATTTGGGGCATCGCTGCATTGGCGCCAAGGTGAACGGCAGGCTGGTACCGCTTAATTATCAACTTAAAAATGGGGAAGTGGTTGAAATTGTAGTAGCCAGAAAAGACAAGACCCCTTCTCGTGACTGGCTTAATCCAAACCTTGGTTATGTGCGTACCTCGCATGCGCGTGAGAAATTACGTCAGTTTTTCAAACGGCAGGAAAGAGCGGAAAATATTGACCTCGGGCGCAACCTGCTGGAAAAAGAGTTGCGTCGTTTGGGTTTGAAAGCCGGCAATCGTGAGGAAATTGCCCGTGTTTTCCGTTTTGAAAGCGTTGACGATTTTCTGGCAGCGGTTGGATATGGAGGTGTTAGCCTTAATCAGATTTCGATGAAGCTTGCCAGTCAGCAGGAGGCCCCAAAACCAATAGTCGAACAGGCTCCGGTTAAACACCCTACCTCAGCTATACGTGTTCTGGGTGCGGGGAACATGCTTACCAGCCTTGCCCGTTGTTGCAACCCTGTCCCTGGTGATGCAATTACCGGTTATATAACCCGGAACAAGGGGGTGACTGTCCATCGCTCCGACTGTCACAATATTGTGCGCCCGGATCTCGAACGGGAAAGACTGGTTGAGGTGGACTGGGGGCAATCTGATAGTCTTTACCCTGTACGCTTGAGTTTGGCTGCCTGGGATCGGGTTGGTTTGGTGCGGGATTTTTCCACAGTAGTTGCTGAAGAAAAAATTAACATCACTTCTATGACGGTAACAGAGACGGAAGAAGATGTTTCTACTATTGATTTTACCCTTTCGACCAGCAGTGTATATCAGCTCAGCCGGTTGATTAACAAGCTGGAAGGAATAAAAGGAGTAATAAGTATAACCCGTATGGGGGAAGACTCAACTTCACAGGTTTCTTAAACTGTAGTATAATAACCAGTTGTTGTTTCAATTTAGGAGGAAGTCACTTGGCAAATACCAGTTCTGCAAAGAAAAAGATTCGCGCTGATGAAGCTAAACGGGAAAGGAATAAAGCAGTTCGCTCAAAAACCCGAACTCTGGTAACCCACGCCCGAAAAGCTATAGAAGCTGGACCAGACAAAGCGAATGAGCAGGTAGCCACAGCTGTAAGTGCGCTGGATAAAGCAGCCGCAAAAGGTATAATTCATCCCAACAATGCGGCAAGGCACAAGTCAAGGCTGGAACAAAAACTAAACAAATCCCAGGCATAACAGGCCGGACATTAAGAAAGATAAAACGGCATCCCGCTGGTGCCTTTGTTTTTGTGGGAGCCGTTGTCCTTTTTTAAGTAAAAGCTGTTATGCGAGATTCACCTGGATAGCGCCCTCTCCTCCATGGAATTTATCAGCGCTGTAAAAAGATCTTACCAGGCAGTGCCTGGAAAGCAGTCTGGAAACTTCAAGTTTTAATACCCCTGTACCCTTCCCGTGGATTATCCATACCCTTTCATGGCCTGCCTGGTAAGCTGCGTACAAAAAATCGTCAACTTTTGGGAGGGCTTCTTCTACTATGTTCCCGTGCAGATCCAGCTGGTTACCAATTTCAGGCTTTTTCATTATTTTTTTTAAACCATTAAATATCTTATGAAAAACAGCTTTACTCTAATTAAACTTTCCGCAAATTTACAGGGCAAACCTTTAGCCCTGGAATTTTTGCTACCGGATCCAAAGCGTCTGATGTAAGTTGGTTCACTGGTGATTCCTTGAAGTGGAAAGGCATGAAAACCACTCCGGGTGGTGATTTTTCACTCACTTCAACCTTGGCATAAATCTTGCCTCTCGGGGAATACAACTCAACAACATCTCCATTCACGCACCCCAGTTTAGTTGCTTGTTCGGGATTGATTTCAATTCTGCCTTCCGGGCAAATTTCAGTAAGTCCAGGTGACTGGCGGCTGATTGATCCCCCGTGCCAATGGTAAAGGTTTCTGCCGGTGGATAAGGTTAGCGGGTAGTCTTTATTTGGTACAGCAGTGGCAGGCTGATATTCAACCGGAACAAATTTACCCTTTCCTCGAGTAAATGAACCCAGGTGTAAAAACCTGGTTCCCGAGTCGTGTAAATCTCGACATGGCCATTGCAAGCCGCCGTATTCAAGCCGTTCGTATGTGATTCCACCGTAGGTTGGTGTGAGGCTTGCAGCTTCTATCATCACTTGGGAAGGGTGAGAATACTGCATTGGATACCCCATTCTTTGGGAAATATTCATAATAATCTCCCAGTCCGGCCGGCTGAAGGCAACTGGATGGATGGCTTTGCGAATCCGCTGGACACGCCTTTCGGTATTGGTAAAAGTACCGTCTTTCTCGGCAAAGCTGGTGCCAGGTAGTACAATATCAGCATATCGACCGGTTTCGCCCAAGAAAATATTTTGTACAATTAAAAAATCTAATTTTTTAAGCGCGTTTGCCACATGCTTTGAATTGGGATCAGTGAGTGCTGGTTCCTCTCCCATAATATACATGCCCCTGATTTTTCCTGATTCTGCCGCGTGCATCATTTCAACGAGGGTAAGACCAGCCTTGCATTGCAGTTTTACCTTCCAGGCGGTTTCAAATTTTTTCCTGGTTGCGTCATCATTTACCGGTTGATATCCCGGAAGCACGTTGGGTAGGGCTCCCATATCACAGGCTCCCTGGACGTTGTTTTGACCGCGGAGAGGGCATAACCCTGATCCTTCCCGGCCGATATGGCCGGTTGCCATTGCCAAATTCGCCAGGGCGATGACATTGCCGGTTCCACCTAAATGCTGGGTTATTCCCATTGCGTAAAGGATCATCGCTGTTTTACTGGTTGCATACAGGCGGGCTGCGGCGGATAGTTCATTGGCTGGAATACTGGTAATACGGCTGACAGCATCCACTGTATATGGTGCGACTGTTTTACGAACTTCTTCAAAGCCTTCGGTCCGGTTGCGAATGAAATCGAGATCGGCTAGATTTTCAGATATTATTATGTTCAACAGTCCGTTTATCAGAGCAGTGTCAGTGCCTGGCTTGAGGCGTAACCATAGACTGGCATGTTCGGTCATATTTATACGCCTGGGATCGGCGACAATCAATTTTGCTCCCTGGTTCTTGACCGCCTCTATTACCTCAAGTGAGATGACAGGATGGTTTTCGCCAGTATTGGAGCCGATAATAAAAATACAGTTACTATGGCTGATTTCTGAAATAGAATTAGTCATGGCCCCGCTGCCGAAAGTTGTGGCCAGACCGGCCACAGTGGGAGAATGTCAGAGGCGAGCGCAGTGATCGATGTTGTTAGTACCGATTACCGCACGAGCAAACTTCTGAAGAAGGTAGTTTTCCTCGTTGGTGCACTTGGCTGAAGAAAGAAACGCCAGGGAGTCTGGTCCGCTTTCGGCTCTGATGCCAGCAAGCCTTTCGGCTATTGTATCTATGGCTTCTTCCCAGCTGGCACTCCTAAATTTGCCTTCTCCTTTTTCTCCGATTCGTATTAAAGGGCTTTCAAGTCTTTCTGGGCTATATATATAATCCCAACCGAATTTTCCTTTCACACAAAGGCGGCCATTGTTTACATTTTCGCCCGTAGCGGGTGATACACTTACGATGCGTCCGTTTTTAGTATTAAGCTCAATATTGCAGCCTACTCCGCAATATGAACAGACCGTTGGGGTCTTCTCGATTTCCCAGTTTCTCCCGGCTCCTACCCGGCTTTTCTCCACCAGGGCACCAGTAGGGCAGGCTGCAACGCATTGGCCGCAAAAAACACAGGGACTCTCTTTTAGCGAACGGTCGTAAGCAGTGGCAATTTTACAATTGAATCCCCGGTTCGCAAAGGAGATGGCCTCAACGAATTGTATTTGCTTACAGGCAGCCACGCAGCGCCCGCAAAGTATGCACTTGTTATAATCCCGGATGAAGAACGGATTGGTCGTATCTGAGGGGTAATTATGCCTTTCCCCATTATATCTGGAGCCGGATACCCCCAGTTCGTAGGCATATTTTTCAAGATTGCAATTACCGCTTTTCTCGCACGTCATGCAATCAAAAGGATGGTTTGAAAGAAGCAGCTCAATTACACTTCTGCGAGCGCTGAGAGCTCTTTCTGAGGCAGTTTTAATTACCATGCCGCCAGCAACCGGTGTGGCGCATGAGGCAGCCAGGTTCCTTGCTCCTTCTACTTCTACCACACACAAACGGCAGCCTCCGCTGGCTGGCAGGTTATCCATATAACAAAGGTGAGGAATTTCTATTCCTGCTTCGCGAGCGGCTTCCAAAATGGAAACACCTTCTTCGGTTTCTATAACCTTTTCGTCTATTGTCAGTCTAATTTTTGCCAAGGTTTAATTTTCCTTTAAATCACAGCGCAAACAGCGCCGAGCTTCTCGTATAGCATTATCCCACGAGAAACCCAAGCTGGTCTCATTGAAATTGCCATCGCGTTCCGCTGGTGTCAGCTCTGGAATCAGGCTACGTGAACCAAGCTCGATTTCCTCTTCGCTCCATGGAATGTCCACAGGAGTTTTATTAACCCTAAAACGGTCTTTATCAAAGGGTATTCCCCGTATATAGCAGTCTATCGATATGGCAGCTCTTTCGCCTCCAGCCATGGCTTCTATGACCGTCAATGGCCCGGTTACGTTATCGCCGGCGGCAAAAACTCCTTCATGCCCTGTTTGCATGGTTATATTGTTTATTCCGATAGTTTTATTGGTATTTATTTTAATTGCGCCAGACTGGTTTAGAAAACTGGTATCCGGTATTTGTCCCACCGCGGCAATAACCGTATCAGCCTCCAGGCAAAAGTCCGAACCGGGAATGATTTCCGGGCGTCTCCTACCGCTGGTATCGTAAACGCCTGGGCTTGTTCTCAAGCACTCGACTCCATATACCTTTGCCTTGCTGCCCATTATCTGTAGCGGAGAAGTTGAATCAAGAATTTGGATGCCTTCTTGCTCTGCTTCGCTTATTTCATCGTCATTGGCTGGCATATCCCGGCGCGGTCTTCGATACACTATGGTTACCAATTCAGCGCCAAGACGGCGGGCGGCTCGTGCAGTATCAATTGCAACGTTGCCCCCGCCAATCACCACCACCTTTTTGCCGGGATTAATCTCGTTACCAAGGTTGATTTGTTTTAGGTAACTTATACCGTCATACACACCGTTAAGATCTTCCCCGCTTATCCCCAGCTTTTCGCCCGTATGCGCGCCGGTAGCCAGCAAAATGGCGCTGTATCCCTGCCTTTTTAGTTCTTCGATAGATGCCACCGGGCTGTTTAGTTTGATCTCTACTCCCAGCGAGGTGATAAAATTAATATCAGCCTGGAGTACCCGGCGAGGCAGACGGAACTCCGGAATTCCAGCGGCGAGCATGCCGCCAGCAACTGGAAGAGCTTCAAAAATGGTAACCGAGTAGCCTTTTTTTGCCAGATGATAACCTGCATTCAATCCGGCAGGGCCTGATCCCACAATGGCAATTTTTTCCTTCCGCGCCGGTTTAAGCTTTTTTATTACCCCAGTTCTATTTTCAGAACCAAAATCAGCAGCTGCACGCTTTAGGGCGGCAATCGAAACCGGTTGGTCAATATCACCGCGGCGGCAGCGAGTTTCGCAGGGATGGTGACAAACCCGTCCGCATATACCTGCCAGCGGGTTTCTGCGCCGTTCCAACTCCAGGGCTTCCTCGAATTTGCCCTGACTGATAAGGGCGATATAGCCTGGAGCATCCACGTTGAGCGGACAGATATGCTCACATGGAGCGTAAACCATTGACTCGCACGAAGCTGCCGGGCAGCGCTTTTCCCGGATATGGACTTCATATTCTTCCCGGAAATATTTAATGGTACTTATAACCGGGTTAGGAGCATTTTGCCCGAGTCCACAGAGAGAAGTGTCCTTAATGTTTTCTGCCAGTTCAAGCAGCAGCTCAATATCCCCTTCTCTGCCTTCACCGCTGGTGATACGGGTAAGAATCTCCAGCATTCGTTTGGTTCCCAGGCGGCAAGGAGTGCATTTTCCACACGATTCAGATTGAGTAAAGCTGATGAAGAAGCGGGCAATATCTACCATACAGGAAGATTCATCCATTACCACCAAACCGCCGGAACCCATTATTGAGCCAATTCCCGAAAGGGATTCATAATCGATAGGCAGCCCAAGATATTTTGAGGGCAGGCAACCACCCGAAGGGCCGCCAATCTGAACCGCCTTGAATCTGCGTCCTTCAGGAATGCCTCCACCAATATCGTAGATAAGCTCTCCCAAGGTTGTCCCCATGGGCACTTCTACCAGCCCGGTGTTATTAACAGCACCGGTGAGTGAAAAAATCTTGGTTCCCTTGCTGGTTTCTGTTCCTATGGCAGCATATTTAGCGCTTCCCTGGTTGATGATATAAGCAACATTGGCTAGTGTTTCAACATTATTAATATTGGTAGGCTTTCCCCACAAACCACTTTGAGCAGGGAATGGTGGCCGTGGGTGCGGCCGTCCGATTTTCCCTTCGATGGAAGCCATCAAGGCAGTTTCTTCTCCGCACACAAAAGCTCCAGCTCCTTCAATAACCCTGATTTCGAGGCTGTAACCAGAATTTAAAATATTATCTCCCAGCAAACCAAGACGTTTGGCGTCTTCTATGGCTAGTTTAAGATTGGAAACTGCCAGTGGGTACTCAGCTCTGACATATATATATCCAGTTGAAGCGCCTGTTGCGAAGGCACCAATGATCATGCCTTCCAGCACCAGGTGCGGATCGCCTTCCATAATGCTGCGGTCCATGAAGGCTCCCGGATCGCCTTCATCGCCGTTACAAACCATATATTTCCTGTCTCCAGCCGCCTTTCTGGCAAGGTCCCATTTCCTACCGGTGGGGAAACCGGCTCCTCCTCGCCCCCTCAGCCCTGAGGCAAGAATTTCTTCAATTACCAACTCGGGCGTCATGGAACTTAGTACTTTTCTAACTGCCTGGTAGCCGCCATTGCTGATGTAATCATGTATGCTCTGCGGGTCCAAATTGCCGTTTCCGGCGAGTACGATACGTTGCTGCTTGGCATAAAAAGGAACTTCGCGGTCAAAAGCCTGCTTTTTTCCACTGGCAGGATCAACGTAGAGCAGGTGATCAACGACCTGTTTGCCAATAATTGTTGTGGAAATGATTTCCTTGACGTCATTCGGAGTAACCTGGGGGTAAAATATACCGCTTGGCTGAATAGATACAATCGGTCCCCGTTCGCAAAAGCCATGACAGCCGGTAGCTGAAAGTATTACCCGGTCGTTTAGACCCATTTCAGAAAGCTCCCGGGAAAAAGCCTCATAAACCATGCGTCCGCCCTGGGCGTTACACCCGGTACCGCCGCATATCTTTATGTATATTGCATTGCCGTTTTTTGCGGCTTGCAGAGAACTCTGAAAATTATCAAACTCTGCCAAATTCATTTCAGTAAAAATACCCCAGATGGCTTAAGGAAGATTTTCAATCAGCGCTTCGACCTTTCCCGGTGTCATTTTCCCATAATATTTGCTATCAACAAGCACTACCGGTCCCATAGCGCAGGCACCAAGACAGGCGACTGTTTCCAGGGTGAACCTATAATCCGGCGTGGTTTGGCCATCTGATATTCCGAGTCGTTTTTCTATAGCTTCCAAAACAGCCTTTCCTCCTCTGACATGGCAGGCTGTTCCGCGGCAGGCGCGAATAATATTTCTACCCCTGCGTTCCAGGTAAAATTGGGAGTAGAAAGTAGCTATGGAATATATGCGGCTCATGGGAATGTTTAGCGCTCTGCTGACAATGTTAAGACCTTCTTCTGGCAAATAGCCAAATATTTGCTGAATTTCTTGTAAAAGCGTAATCAGCCCGTCTTCACGGCCGATGTATTTTTCTACCAGTGGTTTTATTACCGAAATATCGGGTTCCTCCACCTTAACCTCTCTTTAAAAATGTAAATGAAGCTCGTTTGGCTTCATTTACTATCAGATAATTATCAATCCGAACGCACCGATTTTTGTTAATCCGACCTTGTCGTTACAGGTCAAAGTATTAATTTGGCTTGTCGAGGATTTTTAGTGATAAAAGCCTTCCTCCAGCTTGGGGGAATTGAGGGGATAAAACAGGCGCGCTTCGCGACCAGATAATTAGCTTACAATAAAAAGTAGCAACGGTTCAAACTATCAGGCAAGCCGTATTTTCCAGGTATAATTAGATTTTTCCTTACCGTGTTTTGAATGATTATACCAGCTGCTCCTCCCGGTTAAAGAAGGTTTTGTAACCCATCTGGAGGGTGAGTATTACCGTCATGGCTACAGATCCCAGAATGGCAAGCATAATTGCAATTTGGTAGGCAATCGCAGTTGTTGGTGAAATCCCGGCAAGTATCTGGCCAGTCATCATACCGGGAAGAAAAATAATGCCCATTCCCAGCATTGAGTTGATGGTCGGCATAATTGCCGAATCAAATGTTCTGTTGATGATATCTGAGGTTGCCTCTCTGGGTGCAGCTCCCAATATTAATGCTTCTTCAATCCATTGTTTACGGGTGGTCATTCCATCCAGCAGGTTCTTAACCGCAAGGGAAACTCCCGTCATAGAGTTACCGATTACCATTCCGGCGATTGGAATAAAGTACTGAGGATCGTACCAGGGATTGACTCCGATTACGGCTAATATGAGGTAGAGCAGACATGACCCGGCTCCCAGTCCCATGGAAAGAGCGATAACTATTTTAAGCTCACCAGTCAAAATGCCTTTAAATTTACCTATGATGGTATATATGGCAAAAACTTCCATCAGGGCAACTATCCCGATGGTGGCAAAGGGGTTGGGGTGGTCCAATATATATACAAGAATATAGCCGGCTAAAACCAGCTGTAAAGTCATTCTGACCGAGGAAAGCACAATTTCCTTTGTCCGGCTTATCCCCCTGCTTCTTGTGATTATCAGGACGATTATTACAAAAAGATAAGCAGTTATAATCTGCCACAAGGTTAGTTCAGCTACCCCGTTCATCATTAAGCTCCTGGCCGGTTATTTTGCCTTGGGCGACTCTGATAATAATATCTGAATATTTTCGAGCAATCGTTTTTGAATGAGTAACCATTATAATTGATTTTTTTTCTATGCGAGCCTTGTGGCAAATGGTTTCGATGACAATATCTGCACTGTCAGCGTCAAGTGCGGAAGAGGGCTCGTCCAGCAGAAAGACTTCAGGTTGCAGAAGAATAATGCGAGCAAGGGCTAGCCGTTGCTTTTCTCCTCCGGATAGCACGTTGACCGTAGTCTTCAAGTTTTTATCCAGCCCAACGCTTTCGAGAACCTGGTAAATCGCACTGTCGTGCGGAAAAGGACGTTTTTGAAATTTAAAAGGTGCGTTTAGGTTATCATGGATGCTTCCTTCAAACATCACCGGGTTTTGAGATAGCATAACTACCCGGCGACGATGCTCAACCGGATTAGTCTCTACTAAAGGAGTGCTGTTATAAAAAATCTTCCCTTCAGTTGGGGAGACCATTCTGTTTAGCATTTTAAGAATGGTAGTTTTTCCTCCTCCGCTTGGCCCGAAGAGGGTGGTGATCCCCCTGCCAACAGACAGATTGGGGATATCAATAACATCCCGATAACGGACGGATATAAAATCGAACAGGTTATGCTCTTTTTCCATCTAAATCCACCCTGCTGTTAATTAATGATGGAACTAAAGCTAGCACCTGGATAAACCTTTGTCAAAGTAAAAAGATCAGCCTGGAATATTCGTTGAGATTTGCTCCTGAATAAGAAAACAATCGCAGGGTGGTAGTTGTCCTCGCAAGCTAAAAAGCTGTTATTTAGTTGCCCGCAGATACCCGTTGTGCTATTATGACCGCTACAGCACTCATCAGCGGGTGTATCCCCACTCATTGTTCAGTAACCATTTGTTATATTATTTATTGGTTAATTAATTATAGAGAGGTTTCCGGGATGGAAAGAAAAGGTATAAAAATCACCGACCTGACATTACGTGATGGGCATCAGTCACTTCTGGCAACCCGAATGCGCACTGATGATATTCTGGAAATGGCTCCTGGTATGGACAAAGCCGGCTTTTACTCCCTGGAAGTATGGGGTGGGGCCACCTTTGATGTTCCTACCCGGTTTTTGAACGAAGATCCATGGGAGCGACTGGCTAAAATAAAAAAGGCTGCTCCCAATACCCCCCTGCAGATGCTTCTTCGCGGCCAGAACCTGGTAGGCTATCGCCATTACCCAGATGATGTAGTGGTTGAATTTGTAAAACATGCAGCCAAAACCGGTGTAGACATTTTCCGTGTGTTTGATGCTTTAAACGATGAGCGCAATTTTGAACCGGCGCTTTCTACCATTAAGGAATGCGGCAAACACGCCCAGCTCGCTATCAGTTATTCCCTGACTGAACGCAAGATGGGCGGACCGGTTTATAACCTCGACTACTATATTGAAAAAGCAGTCAAATTTGAGAAAATGGGCGCTGACTCCCTGTGTATCAAGGATATGGCCGGAATAATAAGCCCGGATGATGCCTATACCCTGGTAAAAGCGCTGAAAGAGAACATCAAGATACCGGTTAATATCCACAGTCATTATACGTCAGGCATGGCGTCCATGGCGTTTATGAAAGCCATTGAAGCCGGTGTTGATATGATTGACTGTTGTATAGCACCGTTCGCTCTTCGTACCTCACATCCGGCAGCCGAGCCCTTTGTAGCGGCTCTGGCCGGGACCGAATATGATACCGGCATTGACCTCAATCTACTTTTCGAGCTCGGCCAGAAACTGGAAGGAATCGTGCCAAAATATCGGGATTTTATGGACAATACAAAGATGTCCTCTATCGATACTGCAGTACTGATGCACCAGGTTCCCGGCGGCATGATTTCGAACCTCGTGTCCCAGTTGCGTGAAGCCAATGCACTGGATAGGATCAATGAGGTATATGAGGAACTGCCGAAGGTTCGAAAAGAACTCGGATACCCGCCACTGGTTACTCCTACCAGCCAGATTGTAGGAATCCAGGCGGTGCAAAACGTTCTCTTCGGTCGTTATAAAGTGGTTTCCGCCCAGGTTAAAGACTATGTTTATGGATTGTACGGGAGGCCACCGAGGCCAATTGATCCTGATGTTCAGAAACAGGTGCTGAAAGGTTACGAGAGGGGAGAAAAACCTATCACCTGCCGCCCGGCCGATGTGCTTGATCCTGAATTGGAATTAGCAAAGGCAGCTGTTGGAGAGCTGACTGAAGATATTGGAGATGTTTTAGTATACGCACTCTATCCAACCACTGGTTTGCGTTTCCTCAAATGGAAGTACGGCAAGGAAGTGCCGCCGCTGGAAACGGAAGGGAAGAGCCTGGAAGATATTAAAAGAGAAGATGACCTTGTTGCCAAGGCTAAGAGCGGCAAGCTGGTGGAGGCGGGTAGTGCACAGGCGGCTGGAACATCTGGATTCAGGCATTATAATGTCTATGTTGGCGACAATGTTTTGACCATCGGCGTCGAGGAGGTTGAGGAGGGCGCTGAGCCGCGCCAGCATATTGTAGCCATGCCTTCCCCGGTAAAGAAAGCTTCTGTTGCAGCTGATGTAGTTACTGAGCCTGAGCCAGCAGGCGACGAAACCGGTGTGCTTGCTCCAATGCCGGGAATTATTATCCGCTATGAAGTAAAAGAAGGTGATAAAGTAAAAACGGGTGACAACGTCGTAGTCCTTGAAGCTATGAAGATGGCTATCGACTTGCCTTCTCCCTGTGATGGTACTATTAAAAAATTAAACTTCAAAGGCGGCGATTATGTCGCTCGCGATGATGTTTTGGCTGTCATAGGGTAATTAATTTATCTGATTTTGTTAATTAATATATGAGGATGGAAACTACGATTGGGTAAAACTCTTGCAGAGAAAATACTTTCAGAAAAATCCGGCGGTTCGCGCAAGGCTGGTGATATAGCTATCTCGCGTGTTGATTTGGCTTTCGTCCAAGATACCACTGGTCCGCTGACGATACGGGCTTTCAGAGAAGCCGGCTTTTGCGAGCTTGCCAACCACGAAAAGACCGTGTTGTTTTTAGACCATGCTGCTCCCAGCCCAAACTGGCAGCTTTCAAATGACCATGTGTTTATGCGCTCATTCGCCAGGGAGACAGGATGTATTCTTTCTGATGTTGGAGAAGGAGTCTGCCACCAGATAGTGGCAGAAAAGCTGGCTAAACCTGGTGATGTGATAGTAGGAGCTGATTCTCACACAGTTACTGCTGGTGGACTTGGTGCTTTTGCTACCGGAATGGGTTCTTCGGACGTTGCTGTTGCATTTGCTCTTGGTAAAACCTGGTTCAGGGTTCCGGATACCCTCTTTATTGAGCTTGCCGGTAAATTATTCCCCGGAGTGTACGCCAAGGACCTGATCTTGCATCTTATAGGTAAGATAGGAGCTGACGGAGCGACCTACAAGGCGCTCGAGTTTGGCGGAGGCGGCATAAGCAAAATGCCGGTTACCGATCGTCTTACTATTGCAAACATGGCGGTAGAAGCTGGCGCTAAGGTTGGCCTGTTTCCCTCGGATGAAATGACCTACGAATATCTTAAAAGTCTGGGGCGAGAAAAGGACTATAAGCCTCTTTCTCCAGACTCTGATGCTGAATACGTAGAAAGAAAAAAGATAGATCTGGCTAGTCTTGAGCCGACAGTATCCCAACCTCATACTGTAGATAATACTGCTCTTGCCAAAGATCTCAACAATATAATTATAGATCAGGTTGTAATCGGCACCTGCACTAATGGTCGCTTGGAAGATTTGGAAATTGCAGCGTCTATATTGAAAGGCCGGCGCCGTCACTCCCGTACAAGGCTAATTATCGGGCCAGCGTCACCCAAGGTGCTTAGAGAAGGCGTAAAAAAGGGCTATATTGATACATTGCTTGCTGCCGGAGCGATTATACTGCCTCCTGGTTGTGGACCTTGTCTTGGTCTTCACCAGGGTGCTCTTGGGGATGGGGAAGTATGTCTTTCCACGGCCAACCGCAATTTTAAGGGACGAATGGGTAATCCCAAAGGGAACATTTACCTTGCCAGCACTGCTACTGCAGCAGCCTCGGCTATAACCGGTAAAATTACTGATCCGAGGGAGATGCTGTAATGTTAAAAGGAAAAGCCTTTAAATTTGGCGATAATATTTCAACTGATCACATCGTACCCGGTCGACTTGCCCATTTGCGCTCCAACCTGCCGGAATTGGCAAAGCATGTACTTGAAGACGCTGACCCCAATTTTGCCACGAATGTTAAACCGGGAGATTTTGTAGTGGGTGGTTCCAATTTTGGGCTCGGTTCCAGCCGGGAACATGCCCCCCTGGTTATTAAAATGGCAGGGGTGAGTGCAGTCCTGGCCAAATCGGTGGCACGTATTTTCTTCCGGAATGCTATTAACCGTGGCCTTCCAGTGTTGATTTGTGATACAGATAATATATCAGATGGTGATGAACTTGAAGTTGATATGGAGGCGGGGAGGATAAAGAACCTTACCAGCGGTAAAGTCATTGCTTTCAAGCCAATACCCGCTTTTATGCTGAGCATTCTAAACGAGGGTGGTTTGGTGCCCTATATCACCAAACATGGCGATTTTAAAGCCTAGTTTAACGAATTCAGGAGGAATTTTTCCTATGACGTATAATATTACCCTGATTCCCGGAGATGGTATTGGGCCGGAGCTGACCGAAGCTACTATACGAGTGTTGGAGGCTACCGGGATTAAATTTAAATGGGATATAGTCAATGCCGGAGTTGATGTAATAGGAGAATATGGGACCCCGCTTCCTGAACATGTTATCGAATCAATCCGGAAAAATCGGGTTGCACTCAAGGGGCCTATTACCACACCAGTGGGGTATGGGTTCAGGAGTGTAAATGTATCACTCAGAAAAATCCTTGATCTGTACACCTGTCTGCGTCCCTGTAAAAGCTATGCCGGTACACCCACATATTTTAATAATGTAGATATTGTAATTGTACGGGAAAACACTGAAGACCTTTATGCTGGCATTGAGTTTGAGCAGGGCAAGAGTGAAACTGCTGAGATAATTCAGATGGTGGAAAAACTTACCGGTAATCAGCTGCGTAAAGACTCGGGTATTTCCATTAAGCCTATTTCTGTAACTGGAACCGAACGGATCGCCCGGTTTGCATTTGAATATGCTCGTAATAACAATCGGAAAAAAGTCACCGCGTTGCACAAAGCTAATATCATGAAATACTCTGACGGGCTATTTCTGGCCGTTGCCAGGGAAGTAGCGCAGAAGTATCCCGATATCGAGTTTGAAGATCGTATCATCGATAATATGACCATGCAGATGGTAAAAAATCCTGCCCAGTTTGATGTCCTTCTTTGCCCCAATCTTTACGGGGATATCATCTCTGATCTTGGTGCAGGCTTGATTGGCGGTCTGGGGCTAGCCCCGGGAGCTAACATTGGTGATGAGGCGGCTTTATTCGAGCCGACTCATGGTAGTGCCCCCAAATATAAAGGGATGAACAAGGTAAATCCGATGGCCCAAATGCTTTCCGGAGTTATGATGCTCAAGCATTTAAAGGAAAACGAAGCCGCAGAAAGAATAGAAAAAGCAATTGCCGCGGTTGTCAGGGAGGGCAAAAGTATCACTTACGACCTTCTTCCGGAAGAACGGCGCAATCAGGCGGTCGGGACCTCCCAGGTTGCTGATGCCATTATAGAGAAACTGGGGTAGAAGAATGCCAAAAGTAAGTATTATTGGTGCTGGAAATGTCGGCGCTACAGCTGCACAGAGACTTTTAGAAAAGAACCTCTGTGATGTAGTTCTACTGGATATCGTGGAAGGCCTGCCGCAGGGCAAAGCCCTGGATATGGCTCATTCAGCTCATATCCTGGGATTAACTCACCATATTTCCGGGACTAACGATTACCTGGATACTGCCGGCTCGGATATTGTCATTATCACGTCCGGTGCGGCACGCAAGCCTGGCATGACACGTGACCAGCTAGTAGGAATTAATGTAAAAATTGTCGGTGAAGTGGTGGAAAAGGCGGCAGCGGTATCTCCGCAGGCAATATTACTGGTGGTGACCAATCCAGTAGATGTTATGACCTACCTGGCAATTAAGAAGAGCGGATTTGGGCCCAGACGCGTGATTGGGCTTTCTGGGGTTTTAGATAGTTCTCGTTTGGCTTACCTCATTTCCCGCGAGCTCAACGTACCTGTTACCGATGTTACCGCATATGTCTGGGGTGAACATGGCCAGCAAATGGTGGTTATCCCCCGATTGAATACTGTTAGAGGGATTCCGATTACTAAAATGCTTCCGAACAATATTATTTCCAATTTGGTACAACGCACAGTCGGTTCGGGTGCTGAAGTAGTTGAACTGCTCAA
>Ga0265293_10003133_pt1 | contig 31345 bp, 26 predicted proteins | sample Munlanlewell138R_FD_192505 | JGI IMG/M metagenome (GOLD analysis project Ga0265293, IMG submission 192505) | Leachate microbial communities from a municipal landfill in Southern Ontario, Canada - Leachate well 138R | ecosystem: Engineered > Solid waste > Landfill > Unclassified | place: Canada... | reverse complement strand
TGAGAGTAAAAATAATGATAAACATCCTGGGACACCCAAAAAATATAAACTCCTTATTACAACAAATTGAAAATATAGAGCTTACACAATAGACATTTTCATAAACTTAAAAATTGCGGAAGTCAGGTGGTAAAGAATTTTTTAAAGAAAGCGAATGTGCGTATTTTTGCTAGATAATTGTAAAAGAAATATCCCTTTCCCCAAAGTTTTATGAAGAAAAAGTACAACGTATACGGCATTGGTAATGCCTTAGTAGATTTAGACCTCATCGTAACAAACGAATTTTTAGAAGAACATAAGGTACAAAAGGGCTTAATGACCTTAGTTGACGAGGAAACTCAAGATCGACTCATTAAAGCCATAGATCATGAAAAGTTGACACGTAAATCGGGTGGTTCTGCTGCAAATACAGTTATTGCAACTAGTCAGTTTGGTGGGAAAGCATTTTATTCTTGCAAAGTAGCAAACGACGAATTTGGTGATTTCTATCTAAACGATATGAAAGAGGCAGGTATAGATACCAATCTAGATAATGTAGAACGTGAAGAAGGTGTGACGGGTAAATGTTTAGTTATGGTTACGGGAGATGCCGAGCGTACAATGAACACCTATCTTGGAATTACCGTAAATATTTCTGAAAAAGAAGTAAGCGAAGCGGCCATCAAAGATTCGGAATACGTGTATTTAGAGGGCTATTTAGTAGCTTCTGATACTGGATTCAAAGCCATGAAATTGGCTAAAAAAATTGCTGATGAAAATAATGTTAAAACAGCACTTACACTATCCGATCCATCCATTTTATATGATTTTCAACCGCGATTTGAAGAGGTGATTGGTGCTTCTGTTGATTTACTTTTTTGTAATGAACATGAAGCCATGCAATTTACTGGCACCAATGATTTAATGGCTGCACGTGAAGCACTCAAAAAGTCTGCTCATCGCTTTGTAATCACTCAGGGCAGCAACGGTGCTCTTATTTTTGATGGGGATACATTTATTGATATTGAGCCCTATGCTGTAAATGCAATCGATTCTAATGGCGCAGGCGATATGTTTGCTGGTGCATTTTTATACGGAATTACCCATAACATGGGATATGCTGGTGCTGGGAAATTAGCGAGTTTAGCCTCATCCAAAATTGTTTCTCAGTATGGCCCACGCCTCAAATGGCATCAGGTACAAGAAATTTTAGGCGAATTGAGGTAATTGAACATTCCTTTAGTTTTCGATAGCAGTAAAAATCCACTTTATAAATTACACCTCTCGTGATTGTATTAGATAAAATCGTGCTCGCATCACGCAATCCCAATAAGATTGAAGAGATGGATGCACTTTTTTCTGGATTAGGAATAAAAGTGTATTCAGCATTGGATTTTCCTGAATTAGAAGAAGTTGAGGAAGATGAACCCACACTTGAAGGCAATGCGCTTAAAAAAGCAAGATATGTTCACCAAGTAACAGGTTTGCCAGCGCTCTCTGATGACACAGGATTAGAAGTCACTGCCTTAAATGGAGCGCCTGGTGTATTTTCTGCTCGCTATGCTGGCGAAAACGCAAGCTATCAAGATAATGTACTTAAGCTTTTAGAAGCTATGTTAGACAAGGCAGACAGAAAAGCACAATTCAGAACAGTACTGGCTCTGGTAACCTCCAATGAAGAACTAACATTCGATGGTATTTGTGCAGGGGAAATTATTTCTGAACAAAAGGGAAGCTCAGGATTTGGCTACGATCCTATCTTTAAGCCAAACGGATTTAATGAAACCTTTGCAGAACTAGATTCATCCACAAAAAATGAAATAAGTCACCGAGGCCGAGCTGCGCAGGAGCTATTGAAATTTTTGAAAACCCAAAGCTAGAATCGTTTAATAAAATAAATTTTATTAGATGTTTATTTTTGGCAGAAGCGCTTAATTATTCGTATTTACTTACTGCTTCAGAAAACGCGTGCTTTAAAGTAAAGCACCACGAAAAGAGGCTTTTTCATAAATTTATAATTATAGCTACAGATGGGTTTTGGGTTTATCGATTACTTAGTGCTGATTTTATACCTCGCTGGGGTAGCGCTATTTGGATTAAAGGTTTCAGGAAAGCAAAGTTCTAACAAAGATTATTTTTTAGGCGGGGATGGCATTCCTTGGTGGGCTGTTCTATTCTCGGTAGTTGCTACAGAAACGAGTACGCTCACATTTATTAGCATTCCAGCAGTGGCGTACGGTGGCAATCTCACCTTTTTGCAAATTACCATCGGCTATTTTATAGGACGCGTGTTAGTCGCACTGTTCTTCCTTCCTAAATATTATGATGGCGAAATGTACACGGCGTATCAGTTTTTAGAAAAGCGTTTCGGGGCTGCTATGAGGAATGCAACCAGTACCACTTTTATAGTTACGCGTTTATTAGCTGATGGGGTTCGCTTGTTTGCAACCGCCATTCCTTTAGCCATTATATTACGATTGGGAGGCGCTTTTATGGGTTGGAGCGATGCCGAAATTTATATGCTGTCAATAACAGTAATTGCTGCAATTACACTGCTATACACCTTTTTTGGTGGAATTAAAGCCGTTATTTGGATGGATGTGGTGCAAATGGCTGTGTATTTAGGTGGGGCTATATTCGCAATGTTTTTCTTATTAGATAAACTACCAAATGGATGGGATAGCGTAGTCGCATTTGCTGTGCCTAATAATAAATTCCAGATTGTTAACCTTGGTTTCGACCTAAGTTTTAAGGAATTTATAGCTCAGCCATATACATTAATAACAGCAATTATTGGGGGAGCAGTGTTTTCGTTAGCCTCACACGGAACTGATCAGCTTATAGTGCAACGCTTGCTTGCAACTGGTGATTTAAAGTCGGGTCAAAAAGCTTTGATTTGGAGTGGGGTAGTAATAATTCTTCAATTCTCGCTCTTTTTAGTTATTGGTTTGATGCTTTTCGCATTCTACCAAGGCGTAAGTGCGGAGGCTTTAGGAATTGCCACCACCGATGAAATATTCGCCAAATTCATTGTTGAACAACTACCTGTAGGGGTTTCTGGTTTGATAGTTGCGGCGTTATTTGCAGCAGCAATGAGTAGCCTTAGTTCCTCACTCAACTCTTTAGCTTCAGCAACAACCTACGATTTGTATAAACCATACTTTGGGAAAGCTAACTCGCAAGAACAAGATCTTAAAGCATCTAGAATAATAACTTTATTTTGGGGAGTTATATTAACCGGATCGGCATTCTTCTTCACATTCCTACAACTAAAAAGTGGAGAAAGGCCTACGGTTGTTGAGTTAGGTTTAGGTATTGCTTCCTACACTTACGGCGGTTTGTTGGGTGCATTTGGATTAGGGATGTTATCCAAGAAACCTGATACAAAAGACGCTCTAATCGGATTCTTCACGGGTTTAGTTGTATTACTATTTATGGTAGAAGGTCCTGTACAAAACCTATTGCCAGGTACTGGGCTTGCAATTGCGTGGCCACTTTATACTTTAGTAGGTAGTATGGTGGTAATTGGTGTTGGATTACTTTCTAATAAAATTAGAAAATAGCTTTGAGCTCTGAGGGGTGAGCGATGAGGGTTTTTGAGGAATTAATTTAATTTCATGTTCCCAATTTTTGAATCACGGATTAAAGAGATTACGCTGATTGCACGGATTTTTGTATTTATCCATTCCCAATCCTGCATATCAAGCGAATCCTGCACATCCTGTTTCAAAACTTATAATCCTCGTCCCAACCCTTGTCTTTTCGACCGAAATGAAGTGAGCAAATGCGAACAAAATGCAGCCTGCCTTTGTCGGCAGACAGGCCGAGAAATCTATTGTATGTGAATAGAATTCATTGGCAATGCAATCAATCTTAGATTTCTCCACTCCGGTCGAAAGGACAAATGTGGGTAGTCTTGAAATCTTAAATACAATCCCCCGTTCATTGACCACTATTCACTGAATTCCTCAATTCCTTAATCCCTCAATCTCTTATTCCCCAATTCTCTAATAACAATTAACTAATTCACTTCAAGAATGATCTTCAGAGAGAATTTAAGAACCAATTCCACCTCAATAGTTTACATATATCTAAAATAGTCTCTAACTCTGTATTGAGAACCATAAAAATCTCCGTACCTTCCATTCTTCCAAAAATTAACGAATTATTGAAGCTTTGAGCGATCAAAAAATTATTTTCTCGATGGTTGGGGTTAGCAAAGTGCATAAACCCAACAAAACAGTATTAAAAAATATCTATTTATCCTTTTTTTATGGGGCTAAAATTGGTGTACTTGGGCTAAACGGTGCCGGTAAATCAACCCTATTGCGCATTATTGCGGGCGAAGACAAAGATTACAACGGTGAAATTAGTTTTCAGAAGGGTATAACGTTTGGGTATTTAGCACAAGAGCCGCATCTCGATCCCACCAAAACAGTAAAAGAAATTGTTCAGGAAGGTGTTCAAGAAACGGTAGATTTGATTAATGAATATGAAGCCGTGAACGCAGCTTTTGGCGATCCTGATGCCGATTTTGACGCGCTTATTGCCAAGCAAGCTAAACTTCAAGACCAAATTGATCATCTAGATGCGTGGGATCTTGACAGTAAACTAGAGCAAGCAATGGACGCTTTACGCTGCCCAGATGGCGACACTTCAGTCACAACTCTCTCTGGTGGGGAAGCTCGCCGAGTTGCTTTGTGCCGTTTATTACTGCGCAAACCTGATGTGCTTTTATTAGATGAGCCTACTAACCACTTGGATGCAGAATCGGTTGGCTGGTTAGAGCAACATCTTGCTCGTTATGAAGGAACTGTAATTGCAGTAACTCACGATAGGTATTTCTTAGATAACGTAGCTGGTTGGATTTTAGAATTAGACCGTGGCGAAGGTATTCCGTTTGAAGGGAATTACACCTCATGGCTAGAACAAAAATCAGAACGTCTAAAATTAGAAGAGAAACAAGAATCCAATCGCCAGAAAACGCTTCAGCAAGAGTTGGAATGGATTCGCCAAAACCCGAAAGGACGACGAGCAAAAAGTAAAGCACGTATTAGCGCTTACGAAGAGTTGCTAGCTAAAGACAGCGAGAAAAGAGTCGACGATATGCAAATCGTTATTCCTGCAGGGCCACGTTTGGGGAATAATGTTATTATCGCAGAAGGCCTTTCAAAAGGCTTTGGGGATAGATTGTTGATTGAAAATCTAGATTTCAAACTACCTCCTGGTGGTATTGTTGGTGTTATTGGCCCAAATGGTGCTGGTAAATCAACATTATTTAAAATGATAATCGGAAAGGAAGAGCCAGATAGTGGAACATTAACAATTGGTGAAACAGTTAAGTTAGGTTATATCGATCAGAAACGGCCATTAGACCCAAACAAGACTATATGGGAAGAGATTTCTGGTGGACATGAGGTTCTGAAATTAGGAAATCGTGAAATAAACTCGCGTGCTTATGTTGCTCGATTTAACTTTGCAGGAAGTGATCAGCAGAAAAAGACAGGACAAATTTCTGGTGGAGAGCGGAATCGTGTACATCTTGCCAAAATGCTAAAAGAAGGCGCCAACGTGTTACTTCTTGATGAGCCTACCAACGATTTGGATGTGAACACTCTACGTGCACTTGAAGAAGCACTACTCGAATTTGCAGGCTGTGCAGTAGTTATTTCTCACGATAGATGGTTCTTAGACCGTGTTGCAACACACATCTTAGCATTTGAAGGCGATAGCCAAGTATATTGGTTTGAAGGAAACTACGAAGAGTACGAAGAAAATCGTAAGCGTAGACTTGGTATAACCGACGACCAACCGCATCGTATTCACTACAAAAAGTTAACTCGTTAAGAGTTTTTGTTAGGGCATTTCCCTAATCTTTTATTTCAAATTTAAAGAAACCAACCTTTGCATAAGAGGTTGGTTTTTTTGTGGGATTTGGTTTGTGAGTGTTGGGGATTTTGTAGATAAAATATTATTTACCTTCACTAATACCATTAGAATGACCCTATCGGGCTTAATAATCATAAATCTATCACCGAATCATTTAAAGCCAATCCCTGTATGGCACATACCACCACCATTGGAAGCGCTTTTATTTTAATTTGTTTGCTATGTTTATTTAATATAAGTTTGAAACAAATCAAATACTCCAAACGCAATTTAGTATTCAATGAACAAAGACGAGCTACAAAGAGAATTGATTCATGCCTATTCTGAGGCCTATGTAAACCTAGGCTATAGCTCGTTGATGGGCAAAATTGTGGCTTTGTTGCTAATATCGCCAGAGCCATTAAGCTTAGATGAAATCTCTGAAAAGTTGCAAATGAGTAAAGGTCCTATTTCGCAAATATCACGAAAGCTCAAAGATCACCAGTTGATAGAGAAGGTTTGGGTTCCTGGTGAGAGAAAAGATTATTACAAGGCAACTGCCGACATTTTTGGGCAAGCATTTTCGAATTATGCTCAATCAATGAAAAAGAATATGCAGCTAGGAGAGCAATTTAATCACTTAGCTAGCCAGTTAAAGGTTCAAGACGAACAAGCAGTTCATATTGCTGATAGAATGGAGGAGATGCGCTTGTTCTATGAACTAATGGGGCAGCATAATAAAACCTTTTTAAACGCATGGAAACAAAACGTTAAACCAACATTAACGAACACTCCAAAGGGATAAATCTTCATCAATACTTAATAAGGATTGTTTATATTCTGTAAATTTGAAAAATTTCAAACACACAAAACGCTATGAATTTCAAGAATCAAGTTATACTCATTACAGGTGGCGCAGCAGGAATCGGAAAATCGACTGCACAAGCATTTAATAAGCTAGGTGGCACGGTAGTTATCTGGGATTTGAACGAAGAGGCAGGTAATGCTCTCGTAAAAGAATTCGGTAATGGTCTATTCCAAAAAGTTGATGTAACCAACTATGAAGAAGTGGGTGAAAGCATCCAAAAAATAATAGAAGCCTACGGTAAAATTGATGTGCTGATTAATAATGCTGGCATAACAATGGATAAAACATTGAAAAACATGGATCCAGCAACTTGGCAAAAAGTAATTGATGTGAATTTAACGGGTGTATTTAATTGTACACAACAAGTTGTTCCTTTTATGCTAGAAGTGCAGAAAGGTGTGATTTTGAATGCTAGCTCGGTAGTTGGCTTGTACGGAAATTTTGGTCAAACGAATTATGTAGCTACTAAAGCAGGCGTTATTGGAATGACCAAAACATGGGCTCGCGAGTTAGGTAGAAAAGGAATTAGAGTTAATGCCGTAGCTCCAGGTTTTATTGCAACTGAAATGGTTCAGCTGATGCCAGAAAAAATTATTGAGCAAATGGTTTCTAAAACTCCATTAGCCAGAATGGGAAAACCAGAAGATATTGCAAATGCGTACACCTTTCTAGCATCTGAGAATGCATCATTTATTACGGGAACTGTACTTAGCGTTGATGGGGGAGTTATTTCATGAGAAATGCCCGAATCATAGGAACAGGCATGGCTGTGCCAAACAAGGTAGTACCAAACAGTTGGTTTAACGAGCGTTTGGGCGAAGATGTTGATACATGGTTACAAGAAAATCTCACTATTCGTGAAAGAAGATGGATGAGCGAAGGGGAGAAAATGAGTGATTTCATTATCTCTGCTATTAATAAAGCATTAGAAATGGCTAAGCTAACTCCCAAAGATATTGATCTATTGATAGTATCTACCGATACGCCTGAATTTGTTTCACCATCAACAGCATCGGTAGTTTGTTACGAAGCTGGATTAGTAAACGCAGCTAGTTTCGATCTTAACACCGCTTGTGCCGGATTTGTAACGGCATCAGAAACGGCGGTAAATTTTATTAAAGCCGACAAAAGATATACCAACGCCGTTGTAGTGGGCGCTTATGGAATGAGTCGTTTTCTAAATCTAGATGATAAAAAAACAGTGACATTATTTGCTGATGGTGCCTCGGCGGCAGTAATTCAGGCAACCGAAGACGAAGTATCGGGCCACTTGTCATCTGATATTCAAACCAAAGGTGAATACAACGATTACATGGGTATTTATCACGGTGGATCGGCACATCCTGTGGATGCAGAAAGCATTGAGCAGAATATGCATAAACTTGTTTTTGCTAAGAAATTCCCTAAAGAATTGAATCCACTTATGTGGACAAACATGATTAAAACGGTAGCTGAAAGAGGTGGATTTGAAGTAAGCGAAATTAAACGCGCTTATATGACTCAAATCAACATCAATCAGATACATGAGACGATGGATAATCTTGGTTTACCGCGCGAAACGGCCACTACTATAATGAGCACTCTAGGATATACAGGCTCATCAGCAATAGGAATGGCTATGGATATTTCTGTTCGAAACAATGAATTACAAAAAGGTGATATAATTGTGATGATGGGCTCCGGTGGCGGACTCACTTTTGCATGCAACGCCTTTAGATGGTAATCCTTCACAATTAACTAAGCGATAAAATGGAAGCAGCTTCTACACAATTGGTCACGGCAGGATGGGTACTAGTAAGTACTTATGCGATCATCATCTTGTACTTTGTTATAAAAGGTGCCAAAGAGGTTAAAAGCATTGACGATTATGCTTTAGGCAACGTATTGTTTTCACCTTATGCAGTAGGGCTTTCTTTAGCTGCTTCCATAACTAGTGCTGCCACTTTCATTATCAATCCTGGATTTGTGGCTTTATATGGTATTAGTGGCATATTATCGATGGCCATAGCTTTACCGATAGCCGCTTTATTATCACTTATCTTTTTAACAAAAGGGTTCCGTAAACACGGTAAAAATGTTAAAGCGCTTACCATGGCGCAATGGATGGAAACCCGTTACAATAGTAAGAAATTTGGAATATTTTTTGGCTTCCTATCTCTTTTACTCATTACCTTTATTGTACTTATAAGTGTTGGGTTAACCAAAGTTCTTGCAAGTGCTTTAAACATTCCTGAGTTTTATGCTCTGGTAGGAGTAGTCGTTTTTGTATTTGGCTACATGATGTTTGGTGGCGCAAATTCTATGGTTTATACAAACACAATCCAAGCGTTATTGATGCTTGTTGTAGCTTTCATTTTATTGGGTTCTGGCTATGAGCATTTCAGTGGAGGCGTACATGCTTTCCTAGATAAATTAGCCGCCATAGATCCCAAGCTTATAACCACCACTAACGATTCCAGCTTCTTATTCCGAGATCACTTCGAGATTTTTGTAGCTCAGTTTATTGTGGGAATTGCCATTATTTGTCAGCCCCATATTCTAACCAAATCATTATTACTAAAAAGTGATGATGATGTGAATAAATATTTAGCAACGGGAACCATTGTTCAGATGCTTTTCTTCTCGGTTGTTGCTGTAGGTTTATACATCCGATTAACATTCCCAGACCTCACATACAATGGAGAAAGCATTCCTATGGATGGGCTAGTTTCCACTTATGTGGTGAGTGAATTTCCTGTTTTTGTGGGACTTATTTTAGTGATGGGATTAATTTCTGCGGGATTATCTACGCTCGAAGGCTTAGTTCAAACGCTATCAACTACGGTAACAAAAGACATTTTAGAGCCTTTACTTGGCAAGCAGTTGGGAATGAAGAAAGAAGGTGGAACCAACATTTTAGTGAACAGAATTGTAATTATAGTGATGGCGATTGTAGCTATTTATCTCTCTTGGGATCAAATTGTAAACCCAAAATTGAGTGTAGGAATTTTCGCTCAAAACGGAGTGTATGCTTATTTCTCGGCTGCTTTTGTGCCCATTCTATTTGGAATGTTTTTCAAAAATGTATCGCTTAGAGCAGTATTCTCGGCCGCTGTTGTGGCAGTGGTGGTACACTTTACCATGTACTACGCCATGTTACCAATTCCTTTCAGCAAAGCCACGGGCGAAAACCCTGGGGTAGCTGCGGCAGTAGCAATTGTGCTATCTGTACTCACAGTATTTATAGTATCGGCGGTAGAAGGGAAGCCTATTAAACTAGCAGATAAAGAATCACCCAATAAGAAAAGTGTTGCGTAGAAATGGCTGAAATCATTTCCACATATCATCAAATTCCGCGGATAAAAACGCATGTTCTGCAAAGGGTAGAAGATGCGACAGGGGAAACTATTTTATTTATTCACGGCAATGGTTCCTCCTCCATTTTTTGGAAGGAATTGATGAGCCAGATTCCATCACAATACAATGTGATTGCTCCTGATTTACGTGGATATGGTCAAACTGAAGACAAACTCATTGATGCTACTCGTGGCTTTTCTGATCAGCTTGAAGATGTGGTTGAACTTATGGAGCAGCTTGATATTAGCAATTTCCACGTAGTTGGGCACAGCATGGGCGGTGGTTTGGTGTATGAGCTACTAGCCCAGCATGGTGAGAAATTGTTGTCGGCTACATTGGTAAATCCTGTTTCTCCTTTTGGATTTGGTGGGACTAAAAATGCTGATGGAGAGCCTGTTTGGGATGATTTTGCAGGAACTGGTGGAGGAGTTGCAAATCCAGAATTTGCACGACGAATTAAAGAACAAGACCGAACAGAAGAAGATCCGAATGCGAGTCCACGAGTGGTAATGAACTCCTTTTATTGGAAAGCACCATTTATCCCAAATAACATAGAGGAGTTATTAGATGGATTGCTACAGCAAAAAATAGGCGATCAAAAATATCCTGGAGATTACGAAAAGTCTGAAAATTGGCCTTTTATCGCTCCCGGTAAATGGGGACCAGTAAATGCTGCGTCTCCCAAATACATCACTGGTTTAGCACAACGTGTAGTGGAAGCTGAATTTAAAACAAAGATTTTATGGGTTCGAGGTTCGGATGATAAGATAGTGTCGGACAACTCACTCTTTGATATGGCAACCCTCGGCAAGTTAGGCTTGATTCCAGATTATCCTGGCGAGGAAGTATATCCTCCTCAGCCCATGATTGAACAAACCCGTTTTGTACTTAAAAATTTTGAAGCTAAAGGTGGAAGTGTGCAGGAAATTGAGATGGAAGGGACAGGACATAGTCCATTTATAGAAAAACCAGCACTCTTTTTAAATCACTTTCTGAACTTTATCAATGGAGAACAACAATGAATAATGAAACAAAACACATTGAAGTTGACTGGATTAAACGCTGGGCGATGTATGCGCCAAAAAAATTAGCGTTAAAAAGTGTAGAGGATGGTATTGAACTCACTTACCAAGCTTTTAACGACAGCATTAACAGAACTGCAAAGTATTTAGCTGAAAAATATACTATTTCTAAAGGAGATAGAGTTGCAATTATTTCTATCAACCGGATAGAATATGTGGTGCTTTTTTATGCAATTCAGAAATTAGGCGCCATCATGTTACCTATGAATTTCAGGCTAACAGCGCCAGAATTAAGTTATCAGCTAGAAGATGCTGAAGCCGAGCTGCTCATCTATGAGGAGGATTTTGAAGGTACTGTAGAGAAGCTGACTTATACTCCACCCCAAACATCACACTTTGATGGGGATGAAGGTATTTCTGCTGTAATTTTTGCCGAAGAAGTGGTAGCAGAAGTTCCCCATGCAGGCGAGTTTGAAGATGTGTGTATGATTTTATACACCTCGGGCACTACAGGCCGCCCAAAAGGTGCAGCAATTACACATAAGATGATTTACTGGAATTCCATCAACACGGGGCTTCGATTAAACTTAACCGAGAATGATGTAACCATTACTTTTGCGCCGTTTTTCCACACAGGTGGCTGGAATGTGTTAACCACACCCATGCTTCATCGCGGAGCTACACTTTTATTGATGAAGAAGTTTGATGCAGACATTATTCTCAAGCTTTGTGATGATGAAAAAGTGAGCATTCTGTTTGGTGTGCCTACCATGATGGATATGATGTATAGCTCGGAAGAGTTTGAAAAAAGTTCACTCGAAACAGTCCGTTACGCTATAGTTGGCGGAGAACCAATGCCAATCAACTTGATTAAAACTTGGCAAGAAAAGGGAGTTCCAATTCGCCAAGGTTATGGATTAACGGAATTTGGTCCCAACGTATTCTCACTTAACGAAGAAGATTCGATTCGCAAAATTGGTTCCATCGGCTTCCCCAATTTTTATATAGACACACGCGTTGTAGATAATAATGGCAAGGATGTACCCAAAGGCGAAGCTGGAGAATTAATACTCCGTGGGCCAGTAGGAATGAAGGAATACTGGAACAATCCCGAAGAAACAAAGAAAAACGTTATAGATGGCTGGATGCATACTGGCGACATTGTGCGAGTAGATGCCGAAGGCTATTTCTATGTGATTGATCGCAAAAAAGACATGTTCATCAGCGGCGCAGAAAATGTGTATCCCGCTGAAGTAGAACACACCTTTAGAACACATCCATCGGTAAGAGATATTGCAGTAATTGGCGTGCCTGATGCAAAATGGGGTGAAAGTGGAAAAGCCTTCATCGTATTAAAAGAGGGTGAGAAAATAACTGCCGAAGTTTTGCAAGAATGGGGGAAAACCCAGTTGGCGAAATTTAAAGTACCCAAGCACTACGTTTTTCTAGATGAATTACCGAAAAGTGATAGCGGTAAGATTTTAAAAAGAAAACTTAAAGAAGGGTGAGCTAGCTATGGACGCATATACCATTCAGGATTTATTGGTAGGGCAGCGAGCTAGTTTCACGAAAACGATTTCAGAATCGGACGTTTATCTATATGCGGGAATAACGGGAGATTTCAACCCGCTACATATAGATGCACAACATGCAGAGAAAACCATGTTTAAAAAACGAATTGTACATGGTGCATTGCTCACAGGCTTCATATCTAATGTATTAGGAATGAAGTTACCAGGACCAGGTGCTTTATACGCTTCGCAAGAATTAGCGTTTAAAAAACCAGTTTACATCGGTGATACCATCACCGCATTTGTAGAAGTTTTAGAAATAAAAGAACAAAAGAATCGAGTGCTATTTCGTACCGGTTGCATCAATCAAAACGATGAGCTAGTTGCAGAGGGTACTTCCATTCTTTTACCAACAAAATCAAATCAACCAACCAATCAATAAATAATAATTATGAAAAAATTACTATACAGTGCTTTAGTGTTAGCAATAGCTGTAACTGGCTTTGCTTGTAGCTCAAGCTCAACAGGAAATGACAAAGATAAAGCAGATGCTATAGTTGGCGACTGGGTTTCTCAAGGCGCAACAAATGTTGCTCCAGGACTTCAGTACTTCAAAACTGCACGCATTAATGCAAACTTTGCAGAAAACAACACATATAATGTTGTATCTATAGATAGTACAGGTGCCGAAGTTACATTTACAGGTACTTATGTTCTTGGCGATGGCGAAGCATCAGCTATTCGTACCATCACTTTAGAGCAAGCTGAGCCATCTAAACTTACCTCAAAAGGTATTGTGCAAATCGAAGGTTCAACTATGACTTATGAAGTTATCCAAACTGATCCAGCTATTGGCGCAGAAGCTCCAACAGTAACAGGTGGTTTTGGAAGTACAATTGTGGGCGGTAATGCAACCGGCGCAATGTGGATTCAAAAATATACTAAGCAGTAATATTTATTGAATGTAAAAGGGATGTGGGTTATTTAAAGCCCACATCCTTTATTAATTATTTCATCTTTATAAGAAAGATGAACTCCGAGTATTTTATTTAAATATCGATCACCAATCAGATTTATACCACAAAAAGTACATGATCCTTAAATAGGCGTTACTATGAAAAAAGCTTTAATTGCTATCCTTTTGTTTTTATTTATTGGGATGTCAGCCCATGCCCAATACCGAAACACCGATAGCCAAGACACAACCAAAACTGTACGGGCGCAGCAAGAGAAAGAACGCTTGCAAGATCCAATACCCAGTGAATTAACCTATATTGGTTATTCCTTTTTCCGAACTACAACTTCGAATGTTACTCCCACTAACGATGTGCTACAAGGCCAGGTAATTGGACGAATGTTTGGTCCTAATTCTACGGAAACTGTAAATAGAACCGCATTTTATACCGAACAGCGCTTTGTGCCCATGTTCATTTATAAGCCAAATATTTTAGATGGCTACGCTACGTTCCGTGGACTTTTTAAAATTGACTACACCTGGGGTGACCAATCCTATGGAGTGGGCAATAACCGTGGTGGTGGTTTAAGTGGTGGCCAAGTAAACCTTCAAACACTGATGGCAAACGTGGATCTACGTCCTAAAGATAGCTGGTGGAATTTAGTGTTAGGGATGCAGCGTATTTTTGATAGTGCTCATGATCCTAATATTGAAGGCTTAGATTTATTTCAAACTTCAGGATATAAACTCTCTTTTTGGGGAACCCAAGCCGTTGGTGCAAGCTGGTTTGCTCGCCCACATCAGGCTATAAAAGCTAGGCTAGGATTCTTCCAATTATGGGAAAATCAGGTGAGTAGAGATCAAGATGTATTTATTACAATGGCAGATTTACTCACTCTACCACATCCCAAACTTGAGCTAGGTTTCAATGCGTGGTATTTACGTGATACAACAAAAGGAGCTGGTGGGGTTTCTATTTTAGGACAAGGTTTAACGAGTGCTTTAGCCGATTATAACGGAGCTACGCGTGTACGTTTAGGGGGAATAAACCAACGGTATAAAGCTGATGTTTTATGGTTGGGAACTAACCTAAACTGGAACAGAAACTATACGGATGGTTCTTTCCAATTTGATGCTTTTGTGATTTCTAACTTAGGAAATATAACTCCAGATGATAAAACTCAAGACGAAATCAGTATTTTTGGAACTACCGCAAACGCTTCGCTTTCATATCGTTATGGTTTGACCAACAAAGACAAAGTATGGCTAGAAGTTATTGCCACCACTGGCGATAGTGATGGCGCACAAGACGGAACTTTGAACAGTGTTTTAACTGGTAATGTGTGGGGCTCGCCTGTAGGAATTTACAGCTCACATAGATCTCTACTTCTATTCCCTGATCCACAAGTAGTAAGCCGATATTACTCTATGGTGCACGATATTTCTAATATGGGATTGGGAGTTGTTGGTGGTACCGTGAATTTTATGAAGGATATTATTCCACATAAATTCAGCGCAAAAATAGGAGGCGCCATTGCATATAGTGGTACAAGTCTTCCCAATGGCGGTAATCATATCGGTACAGAAATTAATGCTGAACTTAAATACAATTTGAAGGTCTTTTTGACTCTAGGGTTAAATGCTGGATATGCCGTAACGGGTAATTTTTATGATGCACCAGATGCAACAGCTCAAGGAATTCATCCAATTAATCCTTGGACGACATTTATGACGCTTAGCTGGTTAATGTTTTAATAATAGGTGAACTGAAATGATGAAAATGATAAAAATAACCACCCTAACTGTGCTAGCTTTATTTTTAATGCAAGCATGTTCAGGAATAAAGTATGCCGATAAAGCGCCTTTAGAATTTCAAGATATAGACTACGGCTTTAGCGTAGAATACTTGAAAGGAGACCCAACTATTGCATATATAGATGAGGGAAAAGGCGATAAAACTATTTTGTTAGTTCACGGCCTAGCAAGTAATGCTGGTTTTTGGCGATATAATATCAAAGAACTATCAAAAAATAACCGAGTTATAGCTGTTGATTTGCCTGGTTATGGCAAATCAGACAAAGGCGATTACCCTTATGGAATGGATTACTATGCAGGGCAGATAAAGCAATTTATTGAGAAATTGTCGCTTGAGAATGTCACTTTAGTGGGGCACTCGATGGGTGGGCAAATAGGAATTACGCTTGCACTAAATTATCCAAACGTGATTGATGAACTTATACTTGCTGCTCCAGCTGGTATTGAGAAGTTTGACCGTGGGGCAGGTGATTGGTTAGCCAATGCGCTAACTATGGAGGGAACAATCAAGGCTACAGAGCCACAAGTTCGTGCTAACTTGACTATGAACTTTTATAGATGGGATTCCTCTAAATGGGATTGGATGGTAGAAGAGCGCGTTCGCATGGCAAAAGCCGATGATATGAAAGAATTTTCGTATGCGGTGCACCAATCTATTAAAGCTATGATTGCCGAGCCAACAACAGATTTCCTATCAGAATTAAGACTTCCTGTAACCATTATTTATGGGAAACAAGATGGGCTTATTCCGAATAGATACTTAAATCCAGGCTTTGCAGCTGATGTTTTCAAATTTGGGCAAGAGCAAATACCTAACAGCCGTTTAATTGAATTAGACAAAACTGGACACATGCTTATGATTGAGAGTCCTGATGTCTTCAACAAAGCAGTACTAAGCGCTCTTTAAAAAAGAATAAAGATTGAGAGATTTTACTCTTGAGTGAAATCTCTCTATTATTTTGTGATTTAATCAAATTATAAATCACAGCCAAAGACATGTTATCCTACATCAAGCCTACTTATGCCATCTGGCAGGTAGGCTTGTTTGTTTTACCGAGGCAAGGGGTTGCAACACCTTGTTATCCAGTAGATGAGATAGTTGAGTTATTCCTCGCTCCCCAAAAATTCTAGTATAAGAAGCCTCCGACTTTCATTCGAGCCATACATCCAGAATCAATTCTTATTTGATGATTATGGGCTGTACTAGATCGAGTTCCTCTTTCCATTCTCATCACGCACACCAATATTCGTATTGCACCTACGGCGCAGTGTTTTGCAGTTTATCTAGGTTTTGTACAAATATACCGCTCCTCTGGAGTGGGGTTTATTCCTAGTTTCCCAGCATCTTCTTTACATTGCTAATGAGAGTAGATTTGTTTTCCAGAACAAACAAAGCCGAGGTTTATCTCGGGGTAAACAGATTAAAAATAAGCATCGGTGGGTAAGCTTGCATTATAAAAGATGCGTATAAATCCACCGAAATTTCGGCTAGAATTATTTTAGGAGCGCATCATCAATATTAATATTTGTTCGATTATTAAAGATGAATGATATCGCCTGCCTATGCCGCAGGCAGGCTCCGCTGGAGCTTGGGGTATTGGGAAATGACTTTTGCTATTAATATACCGCTCCTATGGAGCAGGTTTGTGTAAATTTCCGATTTGTTTAAAAAACCATCAATAAATTTCCTAACATCTACAATCCCTTAAAAGAATCTATTACCTTAATTACAGATGCATTAAAATAAAAAAGGCTATCCTGAATTAACAGGACAGCCTTTTTGAGAATATAACTTCTAAAATTAATTAGAAGGAGTAACGCACACCTAGTTGTAATCTCCAGGTCTGGTTAAAGTTGTAATAAGTAGAGTATGAATCAGTCAGGTAAGCACCGCTGTTATCCTTTTCCATAGAAAAGCTAGGAGTGTTATTACCATCTACACCTTCATACTTTAGAATCTGTCCATTTTTTGCTTGGAACATATTTTTCTCTACACCCCATTTGCTGTTCAGCAGGTTACCTGCGTTCAACAGATCGAGGCTAAACTGTAGAGTGTTGGTTCTACCAGCAACTTGAATGTAATACTCACGTGCAACACGTATATCGAAGCGGTGCACCCAAGGAGCTCTTGCAGCATAGGATTCTGCATAATTACCCTTATTATTTCTTAGGTACTTGTCTTGATCCATAAATTTGAAGAATGCGTCTTCATCTGCTTGGCTAACAAACTTAACTTCTCCTTTCTTACTTGGTATATAGATGAGATCGTTTCCAATACCATCACCGTTCATATCGTTAGAATAGGTAAAGCTATATCCATTCGGAGAATAACCTGAGTAGAATACATTAAACAAAGTTGCCGAGTGGAGTTCGTTACTGAACCATGGTGCTTTGTATGACACAGAAGCAATGGCTTTAGTTGGAACTACAAACTGCGAACGTTGAACCTCTGGTAAATGAGGACCATCTACTTGATAAAGTCCTGAATATGCAGAACCAGCGTTACTTCCTGGCATACCTGAAATTTCTTTCGACTCTATTAGAGTGTATGCAGCCATTATATTCAAGTTTTCGACCGGTTGTGTTGTAACTGTAATATTACCAGTTGCGCCCCAACCTTCTTTACTATTGGTCAATACGTACGCATTTTTATTATTGTACGATATATTTCCTGGATACATGTATCTATCATCTGGTCCACTAAAACGAGTCCAAGTAGCATCAGGTTTTTTCAGATCATAATTTTCAAGCATTACACCGTTTATATTTTTTGTGTAAGTACCTTCAATTGTTACATCTAAAGGAAATGATACAGGAACTTTTACATCTAATGCTAAGGAAGTTTTCCATACTTGAGGCATTCTGAAGTTAGGATCTACACCATTAATATCACGTGGCAGAGCTCCATCTTCAGGAGAGATAGTTTTAGGCAGATTTAATCTGTTTATCATCTCATTCACATCTGTAATCATAGGACCAGCTAATCCAGCTAGTGCCGGGTCTACAAATGTTGGATTACCATTTGCATCGTATCTTGTTACAGCAGAGTAGCTACCTTGCACCATACCAGAGTTGGTTGGCATATTGGTAAAGAATACAAGAGGTAATCTTCCTTCAAAAATACCAGTACCACCACGTAGTTTATACGTTTGGTCTTCGGTAACATTCCAAGAAAAGCCAACTCTAGGTGAGAATTGTACTTTTGCAGTTGGCCATTCGCCCGTATCAACTTTCTTGCCACCAAAATCTAAATTATAAATAGCATTGTTTCTGATCACATTGTCGTCATACTTTAAGTAGTCGGCACGGACACCAAACGATAGTTTAAAGTCGTTATTTACTTTCCATTCATCCTGAATGTAAACACCAATTTGATTGAAGGCTACTTCAGCAGCTGGATTTTTCTCACCATCGTATCCGTAGGTTAATGCAAAGTCGCGAGGAGCAGCTTGGGTTAGGAAGTCGTCGATGCTTGCATAACGGTAATAACCAGTTCCATTTCTCATATACGAGTTATTAGCCATTTGGTGCTCATAGCTTGCACCGGCTGTAATTTTATGGTTATTCATGTGAATGGTAAGGTTGTCTTTCACACTAAAAGTATTGTTATTCACACCGTTATTCCATGTAAACAACTCATAACCAGCAGATATATAAGGCTCTAAAATCTGCTCTCCACCTGGCTCAACGCCTGCCATAATATCGATAAATGGGAATGGAGAAGAGTTAGAACCACGCATGTCTTTTATAGTTGTATACGTAGTTAGAAACTGATTTGAAACCCTATTCGAAATACGACTGTTTAAGTCTAATGAGAAAGAGTTTACAATATTATCCATAGAATATGTAGAATTTGAGAAAGCCATTGAATGCTGCGAAATACGATTCATTGCTCTATTTCTAAAGCCAGCATCGGTTGAGTTTCCGTTGGTTCCATTCCATGCTTGGTTTTTAGTGTAGTTGTAACGAAGGCTCAGTTTATGAGCTTCATTCATGTTCCAATCAACACGAGCCAAGATTTTACGGTTACTTTCATCCGCAGGATAGGTAGAGTAAGAACCTGGATCGTAGCCATAATTATTAATTAAGTGCTGCTTTACTCTTTCCATATCAGCAATACTCGCTCGTGATTGGAGTAAGTTTTCGTTAGCAACGCCACTTTGTGATGGCCTCCAAGTTACTACTTGGCCAGGTCGTAATTCGTACTCTCCGTTAACAAAGAAGAAAAGTTTATCTTTAATAATAGGACCGCCAAGAGTAGCACCATAAATTTTGGTAGAGGCTTTGTCGCGCTCACCAAAGTCAGTATCACCAATAACGTTACCACGCATACTTTGATTATTGAAGTACGTATATGCAGAACCTTTAAAGAAGTTAGTACCTGATTTTGTAATGGCATTAATACCACCGCCAATAAAGTTAGACTGCTTTACATCGAAAGGAGCTATAACTACTTGAATTTCTTCAAGAGCATCTAAAGAAATAGGATTTCCGCCACCCGGTAGTGATGCACTCAAACCAAAGTTGTTGTTAAAATTAGCACCATCTACTGTAAAGTTAGTAGAGCGACTATCGCCTCCAGCAAAACCCATTCCATTAGCATAAGGAGAAATACGCGCGATGTCAGAAACACCACGGTTAATGGTAGGCATAGTGCTCAACTCAGTATTTGAGATATTAATGGAGGCACCAGTTTTTTCCGATTGGAAAGCAGAGGCACGTCTACCAATGACATAAATTTCATCTACGCCAACAGTACTTTCCTCCAAGGTTACATTAAGAACAAATGCTTCCCCTAGGTACAGAGTTACATCTGTGTATGTTTTTTTTGCAAATCCTACAAAAGAAACTTCAATATTATATGGGCCACCGGTCCGCATTCCTTGAATGAAGAACTTACCCTCAGCGTTTGCAGCTGTGCCATATCGTGTTCCTGAAGGAACGTGAGTAGCAACAACGGTTGCACCCGCTAATGTTTCGCCTAACTCATCGGTAATGGAGCCATTCATTCCCGAAGTGGTAACCTGAGAATAAGCGGTGCTCCCTACAAGCATAAGTAATGCGAGAGTAAGGGTGAGTCGTAATAATTTTATGTTCATATCTAATGATTTGTTTTTTTTATTGAATGATAAAGATTTCCCCACAACACCTTGAAAAATTGTAGCAATTTTCTATCAAGTTGGTGAGCATTACAAGACGGTAAAGAACTTAGGGAGTTATTTAAAATTTACAAAGCACAATCGAAGTTTATAGTGAATTATAACAGTTTATTAATAGACTATTAACAATGTCTTAATAATAGGAATTTGGGCTGTATACGAAAGCTAATATGGCGGCAGTTTTGGTTAGAATCAACATATTTACCAAGGCTATAATCATTCAGTAAAAACTTGCATTTATTTTGTGCATAGAAGCTTGAGGTGTTGAGGTAAAAACAGATTAAGATTACTCAACTCTCCTCTTTATTGGTTGACATCCCATTAAAAACCTCGTAACCTATCTGTGCATTAGGTTTCTACCAGAAACAATCTTTTTGGTAGAATGAAAAGGGAATCCAGTTAAAATCTGGAGCTATCCCCGTAGCTGTAATCTCTCATCAGCTGTTTAACTAAGGCCACTGTTTGCGCAAAGCAAATGGGAAGGCGTTAAACAGTAGAGTAAGCCAGAAGACCTGCCTCTTGTAAAACTGAAACAATTCAGGCTTTCGGAGGAAAGGCCGGGAATGATATCCTTGTGCGGCTTATAGCTTATATAGGATTTACTCCCTCCCTCTTTTTATAAAACCGAAAGCTCATTGGTAATCTAAAATTATAATAAAACCATGAGCAAAATCTCAACCATTATCATCTTTGGGGTATTTTTGTGCACCTCGTTAGTACAAGCACAAAATGCACAAGTTGCTGATTCATTAGAACTTGATACTATTGTAATAACAGCGTCAAAAACGCCAACTTCTAGCCGAGAAACTACTCGACCTGTTGTTGTAATTACCGAAAAACAAATTCAGCAAAATGCTGGAAAAGACATCGCTGAGTTACTGAATCAACAAAGTGGTATTTCTATTAATGGAGCGCTAAGTAATCCTAGTAAAGATAAAGGCGTATATCTGCAAGGAGCATCCACTCAATACACACTTATACTTATTGATGGGCAGCCCGTTAACGATCCTTCTGGGGCAGGTGGTGCTTTCGATTTAAGATTATTCCCGCTAAGCAGTGTAGAACGTATTGAGGTGGTGAAAGGCAGCATGTCTACCCTTTACGGCTCTGATGCTATTGCAGGCGTGATTAATATCATCACAAAAAAGCCAACTAATAATACTGTGCAAGTGAATGGATTAAGTTCGTACGGTTCACATAACAGCTTTTTAGGCTCGCTTGGTGTAAATGGAAAACTGGACCGAGTTGGATATTCTTTAAACTACAGTAGAGAACAGTCGGATGGAATAAATGAAGCTACCGATGCATCAAATGCAGGTAATTTCGATAAGGATGGTTTTTCACGTGATGCAGTGAATGCACGATTAAACGTAGATGTAATTGATGGCTTGTCTATTAGTCCGTTCCTAAACTACTCTAGTTACGACGGCGATTTTGATGCGGATGCTTTCACCGATGGTATTAATAGTTACGAAGCAGAGTTGATAAATCCGGGTGTAAATCTAGATTATTCGACCACCGATATCTCACTAAAAGGAAGGTATAATTTCAATAAAGTAGAGCGCATTTTTAAGGATGCTTTTGGTACCAGTGCCTACAAAGGAAATATGCAAAATGCAGATCTATTTGGAACATACACACTATCTAATAATGTTAAAATTTTGGGTGGATTCAATTTCCAAAAAGTAGTGCTAGATGATGGAAATAACACTACGGACAATCCAGAAGCCGCTTTGTACAGCCCGTATGTAAATGTGTTGCTAACTAATGGCAGCGGGTTAGGAGCAGAGCTTGGCCTCCGTTTTAATAATCACTCTGATGCAGGTTCTAACCTAAATTATAGTTTCTCTCCTTATTATAATATTACTGAAAACGTGCGTGTACTAGGAAGTTTAAGCACAGGATTTAAAGCCCCAACTTTAAATGAATTATTTGGTCCATTCGGAGCCAATCCAGATCTAAAATCTCAACAAAGTAGATATGCAGATATTGGCTTAGATTTTTTTGCATTGAAGGGTAGGCTCAATGCAAAGGCGATGTATTTCAATCGATATATAGAAGATGTGATTATTTATGCGTTTCCTAATGGATACATCAACCAAAATGAGCAAAGCGACCACGGATTTGAGTTCACTTCTAGCTGGATTGCCAACGAGATGATTTCATTGAATGGTTTCTACAATTATGTAACAGGCGAAGCCACTAGCGACGATGGAACAGGCCAAGAAGTTAAAACTGATAACTTAATCCGCCGACCAAAACATAGTGTAGGATTGAATTTAAGTCTACAACCCATACAGCAACTTACTGTAAATATTGGGGGAAGTTATACGGGCGAAAGACAAGATCTATTCTTCAATCCAAATAACTTCTATGCTTCTGAAGAAGTGACCCTCGATGCTTTTACACTCATCAACTTGTACGCAGAATATCGCTTCCCCGTAGCAGGTATAACATTGTTTGGGGACGTTAAAAATGTGTTTAACGAAGATTATACCGAAGTGTATGGTTTCAACACCTTAGGGACCACCGCAAAACTAGGCGTACGCTTTAAACTATAACATCCAAATATCTAGAATTATGAAAAAGTTAAATTTAGAATCGAAAGGTTTATTTATACTATTATTCATGCTTGGTGCAGCCGTTTGGCGAGTTATGATGACGCATGAAGCAACTCGAATTCCCGAGTTTAGTAACTTTACAATAGTTGGAGCGATGGCTCTTTTTGGAGGGGCCTATTTCTCAAAATGGAAAGGATTGGCTTTCCCAGTTCTCATACTATGGGTAAGTGATATAGTGCTAAACAAAATGGTATATATTGGCGAGTGGACTCTTTTTTACGAAGGAGCTGCCTGGACCTACGGCGCATTTGCACTCATGGCATTGGTAGGCAGGCTAGGCATGAAGCAGAAAAATGCACGTACTTTTTTAGGTTCTTCGCTAGCAATTGTCCTTATCCATTGGATAGTAACAGACATTGGTGTTTGGTTATATAGCGGAACCTATGCGCATACCTTAGCAGGTTTTTGGGCATGTTTAGTTGCAGCCATTCCATTTGAAATTAATTTATTGGTAGGCACCGTGTTTTATGGCTCCATACTTTTTAGCAGTTTCGAATACATGAAGGCTAAAATACCAGCGCTTCAATCTGTTAAAATTGAGGTAGAGTAGCATGAAAGTAAGTTCTTTTCTTCCGGCAGTAACACACATGATTTATGATTTAAATCTTCAACACTTGCTTGATGGTATCACCTTTGAGTGTCCTCCCAAAGCGCTAGCAGAAAAACAGGTTGTTGTACGCTGTGTGCTGGAGGGAAAGAATTATACAAGCATAGAAATAGATCGCATCTTTTCGGCGAGTAAAGCCGAAGGACGAAGTCTATACTATGTAGAAGATGCTCGTTTACAGAGTATAGAACCCGATATTATATTTACACAAGATGTATGTGAAGTATGCCAAATTGATACTGAATGTACAGCTCGTGCGGTGGCAAAACTTGAAAAGAAGCCCCAAATTATTCCCATTTCCCCAGAATCGTTGCAAGATGTTTTAGACTCTGTAATCACCATTGCAAAAGCATTGGGTCACGAAGAAGCAGGCTATACTTTTCTCGCTGATATTATGAAAAGGTTGGATACCATAACTGACAAATTAAGAGAAAAACGAGCTCCTCTTAAGCGAGTGTCGTTGTTAGAGTGGCTAGATCCCATCTATAACTGTGGGCATTGGATTCCTCATCAGCTAGGCTATGCAGGTGGTATTGATATGCTTTCTAATCCTTCAGGTGATAGTATTGTAATACAATGGGAAAAGATTGCGAAATACGACCCAGAAGTGATTATAATTGCACCTTGTGGTTTCGATGTTAATAGAACTGCAGAAGATTTAGGAATATTAACCAATCGAAAAGAATGGAATTCCTTACAAGCCGTACAAAATAATGCTGTTTATTTGGCTGATTTTGATTTATTTACTCAACCATCGCTTGGTACTATTATCGAAGGGATTGAACTTCTTGCCGCTTTAATAAACCCAGATATATTTGAAGTTCCTGCACATCTCGCACATAAATTTGCACCCATGCACAAACTTCAAAAAGTTACAAGTTAATGAACGTTTCTAAAGCCGTATTTAATTGGAGTGGGGGCAAGGATAGTGCCCTTGCTCTATTCGAGGTTCTGCAAAATCCAAAATTTCAAGTCCAGAAATTACTCACCAATGTAACTTCTGAGCTAAATCGTGTTTCAGCACATGGGGTGCGGACGGAATTGATGTGGCAACAAGCGGCACATATTGGAATACCATTAAGCTTTCTCGAATTGCCTGAACATTCTAGTATAGATGAATACAATTCCATTACCGAAAAAACCTTTACTGCTTTTAAGGATGAAGGAATTTCGGATACCATATTCGGCGATATTTTATTAGAAGACTTAAAAGAATACCGCGAAGGGCAGTTACAACCCTTGGGCTTTAATGTACACTTCCCACTTTGGAAACGAGATACCAAAGAGCTGTTGCTGGAATTTATTGAACTAGGTTTTAAAGCCATTGTAGTTTGTGTAAAATCAGAAGTATTGGATAAAAGCTTTGCAGGTCGCATTCTAGACAAAGAATTCCTATCCGATTTACCTGCTAATGTAGATCCATGTGGCGAAAATGGAGAATATCACACCTTTGTTTACGATGGACCCATTTTTGAAAAACCAGTCTTATTTACAGAAGGGGAGTTAGTATTTCGTGAATACGAAGCCCCCAAAAAAGACGAAACTAAATGTCCACTCTCCTCAGAAACCAATCCCAAAAAGCTAGGCTTTTGGTTTTTAGATTTACTGCCAGTTTGATGAAACATCGCAAAGTTCTAGCATAGGAAGCCTCTGACTTCCATTCGAACCATACATTAGGAATTAGCTTCTATTTGGCAAGAAGATTTGATTTTCCAGAATATCAATAGCCCCGAGATTTATCTCGGGGTAAACTGATGATAAATAGGAAGCTACAACTCTTAAGGCATAGACTTAAGAGATCTTTGGGTGGTGAGATCGCAGTTCGTTAAAGAGTTCCTCATTGCTAATACCTTCACCATCATCTAATTCTTTTCGTGCAGAGGAAAGTTCTTCAAGCAACTGAATTTTATTGAGCATTTTTTGATAATCCTCAACATCAATTAATACCGCAGAACTTTTGCCATGTTGAGTAAGAATGAGCGGACGTCGTTTTGATTTTACACGTTCTATAAAAGCTGCTGCATTTGCTCGGAAATCAGAGAGTGAGCGAATATCTTCATCAAGTTGAATTAAAGGCATGATATAGAAAATTAATTAAACGTTCTATTGAATGTACTGAATTCAGTACAGATATACGTATTAAATATTAATATGATTCAAATTCATTTACAAAAGTTGCGTACAAATCCACCGAAATTTCAGCAGGATTCATTTTAGGAGGACATCCCATTATTCTAAAATTGTTGTCAGTAATGCAAATTACAAACCTACCTACCGCAGGCAGGCTTGCTAAGATACAACTCTTAAATTATAGACTTAAGAGATCCTTGGAGAATCGGAGGAAACGAATGAACACTGGATTTCCCTATCAATGCTCAACGTCATATTCAGGAGATACTGCATCAGAGTGCGGTAAGACAGGCTTTGTTTTGTGACGGTATATTCTGGATTCTGAGTACTGACTCCTGAATTCCCACTTTCATTTTTTTCAAATATACTCCGAATGGGCGATTTAATACCGTCGCTCTGCTTCTCATTTTATGTCGAATATCAACTTAGAGTATATCAGGGTACATCAATGAAAAAATCACTTATAGTATTAGCGAGTCTATCTATTTTATTAATGAGTTGCGCATCAATGCAGCAGCAAATTGGTAAAGTGGCACTAAAATTAATGACCAAAAAAGAAGCCAATTTTAGTGAAATTGCCGCAATAGGAAATTATCAAACTAACATCTATTCCTCAGATGTAGGAATTACCACGTTAGGAACTGAAGACTGGTTAGAAGGCGAAAACCTTGTAGGCGTTCAGCTTATAAAACCAGCAGGAGGCATAGGTGTAATCAGTTTTGACGGCACTATTACTGTAGATGGGCAAGAAGCCAAAAGTTATGGTGGAGGCGCATATTTCGCGCGATTTGATGCTAATGATACTTCCACTAAAAAAGTAGTGATGGCAAGCACCAATGGAGAAACCACAGAGTTTTCTATTTCTTCGCTACCCAAAATTAGCATTAAAAGCATAAATGGTAGTGCTGAAAACGCAACAATCGATGTAAATGCTCCTTTAGAAATTGAACTCAATTATGCAGCAGCTGCAGAAGGCAAACGCGTTCTTATTTCTCTTATCACAAAAGCGCCAGGGGCAACTGGTTTTGCAAACTTTCAGTCAGCCATCATTAATAATAAAATTAGTATTCCTGCCGATGCTTTTAAGCACAAACACATTGCAGGTGCTGGGCCAACAGGTAAAGATGTTACAAATTGGTTAGAAGGGGAGAATCATCTTATAGTAAAAATTGTAGAAAACGATAGAAGTACAGCTGGACTCCCATTCCCATATTTCCGCAAAGAACTAACCTCTTACGACTCTAAAGCAGTAACAGTAACTGGAAACTCGGAAGGCAGAGCTTATGTAAAAGCGGCTGGTAAATCAAAAGAAGCAAGTGGTGAATTTAGTTACGATGCTAGCTCATCAAATGCATGGTATGCACGTCCTTTGAACACAAATATTAAAAGAATGGGGATTTCATCTCTTAGCGTATCAGGTACACTTTACAAGAGAGATGTATCAACTTCAGAAAAAGATAATTACTTAACGGGATACAGAGAAATCACCACTACCACTACCACGTTTCAATTCCCCAAATTAGATGACAAGTATTGGAATCAGTTTTTAGAAAATATATATGCTGATATATCTTCCACTTTAAAGAATGATTACGGTGTAACGATGGTAGATGTGGATGAAATTACTTCAAACCCAATCTATGACGAATTCTATACTCCTAAAGATGAAAATAGCACTGAGTACATCTCAAAAAACTTGCGCGATACCAAGCGATTAGTAGCTAATTCCCTAGGTGAAATGCTTGGCGACAGAACAACATCACTTATAGCTGATAATGGAGTTGCTGCCCGTTTGATACGAGATATGAATATGGATGCTTTCATGGATATTGTAATTAACTACCAAGTTGCTGGTGGAAAAGACGACACCATTGTGTTGCTACCACGAGTTAACTACAGAGTAACCGGACAAACACAAGGTTTTGATGGAAACGCACAAGTATGGTTACAAGGAAGTATTCAAGGTCCTGGCGTTTCTTTTAGCGAAGCAGAATTTTCAGATTTAAACGCTCTTAATAGAATTGGCCAGAAAGATGTGATTGTGAAATTAATCCGTCAGTCCCTTAAAGAATTATCTGAAGAACAAAATAAATATGGGTACCAAGCAATTTGGAATACGGCCCTCAATTACGACTAATTCAACTACTATAAGTTGATAACAAGAAGCTCTGTAGGAATGCAGGGCTTCTTGTTTTTGTGGGGGGGATGTGTTTAAACTTCTGACTGTATATTTATAAATCGATTAGCGAAATTTCATTTATAGATTTAAAATCTTTCGCGTTGAATGTGGCTACGTCATAAACTCCTTTAGCTAAGCCAATACTAATGATATCGTAATCATGAATTTTAAGGCCACTGGGTTTGTAGCGTCTTGTAAGGTCAAGAAGAATAGCTAAGGAATCCTGATTAGGATAAATAATCTGAATACTTTGAATTATTTCTTCTAAAATCTCTAAAGCCTGTGCTATTTTTAATCCATATCCTTTGGATCGAGTAACAACTGTTAAAAACTCAACCAGATTTTTGGATGTAGTAACAAGTTGAAAGTCAGAATAATCTAAGATATAACGAGATTTTTCATAAAATATAGAATCTTCATCAATCCCATAAATTAGAATATTAGTGTCAACAAGAAGCTTAGTCATAAGCGATAGAACGGACGTTCTTGTTATCCAATTTCCCACCAAGTTTCTGAGAAGAAATTCGCTTTTTCTGTTTTGAATCTTTAGGCAGGGAGGAAAGATATAGGTGCAGTTTTTCTAATTCAACCTCACTCAGTTGATCAATTTTATGCTTCACTTTTTCGATGGTACTTTCTTTGGTACTCATGGCTAAATATATGTTTGATAATATACTAAGACCAATTTAATGAACCGTTAGTAATTATCATAATGGTTTAAGATGTTGGTTATCTGCATAGCTGATGCGCTTATTATAGGATGTAGCTATCGAATATTGAGTTTGAGAGTGATTGGTTTTGGATATTTTGTAGGAATAAACTGTGCTTTAAATGGCAATTCCATCCCTTCTACATCCTCAACTGATAAGTCGAGTAGTCCCTGTTCTTCACAATATTGATAAGTTAATTTTAAGTATCTGCGGATTACCATCAATGGGAAAAAATCATTTTTATAAACCATCCATTCCATCAAATCCTTTTTCCCTTTTGAACTATTACAACTCCGACATGCATAAATTAAATTTTCGGCACTATCTTTAAGCACATAATTTTTTGCTAAAATATGATCGAGGGCGAGGTTTTCAGTTGCACCGCAGTAATTACACAATTGTCCCGTTTCTAACTTAATTTTCTCATCATCAAAGATTGTTCTCATATTCATCGTTCCATCTTTGAGGCCTTTGAATAATTTTGCGCGAATCATATAATTGAAAGTGCCATATTTTTCTTGATTTCGATCTACAGCGGTATGTGCCATAGCCAAATTTGCATAAGACCAATAAATCAATTCTCGAATAGTCTCATACTTTTTCTTTTTTGTCATAACTATAAAATATACTTTGGAATTGGTTTTCTCTCGTTACGAACGTCCTATTCGTAATGCATGCCAGAACCTCTAGTTCCTATACGACATAACAGATTCATGAGCCTTGTTTACAACTCAGATTACATCATGTAAATCAAAATAACAAATACACACTTTTGGGATACTACCATAAGTTCATCCAATCCTTTAATTATACTTCTGTTTTAGCAATCATTTTTTGAAATAAAGACATAGAACTACTGATAATAAAATACTGCTTAGTAAACCAAAACTGTGTAATTGCACACATGAAAAACCAAAAGATTGCATTAATTATATGCATGATCTCAGGAAAAATGTAGTAGGACCAAAAATAGATAAAGACAAGCAGAGCAGATAAAGCAGATAATACAATACCAAAGATGAACCTTCTGCGAGATTTTATGAGTTGCTGATCAATAAACTCTTGAAACCTATTTTCTTTTAAAAGCCGATGGTCTTTGTATAGAAAAAAGGGACTAATGTCCTCAAACTGTTCTTCAAAGAAGTTCTTTATTAATTCATTAGAAATCATTGGATATAGACTCCTCGGTTAGCTTCACATTCCCCAAACAAGGCACTCGCATCCCTTCGAAGAGATATCTTTATTTAATGCTTATGCCTCTACCTTGTTGGCTTTGTTTGAATTAACGAAATATTTCGAATAGAACAAATTTGGAGGACTTCATTCAGCCCAAAAATTCAGAGATATGACTTCTTGGAAACACATGCCTTTTCAATTTCTTTTGTTGAATTGAAGCGAATTAGAAAATTAGGATTCACTATTTAAAGCTTAGATACGACACTAATCGGTTGAATTTAGGCATTCTATATGGTGTTAATCTAATATAACAAAGGGTGTATTTTTGCTCATCTTTTACAATGTGTTGCTTTTTAATGATTATAAATTATTTTAAATAAATTTAACTAGTTTTGAAGTGCATGCTCTATTTAGCATTATAACGCTCGTAACTAAGTACTGCTAAGGTCAAACAACTTTCCACATCTTTAACGGCTACGGGATGCCTGCTACAATGCGTAATGATAACTTCCAATTCCAAGATTGCAACCTTTTGCATAAAGCTAGAACCAGAAATGAACAATCCTTCGGATTAGAACATGATATACATCTACACAATACACTTAGGATAAAAGTGCCCATTCTATTTCGGTATCTGACAAGCGCTTTGGTATTTCTATTCCTTTCGCTAACAATGCTAAGCTGTAATAACAAAAGTGTAGAAGTGTTTGGAGGAGAGGAAGAAGCAGTGGCATCTGAAAACTATATAAATGCTATAGAAGAGCTAAGCAAAAGCACCCATATCCAAAAAGCTTTCCAATTTATTCAAGAAAATGATGATCAAACAATTAAAACGCTGATTGAGCTTACCGAATTGCCAGCGCCTCCTTTTATGGAAGATCAATTTGGTCGGTCGGCTCGGTTTGCAGAATTGCTTAAGGAATATGGTGCAGATTCGGTTTGGACCGATGCAGTGGGTAATGTGATTGGACTTCGCAAGGGAACAGTAAGGGATAGTGTTTTAGCCTTAGCAGCTCATTTAGATACAGTATTTCCAGAAGGCACCGATGTGACTGTAAAAACCAGAGGGGATACCTTGTATGCCCCCGGGATTGTTGATGATACCCGTGGGTTAACTACTATATTAACAGTATTACGTGCGTTTGATGCCAACAAGATTGAAACGCGCAATGATTGTTATGACACATGCAAGTCTTTTGGTGGAAATTATGCCGCCATTTTAACCTCCCGGCTTACGTAGGGTTGCTGCGCCTTAATAACTGCTGCTACCCGCAATACAATTTTATTACGAATGGCATTAAGCACACACATACTATGCTTGCCTTCTGCTTTTTTGCGCTCATAATATCCTCTAAACTCTGGATTATGGGTTCGTACCGACAATGCCCCTAAGTGCAACAACCGTTTTA